>Ga0182024_10026812_pt1 | contig 10110 bp, 12 predicted proteins | sample P32metaG_FD_120480 | JGI IMG/M metagenome (GOLD analysis project Ga0182024, IMG submission 120480) | Permafrost microbial communities from Stordalen Mire, Sweden - P3-2 metaG (Illumina Assembly) | ecosystem: Environmental > Terrestrial > Soil > Wetlands > Permafrost | place: Sweden: Stordalen...
CGGCGTTGTGCACGGCGAGGGAGTATGCCGCATCCACGCCCGGCGCGACTTGACCGCTGTGAATGATCGACGGCAGGCCAAGATAGCCCGCCAAGACGACGACCGCGGCGACCGGCACCGCCACGCGCGGCGCCCAGCCGGCTCGCAGCGCGTCGATCCACGACGGCTTGTCGCGCCGGATCGTATCCCACACCTTGGCCTTGATCATCGACGGGAACTCGAGCTCTTCCGAGCGCGCCGCGAAACGCAAGGCGTCACCGAGCGCGGCCTCTTCGTCGTACACGGCGTTGCATACCGTGCACGCCTGCAGATGCACGAACAGTCGGGCGTCCGCTTCCGGCGTGAGCGCGCCGTGCAGATAGTCGATGAGGGTCTCGCGGTCGTAGTGGGTGTTCATCGTTGTTCCTGTTGCGCCCGGGTCACCAAGCGACGGAGAAGAGCACGGGCCCGATGGAGGCGCGAGCGGACGGTTCCGATCGAACATCCCATGATGTCGGCGATCTCCTGGTAGCTATACTCTTCGATGTCGGCGAGAACCACGACTTGGCGCTGTTCCGGGGAGAGCTGTGCCAGCGCCTTCGCCAGCGGCTCGCCCAGTTGTCCCGCCACGTAGTCTTCGATGGGGTCGACGGCCAGCGGCCGTTCCCCCCCGAACTCCTGCGGGGCGTTGTCCTCGGGGATCTCTTCTTGGAAACGTCCTTTTTTGCGCCTTAGTTCATCTCGGTACAGGTTCGTGACGATCCGGTAGATCCACGAGAGAAAAGACGTGCCTGGTTGGAACGAGCGCCAAGCCCGGTAGACGCGAATGAACGCATCCTGGGTCAAGTCGCGCGCGTCGGCATCGTTTCCGGTCAGGCGGTAGGCGAAGTTGTACGTCGCCTTGCCGTATTGGGTCATCGCCGTTTCGAGGAAGACCGAAGCTTCGGGCGTCGGCGAGTCGAGCGGCTTGCGGGGGACCCCCATCGGGGTTAGGGCCTTCGGGGGTTCGCCGCGAGCAGCCTGGGCGGGGCGGAATCCCGCCACCCCCCATTGTCCTCCGCGGCAGCATCACGTAACGTAACCTCACGGGTGGTCACGTAGGCCGGTCCCTTGGCGCGCGACTCACCAACGGAGCAGACCGATCGACGAAGCTTACCACGGTTCGAACGAAAGGCCGGAGGCGGATGCGGGAGGCGATGCAGACGAGCATCGCTGGCTTTCGCAAGGGGAAACGAAAGCGACGCTGTCGTCGCGGCTGCTCGTGCTCGTCCTTCCGTACGTCGAGCGTCTCAACCGCGCGTGTTCGAAGGTTTCTAATGGCGCGGTGCTCGACACGTCGGCGTTCCCGTGGGTGCGTACGCTCGAGCGCGACTGGCGCACGATTCGCGGCGAGCTCGACCAGGTTCTCACGCGCAAGGACGAGCTGCCGGGATTCCAAGACATTCTGGCCGACGTCGGGTCGGTCACGCAGGACCGCGGCTGGAAGTCGTTCCTGATGATCGGCGTGGGCGAAAAGCTGCCCCGTAACATCGCGCAGTGTCCTCAAACGTGGCAGATCCTCCAGCGTATCCCCGGCCTCTCGACCGCGATGTTCTCGATCTTCGAGCCGGGGAAGCACCTCGAACCGCATCGCGGTCCGTACAACGGACTCTTGCGCCTGCATCTCGGCTTGATCGTCCCCGACACGAGTGACAACGTCGCGATCCGCGTCGGCTCGCACGTTTGCCACTGGGAAGAGGGCACAGCGCTCGTCTTCGACGATTCGTACGAGCACGAGGCGTGGAACAAGAGCGATCGTGTGCGGGTGGTGCTGTTCGCTGATTTCGTGCGGCCGCTGCGATTTCCGGCGAACGTCATCAACCGGATGCTGCTTGCATTCGCCTTGTGCTCACCGTTCATCCGCGACGCCCGCATCAAACAGCGAAAGTGGGAGGCCGAGTTCTACGGTCCCGAGGCTCGCCCGTCAGGCCGTCTTGCGCAGGACGAAGTTCAAATACCGCCGCCTTCCTGAAGCGAACGAGTCGTACAACTCGGACCCGCGAACGCCGGCGAACTCCCGCGCGAACGTCCGCAGCGGCGCCGGACACAGCCGGTCGACTGCGGCTTCCCGGCGCCCACTGTCGATCTCGAGCGCGCGCACGACGTTGGCGGTAATGTCCTCCTCGAAGACGCATGCGAACGCCGATCGGGCGAGCGGCTCGCGCAACGCGAGCTCGTTGCGGCGCGGAAAGCAGGCCATCAGGAACGTGCCGCCGGGTACGAGCACCCGATGAACCTCTCCCAGGAATGTGTCGAGGTCACGGTAGTGGTGCGAAGACTCGACGTTGAGAGCGACCCCAAACGTAGCGTCGCCGAACGGCAGCGCGTGCGCGTCGCCGGCGATGAACTCGAGATTGGGCTGGTCGCGGTAGAGACGGCGGTTACAGGCGACGGCCGACTTGTTGATGTCGAGCCCGACGTACCGGCGCGGCTGCAGCGCGGCGGCGAGGTATGACGCCCCACCACCCCGGCCGCAGCCGATTTCCAGAAGGTCTTTCCCTTGTACCGCACCGTTCGCGGCGACGTGGTCGTAGAGCTGGATCGCATAGCGATGCGGCTCGAGTCGCGATTCAAGGGCGAGCTGTCCGCCGTCCAACTGGGCAAAGCCGTAGTTCATGAACGGTTCGTCGGCGTGCTTGTCGAGCTTGGCGACGAGCGAGTACCACGCGTTCGTGAACAAGAACTCCGCGATCGACGAATAGAAGAATCGCGCGCCGGCCCTACCCAAGACGCTGCTTTGTCGCACCCGCGACGCGTTCGGGCCGGTAACCACCGCTCCTCGGGTCTGCCGTGCAGCTCCGGCGTCCGATCGCGCGGAGGAGTGGCGACCCGGCTAACCTGAGCAAGCGGTCCAACCTGCCGGCGGGGTACGACGAGGTACTAGCCAAGCCGGCCCGGCCGCCCAGAGGGGGATCGGACCGCGCCGACAGGTCCTTCGCGGCGGCTGGTCCGAAGCATGGTCCCCCACCCGCGTCCGCCGAGAGAGTCATGCAGAGCCCGCGCCTCCCCGCCTTCGAGTCCGCCGACACCGTGAACCGGGTCGTGGCGTTGCTGGACCGTTTCCCGGAGCTTCACAGCGTTCGCTCGAATCCGGCCGACGCCACCCTGACGCTCTCGTTCGCGGTGCGTGAGCGGCTCGACCGTACGAAAGCGCGCGTTCTGTCCGAGCGCGTGGCCGAACACGTTCGAGCCTTCCTCGATCTGCGCGGTGAGGAGCCGGCCAAGATCGCTCTCTCCTGCGACCGCGATACCGCGGTCAGCTTCGTCCACGTCACCCGCGACGCGTCGTCGTTCGCGCGCGAAGAGCTCGAGCTCTTGGTCGCGATGTTCGCCGAACAGTTCGGCGACCGGCTCGTCCGCGACGGTGACGCGGCGCAATCCGACGACGATCCGATCGCGCGCGACGAACGGGTCGAGGTCGCGCTCGACGCCTTGCGCGATCCGTCGCAGCGCCAACGCCTGGTCGGATTCCGCGAAGAGCAACGCGTCCTCGTCTACTTCGTGCACGCTCGCAAACGCGCGAAAGCCAGGGCCCGATCGTAACTCCGACCACCGTCACCATCCTCGCGGTCGGCGACGTCATGGGTTCGCCGGGCCGAGACATTCTCAAAAAGCACCTCGAGCTCGCCCGCGAACAGCACCACGTCGACGCGGTGATCGCCAACGGTGAGAACGCGGCCGGAGGCTTCGGCTTGACGTCGCAGACCGCCGACGAGATGTTCGCGGCCGGGGTCGACTTCATCACCTCGGGCAACCACATCTGGGACAAGCGCGAGTTTCGCAGCGCGCTGGACGAAAGCGACCGCATCTTGCGGCCGGCGAACTACCCGCCCGCGCTCCCGGGTCGCGGATCCGGCACGTTCACCGTGAACGGCGTGACGATCGGCGTGGTGAACGTGATGGGTCGCGTCTTCATGCCGGCGGTCGACGATCCGTTTCGCATCAGCCGCGCCCTGGTCGACGAACTGCGCGAGGTCACCCAGGTGATCGTCGTCGACGTCCACGCCGAGGCGACGTCGGAGAAGATGGCGCTCGGCCGCTTCTTGGACGGCTCGGTCTCGCTACTGTACGGCACGCATACCCACGTGCAGACTTCCGACGAGCAGATCTTTGCCGCGGGGACGGCCTATCTGACCGACGTTGGGATGACCGGACCCTCGGATGGGGTCATCGGGATGGACCAAACCGCCGTTCTCGAGCGTTTCACGAACGCAGTATCCGAGCGCTTCGCCGTCCAGAAAACGGGTACACGACAATTTTGCGCGGCAGTTGCGACCGTCGACGTCGCGACCGGACGTGCGCTCGACATCAAACGAATCAATCTTCGAGGCTTAGCATGATCGAGCCACAGAGGCCGCCCTCGCCAGGCGTCCTCAAAGTGTCTGCTCATTCGAATCCGAATTCCGTCGCCGGAGCGCTCGCCGGCGTGATGCGCGAAAACGCCAAGGCCGAGCTCCAGGCGATCGGGGCCGGGGCGATCAACCAAGCCGTGAAAGCCATCGCGATCGCGCGGTCGTACTTGCGGGATGGCGGCATCGACCTCGTCTGCATTCCGGAATTCATCGACGTCGAGATCGACGGCAACGTGCGTACCGCGATCCGGCTGCTGATCGAACGGCGCTCGGTCGAAGAGGTATCCGGAGGACCGTCATAACCGTCGATTTCCACTCGCACACATCGCACAGCGACGGGACGCTGACCCCGGACGAACTGCTCGGGCTGATGCGCGCGCGGGGCGTCTCCTGGTTCTCGATTACCGACCACGATACGACGCGCGCGTACGATGCGATCGACGCACCGGGCCAGCGGCTCGTACCGGGGATCGAGATCAACACGACGTGGAACGGCAGCGACGTCCATGTCCTCGGATACCGAATACCGACCGGAACGTCGGCGTTGGCCGTAACGATCGAGCGAAACCGCGAATACCGGCGCGGGCGGATCGATACGATGATCGCCGGACTCAACCGGGCCGGTTATCCGCTCACGGTCGAACAGGTCCTGGCGGAATCCAACGGCGCTCATGCGCTGGGCCGGCCGCACGTCGCGAAGGCGCTGGTGCGCAACGGCATGATCCGGGACGTGCAAACGGCGTTCGACGAGTTGCTCTCGAGCGGCAAGCCCGGCTATGCGCCGTCGCATCACATCACGCCGGTCGAGGCGATCGAGCTCATCCGAGACGGCGGCGGCGTGCCCGTTCTCGCGCATCCCGGCCGTCTCAAAGACGAAGCGGTCATCGACGAGCTCGTCGCCCGCGGTTTGGCAGGGATCGAGGTGTTCTATCCGTCGCATTCGACGCAACAGGTCGCGCATTATCGGAAGCTCGCCGGTCGGCTCGGCCTGGTCATGACGGCGGGCTCAGACTTTCACGACCCGCGCTGGAACGCGCGTGGCGTCGGCATGGACGTCGAGGAGTCCGACATCCGGCCGTTCCTCGATCTCGTCGCTTAGGTGTTTGGCGCGCGGCCGAGCGAAGCGAGCACGACCGCGTTCGGCAACTCGGCGAGTGCGGCGCCCGGCAACGAGATCTTCGAGCCGCGGATGCCGCTGCCGACGACGACGCGATCCGCCGTTGCGACCGCTTCGTCGACCAGAATCGGCCAGTCCGGCGGCAGACCGATCGGCGTGATCCCGCCGTACTCCATCGCACACGCCGCCGTCGCCGCGTCCATCGGCGCGAACGAGATCTTGCTCGCGCCGAGGTGTCGCTTGGCGAGCCCGTTGACGTCGGCGCGGGTGGCGGCGAGCACGACGCAGGCGGCGTACCAACTGCGGCCCTCGCGTCGCGCGGCGAGGACGACGCAATTCGCCGAACGATCGAGGTGTACGGCGTAGCGCTCACAGAACGCGAGCGTGTCGGCCAGCGCCGGATCGATCTCCGCGACGAAACACTCCTCGACCGGCGTGCGCCCGCTCCACTCATCGAACGCCGCGACGACGGACGGCGCGAGCAAGTCGGGACGTGCCGTGACGGACTCCGCGGTCAGGGTACCAATGTTCATCGTTGGGTACAGGCTCCTCGCGGCCACGAGGACGGCCCCGCTCGTGCTGGGAACCTCTCGCGGCCGTGAGTTTCTCCGGCCTTCGAACTCCTCCAACCTTGCAAGGAGCTGCGCACGCATCATGACCGACGACGAAGTTCGTCCCTGGGTCGGGAAGCCGGTCCGTCTCACGCTCGACGATGGCCGCGTTCTCGCCGGCACATTCCATACCGACGCCGGTCACGGCCACGGCCACCAGCACTACGCCGTCGTCTCCGATCCGGTGCGCGAAGGCGGCGAGAAGGTGACCGAAGTGCTTCACGGCGCCGAACGGATCACCGTCATCGAGGATGCGTCCGACGATCCGGCAGCGGTCGAATGATCGATGACCTCGGCCTGCTCGTCGCGCGGGTTGCGGTCGGGCTTGCGTTCGCTTCGCACGGCGCGCAGAAGGCCTTCGGGTGGTTCGACGGTCCTGGTCCGGAGAAGGCCGCCGGCTTCATGGCGAGCTTGGGACTCAAGCCGGGTGAACGATTCGCGACGGCGGCCGAGACCAACGAGATCGGCAGCGGGCTACTCATCGCGCTCGGTTTGGGCGGCCCGATCGGACCGGCCGGCATGTTGTCAGGGATGATCGTTGCCGCCGAAACCGTGCACAAGAAGAACGGCTTCTACGCCGCGCAAAGCGGCGTCGAAGTGAACCTGCTCTACAGCGCGTTAGCGCTGGCGTTCGCGTCGGCCGGATACGGAGCGCTCTCGCTCGATCACGCGCTGGGTCTCGACCGTACGCTGCGTAATCCCGTTGTCACCGCGCTCGGGATCGCCGGCGGAATCGTCTCCGCTTACGTGATCCTCGGTCAACGCGACACCTCGCCACCCGACGGCACGCTCGCGACGCCGACGATCAAAGGCGCGGAGCGCAACGGCGCGACGAGCGGCGCGTCATCGTCATCAGCGGCGGGAAACGCCTAAGCCGTTTCCCCCGCGCCGGGGCTACGCGACGGCGGTTTCGTCCTCCCTCGTCGGCGAGCTAGCCGAGCCCGGCCAGAAGCGCATCGAGGTTCTCGTGTGCTGCCGTGACGATCGCGACGAGCCGCTCGTTCTGGCGCTGAACCACCGCTTCGTCTTTGATGAAGCGGTGGTTGATGCGCACGTTGGCCACGCTTGACGCGAGCGCCGCGCGGAAAAAGTGCAGCGCGCATTCGACGTCGCTGATCACGTGCGCGTTGCCGAGCGCGGCAGCGCGCTGGGCCAGCACGATCCCCTCCGCGCACATTCCGGCGACTGCCAGTGGCGCTTCGGCTGCGCCGATGAGCGCGCGTTGCAGCTCGGCAGTCCGGATGAGCTTCTCGTGCTCGCTCGCCTTCGGCAGCGCGCCGGCTTTGACGACCGCAGCGTACGCTGCCTCATCGATCGGCCGGGCCGCCGCGAACCGCTCGCGCAACCGATCCGCATCGGTCACGGTCGCCTCGGCAGCCGCGCGTACGGCGGCGAGGCGCGGGCTCCGCGCGGTGATGCGCGCGACCATCGCGCACAGCGCGGCGCCCATCGCTCCGACCAAAGTCGCGGCGCTGCCGCCGCCGGGCGTGGGTTCGGCCGAGGCGAGCCGATCGAGGTATGTATCGATTCCGTTCACCGAGGGGTCTACTAGGCAAGACACTCAGACGCCTCGCGGCGAATAGAGTCCGGTCGCACCGTTTGAGCTGGTTTCAACAAGCACGGTCGCCTCGAAACAACCAATAACCAAACTGGAGACGACCTTGCAAACTCTCGAGAAGCGCGGGGACGTGAAGGACCTGGCGCTCGCCGATGCCGGAAAATCGCGCATCGAGTGGGCCGCGACCTTCATGCCCGTATTAGCGCAGATCCGCGACCGCTTCGCCAAGACCAAACCGCTCGCCGGCGTGCGCATCGGCGCGTGCCTGCACGTCACGACCGAAACCGCGAACCTGATGCTCGCGCTCAAGGCCGGCGGTGCCGACATCGCGCTGTGCGCGTCGAATCCGTTGTCCACCCAGGACGACGTGGCGGCCGCGCTGTGCAAGTACTTCGACGTTCCGACCTACGCGATCAAGGGTGAGAACGAAACCACGTACTACAGCCACATCGAGTCGGTCATCGCGTCCAAACCGCAGATGTCGATGGATGACGGCTGCGATCTCGTCACGACGATCTACACCAAGCACAACGCATTGCTCAAAGAAATGATCGGCGGCTGCGAGGAGACGACGACCGGCGTCATTCGCTTGCACGCGATGGAGAAGGACGGCGTGCTGCCGTACCCGGTGATCGCCGTCAACGATGCCCTCACCAAGCACATGTTCGACAACCGCTACGGTACCGGGCAATCGACGCTCGACGGGGTGATCCGCGCGACCAACGTGCTGATCGCCGGCTCCACCGTCGTCGTCGTCGGGTACGGCTGGTGCGGGCGGGGCGTCGCCTCGCGTGCGAAGGGCCTCGGAGCGCACGTGGTCGTCACCGAGATCGACCCGCGCAAGGCGCTCGAAGCGAAGATGGACGGCTTCGAGGTGATGACGATGGCCGAGGCGGCCAAGATCGGCCACATCTTCATCACCGTCACCGGCAATTACCACGTGATCGGCAAGGAGCACTTTGAGGCGATGCGCGACGGTGCGATCGTCTGCAACTCCGGTCACTTCAACGATGAGCTCGATCTCGAAGCGCTCGAAACGCTGTCGGCCGACAAGACGACGCCGCGCGAGTTCGTCGAATCGTACGCGCTGCGCAACGGCCGCACGGTGCGCGTGCTCGGCCAGGGCCGTCTGATCAATCTCGCCGCGGGCGAAGGCCACCCGGCCGCCGTGATGGATATGTCGTTCGCGAACCAGGCCATGGCCGCGGCGTATCTCGCGCAGAACTACAAGACGCTCGAGAAGAAGGTCTACTCGGTTCCCGATCACATCGACGAAGAAGTCGCGCAGCTCAAGCTGGCCGCGTTCGGCATCGAGATCGACACGCCGACGCCGGAGCAAATCAAATACATGGCGTCGTGGAGCGAAGGCACGTAATGGCCTACCGGCGTCTGTTCACCTCGGAGTCGGTGACCGAGGGGCATCCCGATAAGCTCGCCGACCAGATCTCCGACGCGGTGCTCGACGCGATCCTGGCCAAGGATCCGCAGGGCCGCGTCGCATGCGAGACGTTTGCGATCACGGGACAGATCCACATCGCGGGCGAGATCTCGACCACGACCTACGTCGACATTCCGAAGATCGTGCGCGACACGATCAGGGAGGTCGGCTATGACCGCTCGGCGATCGGTTTCGACTACGAGACCTGCGGCGTCTCGGTGTCGGTCGACGAACAGTCGCCCGACATCGCGATGGGAGTCGACAAGTCGCTCGAGGTGAAAGAGACGGGCGATCGCGATCCGTTCGAGCTCACCGGCGCGGGCGACCAAGGGATGATGTTCGGCTTCGCCTGCCGTGAAACGAAGCAACTCATGCCGCTGCCGATCACGCTGGCGCACGATCTCACCCGCGTGCTCGCGGCGAAGCGCAAGAACGGTGCGATCAGCTATCTGCGTCCCGACGGCAAGTCACAAGTCACCGTCGAGTACGACGGGCACAAGCCGGTGCGCATCGAGGCGGTCGTCATCTCGACCCAGCACGACGACGACATCCCGCTCGATCTCATTCGGCGCGAAGTCACCGAGCAGGTCATCGACCAAGTTCTCCCGCGTGGTCTGCGCGACGATCATCTCAAAATCTACGTCAACCCCACCGGCCGGTTCGTGATCGGCGGTCCGAAGGGCGACGCCGGTTTGACCGGGCGCAAGATCATCGCCGACACGTACGGCGGGATGGCGCGCCACGGCGGCGGTGCGTTCTCGGGCAAGGACCCGACCAAGGTCGATCGTTCGGCGGCCTATGCCGCGCGCTACGTCGCCAAGAACGTCGTCGCGGCGGGGCTCGCCGATCGGTGCGAGATTCAAGTCGCGTACGCGATCGGCGTCGCGCATCCGGTCAGCGTGCTGGTCGAGACGTTCGGAACCGGAAAGATCGACGACGAGAAGATCGCCGAGCTGGTGAACGCGCACTTCGATCTGCGCCCGGCGGCAATCATCCACAATCTCGACCTGCGCCGC
>Ga0182024_10026813_pt1 | contig 10110 bp, 11 predicted proteins | sample P32metaG_FD_120480 | JGI IMG/M metagenome (GOLD analysis project Ga0182024, IMG submission 120480) | Permafrost microbial communities from Stordalen Mire, Sweden - P3-2 metaG (Illumina Assembly) | ecosystem: Environmental > Terrestrial > Soil > Wetlands > Permafrost | place: Sweden: Stordalen...
CAAATTCAGTCAAGGACGAGGCGCTCAAGGACGTGCTTTCCAAGAGCGGCTACAGCGTCACTGTCAACTCGAGCCCCAGCCCCGAACCTTCACCGGCTCCCTGATTTATGAGCGAAGAATATCCCGCGGACCCCTATACGCTTCCCGGCGGCTTTCGCCTGGATGCATTCATCCCGATTGTCATCCTTTCCATCGGCTTCACCGTGCTGCTGGGATGGGAAATCTATCTGACACACAGCCAGATCGACGATCTCGACAAGGCCATCACCCGGCAGTTGCCCCAGGTGACCCAGGCCGAGAAGGTTACGGACGGCGTTTCCAAGCTGGTCACGGACCTGCTCGAGGCCTCCCAGACGGATTCCGGGGCCAAGCAGATCGTGGATAAGTACGGGATCAAGGCCGCGGGAGGGGACGCGTCCTCTTCCACCGCGTCCGGGCTGTAATCCAAAAAGCTGAAGACCCCGGAGAAGCCCCGAAAAATTTGGGCGGATTCGGGCGGATTCGGGACGATTATGTAGATGTCCCGTATTTCCACCCCGTATTGCCACCATGAGCAGCGAGCGCCGCAAACCTTACCCCTTTGACGTCTTCGAGCCTCAATGGCAGGCCCTTTGGGAGGAGCGCCGCACCTTCCAGGTCGCAAATCCCGGCCAGCCAGGTTTCGATCCCGCCCGCCCGAAATTCTACATCCTGGACATGTTCCCCTATCCCAGCGGGGCGGGCCTCCACGTCGGCCATCCCGTAGGCTACACCGCCACGGACATTCTCGGCCGCTTCAAGCGCATTCGCGGCTTCAACGTCCTGCACCCCATGGGCTGGGACGCCTTCGGCCTCCCGGCGGAGCAATACGCCATCAAGACCGGCCAGCACCCGGCCGTCACCACCCGGCACAACATCGCCCTTTTCAAGGCTCAGCTAAAGCGGATCGGCTTCGCCTACGACTGGTCCCGCGAGATCAACACCACAGACCCAAGTTACTACCGCTGGACCCAGTGGATTTTTCTGAAACTCTATAACTCCTGGTTCAACCCGGAGACGCGCAAGGCCCAGCCCGTGGAAACCTACACCGGCGCGGACGTGGACAGCGTCCGCCTCGCCTACGTCTCCGAAGCCCTCGTGAACTGGTGTCCGGCCCTCGGCACCGTGCTTGCAAACGAGGAGGTCATCGATGGCCGGAGCGAGGTCGGCGGCCACCCCGTCGAGCGCCGCCCCATGCGCCAGTGGATGCTGCGGATCACCGCCTTCGCGCAGCGCCTCATCGACGAGCTCGACGGCCTCGACTGGCCGGAGTCCATCAAGCTCCTCCAGCGCAACTGGATCGGCCGCAGCGAGGGCGCCGAGGTCCATTTTCCGGTCGCCGATTCCGAGCGCGTCATCACCGTTTTTACCACCCGCCCGGATACGCTCTTCGGCGCCACCTACATGGTCCTTGCGCCCGAGCACAGGCTCGTCGAGGAAATCACCACCCCGGAGCAATGGTCCGCCGTCCGCGATTACCGCGAGCGCACCGCCCGCAAGAGCGACCTCGAGCGCACGGACCTGTCCAAGGAAAAAAGCGGCATCTTCACCGGCGGCCATGCCGTCAACCCCGTCAACGGAGAGCGCATCCCCGTATGGGTCGCCGATTACGTCCTCCTCGGCTACGGCACCGGCGCCATCATGGCCGTCCCCGCACACGATGAGCGCGACTGGGAGTTTGCCAGGAAATTCGATCTCCCCATCCGCCAGGTCGTCTCCCGCGAGCCGCACGCTACAGAATTCATCGAGACCTTGAAACCCCTCGATCAATGCTTCCCGGCCGAGGGCTACGCCGTGAACTCCGGCTTCCTCGACGGCCTCGGCACCCTCAAGGCAAAGGAGCGCATGATCGCGTGGCTCGGGCAACAGGGTAAAGGATCGCGCACCATCAATTTCAAGCTCCGCGACTGGCTCTTCTCCCGCCAGCGCTATTGGGGCGAGCCCTTCCCGATCATCTGGGAGCATGGCAAACACGCCGCCCTTCCGGAATCCGCCCTCCCGGTCAGGCCCCCGGAGATGGAAGACTTCCGCCCCAGCGGCACAGCCGAGCCGCCGCTGAGCAAGGCAAAGGACTGGGTCCGCTATTCCGCCACCGCCGTGCGCGAGGTCAACACCATGCCCCAGTGGGCCGGCTCCTGCTGGTATTACCTCCGCTATTGCGACCCGGACAATGCAAGCCGCTTCGTCGGCGAGCAAGCGGAGCATTACTGGATGGGCGGCGGAAAGCCCGGTGGCGTGGACCTCTACGTCGGCGGCACCGAGCACGCCGTGCTCCACCTCCTCTACGCCCGCTTTTGGCACAAGGTCCTCTTCGATCTCGGCCAGGTCTCGACCCCGGAGCCCTTCCAGCGCCTCGTTAACCAGGGCATGATGCTCGGCGAGGACGGCCAGAAAATGTCCAAGAGCCGCGGCAACGTCATCAATCCCGACGACGTCATCGCGGAGTACGGCGCCGATTCCCTCCGCTGTTACGAGATGTTCATGGGCCCCCTCGAGCAGATGAAGCATTGGAGCACCACGGGCGTCGAGGGCGTATGCCGGTTCCTCGCCCGCGTCTGGCGCCTGGTAATGGAAGAGACCCAGGCCGGCGAGTGGGCGCTCTCCAGTGCCCTCGCCGATCTCCCGCTCGAGAAAGCCCAGGCCCGCGTCGTCCACGCCACCATCAAAAAAGTAGGCGAGGATGTCGAATCCCTCGCGTTCAATACCGCCATCTCGCAAATGATGGTTTTCGTAAACACATTCACCAACGCCGCAGTCCGCCCCGTAAGCGCATTGCGGACCCTGCTCGTAATGCTCAGCCCCTTCGCCCCGCATCTCGCGGAAGAACTCTGGTCCCGCCTGTCCGCCGGATACCCCGGCTTCGATGGCCTCGTGGCCGATCAGACGTGGCCCGCGTACGACCCGCAACTCCTCATCGACGACGAGATCGAAATCGTCCTCCAGGTCAATGGCCGCGTCCGCGACCGCCTCGTCATGTCCCGTGACGCAACCAAAGATCAAGTCGAAGCCGCCGCCCTCGCCCATCCCAAGGTTCTCGAATACACCGCCGGCAAGGAGATCAAGAAAATCGTCGTCGTCCCCGGCAAACTCGTGAACGTGGTGGCCCCGTAAGCCCGCTCATCCGCGCCGGATGACCTCCGCCTCGCTGACGACCGCATCCACCTCATGATCGTGCATTTCCAGCGGCAGGGTCGGAACGATTTGCGCATGGAAGCAAACCCCGATCTTTACCGCCCGCGGACGGGTGCTCTCGAGAAACCGGTCATAGAATCCCCCCCCGCGTCCCAGCCGTCCGCCCGTGCGGGTAAACGCCAGCCCAGGGATCAGGAGCAAATCGATTTCCGCCGGGCCGATAACCGGCCTCCGGGTGGCGTCGGGTTCGAGCAAGCCCCAGCGGCCGGGAACCAGATCGGATTTGGAATCGCATTGGTGGAACTCAAGCGCGTCGCCGGAGACCCGCGGGAAGCAGAATCTCTTCCCGCCCGCATCAACCAGTGAGATCAAATCCGGTTCCGTATTTTGCGCGGCAAAAAGCGCCACGGTGCCGGCGTTCAACCATTCCGGCAGAGCAACGATACGCCGCCGGATTTCCGCCGAAGCCGCTGCGCGCGCCTCCTCGGAGAGCCCGGTGAGAATCGTGCGCGCCCCGGCGCGCAGCGACATCTTGGTTGGTTGCTCCATGCGATGGACGAACTCCGGGTGCGGGTTAAAGAACTCTCGAAACTGGATTTAACCATGCATCACTCGGATCGCATAACAGAATCAAAGCCCGATTTATCCCATCTTCTTCATCCGTGTAATCCATCCCATCCTCTCCATCCGTGGTTAAAAAAACCCCGGTTCCCCGCCCGCGCGCGAATCATCATTGCGCCCCGTTTCTCCCCGGCTAGAATTTCGTCCCCGTGGACGAACGGAAAGAAAACTCCCGCAAATCCGGCCCTCCGGCAGGCGCCAAACCAGCCCGCACAACGGCAAAAGCGCGCAAGGTCGGCCTGCGTCCGCAAAAGGGCTGGCACAAACGCAACTTTCTCACCCAGGTTCTCATCCCATCCCTCTTCACCAAGCGCCTCGGCACCCATCTCGACGCCCTTTTCCCCGATCTCACCGCCGGCCAGATCGGCCTCACCTGGATTGGCCACGCCTCCTTCCTGCTCCAGACCCAGGGCGTCAATATCCTCATCGACCCGAACTGGGCCAAGTGGCTCAAGGTCATCAAGCGCATGAAGCAACCTGGCATTCAATTGCACGATCTTCCGGAGATCGACCTCGTCCTCGTCACGCACGCCCATTTCGATCACCTCGACCGCAAGACCCTCCGCCAGGTCGCCGAGGACCAGCCCATCGTCGTCCCCTTCGAGGTCGGGAACCTCGTCCATGGCCTCGGCTTCCGCAGCGTCCACGAGTTGCATTACTGGGAGAGCTTCCAGCACGGCCCCGCGAAGATCACCCTCACCCCCTGCCATCACTGGGGTGCCCGCATGCTCCACGATTCCCACCGCGGCTTCGGCGGCTTCATCATCCAGGCAGGCGACCGCACCGTTTTCCATTGCGGCGACACCGCCTATTTTGAGGGCTTCAAGGAAATCGGCGAGCGTTTCAAGATCGACGTCGCCCTCCTGCCCATCGGCGCCTACGATCCGCCCAGCGGCCGCGAGGTCCACATGAACCCCGAGGAAGCCGTGCAAGCCTTCCTCGATTTGAAGGCCCGCCAGATGGTGCCGATGCATTACGGCACCTTCCGCCTCAGCTACGAGCCCATGGAAGAGCCGCCCAAGCGATTGCGCGAACATGCGGAGAAGCATGGCCTTGCCGAGCGCATTTCATTCATGACCGAAGGCCAGGCCGCCGTGTTCTAGGAGCGGACATGGAAGCCGAAATTTCACGTTTCGCTTTTTCCCCACCGGTCAAGTTTTTCGTGCTCCCTCCGCAATAAAAATCAGCGCGGAAATCCTTGGCACCCGGCCCGATGTTCGTGAAGATTTCCAGACACCCCGCATATGAAAATCCTCCTGCTGTCCTGTCTCGCGCTGCTCGGCACGCTCGTCACGGCGGCTCGTGCCCAAGACACCTCACCCAGCCCCACACCTATGAGCAATGAAGTAGCAGTCATCAAAACAACCGACGGCGACATGGTCGTCGAATTCTGGAGCAACGAGGCTCCCAACACCGTCGAAAATTTCAAGAAGCTCGCCAAGCAGGGCTTTTACAACGGCACCGCCTTCCACCGCATCATCAAGGGCTTCATGATCCAGGGCGGCGACCCGCTCACCAAGGACCCCTCCGCCTCCGCGCGCTGGGGCACCGGCGACCCCGGCTACAAGATCAAGGCCGAGTTCAATTCCCACTCCCACCAGCGCGGCGTCCTTTCCATGGCCCGCTCGAATGACCCCGATTCCGCCGGCAGCCAGTTCTTCATCGTCCTCGGGGACGCCAGCTTCCTCGATGGCAAGTACACCGCCTTCGGCCACGTCATCAAGGGCGACGACGTCCTCGGCAAGATCGGCGATACCCCGGTCACCATCGCGGCCGGCGGCGAAAAAAGCCGGCCCACCCAGCGCGTCGAGATCACCAGCGTGGACATCGTCCCAGCGGATTCCGTGAAGTGAGGATTATGCCGGCTGGATTATGAGTCACTGGCTCCCCCGCCCCCGCTTTCACCGTTCATAATTCATTCCGCGTAATTCCCCGTGAAAACCGTACTTGGCATCGTCCAGATGCGTTGCGGGCCGGACCCGGAAGGGAACCTGTCCCGCGCTTGCGACATGGTGCGCGATGCCGCACGCCAGGGCGCCAGGGTCATTTGCCTGCCGGAGCTCTTCCGCTCGCAATATTTCTGCCAGGTCGAGGATCATAAATACTTCCAGCTCGCCGAGGAAATCCCCGGCCCCTCCACCACCGCCCTGGGCGCCGTCGCCCGCGAGTACGGCGTGGTCATCGTAGCCTCGCTCTTCGAGCGCCGCGCCCCCGGCCTCTATCATAACACCGCCGCCATCCTCGATGCCGATGGCTCCCTGATGGGCAAATACCGGAAGATGCACATCCCGGACGACCCGCTTTTCTACGAGAAATTTTATTTCACCCCCGGCGACCTCGGCTTTCTCGCTTGGAAGACCGCGCATGGTCCCATCGGCGTCTGCGTCTGCTGGGACCAATGGTATCCCGAGGCGGCCCGCCTCACCGCGCTGCGCGGCGCGCAGATTTTGTTCTATCCCACCGCCATCGGCTGGCACCCGGGCGAGCGGGCGCAATACGGCGAGGCGCAGCACGCCGCGTGGGAGACCATCCAGCGCAGCCACGCGATTGCCAACGGCTGCTACGTGGCCGTCGCAAACCGCACCGGCCACGAGGCCCCGGATGGCGGCGCCGGGCTCGATTTCTGGGGCCGGAGTTTCATCGTCGGCCCTGACGGCGCAGTCCTCGCCCGCGCCGGGATCGAGGAGGAGACCATCCTCGTGCAGGAGATCAGCCTCGATCTCCTCGACATCCAGCGCACCCACTGGCCCTTCCTCCGCGACCGGCGGGTGGACGCTTATCAAGGCATCGGCGAACGAATGATAGATTGAAGACGGCATGACCGCGATGCAAACCATGACCACCCCAGCCCAGCTTGGCTACCGCATGCCCGCGGAGTGGGAGAAGCATGCCGCCACCTGGCTCTCATGGCCCCACAAGGAGGGCATCTCCTTCCCGGACGCCTATGACTCCGTCCTCCCCATCCTCGCACGCATGGTGGACGCCCTGGCCGATTCCGAGCCCGTCCACATCAACGTGCGCGACGCAGACGAGGCGGCCCAGGCCCGGGCCCAACTCCTCAGCTACGATGCCCGCGTCGATCACATCACCTTTCGCCACATCCCGACCAACGAGCCCTGGTGCCGCGATCACGGCCCCATGTTCCTCACCCGCAACGAGGAGCCCCGCCTCGCCGTCGTGGACTGGGACTACAACGCCTGGGGCTGGAAGTATCCCCCCTTTGACGAGGATGACGAGGTTCCCGGCCGCGTCGCGGAATTGCTCGGCGCCCCCGCCTACAAGGGCGGCATGGTCCTCGAGGGCGGCTCCATCGACGTCAACGGGACCGGCAGCCTCCTCACCACCGCCTCCTGCCTGCTCAATCCGAATCGCAACCCCGACCTCACCAAGGCCGAAATCGAGCAACGCCTCAAGGACTTCATCGCCGTGAAAAACATCCTCTGGCTCGGCGACGGCATCGAGGGCGACGATACCGACGGCCACATCGACGACCTGACCCGTTTCGTCAGCCGCGATACCGTCGTCACCGTCATCGAGGAGGACGAATCCGACGCCAACTACGAGCCGCTCCAGGCGAACCTCGCCCGTCTCCGCGAGATGAGCATCGAGGATGATTCGCCGCTGAAAATCCTGACGCTGCCGATGCCCGGCAAGATCATTAAGCACGGCCAGCGCCTCCCCGCCAGCTACGCGAATTTCTACATCGCCAACAAGGTCGTCCTGCTCCCCGTCTTTCAGGATACCGGCGATGCCTGGGCGTCCGCCGTCCTCCAGCGCGCATTCCCCAAGCGCAAGGTCGTCTCCATCGATTGCCGCGATTTGATCTGGGGCCTCGGCGCCTTCCATTGCCTCACCCAGCAGCAGCCCGCGGCGCCGTAAAGAACGGGGGCCGGCAGTCCGTCTTTTGCCCCCCAGGGGCATCGCTAAATTGGTGTATTTCGCGCCCTCCTCTGGCACAAAACATGCGCAATTGGACGTAGTCCACGACTGCGCCCGGCGTAGTTACCCTTACATCGATAAAAACCATAATGACCCAGAGATTCCATAGGAAAATGGGCGGCTTTACCCTGGTCGAGATCATGATCGTTGTCGTGATTATCGCGATGCTGGCGGCCATCGCCGTCCCGGGATGGTTTCGCGCCCGCAAGCGCTCCCAGGCAGGCCGCATCCTCGAGGACCTGGTCCAACTCGACCACGCCACTGACCAGTACGCCATCGAAAATTCCAAAGCCACCGGCGCCAATCCCACCTTCTTCGACCTCCGGAATTACCTCAAGACCGGCAGCGTCCTCTACTCCACCGGCGCCGATTTGTTCGGCGACAGCTACGGCCCCTTTACCGTGGACTCGCTCGTCCAGGTGCCCCTGCCCGCGTACACGTCCCTCTCCGATGTCGCGCCCTCGACATTCTGGTCCCCATACACGGTCCAGTAGGCGGATTTTTCTTGTCATTTCTGAGAATTGTCGCACAAGCGCGAGCATGACATCGCACCGGGCTCTGGCCGTTTGCGGGATCCTTCTGCTCACGGGCTGCGCCTGGCATAAGCCCAAGCCCGCCGCGCCCGTGGCGGCAGCGGCCGGCCCCCAGCGGGTCGGGAAGGTGGCTCTGGTCAATGAGGAACTCGGCTTCGTCCTGGTGGATGTAGGGTCGCTTTACGTCCCGCAGGCCGGCACCGCCCTCAAGAGCTTCTCCGGCGGAGCGGAGACCGGCATCCTGGCCGTAAGCCCCGAGAAGCAACGCCCCTTCATCGTCGCCGATATCATCCGCGGCGACCCCAAGGTCGGCGACGACGTCGAGGAGTAGACCAATGCGGAGTGCGGAATGCGGAGTGCGGAATGGCAGAAATAACGTCGAAAACGTGTAACGTCGTTCGCGCTGTACCGGAACCGACGGGTTGGGAGGGATAGCGCGCGCCCCGCGGCTACTTGCTCCCGGACCAGAACATCGAGTGCACCAGCCGGTCATTCGTGGCACGGAGCCGCGACGAGACTTCCTTCAGCAGGATGGCCGCGATTTTATAGCCGATGTCCGGACGGCTCGCCATAAAGCTCCGGAACGTCCCGTTGTTCGCCACCGCCAGCCGGACTTCCTCCATCGCGTACACACTGGCCGTGGCCATCCCCTCGGCAAAGAGGTTCAACTCCCCGAAAAAGCCCCCCGGCACGATCCGCGCCAGCAGCACCTCGTGATCCTTCGCAAGCCGCCGCACATGCACCACCCCGGAGGAGACGACAAAGAATTCATGCATCATCTCGCCCTCGGCCACGATCCGCTCCCGCCCGGGAACATGCCGGAAGGTCCAGAGGTTTTTCATCGCGTCCAGTTCGCCCTCGGAGAGGTCCTTGAAGATCGACACGTTGCGGAGCAATTCGGTGGTCATGGAGAGCAGAGGCTTGGCGATTGGATCGGGAACGGTGGGAAGTGTTTGACAGCGTCTTAGGTAGCTTTACGATAAAGGCCGTTAAGTAACCGTCCTTCTCAATTAATCATGGCCACCGCCCGCAGTGACAGCCAAATCCGATCCGATTGCGAGAAGCTCGCCGACATCTTCACTGTCTTGCAGCGCTGCTTCCTGATGAATCTTTCCAAGGAACTCGCCCGCGGCAAGGTCTCCTTCCCCCAATATTTCCTCCTCGGTTTCCTCGCCTTGCAGCACCATCTCACCATGTCGGAGATCGCCGCCAAGATGGGCCACACCACCGCGGCCGCCACGGGACTTGTGGACCGCCTGGAAAAACTTGGCTATGTCAAACGCATGCATGCGAGCGACGATCGCCGGAAAATCGAAGTACAGATCACGCCGCCGGGGCTCTGTCTCGTCGCGCAAATCCGGGAGGACATGGTGAGCAGCCTCGGCGGGATGATGCGGCTGCTCTCGCCCGCCGAGCAGAAGGCATGGGTGCAGGTGTACGAGAAAATTTTCGTGTGTGTCACGCAAACCAATCGATGAAAAACAACGCCATATGGGCCGCCGCATTCCTCGCGGCAGCAGCCACCGCTTTCGCGGGGGATCAGCCCTCCGCCGATGCCGTCAGGACCGCCCAGGACCTCACCCTCGATGAAGCCGTCGAGACTGCCGTCCGCCAAAACCCCGATATCCTCAAGGCCGAGGATGAAATCCGCCGCACGCGCGGCGTAGTGTTGCAGGTGCAGGCCCAGGCCTTCCCGCAGATCACCGTCGGCAACCAGTTTTCCCAGGAGAGCCGGAACCTCCTCCTGGACGGCGCGCAGCCCGGCTCCACGGGCGGCACAACCACCACCTCCGGCACCGGGGCTCCGACGGGCAACAGCGGACCGGCGGAGCAGAGCCTCCTCGCCGAGAGCAACCCGATGACCCAG
>Ga0182024_10026814_pt1 | contig 10110 bp, 8 predicted proteins | sample P32metaG_FD_120480 | JGI IMG/M metagenome (GOLD analysis project Ga0182024, IMG submission 120480) | Permafrost microbial communities from Stordalen Mire, Sweden - P3-2 metaG (Illumina Assembly) | ecosystem: Environmental > Terrestrial > Soil > Wetlands > Permafrost | place: Sweden: Stordalen...
GCCTTCTCGCCCGCCTCCGAAGCGAGCGAGGTCGCAGTCTCTTTCGCCTGACTTCCCACTTGCTGAACCGCTTCAGCGAGCTTTGAGACGGCCTCCCCGGTCTTGGCGCCGAGGTCAATTTCTTGGTCCGAATTGCCCTGATCGCTAGAGCTTATGGACCCGATACCCGAGCTATCGGACCCGAAGTTTTGATCGTCCGTCATAGAAATCTCCTTTGTTAGAAGCCAGAGGAATGGCCGCCCGACCGATGACCGGTCTTTTCTTCACAGAACGCCTCCCCAACCCGAGCGCGCGATCACCGGCCCTGTCGCCAGTGATCGCCATCGCGATCCCAGCGATCGTTGTCGTGATCCCAGCGGTCGTCGTCGTGCCGACGATGATGGTAGCCCTCCATGCTCGAAGAGCCGGAGAGGCATCGCGCATTGTAGTGGCTGAGCATTTCAGCGTAGCGTGGAGACTGCGCGGCAGACTGATAAGCCTGCATCATGCGATTGTAGAAGGCGCTGCAATTCTCTTGTGCCGATGCAGATGCGGTCCCGACCACGACGCAGAGTGCGGCAGCCGCCATTACTATCACCGGTTGTTTAAAAGACATGACTATTCTCCTCTTGTGAAAGTCTTTGCTGCCGGTCAGGCGATCCGGCGACGAACCACCGCGTGATAGACCAACAACACGACGATCGCGCCAATCACCGCGACAAACGTGCTGTAGAAATTGAAGCCGGAAACTCCCGCCGCGCCAAACTGGGCAAACAAGAACCCACCAACGATGGCCCCCACAATACCAAGCACGATGTCGAGAAGAACGCCTTCTCCGGTTTTGTTGACGATCTTGCTAGCAATGAATCCTGCGAAGAGCCCAAAATGATCCACGCTATAACAGACATCTTGGAACTTCCTCTTCAGCTGCCACCACATTCGGCCGCGATCGTCACTCGTCGGCCATTTATGTGGGTCGAAATTCGGTGTGACAATCTTCGGAAACTACCCAACTGAGATCCGGAAGTGTGGGTCTCACTCCAGAAGATTTTGGGTAGTTTCCGATACTGCATTGTCGCGTGGCCGAGGGCTATGTTCCGGATCACGAACTGGCTAGGCGACTTGAAGATCGACTGATCACCCTCTCCCGACACGCACACCAGTGCTTGAGCGAACTGCAGCACGCCACTGTCGTCCTTCCGCTTTACCCGAGCACGAGCGCCCGAAGATTGAGGTGTCGGCGCACCACGCCGCAGCGGCCGAGTAACCGGCGAGATCGCGTTACGCCAGTTCAACACGATGGAGGACATCGAAGCACGTTGGATCGGCAGAGATCCTCATAGGCGTCGGCCGTGAATCGTGACACAGCAAGGAGTAAATCAGATGAAATACGGGATTTTATGAGGGCAAATTCGCTCAGGGCTGGGACAAGCTGCGTGAGGAGATCTTTGCCCGCCAGAAGGCGTTGCGGGTAATCCCGTCAAATGCCGAGCTCACCAAGCGCCCCGAGGAAGTCCCCGCCTGGGACGAGATGTCGGAGGATTTGAAGCCGATCCTCGCCCGGCAAATGGAGATCTATGCAGCGTTCCTCGATCACACCGACCACCACGTCGGGCGGCTGGTCGAGGCGCTCAAGGACTTGGAGGTGCTCGACGACACACTGGTCATCTATATCATCGGCGACAACGGGGCGTCAGCCGAAGGCACGCTGACCGGCAGCTTCAACGAGATGGCGATGTTGAACGGCATGGCCGGCGTCGAAACGGTCGCGTTCATGAAGAGCAAGATTGACGATTTCGGCGGTCCGCACGCCTACAACCACTACGCGGTCGGTTGGGCGCACGCGATGGACACCCCCTACCAATGGACCAAGCAGGTTGCCTCGCATTGGGGCGGCACGCGCAACGGCACGATCGTGCACTGGCCGAACGGCATCAAAGCCAAGGGAGAGATCCGTTCGCAGTTCTGTCATGTCATCGATGTCGCGCCGACGATCCTGGAAGTGGCCGGTCTGCCGCACCCGATGATTGTCAACAGTGTGCAGCAGGCCCCCCTGGAGGGCTTCAGCATGCTGTATGCCTTCGACGACGCAAAGGCGGCCGAGCGACACGAGACCCAGTATTTCGAGATGTTCTGCAACCGCGGCATCTACCACAAGGGCTGGACCGCGGTGACCCGGCACAGCACGCCCTGGGACACGTCGAAGCCGCTGCCGTCCTATGACGACGACGTCTGGGAGCTATACGACACAAACAAAGACTGGACCCAATCGAAGGACCTGGCGAAGGACAACCCGAAGAAGCTCCATGAGTTGCAGAGGCTCTGGCTGATCGAGGCCGCCAAGTACAGCGTTCTCCCGCTTGACGACCGAAGGGTCGAACGTTTCAACCCGGACCTAGCCGGCCGGCCTCAGCTTATCAAAGGGCAGACGCAGCTCTTGTTCGGTGGCATGGGCCGCTTGAGCGAAAGCGCCATCGTCAACATCAAGAACAAATCCTACTCGGTAACCGCCGAAATCGTCGTCCCAAAATCCGGCGCCAATGGCGTGATTATCGCGCAGGGTGGCGCCTTCAACGGCTGGAGCCTCTACGCCAAGGACGGCAAACTCAAATATTGCTACAACCTCCTCGGGATCAAGCTGTTCTACGCAGAGACAAACACCCCGCTTCCGGCCGGTCAGCACCAAGTTCGGATGGAGTTCAAATATGATGGCGGCGGCCTGGCAAAAGGCGGCAACGCAGTCTTGTACGTGGATGGCAAGAAGGTCGGCGAAGGCCGGGTGGAAACAACGGTGCCGATGGCGTTCTCCGCAGACGAAACCTGCGATGTCGGCAGGGGAACTGGCTCGGCCGTTTCACCTGACTACGATCCTAGAGACAACGAGTTCAGCGGCGAGGTGAACTGGGTCCAGATCGATTTGGAGAAGGACGATCACGATCACATGATCTCGCCGGAGGAGCGCTTCAAGTTGGCGATGGCGCGGCAGTAGGCACGTTCAGGGATCGGTAGCTCGGAATACCAGCTCAATTCGCCTTTGCTCGCCGCGCTCGCGGGCGCGGAAAATTCCGCGCGCAGGCCGATAGGTGGGGTCAGCTGGAAGCGGACATTTCGCGATGGCACCGGACTTGTCACCGCGCTGTGCAATTTCGGCTAATATCCTGCTGGTCTCGGATGTGACTTCGCCACCGGATGTTTCCGTCAACCAGGATGGTGTCGCTTGGTGGCACCCAATCTGCGCCATCAGTTCGAAGGCTTCCGCCGCCCCGGCGCGGCGCTTGCCCACCTTGATGATGCCGGCGGCCCGCCTTCATCTCCGCCTGAAACCGCCCTTTCCAACGTTTGCCGCGGCCGCGCCAGAACAGGATCGCCTTGGCGATCGGCGGCCAGGCGACCAATCCGCAGCAGACGCTCTTCGCCGAGCACTTGAGCTCAATAGTTGCTGGGGTAAGGCAACACCTCAGTCGGCGCCTTGCGCTGCGCGACCTACGCCCAGCGCCGACCTGGGTGGCGCGCGACGCGGCCTTTCGAGTTCGTGAGCGATGTCGAACCGCGCGATGTAGCGGCCATAGCGCTCCCGCTCGATCGTGGGATCGATGTGATATGTCTCGAAGCTGTATCGGCTAGCGCCGCTGTAGCCATTCGGCTGTACGTCCGCGGAATGCCCTATACGGCCGGCTACACTCCGGTCTAAATGAAGCCCGAAGTGACAGTAGAGTCGCTCCACCGCGCCCACCGGATCGTTTACAAGATCGCCATAGTTGATGTGAAAAATCGGATCGACAAAGGCCTGTTGGTCGGCTGCCTCTATCATTAGATCGGTTCCCGCAAGCCAGCGATCGCTTACATCGCGGCCGAGGCGGGCACGATCGATATACCGCGTGAACGGCCGCCGCAGCACCTCAGTCAATCGGGTGACCGAATGCAGGACGCGGACAGGATCGCGGTGCACGAACACAATGCGGGCATCGGGGTAGACCGCACGTATTGCTGTCAGCGCGAAGACATGGTCGGGGCATTTGAGCACCCAGCGGCGACTACCTCCGGCCTGGTGTTGGAGGTGCTGTAGGAAGCGCTTGTGGAATTGGTACGCCGCCAAGTGCCCTGTGCTATCCATCCAGTGCCGATAGCTCGGAACAAAATAGTTTGTATCAAAGCGCAGACTGGCGAATAGATGGGCGGTGATCTCCGAGCATTCCTGCGGAGAATTGGCATTGATCGGGTGCAATCTATGAAATTCGGGGGCGAGCAACTTGAACATTTTGAGTTGGCGAGCCACTCGCTTCTGCGGGGAACCGGCTCGCCGGCCAGTTCCCGGGTATGGATGGATCAACTGCCAGATTCGCGGCACCCGGTTTGCCGGATCATTTGTCAGCAGCTGATGAAGGTAGGTCGTGCCCGAGCGCGGGACGCCTGTGATGAAGATCGGACGCTCGATTGGCTGCTCTAGAATCTCGGGCGTCACAACCTCGTTATGACGCAGCTGCAGCAGATTGGATAGGAACCGGACGACGTCCCAGCGAGTCGCGAACCAGCCAAAGAGGCCAAGTTCTGCTTCCTCGGCACAGGCTTGCAGGAACCTCTGCAGCCCGTCGAAGAACGGGGTGTCGCCGAAATCGGTAAGCCCGGCACGGCGCTGCGCTCGTTCGACCAGGTCCTCGGCTCCCAAATGCTGTTGGCGTATAGCGAGCATGCGACCTCACACAGCAAAGTTCGGACCATGGAGCGAAGCGTGTGGCGCGCTCGCAGTGAGATGATGGCGATACGGACTTTGATCAGTCAGGTACAGAGCGACCGATCGACTTGATGTTGTTACGCAATGTTGTTATGCAAGAATGAACGGGCGCGTGCCCCGGCGTCCTTTTTCTCCCGCAGCTGACGGACACCTGATTTGAGCGCCGCTCGAACAACCGGATTGCTGAGCATTTATGCCTTTTGCGTCCACGGATGGGACAGCACATCGCCGCCCCGAGCCATCTAAGATGTACTTGAACCGAGTCAGCGCGCTATGCAGTTTCGGCATAAATGCGCTTCGGAATTGGCAATCTCCGTCACCTCAATCTCGCAAGGCGGTCACGGTTCGGCGCTTCCAGTGATTACCTGATTTGACACATGACCCCTGCGACGCCACAGCCGTCCGCCTTCGACGGCCTGCCATAGGCCTAGCGTTGGCAAGGCGATCGCGAGATCGCGGGCGCGCCTCAGCAGCGAGAGGGAGAGTGCGATCTCGGGTGTGAGCCCGAAACTTGTCCCGATGAAAACGTAGGTGGCTTCTTGGATGCCGATCGCGCCAGGGATGGCGAAGGCAAAGGAGCGGATCCCATAGAGCAAGCTTTTGATCCACCAGCACGGTTCCGAATTCGAGCGGCATGCCAGCACAGCGCAACGCAATCCACACCTCGATCGCGCTAGCGATCCAGCAGGCGAGGTGCAGCAGGAAGCCAACCCATAGACCGGATTTTCGCCGGTAAGTCTCGGCGAGGGTGGTATGCAGAACGGCAGCTCCCGCTCCCATTTGATCAGCCCAGCGCCGCGCCAGAAGCCGGAGCAGCCGGTCAAAAATGTCGAACCCGCGGCGTTGCACAGACGAGGAACGCTAAGGCCGCTAAGCCGGTTACGATCAGGCTTATTATCAGCGGCAGCACGACCGACGAGGCGGCCCGCAGATGCAGCAGCCAAAGGAGCCCCACGGCTCGCCAAGCGAGTCCCATGCCTGCGATCACCACCACGTGGATAAGACAGATTGCTGAAAATCCGAGCCACCCAATCGTGAGCAACGCTTGGGCTACAAGCGCAGCGCCGACATCCGCGACGAACGCTGCGATCACGCACACCCCGAATATCAAGCCGATGACCGGAATAGATTCTCATTTCGCCTCTTCGTCCCAGCGCTGCGATGAACCACGCTTAGGGTGGGGATTGAAGCGCCGGCGGCCGTGATCCCGTGCCAGCTTTAGCACGCCGTCGTGGATACGCCATCCTGCCCGACCATGCCTTCGAGCAATACGGGCCGGTGCCACGCCGGCAATCACCATTCCACCACCATTCTGCGCGCCTGACCCGGCGTAAAAAGCGTTTGCAATGACCTCGGGGCATTCGCCACAAGGGAAGGTCCAAAGGCTCGCTCGAGGAACGAGCAATTTCAGATTTGCGAGGTCGCTCGCTAAAACGAGTTCTGATCCGCGTTCGCTCGCGACAAGCTGTTGGAGCGGAAGCGTAGATCGGGATCCGGAAGGGGTTGCATAGGCCCGTTGATGCCAATGGATGTCTTCAACTTGAGAGAACGTCGCAGCTCGGCAGCTCCGTTGGAGCGTCGCAATTTGCTGCGCTTTGCGATCCCCGTCCTCATCGTGGCAACGGGCTTACCTCGCGGCGCAGTCGCATCGGCGGTAAGTGCATCCGTCGAGCAGCTTCATGCCGCACTCCTCCAGGTCATGAAAGCCGGCAAATCGGCACCGTTCCGACAACGCTACGACGTCCTTGCGCCGGTTATCGACCGAACTTTCGATCTTGAAGACATCCTCAAGATTTCCGTCGGCCCGCGCTGGGTGGGGTTGCCGCCCGAGCTGCAAGCAGCACTGAAGGAGGCGTTTCGACGCTACACGATTGCGACGTATGTAAGCAATTTCGACAGCTTTTCGGGTCAGCGCTTCGAAATCCAGCCTGGCTCGATGGCGGCGGGCGCTGACCAGATCGTGCAGACTAGGATCGTACCTGCTTCCGGCGAAGCCCACCGGCCTGACTATGTGATGCGGCAGGCGGGCGGGGCGTGGAAGGTTGTGGACGTGCTGGCGGACGGTTCGATCAGCCGCGTGGCTGTACAGCGCTCGGAAATCCGAGCGGTGCTGGCGAATGGCGGTGGTCCGGCGCTTTTGGAGCGTTTGCAAAAGAAGACCACTGAAATGTCGGGTGGGCAGCTGCCATAGCCTTGCACCAAGCAACGCGCCGCAAAGTTTGGGCCGCCTTTGCCGTGAGGGCCCATCACGGCCGCGGCATCGCCTATTGATGCGACTCCAGCATCCGCTCGTCGGGCTGATTGACCTCTGCCAACGGAATGCCGGGTTGGCGATCCTGCTCAGCGTTGCCCTTGCATCACTCGCGGGGTTCTACGCAGCGGGCCATCTCGCCCTGGACTCCGAGACCGACCGGCTCTTTGCGGCAACCCTGCCGTGGCGTCAGCGTGCTCAGGCGTTCAAATCTGACTTCCCGCAGTTCCAGAATCTGCTGGTGGCAGTGATCGATGCGGGTGAACCAGAAGAGGCCGAAGCGACCGCCGCCGCATTGACCGACGTCCTGACGGCGGACCATGCGCATTTCCAGTTGGTCTCGAAACCCGATGGATTGTCCTTCTTCCGCAAGGAGGGATTGCTGTTCCTGGACAGCAGCAAGCTCGAAGCGGCGCTCGACCGCATCATCGACGCCCAGCCCTTTCTAGGCGAATTGGCCAAGGATCCGAGCGCAGTGGGGCTGTTCGCCGCCTTCGTCCTACTGGCGCGAGGGGCCGAGCAGCACGCCGATCTCTCACCCTATCGGACGGCATTCGCGGCATCCCACGATGCGATGGCCGGGACGCTCGCTGGTCATCCGCTTCCGCTGTCGTGGACCCGGCTGCTAGCCGGGGATCTTGCCGATGGCGGTGGGCCCTACAAGTTTGTGCTGGCGCAGCCGCGCCTCGACCACGCTCAGCTGGAGCCCGGCGAGAGCGCCATCCGGGCCATGCGCGAGGCCGCGAACGGGCTCGAGTTCGTCAAATCCGGCGAAGCCCGCGTGCGCATCACCGGCAGCGTCGCGCTGACCGACGAAGAATTCGCAACCGTCGCTCAGGGCGCTGTCGAGGGGATGATCGGCAGCATTCTATTGATTACACTATGGCTCTTTCTGGCGGTGCGCTCCTGGCGCCTCATCGTCCCGATCCTGCTGACGCTCGCGCTGGGACTGGCGCTAACCCTGCTGTTCGCGGCCGTTGTCGTCGGGACGCTGAACCTGGTCTCGGTGGGTTTCGGCATCCTCTTCATCGGCACAGCGGTCGATTTTGCCATCCAGTTCTGCGTGCGCTACCGCGAAATGCGCCGCCGCCTGTCACCGGATGCGGCGGTCGCGCTGGCGGAGACAGGGCGGCACGCCGGCGGGCAGATCCTGGTGGCGGCGGCGGCCACGGCAGCAGGGTTTCTCTCCTTCGTTCCGACCGACTTCCGCGGCGTGGCGGAGTTGGGGCTTATCGTGCGTCGGGATGCTGATCGCCTTTCTCTGCACGATAACGTTTCTTCCGGCGGTGATCACCCTCTGCCGGCCGCCACATGATCGCGCAGAGATCGGCTTTGCCTGGGCGGCACGGCTAGACGCGGTCGTCCGGCGACGCCGCGAGCCGTTACTGGTTCTGGCCGGCGGTTTGGGTGCGCTTGGTCGCGTTCTACTCCCACGGCTCACCTTCGACGCCAATCCGCTGCACACCAAGGATCCGACGACCGAGGCAATGCGGACCCTCGCTGATCTCAGGGAATCGCCGTTCGGCAACCCCTTCACCATCGACATCATGACGCCCGATCCCGCAGCCGCGGCTACCCTTTCGCGACGATTGACCGATCTGCCGCTGGTCTCAGGAGTGTTGTCGATCAACAGCTTCGTGCCGGCGGACCAGCCGGCAAAACTCGCGCTGATCGCCGATGCTGGCGAAATACTCCGCTCGACATTGGCGCCGCGCCCATCGGCGGTGCGGCCGGAACCCGACCAGATCCGTACCGCCCGCAACGCGCTCGGAAGGATCGAGCCGGCGTTGTCCGAGCTGCCGGCGGACCCCACGATTGGTGCCCTAGCCGACGATCTGCGCCGGCTCGCCGCAGCGTCCGACGCCATTCTGCGCCAGGTCGACCGCATGCTGACACGTTTCCTGCCGGCACAGCTCGATCGGCTGCGCGACGCGCTTGCGGCACAGCCCGTGACCTTGCAGACCATCCCGCCCGAGTTGGCGCGCGATTGGCTTCTGCCCGGCGGTAGAGCGCGGATCATGGTGTTGCCCAAACCAGAGGCGCGCAGCAGCAGCGGGCTTGCGAGATTCGTGGCCCAAGTCGCCACGGTTGCCCCTGACGCCAGCGGCTCCGCCCCAACCGTCGTGGCGACCAGCGGGACGATCGTTTCTTCCTTCCGGTCGGCGGCGATCGCTGCGGTGGTCGTCATCACGACGATTCTGTTCGTTGCGCTGCGCCGCCTGCTCGACGTCGCTCTCGTCCTCGCGCCGCTGTTGCTGTCCGCGTTGATGACCGTGAGCGTGCTGGCGCTGCTACCGTTGCCGCTTAACTACGCGAATATCATCGTCTTGCCCCTGCTCCTCGGCGTCGGCGTGTCGTTCAATATCTATTTCGTGATGAACTGGCGCGCCGGGCAGAGCGCGGTGCTAGGCTCGGCCACGGCCCGGGCGATCCTGTTTTCAGCCTTGACGACGGGGACCGCCTTCGGTTCGCTGGCATTGTCACGCCATCCGGGAACCGCCAGCATGGGGTGGCTTCTCCTGATCAGCCTAGGCCTCACCTTGTTGTCGAGCCTCTTGTTCCTACCGGCGTTGCTCGCAATTTTCCCGCAAACACCTCCCGCAGGCACTACCGCCCGCCTGATCGCACCGCCGCCCCCCTAAGGGCGGCCTGGCGGTTTATCGGAATGTCTGCTGTCTGGTGCCACACGAATGACCGAGAATGGCGCAGAGGCTCAGCGGCTACCAGATTGGGAACGGCGAAAAACCACCCCGCGCTAACCTTACGATTGCGCGGTCGAAAGGCCGGCTGTGGAGCAGGACTGGTCGACGCTGGCGCGAGCCGTAGATGACCTGTTTGGGTCAGGTAGCGGGGGATCGCTGGCTGCACAAAATGGCACCCGAATTGGCACCGGACAGCTGGGACCGGACGGACATCAAGCTGGAGAAAGCGCGGCAGCCAACAGCCTAATACCAAGTCCCGCTGATTAGAACCGATGTGCCCAGTCACGCAGGCCGATTGACATGATGGTCCAGGGTTGGTCGGTGAGCTTGTTCCAGGCGTAGCAGCAGTGCTCAAGGATGTCGTCGTAGGAGCGGAAGACGCGATTGGAGAGCCAGTTGTCGCGCATGAACTGCCAGATATTTTCGACGGGGTTGAGTTCGGGCGA
>Ga0182024_10026815_pt1 | contig 10109 bp, 6 predicted proteins | sample P32metaG_FD_120480 | JGI IMG/M metagenome (GOLD analysis project Ga0182024, IMG submission 120480) | Permafrost microbial communities from Stordalen Mire, Sweden - P3-2 metaG (Illumina Assembly) | ecosystem: Environmental > Terrestrial > Soil > Wetlands > Permafrost | place: Sweden: Stordalen...
CCGTGAACGGCGGTTTCGGAGTCCATGCGCTGGCGCAGGAATTCGTTCTCCTCCACCAACCGGACTTTCTCAGCCATGCGCCGCAGAAATAAACGCAGTTCGTCGAGAGGAGAGAAGGGTTTCGTGATGTAGTCGTAGGCTCCGAGCCGCATGGCTTGCACGGCAGTCTCTATCGAGCCGTGACCGGTCATGAGCGCGACTTCGGTGCGAGGAAGAAGCTTTTTCACCTTCTCCAAAAATTCCAGGCCCGACATGTGCGGCATGACCATGTCACTCAGGATCATGTGTACAGGCTGCTCTTCGAGGAGGGCCAGGGCGGACTCGCCACTTTCGGCTTCGAGGCAGACGAAACCTAACGCCTCGCCAACAGTGATGCAAAGCTTGCGAATGCTTTGCTCGTCATCCACGATCAACAAGCGAACCCTGAGTTCGTCTTTGGCCAAGGTTGAGGTCAACGGGCTTTCCCCATAGTTTTTTCGACAGCCGCGATAAGATCCTGCACACGAAACGGCTTTTCCAGATAGAGGGCACCGATCTTGCGCAGAGTAATTACCGTTTCTTCATTGGCGTAATCGCCGGTAATGATCACTACCTTGTCGACAAGGTCGGGACGATGTTCCTTAATCCAGGTATGAACCTGCGCGCCATCCACGCCACCAGGCGTTCGCATATCCGAAACTACACCAAGGTACTGACCTTTTTCGAGCAGGCGCAGGGCTTCGGCGCCGGATTCGACGCAAGCAACTTCGTAGCCATTGCGTTCAAGAGTGGCGCTCACCAGAGCCATGATGGACGGCTCGTCTTCGATGAGAAGAACTGGCAGGGCAGCGGCTTGGAAAGCGGGACTGGTCATTTTTGTAAGACTCCTGCGGCCACACCCAGAGAAGCAGTGTGCGGCGCTGCGGGAAAGCGGACGATGAAAGTGGCTCCCTGCCCGTCGGTGTTGTTGTGGCAAAGAATTTCTCCTCCGTGCTCCTTCACAATGCCGTAGCAAATGCTCAGTCCAAGGCCGGTTCCCTTGCCAACCTCTTTTGTGGTGAAGAAGGGATCGAAGATGCGATCGGGATGGGAGATACCGTAGCCGTTATCGCGGAAGGAAACTTCGACAGAGTTGCCCGCCTTTGTTGTCATGATCTCGATTCGGGCAGGACGACCCACTTCGTGAACGGCATCGTAAGCATTGTTCAGGATGTTAAGAAAAACCTGCTGGAGTTGATGAGCATCGCCGTTCACATCGGGCAGTCCCTCATCCAGGTGTTCAATGATGTCGATGCCGTGGCTGTTGAAATCATACGAACGCAGTTGAATGGTGCGCCTAAGGATCAGGTTCAGTTGCACAGCGACGCGTTGTGGCGGCATTTGCCGGGCAAAACTGAGCAGATTCTGTACGATGGTTTTGGTGCGCTGCGCTTCCTGGAGAATGACACGGAGATCTTTGATGGCATTCTCGGGAATATCTGGATTCTCCAGCAGGAGATCCGCGAAACCGAGAATGGCGGTGAGCGGGTTGTTTACCTCGTGAGCAACGCCGGAGACAAGTTGTCCGACAGCCGCCATTTTTTCCGCGTGGACCAGTTTGCCGCGCAGTTCGGCGGAGTCGGTGATGTCAGTCATGACCACCACGATGCTGTTGATGTTGCCTTGCTCGTCGCGCATGGGGCTGAGGTTCACGGAAAACTGGCCAGCCTGGCCGGTACCGCGCATGATCTGCAGTTCGAGATTGTCGACCTGCCCGCCATGCAAAGTGGATTGCAGCGCATCCGACAAAGGCCGCACGTAGCCCGGAGCTGCCAACTCGAGCAGCGGACGACCCAGGAGTTCTTTCTGCTCGAATCCGGATTCGTGCCAGCGGCGATTGGCATAACTAATCAGGCCTGCGGTATCGGAGACAAGGATCAGACTCTGCGTGTTGCTGAGGATCTTGCTGGAAAAATCGCGCTCCCGCTGCAGTTCGGATTGGAAGGTGTGCAGGCCGGTGACGTCGAGCATCAAGCCACGAATCTGCAGCAGTCTGCCCAAAGTGTCGTACATGCCGAATGCATTGACGAGAACGTAGATGGGCGAGCCGTTCTTGCGGCGAAGCGTGGCTGCAAAATTCCGCAGCTGGCCGTTCGCTTCCATGGTATCGCTGTGGAATAAACGCTGCTCGGGTGTGAAATAGATCTCAGTCGGAATATCCACCTGCAAAAGTTCTTCCCGGCTGGCGTAACCCAACATGGTAACGAGCGCGTCATTCACTTCTATGAATCGCCCTTCCGGCGTGCTGAAGAATAAGCCTTCCTGAATATTGTCGAATAATTCCCGATATCGCCGCTCGGCTTCGCGGCGATCGGTGATGTCCTTCAGCACGTGAATGGTCTGCAGACTTTCACCCGAGGCGCCGTGAACGCGAGAGGTGGAAACCAGGTAGGTGCGATCGAGCGCGGGATGTACAAATTCATCCGAGTCTTCCCCGAGCGTACGGCAGAAGGGACAAGAGTAAAGAGTTGGTTCGGTGGTCAGAGCCAATAGAGCACGCATGTTGACGCCAATGAGTTCGCTAGGGGCGACGCCAATCATCGTGGCAAGGGAGCGGTTGACGCGCAGAACTTTGTCATTCTCGTCGTGCACGACAATCAGATCGGTAATGGCGTCGAATATCTCCACCCAGTGGCGGTTGGCTTGTTCGACCCGCGTGAACAGACGGGCGTTCTCCAATACCATGGCCGCATGTCCGGCGATTGCTTCGAGCAGGTCGCGATCCGCAGAAGTGAGCGGCCGGGAGCGGCCGGAGAGAAATAGTAGCCCGGCGAGCACCCCATTGGACCTTGACAGGCGAACCACGACGCAGTCGCTCCAACCGAGAGTGGTCGCCAGATCGGAGCCGAGGAATTCAGCGGCCGTGCCGGCAAGGATGGCTTGGGTATGTTTGGCCGCCAAATCGGCGAGGGGACGTGCAAAACGCTGCAGGAGAGCGGTATCCTCTCCGCGAGGAGACTCGACAACCGAACTCGTGACCGAGCGATCAGGGCCGTGATAGTCCTTCATGCCGTCGAAGTTTGTATGGCCATCATTTCGAGATGGAATCGAATGGCTGGCGGAGTGGTGCTCGCTCAGGAGTTGCCGGGCGAAAACATTGTGGGGACTTTCGTCGATCGTGTCCCCGGTGAAATCCTGATCCTCACTGCTGGAGGACAGGAACAACTGCGGCAATGAGTGATAGGCCACGGTTTGAAAGCGTCCATCTTGAAACAGGGCCAGTGCCCCGGCGCGCGCTTCCGCCAATCCGATGGCCCGCTCCAGGAAATTCTTAGCGAAGTCCGGCAAGCTCAGCAGGCCATCGATCTCGCGCGCGAGTTGGATCAAGACATCGGAGCGGCGGCGATTGATTTCGGACTGGTGCAGATTGTGCGCCACCTCGAGCACAACCGATATTTGAGCGGCCAACGCTCGCGCGCGGCGCACATCCTCGCCGGAGATGCCGGTGGCGTCCAAACGGTCGAGAACTCCGAACATACCAAGCACACTTCCGGAAGCGTCCGTTAAGGGCACCGTGAGTAATTGCTTGGCGTCATAGCGGTTCACAACGTCGTGGTTCACGCCTGTTTCATGGCTCACGTCGTCAGACCAGAAGACCTCCTTGGCGCGTAAGGCGCGAGTGGCAATGCCCTCAGGGAAAATGTTATCCACCCTGCAGGACTCGCCGCGGATGACGCTGTGGCGAACGTGAAACTGATCATCTTCGAGCAGAGCGATAAAGCAGCGCCCGAAGCCCAGGAACTCGCCGGCGCGCATGGCGAAAGTCTGCAGAAATTGTTCCAGGTCGCCGCTGGAGCTAAGTTCGGATGAAATCTCAAGCAACTGGTGAAGCTCTCGAGCCTGGCCTTGGGCAGTCGAGGACAATTCGGCGTGCGCCATGGCCACCGCACCGAATCCGGCAAGGGCGGATACCAAAGCTTTTTCCTCCGCCGTAAAGACGCCATCCGTACGGGGATAGACGAGGATCGCACCCTCCGTGCGGGCAGTGCGAAAGGGCGCGGCAATCAACATCCCGGGGGAGATCACGCTGCCCAACGAGTGTTGATCGCCGCTGACAGAAATGGTGATCGCCTCTCCAGCGGAAACCGCGCGTTGCGCTAGATCGGCAGCAAAACGAATGGTTTGACGGTCGTGGCGAGCGCGAAAAGAAGTAGCCAGCTGCGGAGTGTCCGCGGAAACTGCGCGCAATTCAAAAGGGCCGTCGCGGCGCAGGAGAACCGACACCAGGCGGGTCCGCAGGAGAAGGCGCAAGCGGTCGGCGAGTGCCTCGATGACGGCATCTACGTCGGGAGTTCCGTGCAGAGCGGTAGCCACCTCGGTGAGGATCTCCGCCCGATGATGCTCCTCGCGCGAAACCTGTCTAAGCCGTGTCGCTTCCAGCAGGCTTGCAAGCTGGCCGGCAAGGATGGTGGCTTTGGCAGCGAGATCGTCGTTGAAGAAGTCACTTTCGGAATCATGCAAGAAGGTCACCACGCCGATGACTTCATCGAAAACTACGAGGGGTGCAGCCATCATCGAGCGGGCGTCAAATTCCCTCGCCTGAGGAAAACCCGCGGAATGCAGACGATTCGCGAAGATGGTGCGGCGGCTGCGTACGGCCTCTGCGGTAACGCTGGGTTGCTGCGGCAGCGCTCGTAGCCCGACGAAGCGGTCGGCGAGAATGCCATCCGCTTGTTCCCCCACAAGCTCGTCGCCGGCATGACGCCGCCAGAAATACACGCCACTGCATTGAAAAAACTCGCGGGTGGCGCTGCAGAAAAACTGGATCAGAGAAGTAGGTTCGCAACGTTCGGCGGATTTCGCCGCAATCTGAAGAAGTAGTTTCTGAAAAGCATTGTCGGAGGCAATTGGAGATGGAACTCCGGACGACGTCGAATTGCCAGGAGACGTATTCAGGGCGTCACCGATTTCGACAGAGAATTGCCTTTCTCACAAGTGATTGAATCTATTGGAAAATTACCCCGCCATCTCATTTTGAGTCAAGTGAAATGGTGTTCGGGGGTGCCCAAGTGTGAAATCCCTAGATTTCGGCGAGAAAGCTCTCAGTTTGAGAATTTGAAGCCGCAAACGCGCAGATGAGACGGAATTCAAATGTCGGTCCCTCCGCCCCGGGACGTCGACCCAGCTTAACTAATGCGTTTGCAGGCACATCGCGGACGTGACTTTGGTTTCTTTGAAAAATGACGCATGGCCACGTCGTTGCTTCCATTGGGGCGACAGGATTATTGCCAAGGAGGATGGACTGTGTCTCTGCGACGTGCGGGAGTGCTGTTGGCAGCGCTTGCGATGATGGCTGGTACGGGCACGTTGAAGGTTCGCGCTCAAGAAGTAGATAGCGAAATCCAGCGGCGGGCCAAAAGCAAAGTGCAGCCGGTTTATCCGGAACTGGCCCGCAAGATGAACATTTCGGGAACAGTAAAGGTCCAGGTTGTCGTAGCCCAGAACGGCAGCGTGAAGGATGCAAGAGTTATAGGCGGCCATCCGGTGTTGGCCAACGTGGCGCTTGAAGCGGCAAAGAAATGGCGCTTTGAGCCGGCAGCGGTTGAGACCACGGGCATAGTGGATTTTAAGTTCGAACCCCATCAGTAGGACGGCGGGCATAGAGGCGGCCGGAGGAAACGGCATGACGATCGGCAAGAAGCTATACGTAAATTTCGGAATCATACTCAGCATGGTGGTGGTGCTGTTTCTTGTGAACCTGCTCGCCGTACAGCGGGAGCACGCCGCTAAGGCGGCAGCCACGGCCTCTCTTGAACTGGCCGATGCCACCAACGAAGTGCGTTTCCAGATGATGCAGAACCGCCTTTATCTGAGCAACTACCTGCTCAGCGGTGACAGCCGCGAAGTGGAGCGCATGAATGACGGCATGCGGACCCTGAGCGACAAACTGCAGCAGGGTAAGTCGCTGGCCAACTCCGACCAGGAGCGTTCCGCTTTGGACAAGGTCGATCAACTGGAGCGTTCCTGGAGCAAAGAATTTGCCCAGCCCCTGATCGACAAGCGCAAGGATGTGGATTCAGGCAACGCCACCGTGGCCGAACTGCAGATTTATTACCTCCAGAAAGATGCTTCTTCCTGGGTAAAGAATTCGACAGATGCTCTCGACGTAGCCGATGGGGAAAATCGCAAACTGGTAGAAGCTCGGCGCAAATCGGACGAAACCGCAAGTACATGGACGATCATGGCCGCCGTCGTGAGCACGTTATTCGCTCTCGGCCTGGGCGTCATGGTTGCGTTCACCACGGCCAGATCGATCACCGGGCCGCTCACCAATCTGATGATCGTGTCGCGTCAGATCGGCGACACTGGCGATCTTGAACACAACATCGATGTAAACCGGCAGGACGAAATTGGAGAACTGGCGCGAACCTTCGCCAAGATGGTGACCTACCTGAAGGAAATGGCGGCCGTTTCGGAATCCATCGCCGGCGGCGATCTCACCGTCGAAGTAAAGCCGCGATCTGCGCACGATACGCTGGGCAATGCTTTCGCGCGCATGGTCGAAGGCTTGGGACGGTTGGTACGCAGCGTGCGCGACGCTTCGGCTCAGGTGGCCAGCGCATCCGGGCAAGTCGCAAACGCCTCCGACGATTCCGCGAAGGTTGGATTGCAGGCTTCCTCGGCCATCGACGAAGTCACCAGCACCATGCACGAGATGAGTGTGAACGTGCAGAACATGGTGAAGAGCACGCAGGTGCAGGCGTCCAGCGTGAGCGAGACTTCCGCTTCCATCGACCAGATGGTAGCTTCCATCCAGCGCGTGGCCGATACCGCCAAGGTGTTGCTCGACATTTCTAACCGCTCGCGCGAAGAGGTGCACAGCGGCATCACCACCATGGAAAAGGCCACCGACGGCCTGAACCGCATCAATGCAACCATTACCAGCTCCGGGGAAATCATCGGAGCTCTCGGACAGCGCGCCGATGATATCGGCAAGATCATTGAAGTCATCGATGATCTGGCCGAACAAACCAACCTGCTGGCGTTGAATGCCGCCATTGAAGCGGCACGCGCCGGAGAGCACGGACTGGGCTTCGCGGTGGTGGCGGACGAAGTCCGGAAGCTGGCGGAGAAGTCGGCCCAGTCGACCAAGGAAATTTCCGAACTGATTCAAAGCATCCAGAAAGAGGCGCGGAAAGCGGTCGAGAACATGGAGCGCTCGACCGGTATCGTGAACGAGGGCCTGGATCTGGGTGGAGAACTGAACGGGGCGCTGCGCAAGATTTCGAACGTGGTCACCGAAGTCTACAAATTTGCGCAGGAGATCGGTGCAGCCACTAATGAACAGTCGCACGGCTCGTCGCAGATTGCGCGCGCCACCACGCGGCTGAACGAGATTACGCACGAGATCAACTCCGCGGTGGAAGAACAGGCTTCCGGAGCGCAGGCGGTGGTGAAAGCCATGGAGCGCATGCGCGAACTGGTGCAGCAGTCCACCTCGGGGTCCACCGAACTGGCGGCTTCGGCGGAGCAAATGTCGAAAATGTCACGCGGCCTGCTGGAATTCATGGACCGCTTCACGCTGGACGAAATGGCGGCCCGGTTGGCCGCCTCGGAAGAGAAACAGCAGCAAGCGCGACGGGCGTCGGCAGGATCGCGCTACTAGCGGATTCGAGGACCAGCAATGAGTCGCGAACTCCATATCGTGGGATTCCAGATCGGGCGCGAGACCTATGGCGTGCCCATTACTTCGTTGCATGAAATCGTGCGCGTGCCGGAGATTACCGCCGTCCCGGACGCTCCGGAATATCTGGAAGGTGTGATCAATCTTCGCGGCAAGATCGTCTCTGTCATGGACTTGCGCAAGCGCTTTGGCATCAAGGCGGAGCTGAAAAAAGGAAACCGCATTCTCGTAGTGGAACACTCCGGAAGGTTGGCCGGACTGATCGTGGACTCGGCTTCGGAGGTGGTGAAAATTCCTAGTGAAGATGTAGAAGCGCCACCCGCCGCATTTCAGGAGGGTGGACTGAACTGCGTCACGGGATTAGGAAAAGTTCGTGGCCGCCTGATTGTTCTGCTGGATATGAGCAGACTGCTGGCTCCAGCCAGCTTGCTGCAAACCAAGGCGAACGCCGAAGGCAAGCCGGCCAAGGCAGAAAGCAAAGCGGCGGCGGCGAAATGATTCATATCAAGAGTGAAGGGTGCAAAGTGCATTTTGCGCACAGAGGACGACACAACGCATGAGTACATCCGGATCGGCACCGGCTCCTATTCTCACCGAAGCCGAACTGCGACTGCTGCAGGCGCTGGTATATCAGGAGTGCGGCATGCATTTCGACGAGCGCCGCACGCACTTCCTACAGGATCGTCTGCTGAAACGCCTGAAAGAATGCCGCGCCGATTCTTTCTACGCGTATTATCGCCTGCTGATCAGCCAGGAGGGTAAGGCCGAACTGACCAAGCTGGTGGAAAACCTGACGGTTAACGAAACCAGCTTTTTCCGCCACAAGGCTCAGCTGGATCTGTTCCACAAGTATGTGCTCGAAGACATGCTCAAACAGAAGCAGGCGCGAAGGGAATATTCCATTCGTATATGGAGCGCCGGCTGCTCCACCGGCCAGGAGGCTTACACCCTGGCCATGATGGCCGTCGACACTCTGGCCTATTACTACCTGCGCAATCCACTACCGGTCGAAGTTGCATTACCGAAACCGCTGATCCCTCCACCTTGGCGAGTGGAAATTCTGGCTAGCGATATCAGTTACTCGGTGTTACGCGCGGGACAGGAAGGCTCCTATAGCGAGCACCAGATGAGCGGAGTCGATTACGGATTCCGCCTGCGCTACTTCGATAAGATCGGCGACCGCTACGCCGTCAAGAAAGCGCTGAAGGAGATGGTGCACTTCGATTTTCATAACTTGAAGACGGAATACCTGCCCCAGCGTAATGATGTGATCTTCTGCCGCAACGTGATGATGTATTTCGACGAGGCCGAGCAAAAGCGCCTGATCGAGAAGTTTTACCGCTGCCTGAATCCTGCAGGCTTTCTGTTCGTGGGCCATGCCGAGAGCCTGCTCGGACTGACTGACAAATTTCAGATGGTGCACAAAGATAGCGGCACGGCATACCAACGTCTCGAGGTGCGAGAGTGAGCGATTCCCCCGATGAGCGCGGAGCGGAACTGCGAGAGTTGTTTTTCGAGACCTCGCAGGAACTGCTGCAGGCGCTGAACGAAGAATCCTTGAAGCTGGAGAAGAATCCCGGCGATGAGGAAATTGTGCGTTCCATCCGGCGAACCGTTCACACCCTGAAGGGGGATTCGGCGGCGTGCGGACTGCCCGAACTGAGCGAACTCGCTCATCAGTTTGAGGACGCTCTCTCTCTCGAAACCGCCGCGGCCCATGTTGCCCTGGCGGAGATTGCGTTCGCCGCCGCGGACGTATTCGCGGCCATGCTCGCTTCCTACCACAACGGAACGGCGATGCCAGCCACCGACGCCCTCCGGCAGCGTATTAACGAACTCACGTCCGCTCCGGCGGCGAAGAAATTACGGCGCAAGAAAAAGCCGGCGGCGCCGGTCGCGAAAACGGGGAAAGACTGGACCGAGTCCGAAAAACGAGCCATTAGCCAGACGCAGACCGCGGGCCTGGCTTTGTATGACGTTGTTGTCAAAATCGATCCGCACTGCACCATGCCGATCGCGGCGCGGCAATTGATCCAAAACGCCATCAGCAGTATTGGCCATGTTCTGGTAGTGCGGCCGGACGCCAAAGCGCCCGCCGCCTCCAAACAAGTGCATTTCGTTATCTCGAGCTCCCACTCGGAAGCTCAGATCATCGCCAAGACTTGCATTCCCACGATTGCAGGCGAGGCCAGCGTAACCTTGATCTCAGCCGCCAAGGCTCCAGAGAAAATCGATTCAGCGCTGGCTGATGTTCAAGAACCGGCAACGGCTGGCGTTGCTTCGGCAGGCACAGGTGCTACGCGCGAGGCTTCCGACGCGATTGCGGCTCCCGGCAGCGATTCTCATTCGGCCGCGGTTCCCCTAGAGTCCGCTTCGCACGAACCCCACGCTTCAGCTGCGGACACTACGGCGCAGCCGCTCACCGAAAATATATTGCGAGTTGAAGCGGGACGGGTTGACAGCGTCC
>Ga0182024_10026817_pt1 | contig 10109 bp, 7 predicted proteins | sample P32metaG_FD_120480 | JGI IMG/M metagenome (GOLD analysis project Ga0182024, IMG submission 120480) | Permafrost microbial communities from Stordalen Mire, Sweden - P3-2 metaG (Illumina Assembly) | ecosystem: Environmental > Terrestrial > Soil > Wetlands > Permafrost | place: Sweden: Stordalen...
CGTGGCGGGCCGTGATGTCGGATGGCGATCGGGTGGCATGTTCGATAAAGTCATGCGCCCAGCAATCAGCGCAGAAAACTTATGATGGAGCGCAGCTTGATTCTAGCCTGAATTTCTTGCGAACTTCGGAACATTTAAGTTGGAATCCCTAATTTGGTTCATGAGATTAGGCGACTGATCTGGCCTTTGGGTTTTCGTGGCGCAGGCTTCAGCCTGTGGGCGTAAGTATTTGCAAAGACCAAAACCCACAGGCTAAAGCCTGCGCCACTAAATCTATTGCCCGTTTCCGGCGCCAGACGAATGCGTGGATGCCGCAGGAGCCGCATCCGGTCGCTTGATTGGATCGACAAACAATTGGCCTGTGGCCGAAGTGCCTGGGATCAGGACATCCTTGGAGCGGCTCCCCGATTTTGCGTCGGCAATGCTTATGTTATAGACCTCGAGGGTGCGGGCCATGGCGCGGTCAAAATTCACCTTGCCTTCCACGAGATTCACGCGGGCGCGAACTTCAGCGGACTCCGCCGCAGCCAACGTGTTCTGGTCGGAAACGATATTGAAGAGCGTGGAAGCCCCTACCTGGTATTTCTTCTGCTCGGCGTCGAGGGTTTGCTGATCGAGATCGCGCGTCTTGATCGCCGCGGCCAGGGTGATCCGGGCCTGCTCCAGCGTGATTTGCGCGTTGTGAACATCGATGGCGGCGTTATTCACGATTTGCTGGTAGTTGGCCTGATCTGAACGCTCCGTCAGGGTTGCGATGATGTTGTTGGCCTGGGCCGCGCGATTGCGAATCGGAATCGTCAAGCTGATCTGCGCGTTATATTCCGGGTATACGGCAGTAAACTGCTGGTTCAGGGATGTTGCAAGGCCTGTGAAAATCTGAGGTGGCGGGGTGCATGTTGTCGCCGGCGGCACGGGCGTGCAGGTTGGCAGCCGGGAGTTGCCCGCAAGTCCTTCCGTAGCATACTCCCCGGAAAGAGTCAGAGTAGGAAGCAGCGCGTTCTTAGTCGCGCGGACGTTTATGTCATCCCCCTTGATCTGAAGCCCGGCCTGCAGGACCTCAGGCCGCTTTGTGACGGCCTCTTTAATCAAGTCTTCCAACGGGATTTTTTCAACTTCGGGCGGAGCCACGTCCGCAGTGTCAGTGGGAATAATCTCGACGGTGCGCAAGGCGGGAGAATTCGGGTCTTTGGCGATCAAGTTCAAGAGCGTGAGCTGGTCCTGGAGAACGGTTGTCTGCGCAACAATCAAAGCTTGCTGCGCTGTCGCGACTTGCGCCTCGGCCTGGACGATCTCTAGCGGGGCAAGAGTGCCGACGTCCACCTGCTTCTTATTGTCGTTATAAGTTTTGTCCGCCAGCGCGATTTCCTCTCGCGCCACGTCCACATTTCCGCGGGCAAATACGAGTTCCCAATATGCGTTTCCGACCGCGGTAATGGAGGTGATCACCTGCTGCACGAGGGTCTGGTCAGCGATGCTCTTATTTACTTTCGCAATGCGGATGAAATGCTCATTGGCAAGCAATCCGAAACCATTCAGCAATTGCTGGCTGGCAACGAAAACAAAATTGGATTGCACGAACGGATCGAAAAAGGTCGCAGTACTCGATGAAGATCCTCGCGTATTATCGAAGGACGCCGAAAACGAGGTGCCCGTGTGAAACCCCTGGCTATACTGCAGGTCTCCAACCGTAGTGTGAGTATTCAAGCTGGAAAACGTTCCGAACGACGCGGACCCTCCGGTCCCGGCGGTGAGCGGGTTATTCACGGGAACCGTTTTCTGGTCCAAGCTGAAAAGCGAAGTGACCTGCGGATCGAAGCTCAGCGTCGGGCTTGCGGCGAGGGCATTTACGGATCCCGATAGAGGCGAGCCGCCACTCAGTGTGCGAAGAATGTTGGCTTCAGCGATCCACGGAACATACCGCTCGATGACGATGGACAAATTGTTTTGAAGTGCCAGATCCACGGCATCCTGCAGGCTGATGCTGAGTTTTCCATCCTTGACCATTTGCTCGATGCGCGGAGCATTCGTCAAGATGGGCTGGGGGATCGACGCCTGGGTGTAGGGCTCAGTGATATTGGGGAACCATCGCTTGCCAATCGAATAATCCTGATTGTTCACCTGGATCGTGCGGCTAGCGGGCTGAGGCTGTGCGGGCGGCGTGGATCCTTCCTGTGGCTGGGCCTGTTGTTGGGCAAAGGCGGGCGCGACGGGCGCCAGGGCCATCAGTGCGGCCAGTGATGCGGCAAGTGAAACATGGCAGAGCCTTCCGATCATTTTTGGTCATCCTCTCGGTACAGCAATCCATATATTTTCAACAAGTGAAATGATGGTTTAAGATGGCTATGTGGGTTAAACGTCCGCCAAGGCTGATTTGTTTCAAGTATTTTGGGTACGATCACCGGCAGTCTCAAGGGACACTAACTCCAAATCGTATTCAAACGTGGCCCGGTCTTTAACTCCCCATTACTCCTCGTTTTTGGGCACCCACGCCGGGCCGAATTTCAGCGCCCGAGTATTGGACGCGAGAAACAGCCCGAGGTCAAGGCCCTGTGTCCATTTAACGGAGCGATTTTGGCAACGCCACGTCTCGTTCCTTGACAACTGTTTTGTGGCCCGATAGTCTTGGCGCGCGATGAGACCTGACGCCGCCATTCAAATCTTCGAGGATGTGGGCGCCATCCGGCACGGCCATTTCGAGTTGACCTCGGGTCTGCACAGCGGGACGTACGTGCAATGTGCGCTCGTGCTTCAGTATCCGAAGTACGCCGAACAACTGGGCCGGGCGCTGGCCGCGGAGTTCATGGATTTGCGCGTGGATTGCGTCGCATCCCCTGCGCTGGGCGGCCTCATCATCGGCCACGAAGTGGCGCGAGCGATCCCGCTACGTGCGGACGGCAAGCCCATTCGTGCAATTTTCGTGGAACGAGACTCCCTCGGAACTCTGACATTACGCCGGGGATTTCGAGTCGAACCGGACGAGCACGTCCTGGTGGTTGAGGACGTCTGGACCACAGGCGGCTCGACGTGCGAAACGATTCGCGTGCTGGAGGAGGCGGGCGCGCGCGTGGTCGCCGCGGGCGCGCTGATCGATCGCAGCGGCGGAAAAATCGAGTTGCCGGTTCGCACCGAAGCCCTCGTGGAACTGAAGATCGAGAGCTACGACGCTTCTGAATGTCCTCTTTGCCGAAACGGCGAAGTGGCCGTAAAGCCCGGCAGCCGCTTTGCCCGCTCCGGCGCTTGAATGTGATTGAATCCACAGATCAACGCAGATAAACACTGATAAAGAAAAAGGACATACTCTGGCCAGAGTATTTTCCGCAGGATATCAATCGTCAATTACGCCTTTTGACGCGGGTCCGTTCAAAATCCATCTTCGTATCATCGAGTTCATTCCAGGCATCGGCATTTTCCTAAACCTCGCCTTTTCTTATCTGTGTTCATCTGTGTTTATCTGTGGTTTCATTGTTTTTCTTTGATTCCATGCGAAATATCAAATTTACGATCGCCTATGACGGCAGCGATTTCAGCGGCTGGCAGGCGCAGCCCGGTCAAGTCACGGTTCAGGGAGCGCTCACCGATGTTCTTGAAAAGCTGACGCAGCGCCGCTTGATCATCTACGCGGCCGGACGCACGGATGCTGGAGTGCACGCGGCCGGGCAGGTCGTGAATTTCAGAACGCAGTCGGCGATGACGACTGGAGAGTTTCAGCACGCATTCAATTCTTTGCTGCCGCCCTCCATCCGCGTGAATGCCGCGGAGGAGGTTAGTCCGGACTTCCACTCGCGCTGGGACGCGCTGGCGAAGACGTATCGGTACCGGATCTATCGCGGCCGCGTGGTTCCCCCTTTTCTGTGGCGATACGTGCAACACGATCCCTACGAACTGAACTTTGGCGCGATGGCCGAGGCGGCTCAGCATTTCTTAGGAGAGCATGACTTCACCTCGTTTGCGGCCTCGACCGGATCGGAAGAGGACGACCGCGAGCGGACGACGATTCGGACGATCTATCGTTCCGAATGGCTGCGTATTCATAGCGACAATTTCCACAATTCCGCGGAGGAATGGATTTACGTGGTTCGCGGAAGATCCTTCATGCGGCATATGGTGAGGAAGATGGTTGGAACGATGGTGGAGGCCGGGCGCGGGAGACTCGCAGCGGGCGATTTACCGGAGCTATTTGCGCTGCGCGATCGATCGAAATGCGGCGCGACGATGCCGCCCCACGGCCTTTGCCTGGAAACTGTGGAGTATCCGGACCCGGCAAATTCGCTGGGTTCGATTTCGTAGCGTAGGCTTCGGCCTGTGGAATCCCACTGCTCGACCCAGAATTGAAATCACGCGCCATAAAAAAAACTCACAGACTGAAGTCTGTGCTGCTCAAGTCTATGCCACAAAAGTCCCGTCTGGTTTCACGGGAACGCTTCGAGTAAGATACAAACGACAAACGAAGCAAACGATTTCAAGCCCGGAACCTGACCAGAGAGGGGAACCGACGAATGGCCGAGGAGACCACACCGCAAGGACCTTCACCGGCAGCACCGCCCCCGGCGCCTCCCGCAACTCCGCCAGCCGCAGCCGCGGCGCCTGCTGCGGCCGAAGCCGCCCCGCTGCCGGAACAGAAGATCAAGGTGCGCAAGCCCAGGCAACGCTCCTGCGATGAGAAAGATGCCAAGGGAAAACTTTGCGCCGGGCATCTCAAGCGGTGGTACGACTATCCAAAAGAAGTGCAAGCCAGGATCGGGAGGGACGCGGAGATTTACCGCTGCGAATTCTGCAAAACGCTGTACAAACCCGACCCGAAGCAAATGCCTCACAGTTTTACTTTACGATATTAGCAGCGCGTTCTAGAAGTGAAGTTGTGGTTTACGGTTTTTGTAGCACGACCGCTCCTGGCTGTGCGGTTTTGGCGGCGCTTAATAAAAGCGGACAGCTCCGCCCCGGCGGATTGCTGTGCTACTTAGGAAACCCGGCGGGATTGCCGGCCGCATTTCCCGGAGAGGTCCAAAATTGTTGAACCGTCGCGGCAGTGAGGCAACAGCGAACCACCCCTCCAAGATGAGGGCAGATGCGCGCGCGGCCGAGTAAGCCGTGAAACGCGTCCTCATTCTACTAACGTTGGGAGTGGCAGTGAGTTCGTTCCTTCAGAATTTTTCGCGCAAGGCAGCCGCGTCGGACATGCAAACCGATCCCCGCGTCGCGCGCGTGTTGGAAATTCTTCGTGGCAGCGCGAGCGCCACGACCGACGAACAAGTCCGCATCACGGAAATTCCCGCGCCTCCGTTCCAGGAGAGCGTTCGCGCCGCGTACATGAAAAAACTATTCTCCTCCACGGGCTTGCGCGTGGAGACCGACGACATTGGAAATGTCATTGGCGAATTTCCCGGATCGTCGCCGGAGATCGTCATGCTGACGGCGCACCTGGATACCGTGTTTCCCGCGGGCACCGATGTGCATGTGAAGCGCGAAGGCGGCCGGCTCCTCGCCCCGGGAATTTCGGATAACGGCACCGGGCTCGCGGCGCTCGTGGCCCTTTCCAAAGCGTTTCACGAAGCAAAAATCAAACCGAACAAGACAATTTTGTTTGTAGCCGACGTAGGCGAGGAAGGCGAGGGAAATCTTCGCGGAATGCGCGTGCTGGCGGAGGCCTATAAGAAGCACTTGAAATATGTTCTGGCGCTGGACGGCTCCTCGACCGAGTACGTGACGACGGCAGCGCTGGCGTCCCGCCGCGTCGAAATCACCATCACCGGGCCGGGCGGGCATAGCTGGTCGGACTTCGGAGCGCCGAATCCGATCCACGCGATGGGGCGGGGAATCGGCCGGTTTGTCACGGCGCGCGTGCCGGAATCGCCGCGCACGAGTTTCAATATTGGTGAGATCGAAGGCGGCACGTCGGTGAATTCCATTCCAGCGAGCGCGCATATGAAAGTGGATTTGCGGTCCGAGTCGGAGACCGAACTCGCCTCGATCGAAGTCCTCTTGCGCGACGCCGTAAAGGGCGGCATCGACGAAGAAATGTCCGCGGCGCGGGAGCGCGGCATGGCGGGCAGCGCAAACTTGTTGAATCTGAAAATCAATGTTCTGGGAGTGAGGCCGGCGGGGGAACTCGCCGAGAATTCTCCGCTCCTCGCGGCTTTGGTCGCGGCAGACAACCAGCTTGGCAACCGTTCTCGCCGCGAGCGGTCGTCCACCGACGCGAATATTCCACTCTCAATGGGAATTCAGGCCATTTCGCTCGGCGCGGGTGGACGAAGCGGCGGCGCTCACACGCTTGAAGAATGGTACGACCCCGCGGGCCGCGAACTGGGATTGCAGCGCGTCGCTTTGACTGTGCTTGGCGTTGCTGGTCTTGAACCGTAAGAAATTCCACCGGGCGCGGATTCCCGATCCTCTAATTGCCTCCCGTCAACTCTGAGATCTAAACCCCGCCCATTGAAATCCACAAAAGGTGGGGCACCGCAAACATTTCCATGACTGCTTGATTTCAGTTCCTGAAGTGTTGTTGGAGGACGTTCACTGCTGGCTGCGAAATTCCACGGCTTGCATTTCTCCGTCCCAGGCTCGTTCTGAAACGAGGAGGTAGGAGATTCGCGCGGTGCGGCCGCGAAGGCTCGAGCAGGTTGTGCCTTTCGCAGGAGAGGCCGAGCCTGCCGCCTTGATCGATATTTTTTCCAGATTGTCGGCATGCAGTTTCATGGTGATCGTTTGCGATTTCAGCGTGACCTGGATTTGCGGCGCGCTCGCGCAGTTCACATCTGTGATGGTTCCCACCATGGAGTACACCGTGGACGATTGCGATGAGGAAAAGAGCGGAGGAGCCGGCGCGGCGGGCGGCTCTGTCTTTGGCGCGGCTGCCACGGTCGTGGTTGGGGATGGCTTCGCTTCGGGTTCCGTTTTGCGTTCGATCCGCAGGCCGGAATCGGAAGCCGATTTAGCCGGCACAGGACTTGCAGGAGCGGGTGCGCCGGAAGACGGCGGTGGCGGCGGGGAATTTCGCACCACGAGTCCGCCGGCTTTGTCGGTCGTGGGCCGATCGCTTGCGGTTCCCTGAATGCGCGCAGCGACGCGTGCTTCCTCAGGATGGCTGGCGCGGTCCTGAAGCGCCGCAAGCTGCGATTGGTAACTTGACACGCCGGGCGCGAGCGAGGCCGCGCGCCGCGCGTCGGCCAGGGCCTTCTGGAGAGTTTCATTTCGCTGCGAATAAATCATCGCCAAATCGTTCCACGCGGGAGCAAAGTCGGGGTTCAGCGAAACGCTCTTCTCGAAGGGTCCTGCAGCTCCCGCAGGGATACCTGCTTTGCCGGCCTGAGCCAGTGCCACAAGCCCCTGGCCGTAAAAGTTGAGCGCATCATTCGGGTCCAGCTGGGCTGCGCGCTCGAAGTGCTTTTGCGCTTCGTCCAGGTCGTCCCTTTTCAACAATAGGAAGCCGAGGCTCTGCTCGGCCTCCGCAAGCGACGGCTCGTTCATGAGTGCTTCGTTCAGCTTGTCCTCCGCGTCTTCGGGTCGACCCCGCTGCGCCAGGAAATCCGCCATGCGCGCTTCTATTTCCGAGGCGGTAAGCGTGCGCGGAGAACTTCCTGAATCGTTCCCCCCGGGGACGGGAATCTCGGCCGGAGGTCCACTCACGTTTTTGACAAAGGCGTCGAGTTTCGCCTGCAGTTGAGTCAAATCGCCGAAGGCATCGCGCGCCGCTTGCAACGAATCCGTGCCGCTCTGCACGGCGGTGACGTACCGCTCCATTGCTTTCGTTCCTGCAAATTGCGGGTCGCTGATCAAAAAATGTAGGAGCACGCGCGACTCCGCGAAGTACACCGACTGTTTATTCCCCGGGCTGTAGTAAGGCGAGGATCGATCCACGCGCAACACCAGATCAAGGGGCAGGAGCGGGCTTTCAAACAGGACGCTCAAATCATCGGGATCCGGCCTTTCCAGACGAATTCCGCGATCGTTAAAAGTGATATTGCCGTAAACCGTCGAGAAACCCTCTTCGAGCCAGGGGGGCAAATTGCGGTAGCTGAGTTTCAAAATTTCATGCGCGTAATTCTGAAAAATTTCCAGATAAGGGAAATGGCCGGAGGCATTCGCGCGGACCAGGATATAGTTTTTGTCGCGCCCAAACAGAAATATCCCCGGGGGCTGTTCGTGCCGCTTGTCGAACGGAAATTCGGGAGCCATGCGGGCAAAGGATTGGCCGTCTCTCGAGGCGAGGATGCGCACCGGGATCCCGGTGCTGACCCGCGAATTCGGCATGGTTGCCTGGAACACGCGGACGAGCGACTCAAATTCATCGGCGATCCGGCGGGCGGTTTTTTCTCCGCCGTCGCTGGCCACGATGAAATGGGCCGTGCGAATCTCCACCCAAGGCTCGATCTTCTCTTTCTTTTCCTTTTCCGGCTTTTTATCTTTGTCCTTGTCTTTGTCCGCGGCGCGCGCGGTGGGGCAGAAGAGTGCCGTGAAGAGAATCAGGGCCGTTAGGACGGCCCGGGGCCGTATGGGATGACGAAGTGAGCCGATCATGCTGTTTGACAACGAGCGAGATCTCCAACAGTTTACCAGACAAGCGTTCCGGCTAGCGCCGGATTCCTCTATCATCCGATTCCTTCGCGGGCGGGCAGGTTGCCTTTGAAGCGCCGGATCAATAAACTCGATCATTCCATGAGACCTGCTCCGGGAAAAATTCGTCCCCAGGCGCGACTTCCATTCCTTGACCGGACCTCGCGCATCCGATGAGCCTCCGCTTCAAAGCTCATTGTGCCCTGCTGACGTGCTGCTTTTTTTGGGGCGTGACCTTCGTCGTCGTAAAAAATGCCCTCATCGACATTTCCGTTTTCGGCTATCTGGCGGCGCGCTTTGTGCTGGGCGCCCTTCCGATGATCTGGATTTACCGGGACGATCTGCGGAAACTGACGCGCGAGGAAACATGGGCGGGCGTTCAGGTCGGGCTTTTCATGTTCGGGGGCTACGCGTTTCAGACCGCGGGGATTGCCCGCACAACCGCCTCGAAGGCCGCTTTCATTACTGGAATCAGCGTCGTGTTCGTCCCTATTTTTCTGGCCGTTTTTTGGCGAAAGAAAATCAGCGCGTGGGCCTGGGGAGGGGCGGCTGCTTCCTTTGTGGGGCTGTATTTCCTCACGGTGCCGATGCAGGGATTCACAGACTTGAATCGGGGCGACCTGCTGGTGTTGGTTTGCGCGGTGCTTTACGCGTTTCAAATCATCTTCATCGCGCGCTACACGGGGAAATATTCGCTCGGAGCATTGAGCTGCCTGCAAGTGATACTCGCGGGGGTGCTCTCGACGATTGCAGTGCCTCTATTAAATGTGACGCGGTGGGAGCCTTTCTTTGTCCGTTTCACGTTTCAGATGGAGTTCGGAGTGATCGTCACGGCGATTTTCACCACCGCGCTTGCCTACCCGCTTCTCGTCTGGGGACAGCGACACACCACCGCTACGAACACGGCGCTGATCCTCACGTTCGAACCCGTCTTCGCCGCAATCACTTCTTTTATCGTGCTGCACGAACACCTCGGGACAAGGGCTCTCGCTGGAGCGGCGCTTATTTTGGGCGGAATTTGCATCGCGGAATGGAAGGGGACGATTCCATCCGCCGGATCGTAAATTCACGCAGCGGAATTGAGCCGCTGAGTTCCCAGGTTTCGGAAAGATTACAGGGGGCGCGCTTACGTACTTTGCTTCTCAGGTTCCGGTGCAATCGCCCCCTTCGCTCGCGGGGTAATGTAATTCTCCAGCAGCGCATTCAATTCCAGGACGTCGACGGGTTTGGAAAGATAGTCATCCATTCCAGCGTCAAGGCAGCGCTCCCGATCTCCTTTCATGGCGTGCGCCGTCAGCGCAATGACGGGAATGTGCCGTCCATTTCGTTTTTCCCGTTCGCGCAATTCGGCGGTCGCTTTGAACCCGTCCATCTCGGGCATCTGCACATCCATCAGAATCAAATCGTAAGCATCTTGTTCGAGGCACTCCAGCGCCTCGCGTCCGTTGGCAACGACTTTCACGCGATGCCCCCGCTTTTCAAGGAGCCGGGCCACGAGCTTTTGGTTCACCGTGTTGTCTTCCGCAACCAGAATGTGGAGGGACACCGTCGCGTTA
>Ga0182024_10026818_pt1 | contig 10109 bp, 10 predicted proteins | sample P32metaG_FD_120480 | JGI IMG/M metagenome (GOLD analysis project Ga0182024, IMG submission 120480) | Permafrost microbial communities from Stordalen Mire, Sweden - P3-2 metaG (Illumina Assembly) | ecosystem: Environmental > Terrestrial > Soil > Wetlands > Permafrost | place: Sweden: Stordalen...
GGCGACGAGATCCTGGTCACCCGGCTCGACCACGATGCGAACGTCGCGCCGTGGCTGCACGTGGCCAGGGACAACGACCTGGTGGTGCGCCACGTCGACGTGCTGCCGGACAGCCGGCTGGACATCGACGACCTGCGCGCCAAGCTGTCCGACCGGACCCGGATCGTGGCGTTCTCGTGGGCCGCGAACTCCCTCGGCACGATCACCGACGCCCGGCTGATCGCGGACCTGGCGCACGAGGCCGGCGCCATCGCGTGGGCGGACGCGGTCCAGTACGCCGCGCACCTGCCGATGGACCTGCCGGCCACCGGTGTCGACATCGTCCTGTACTCCGCGTACAAGTTCTGCGGGCCGCATCTGGGCATCGGCTACGGGCGCCGCGAGGTGCTCCAGTCCTGGACCCCGTACAAGGCCCGCCCCGCCTCGGACACGCCGGCCGGCGCCAGGTTCCAGACCGGCTCGCTGCCGACCGAGACCCTCGGCGGCCTGGTCGCGACCATGCGCTACCTGGACTCGATCGGCGGCATGACCGCGATCGCGGACTATGAGCGGACGCTGTCCGAGCGCCTCCTGGCCGGCCTGCCCGAGGGCACCGTGCTGTACGGCCCGCAGGGCCTGGCGGACCGGATCCCGATCTTCCTGTTCAACCTGCCGGGGGTGCCCGCCGCCGACGTGGCGCTGCGGCTCGCCGAGCAGAACATGGGCGTCTGGAGCGGCACGAACTACTACTCGCTCGGCCTATACGAGCGGATGAACTGGGGCGAGGCGGTACGAGTCGGCCTATGCCACTACAACACCCCGGCCGAGGTGGACGCCCTGAACGCGGCGATGGCGGCGCTCGTGGCCGGCGCCCGCCTGACTGCGGCGCAGCCTCGCCCGGTCCGGTCCGGGCCGGCCCAGCCTGCGAAGCCGCCGGTGGTCCGCACGTCGGTTCCACCGGGCACGGTCGCCCCCGGTGTCGCGGCGACGGACCTGCTGAATGACTCGCACGGCTGCGACGGGCTGCACCAGCGCCGCCTGACGCTGGACGACGGCGCGCGCCTGGACGGGATGGCCGGCGGACAGGGCGAGGCCTGGTACGTGCTGAGCGGCGCGGGCCGGGTCGACGTCCCCGGGCACGGCACCACCGAACTGGCGCCGGGCATCGCGGTCTGGCTGAATCGCGAGACCAGCTACTCGCTGGCCGGCGACGGCCTTGAGCTGGTGTCCGTCACGGTCCGCCAGGGCGAGCCGGCGGACGGGCCGGCGCTGCGGGTCGTCTCGCTCGAGGACTGCGAGCCGGAGCGCACCGGAGACCGGGAATTCCGCGTGCTGCTGAGCGCCGGGCTGAGCATCACGCAGTTCGTCGGGCTGATCCCGCCCGGCCGCGCGCCCGAGCACCATCACAGCTACGACGAGGTGGTGCACGTGCTGGCCGGGAACGGCGTGGTGCATCTGGCCGCCGGCGACACCGAGATCGGCCCGGGCACCTCGGTCTACCTGCCGCCCTACCAGCCGCACTGCCTGGAGAACACCGGCACGCAGACCCTCCGGGTGCTCGGCGTCTTCTACCCGGCCGGCAGCCCCGGAGCCAAACACACCAGTCACCCGTAAGGTGTGCGGGACGCCCAGCACGCCGCCCGCCGCGATCATCGCCGCGCCCGGCCCGTGCTTAGCTTAGCCCGAGCCTGGAGAGCCTTGCCGCTGGCGTCCTGCGGGTACCGAAGGCCTATGGCCTGCGGCCAGGTGACCACAGTGGGAGCGGCCAGGTGACCACAGAAGTGGCGTCCAGATGACCACTTCGCCAGGCTCCCGTTTCGTGGCAGGTTACGTCCTCTATACAGGCCAGCAGACGCTCCCCTACGGGGAACGTATCCGAGCGATACCCATGGACGCTCTCTGGCGGATCCAGCCGTAGGTCGGCGGAGGATCCTCCAGGGGCCAGCCGACTGCCGCAGAAGACATGAGGGACTGTCGTTGCAGGTGTGACTGATGGGTGCTGGTTAGGCGGAACATCGCCGCCTGATGGAGGATAACCGTCCAAAAACGACCGGTTTTCTTCCGCAGAGCGGGAATGTTCCGGGAAAACGGCTCCACAGGCCGTTCTGAGCTGGAGGTTGCCCGGATCGGAAGCGTCGGGTCCATTCGTCGGCTGGCTGTTCGTCGGTAGTGCAGTTGAGGATCAAGTGCCTGGAGGCGAACATGAACAACGTGCCGGAGATCGCAGAACGTGCTGTGTGGCAGGCGCAGCTGGATGACCTGCTGGTCCGCGAGAAGGCCCGCACCCGCGAAGGTGACGCGATCGCAGTGGCTCGCCGGCGGCTGCCGATGGTCGAGGTCGACCCCGCCATCACGCTGACCGGGCCGGACGGGCCGGTTCCGCTGCTGGAGGTCTTCGAGGGCCGCCGCCAGCTGATCGCGTACTTCCACATGTGGCACGCCGGCAAGCCCACCGAAGCTCAGTGCGAGGGCTGCACGTTCTTCAACGGCCAGGTGCGTGAGCTGTCCTACCTGCATTCGCGTGACGTCACCTATGCCACGTTCTGCGAAGGCCCTTATGAAGAGAGCATCCGGTACCGGGACTTCATGGGGTGGGACGTGCCGTGGTACTCCGCGGCCGGCGTCGGCGACGCCCTGGTCGCCGGGCGCTGGTTCGGCATGCTGGTGTGCTACCTGCGCGAAGGCGACCGGGTCTTTGAGACCTACTGGTGCAGCGGCCGCGCCTCGGAAGCGTGGTCGCCCAGTTACGGGCTCCTCGACCTGACGGTGTACGGCCGGCAGGAGACCTGGGAGGACTCCCCGGCCGGCTGGCCTCAGCCATTCAAGACGAACGGCGATCAGTTCCGCCAGAACGGGCGCCCCGCCGCCCAGTGGAGCCGACTGGGCGCGTAGCCAGCGTCCGGTCCGCCGGGGAGGTGAGCGTGATCAGGATTGCGGCTATCACGCCGAGCACCCCGCATACGGCGATGACCCCGGCGGGCGCATAGTGCTGCGCAGCCGCGCCCGCCGCGATCATCGCCGCGCCCTGGCCCAGGCTCAGCCCGCCTTGGGCGATGCCGAAGGCCTGGCTGCGCTGGCTGGCCGGGGTGCTGCGGACGAACGCGGAGCTGGCGGCCAGCTGATAGCAGGTGAACAGCCCGCCGATGGTCAGGATCACCACAGATTCCGGCAGAGCGGGGTGGAACACGAAAAGCACGGGGAACCCGCAGCTCGCGACCGCGAGCGGGCTCATCCAGTACTGCCGCTGGCCTGGAGCGACCAGGCGGCTGAACAGTACGGCGCCGAGCGACGCGCCCAGCGCGCTCGCGGCGAGGATCAGGCCGGCGGCGGCGTCCCCGCCGCCGAGGGCGTGCCCGAGGGGCGCCGCCACTCCATCCGAGACGTTGTAACTCGCCGCGAGCCAGCCCAGCAGCATCGGCAGCCGTAGCCGCGAGTCGCCGAATACCAGCCGGATCCCGGCCATCGCCCACGGTGAAGACCATCGCACGCCCTTCGTCGGCGGTCTTGCGGAAGAACGCGCGCAGCCGCTCGAACCAGTACCAGGTGTAGTCGCAGGTGTCCTCGTCGCTTGCGCGTTGATCGCCGTGGCTGGGGAGGGCGAAGAAGCGTCCGCGGAACCATTCCTGGGTGAGTGGATCGAGCGCGTCGGCGACTTCGATCACCTCGGCCGCGGTGAGGTGCTGGATGATGTAGTCATCACGGGTGTAGAGCGGGTCGTCGCCGAGAATTGCGGCATTGAGCGGCCAGGCTTCCGGGCACCAGCCGAAAGTCCCGTCGGTCAGGCAGCGGTGAATGGGGTCCCACGCCTTGTCGGTCTGCTGCAGGTAGTCGGTGTCCCAGGTCTCCTCGAGTTCGGCCACGAACGCGCGGGCCGCGTCGTCGCCGTCCCAGAGCGGCCCGCCATAGTCGTCCGGTATCGAGAAGTGCACACCGAGACAGCTCATCAGTCCTCCGATACGACGGTGTCACTGGTCCGCGGTGAACAGCATCGCGCGCCCCTCGTCGGCGGTCTTGCGGAAGAACGCGCGCAGCCGCTCGAACCAGTACCAGGTGTAGTCGAAGGCGTCCTGGTCGACAGCGCCCTGGTACCCGCAGCCGGGCAGGCCGAGGAGCCGACCGCGGAACCAGTCCGGGGTCACGGCGTCGGGGGCGCCAGCGACTTCCACCACCTCATGGCGTTCGAGCAGCATGACCACGTAGTCCCCGCCGAAGTAGAGCGACTCGCTGCCGAGGATCGCTCCGCGCAGCGGCCAGCGGCCGGCGTCCCACCCGAGGGTGCCGTCGGACAGGCAGCGGTGGATCGGATCCCAGGCCTTGTCGGTGCGCTGCCGGTACTCCTCGCCGTCATCCGCGCGGAGGGTTTCGACGAGGTCCAGAATCGTCTGCTCGTAGAAGTGCGTCCACACGTCTTGTTCCTGCTCCGCGGTGAGCGCGATGTGCATGCCGAGGCAGCTCACCAGTCCTCCAGGACGACCGGGTAGCGGTCGGCCTGCCGGGCCTCCCAGTACGCGACGAGCGGGTCGACGCATTCGATCCGCCCGAGGCGGCCATCGGCGTTCTCGACGTCGATGTAGTACTCGTCCGCGGAGTTGTGGGTCATCCGTACCCAGGTCCGGCCGCCGCGGGTGAAGCGCCGGATCTCATTCCACGGCCAGGAAAGCACGCCGTCTCGCTCGGTCAGCTCCGCCTCGAACGGCTGGTCGCTGCCGTCGACCGGCAGCGAGCGCGGCACCGCCGAGGACCGCGTCGCTGAGCGGCCGGTGCGCCGGGTCGTCGATCAGTTCGCCGGCCAGGCACCGCCTGATCGTCTCCCAATACCGGTCGGTCGAGAACTGGCCGGTCCCCTGGCTGAGGAGTTCCCGCACCCTGGCCCGCAGCGCCGAATCGTCGCCGTCTGAGTGCAGCCGGCGTAGCGCTTCCGCCTGCTCGGCCGGCACCGCAAGGTGGGTGCCCTCGTAGCTCACGACCGGTCCTTGCGGCCGGGGATGCGCTCGGTGACCGGCCAGCCTTGAGCCCGGCAGGCGACCGCGACCGGCCGGACCTTGTAGTAGTTCAGGTCGATCGAGGTACCGGTGTCCGGCTGGGCGATGTACACGACCGCAGTGCGCAGGTTCAGGCGCCGGACGCCGACCACCACGGCGCCGCCCGTACGGCCCAGCTGGCGCTCGGGCATCTTCGCGCCGGGGTCGAGGAACCGGATCAGATCCGGTCCGATCTCGAGGCGGCTCGGATGGCGCCGCTGCCGGACCCAGGTGATGACCACGGTGACGAGCAGGGCGGCGACGAACGCCATGACGACATAAGTCGACACGCGGTGGGTGCCGAGCGCACCGCGGACGATGGCAGCGACAAGCACGACGGTCAGGAAGCCGAACAGGCCGTCGCGCTGAAAGCTGCTCGGGCGCATGATCACCTCGGCCATCAGGGCAGGCTCCATTCACGTAGCCCTGGCTGCCGACGACCATTCCGCCAGCACCGGTAGGAGTATCGTTATCTCGCGCTAATAATGCAACTGTTGATGTGAATACCGCAACAGCAGGAGGAGCCCGGACGTGGCGACGACATTCCTGAGAGGACTCGCCCTGCTTGAGGCGGTCGACAACGGGATCAGCACGATCTCCGATCTGGCCCGCAGCCTCGACGTGGACAAGGCCACCGCGTCGCGTCTGGTCACGGCCGCCGAACGCGACGGCTGGTTGACCCGGTCTGGACGTGTTATCGCGATCGGCCCGCGGGCGGCACTGCTCGGTCAGAGCTCACCGACCAGCCTCGCGGTGCGGGCGGCCGAACCGCTCGTCCGCACCATCGCCGGCATCACCGGACTGCTGACCCAGGCCTACGCGCTGATCGGCTCGCGTGCCGTCGTGCTCGCGACTGCGGGCTGGCCGGGGATGTCCATCCCGGGCGGCCTCGGCGTCAGCACTCCGCTGTGGGCCTCCGCCGGCGGCAAGGTGATCGCCGCCCAGCTCGAACCCGCTGACCTCGCCCGGGTGCTACCGCCTGATCCGCTGCCGTCGGCTCCCGGCGAACAGATCCCCGCCGGCATTGTCGAGCAGATCTGCGCACACTACGGGCTGCTGCCCGTGTTCTCACCCCCCTCGTCGGCGTCGACGGCCGCCCGGACGCGAGCTGAGCTGTTCGAGCTGCTGGCTGAGGTGCGGGCCACCGGCTGTTACACCGATCGTGACGAGCTGATCCCCGGCCTGAGCTGCCACGCGGTTGCCTGGCCCCGCCCGGGACTGGTGTCCGCACTCGTCGTCGTCGGCCGAGTCCGCGATCAGCGCGAGCGCGGTGAATTGATCCACGCGCTGCTGCAGGCGGCGGCCCGGCCTGACGCCCAGATAGCCGATCTCGCCGCCGCCACCACGACAGGCACGCCACCCCGCGGCCGCCGACTCTGATAACGGCCGAGGCACCGGCGTGCCGCCGTTCTGGGCAGCCGCCTGGACAGGCGGGAAGGCGCTCGGACGCTACCTGCTCGATCACCCGCACATCGTCTCCGGCCGTGAGGTGCTGGACGTCGGCTCGGGTTCCGGCATCGTGGCAATTGCTGCCGTGAAGGCTGGCGCCCGCAAGGTCGTCGCCTGCGACACAGACCCGACAGCGATGATCGCAATCCGGGATGAACGCGAGGCCAACGGCGTCGCGGTCACCACTCGCAGCATCGACTGCTTCACCGATCCCCCTGGCGGCTCAGAGGTAGTGCTAGCGGCTGACGTTACGCGGCGCCTACGTACTAGTGTCCCGCGCCGCGTTAATCCTTGAGGGATTTACGTGGCGCTGCACTATTGTTCGGAGCCATGACCTCGAAGACGAACGATCATCCCGCCTGGGCCGCGCCCTACCTGGCCAAGCTCGGCGTCAGCGACCCGGAGTCCCTCGGTGCTCCGTCGCTCGACACCCTGCGCAGGCTTCATCGCGCACACGTCGAGCTCATCGCCTTCGAGAACTTCGACATCCAGCTCGGACACCCACAGGGCATCGACCCGGCCGAGTCCATAGGCCGTATCCTGGCCGGCCGGGGCGGGTACTGCTTCAACCTGAACAACGCCTTCTGCGAGCTGCTGACCGTCCTCGGGTACGACGTCACCGTGCATCGCGGCCAGATCAACGGCTCCGTCGCGACCGCCAAGGCGACCGCCGGCGAATACCGCACGCACATGGCCCTCACCGTCGTGATCGACAGCGAACGCTGGTCGGTCGACGTCGGCCTGGCCAACTCGCACTACGAGCCCATCCCGCTTCGGGAGGGCGTCCACGTCCAAAGTCCCTTCCGCTTCGAACTGCGGCCGCTGCCGGAGATCGGCCCGGACGCCTGGCGGTTCTTCACCGATCCGGCGCAGAATACCTTCCACAGCATGGACTTCACGCTGGCGCCGGCCACGTGGGAGGACTTCAGGAGCTTCCACATCGAGTTGTCGACGTCGCCGCAGTCTCCCTACGTCCTGTGGTTCGAGCTCTTCCGCCGCTACGCGGGCGGCACCGAGTTCGTGCTGGGTGACGAGTTCACGCGCGATGAGGGGGCCGGACAGCGCACGACACGCACCCTCGAGTCCGCTGAGGAGCTGTTCAAGGTCGCAACGGACGTGTTCCACCTAGACCTGTCGGCCATCGACGACGCCGACCGCGTTGCTCTGTTCGACCGCATCCAGCGCGCGGAGGCGGAGTGGCGAGCGAAGCGTCAGCCGGCCGAGAACTAGCGGGCACCGCGTTAGTTCGTTGAGGGTCTGACCCAGGCGGTTGGGTCGTTCAGGTAGAGCCCGCAGGCGCAGTCGAGAGCTTCCTCGGGGCTGCCTGCGGGCACGCCGTTGGGCAGGAGGTTGTCCTGGTAGCCGTCGTGGCTGGCCAGGTAGATGGCGAATCCCCAGGTGTGCAGGACGCCGGTGAAGCTCAGGCGGCACAGCGGCAGGACGTGGCCGTCGGGCAGGACGCCGTCGACGTAGGCGAAGCCGGCGCGGTGGCGGACCTCGACGCGGGCCAGTTCGGGCCATCGGGTCTTGGCGTGGGCGTTGAGTCGCTGACGCAGCGAGATCTTCATAGATTCCGGCGGGGTCCTGGCCACGGCCTCATCATGCCTTCTCACGGCCTGTGGCGTGTCGGCGCCCGGCTCGACACCACCATGCCCGATCATCGTCCGATGATCAGAGCACTGATCAAGTGTGGTGCCGGCGGGCGGACCCAGGCGGTCGCAGTGGTCCTCGATGAGGTGTCCAGGCACCGGCTGGAGAGGTCGGCGAGGTCGGTGCCGGTGGGGATCCGGGACCGCTTGCGCGCCCGGATCGTGCTGGCGGCGGCCGGCGGCCTCGCCGGCTCGGGCCCGAGGCCCGGGTCGCGATCCTCGCCGTCGCGACCTCGGCACCGCCGTATCCGGAATCGACGTGGTCTCATCGCCGGATCGCCGGACACCTGGCCGATATGGCCGTGTCCGCCTCTCAGATCGGCCGGATACTGGCCGACGGGGACATCATGTCAGTATTCATCGCCCTGGAATCCCTGGTCGGCACGCTGGTGATGGCTGGCCGCGCATTGAGCCGCAGCAAGGCCGCTCGCTGGCGTCCTCGGCGCAGCAGGTCCGGTTTTACTTCCCGGCTTATCGCCAGCCGAGCGCAGGCGCCACGTGGGTCAGGATGCTGTCGATGACGTGGGCGTTGTAGTCGACGCCGAGCTGGTTCGGCACGGTGAGCAGAAGCGTGTCAGCGGCCGCGATCGCCTCGTCCTCCTTAAGCTGCTGGATCAGCACATCCGGCTCAGCAGCGTACGAGCGGCCGAAAATCGCCTGGGTCTGCGCGTCGATGAACCCGATCTCGTCGGTGCTCTGGTTCCGGGTGCCGAAGTATGCCCGGTCCCGGTCATCGACAAGGGCGAAGATGCTCCGGCTTACCGAGACCCGCGGCTCCCGCTCGTGACCTGCCTTCTGCCATGCATTACGGAACGCCTGGATCTGCTCCGCCTGCTGCACGTGAAAGGGCTTATCCGACTCGTGCGTGATCAGAGTCGAGCTCTGCAGGTTCACGCCCAGCTCGGCTGCCCACGTGGCAGTCTGCTGCGACGCGGCGCCCCACCAGATACGGTCACGCAGCCCTTCCGAGTAAGGCTCGACGCGCAGCAAGCCGGGCGGGTTCGGAAACATCGGGCGCGGATTGGGCTGCGCGAAGCCCTCGCCCCGCAGCGCGTCGAGCAGCACCTGGGCATGCCCGCGGGCCATGTCGGCGTCCGTCTGACCCTCCTGCGGCTCGTAGCCGAAGTAACGCCAGCCATCGATCACCTGCTCGGGCGAGCCGCGGCTGATCCCCAGCTGGAGGCGTCCGCCGGATATGAGGTCGGCCGCCCCGGCATCCTCCGCCATGTAGAGCGGGTTCTCGTAACGCATGTCGATGACCGCTGTACCGATCTCGATCCGGCTGGTGCGCGCGCCGATCGCCGCCAGCAGCGGGAACGGCGACCCCAGCTGCCTCGCGAAATGATGCACGCGGAAATACGCGCCGTCCGCGCCGAGCTCTTCAGCAGCGACGGCCAGGTCAATCGACTGCAGCAGCGCATCCGATCCGGACTGCGTCTGCGAGCCCGGTGACGACGACCAGTGCCCGAACGACAGAAATCCAATCTTCTTCACGGGCGCGTCAACGCGAACCGCCCGGATAGCATTCCTCACCTGCGAAGCGACAGCCGACAACCAGGGCAGCAGCAGAAGCGTCCTAGAGGTGACAACTTCGAGGAGGCGACCATGCGAGCATGGATAGGCGTTGCCGTCGCGGCGGTTCTGGTAACTGGCAGCGGCACAGCTCTGGCGACCGGCAGCAGCGCAGTGGCCGCTTCCGCGAGTCCGGCGGCGGCCTCTGGTCCCGCTAAGGCGGCGGCGCTGACCAGCCATCTGATCGCGGAGATGACGTTCCCGGCGGGGACGAAGCCATCCTCGCTGCACAGCATCCCGTCCGCGCTGCGCGACAACGGTCCCTTTCACTCGCACTCGGCGCGTGCCGAGCGCCTGCTCGTGGCGCCGGTCAAGCTCGCCGTCGCCTGGGCCGTGGTGCTAGCACACAAGCCGTTCAGCTCCAGCGGGGTCATGGGCTCGGTCCCGAATAACAGTCCCGTAGGAAGCGACGTCCTGCTGGCAGCGCCGGAGCCGGGAA
>Ga0182024_10026819_pt1 | contig 10109 bp, 7 predicted proteins | sample P32metaG_FD_120480 | JGI IMG/M metagenome (GOLD analysis project Ga0182024, IMG submission 120480) | Permafrost microbial communities from Stordalen Mire, Sweden - P3-2 metaG (Illumina Assembly) | ecosystem: Environmental > Terrestrial > Soil > Wetlands > Permafrost | place: Sweden: Stordalen...
CGTCGTCCCACACAGTCAGTTTGTCGGAAATGGTGAACGCTTCGCCATGCCGCACGACCATCCCGCGGATCGTGTAGTTCGGCACCCAGGAGCAGACCCAGGTGTTGATGCCCATCTGGGCGAGGCAGATTTGATTGCGCGGACCGTCTTGATGCTCGTAGGCGCGCGGCGGCAGTTCTTTTTCGTGAGTGCCCCAGCCCATCTCGGCCGTGGTGGTGCCTTCCTCGCGAAATCCTTCGACGCTCCAGGTGTTCACGAATTCGTCGACTTGCTTGGCTCGATCGGAAATCTGCGTGTCGCGCTCCGAGCAATGAATTACTTTGACGCCAAGCTGCATCGCCAGCCGATTGTATTCGCGACTCTTCAGCGACTGCTGCAATCCCTCGGCCGCGGCCCCGGCGACCTTCGTATCGGCCAACACGCGATTGCCGATATCGATCAGCGCGTGCTTCGTGAAATGGGAGATCAGCCCGGGATTGGCCCCATGCTCGAGCACGGCGGTCGGCCCCGGCTTGGACCAACCTTCGCGCATCAGCCGGACATTCATGTGCCGCCAGTAGAGCGTTCGCTGCGTCGGATGCGAATAGAGCTCGCGGTCGTAGGGGTCCCAAACTTCGATCGACGTGTTGAGATAGAGCACGCCATGGTCGTGGCACCACTGGACGATTTCGCAGCAGTCGATATTCCAGGCGAGATCGATCAACACGTCGCCGGCCGAGAGTTGCTTGCCCAGCACCGCGCCGAGATTCTCCGGCACGATCTTTTCTCGATGGAAGCGAACGCCTTGGGCAATCCAGGGCTTCAGCAGCGCCGATTGATCCTCGAAATCAATGACCGTGATATTGCCCGGCGGCACGCGAACGTGCTTCAGCAAAATCGGCAATGTGCATTGCGCGACGGAGCCGTAGCCGACGAACAGAACTCGCTTCTTGAACTCAACCATTCTTCAGCAACTCCGAGAAAACAAACCCCGCGTAATTTGGCTTCGGGCGCCAGCGTCACCCCAAGCCCAGGGAAGGCGGAGCGGATGCTTCCAATCGCAAAACGCATCGCCCGCCTTCCCTGGGCTTTGCTCAGTTTGCACCAACGCAATCTCAGCGGACGCACATTTTGCGATGAACCGCCGCGCCGGTCAACCATCCTCGCGGGTTTCTAATGTGCGCCGGTCGGTCCCAAACCGGCGGAACACCGAAACGATTCATGCGACCGGCTCGAAGAACGCCGCATGAATCGCCCATCGCGGTCCGGCAACGTTCTCCGTGTGGTTGGCCCTTCCACTTCGCCCGTGTAAAATGACTGCCACCACGCTTGCCGTGGGCGGGCAAGGGAGTTTTTTCATAAGGCGGTTCTCGTGGCGTCACCGGCAGACAAGACTTGCGCTCGGTGCCACAAGCAATTCGACATGGTTGCGCCACTGCCGAAACTCATTCGACTTCTGATGGCTCCTGCCAGCTACGTTTTCCCAGTTTTTGACCGCTCCGCCCTATATTGCCGCCGTTGTCGCAGAGCTATGATCACACCTGCGATCGTCCTGATCCTCATTGCACTGGGAATCCTCTGCATAACACCACTCCGTTATTTCGGTCTGATCCGTTGATTCCGGTTTCGGTTTACCAAACGGTCTAATCGCCGTCGCCGCCCGGCCGTTCGCGGCGCTGCTGCTTTCGCCCGGAGGCTTGGCGCTTTTGCGTGAGCCGTCGTTCAATGCTGCCGCGGCTCGGCTTGGTTTTGCGACGTCGGATCGGAGCGACGGCCACGGCGGCGAGCATTGCGCGAAGTTTTTCCAGACAGTCGTCGCGGTTCTTCCCCTGATCTCGTGTTCGCTGGCTGGAGATCAGCAATTCACCGGCGATCGTGAGCCGGCTACCGTACCGCGCCAGAAATCGGGCCCGCACTGGACCGGAGAGACTCGGGCTCGCGGTGACGGGCCAGCGCAGCAGGGCCTTAGTGTTCACCTTGTTGACATTCTGCCCGCCCGGGCCGCTGCTGCGCACGAACGTAAATTGAAATTCGCTGTCGGGAATCGAGATGCCGGGAGGAACGAGCATCGTCTCGTCATGCCCCGGCGGCTTGGCCCGCGTAGCGCTCGGTCCAGGAGAGCAGCTCGGCGGCGCCTTGGCGAAAACAAAAGTCGCCGAATGTCTCGCCGGCTTGTCGGGCCTGCTTAAAGTAGGCGAACAGCGGAACCAATGTCGGCACGACATCGCTGGTCGGCACAAGGTCCTTGTAAATGAAATTCAACCGATCCCCCAACAGCCGGCCACCGACGAACACTGTGTATTTATCGAGCGCTTTGCCGACGAGGCCGACGTCGCAATTGTACGGCCGGGCGCAGCCATTGGGGCAGCCGGTCATGCGGAGCGTAAACACATCTTTGGCGAGCCCGAGCTTGGCCAGTTCCACTTCCAAATGATCGATGAATGTCGGCAACGCTCGCTCGGCCTCGGTGATCGCCAGCCCGCAAGTGGGCCATGCCACGCAAGCCATCGACCAGCGGCGGACCGTGGAAATTTCTTCCGACAATTTGACGCGATGCCGCCGCAGAATCTCCTCGAAGCCGCCACGGTCGGAGGGCGCGATGTCGGTGAACAAAATGCTCTGATGGGCCGTCAGACGAATGCCGGGCTGATGCTTCGTGCAAATCTCGCGCAGCGCCGTTTTGAGCTGAAACTCAGCGATGTCGTGAATGCGGCCATTCTCGACATTCAGGCCGTAGAACCAACGGTCGTCGCCCTGCTCGTGCCAGCCGAGATGGTCGTCGAAGCCATGCACGTCGTCGGGATGCGGATCGGGAAGTTTTTCGCCGTAGTATTCCTCGACCTTGGCTTTGAACTGGTCGAGGCCCCAACGGTGGATGAGATACTTGAGCCGGGCCGTTTTGCGATCCGTGCGATCGCCGAAATCGCGCTGCACTCGGATCACCGATTTGGCGACTTCGATCACCTGATCGGGTCGAACGTAGGCCATCCGCTTCGCCACGGCCGGAAATGTCTTGGCCGCACTTGGCACGACGCCCATCCCGCCGCCGACGAGCACGTTGTAGCCGACGATCCGATAATTCTCGCAAATGGCCATCAGGCCGAGATCGTTCGCATAGATGTCGATGCAATTGTCGCCGGCCAGGCCGATGCCCGTTTTGAATTTGCGCGGCAAATAGGTTGGGCCATAGAGCGGTTCGACGGGATCGGGCAAATCGCCGTTCGCGGAAGCCTGTCGCGGTACATAACCATGCGCAACGCTCCATTCCGAAGCCGCGCCGTTGGAGTGGCCATCGCTCTTGCCGTGATCGGCATGGCCGTTTCCATTGTTCAAGCCAAATGGATCGGGGCTGCCGTTCGGGCCGCCGCCGACGAGATGATCTTGGCCCGTGTCGGGATCGCGCAGCCAGATTTCGTGATAGGCGCGAGTTCGCGGCGCGATATGCCGCAGGAGTTCAAGAGACAGTCCGTACATTTCCTCATGAACTGGGTCGTTATGATGCGGCGCCGGGCAGCACATGAGATTGCGTTCGACGTCGCCGCAAGCCGCCAACGTGGAAAGCTGAACCTCGTTGATCCGGCGAATCACCTGATACAGATTTCGCTTGACGACGCCATGCAGTTGCAAGCCCTGTCGACTCGTAATTCGCAACGTGCCGTTGCCGCATTCGTCGCACAGGTCCAGTTCCGAAAGCAATTGAGCACTGGAGAGCCGGCCGCCGGGAATCCGCGACCGCACCATGAAAGAATACTGCTTGACGCTCTTGCCGCCGCCCTCGCGGGCCGTGCGAGCTTCGCGATCGTCTTGCTGATACGTGCCATGATGCTTGAGAAGCTGGACGTTGGCCTTAGTGAATAGATCGTTGCCGTCGAGCAATTCCTGCTCGATCGTGCCGTGCAGGTAGTTGCTATTGGTCTTGGCGATCTCGACCGGGCTCGGCTTCTTGATCGGCGGTTCGTCGCTCATTGTTGGAGACTGCTATGAGGGGATAAATTACTAGCGGTCGAACCTGAGCGATTCAAACGCAAAGGCCGCAACAAAAGGTCAGTATGATTACCGTCATTATTGCCATTTAGGCTCGGTTGGTCAATAAATTTAGCAGGGGACGGCGATTCGGGCTACGGGAATTGCCGTTGTTCGTGCAGCGTTTTACGAACCGAAACGAGCAGCCGAAAGGAAGCCGATCGGCAGTGCGGTTGTGCCGTTTGTCGCCAGGTCGGACAAGGCTTCGCCAAGCACGCAGGTGAATTTGAAGCCGTGGCCGGAGAGCCCGGCGGCAAACACGATCCGCGGATCGGACGGATGGCGGTCGACGATGAAATGCTCGTCCGTAGTGAGCGTGTACATGCAGACGGAGTGACGCAGTAAACGGCGATCGACGCCGGGTAGGTAGTTCGCCAGAAACATCTCGACACGAGCGTTGTCGGCCTGGTCAAACGTTCGATCGACATTCAGCGGGTCGGTAACCTGCTGGCCGCCGGTGTGCTCGGCCACTTTCAAACCGTCGCCGTTCGAGCCGCTGTCGTCCACTTGCGGCAGCCCGTAGAAAATCCCTTCAGGCGCGTCGAAGAGGAACGCCGGACAGTTTTGCTCGGCACGATAAATCGGCGAGGCCGGATACCAGTATTGCAGTTTGCGGCGAACGACCAGCGGGATCGACAGGTCCGTGAGCAATTGCGCCGCCCACGGCCCGGCAGTGACGATCAATCCTCGCGCGCGGAATTCGCCGGTGTCGGTCGTCACCTCGATGCCGCCGGCCACGTCGCGCCATCCTTTGACCGTAATTCCCGTCTGAAGTTCCGCCCCTTGCCGCTGGGCTTCTTCAAGATGCGCGACAACACAATCCTCGACATCCAAATACCCGGCCCGTCGCTCGAACAGGCCCGACCAACCATCGGGAACCTGGAAGCCGGGAAACCGCCGGACCAATTCTGTTGCCGACAGTTCGTCGATATTGAGCCGATGCTGTGCGGCGCTGCGCCGCACTCCAGCGAGAACGCCGCTCTCCGTCGGCCCCGCCTGAAGCAGACCAATTTCATGGAGCAGCGGCCGCCCGATGCGTTGGCCCAACTCGGTCCAAAGTTCATACGCCCGAAACAGCAGCGGCACATAGTCGGGATGTTCGTAATAGGCCTGCCGAATGATCCGCGTCCGGCCATGCGAACTCCCGCGATCATGCCCCGGCGGAAACCGATCAAGCCCCAACACCCGCGCCCCGCGGCTGGCCAAATGAAACAGCGCCGCGCTTCCAACCCCGCCAGCGCCGATGACGATGAAGTCAAACATAGGGGCTAGGGACTGGGGACTAGGGGCTAGGGAACGAAGAAAGAGGAACGAAGAACGACGATGACAACCGGCACGCCGCGTCCGCTTGCGCGTCCCCAAGTCCCTAGTCCCCAGTCCCTACTTCACTTTCAACCCCACCGTCGATTGCCCGATCTTGTTGCTCTGGGTGTCTTCGATGGTCAGTTGGAGCGTGTAGGAGCCGGCGGCGATTTGTTTGGGGACCCAGATGTGGTAGAGGATGAAGAAGTCGCGGCGTGGGTTGGCGCAGAAGTCGTCGGACACGGGGAACTCTTGCTCGGCGATTCGCGAGCCTTTGGCGTCGAGTATCTCATAGCTTCCCTTGACGGCCGTGTGGTAACCGCGGTCGGTCGAGGCGGCTTTAAGGTTTTCCAATTCGCAATATAACAAAGCCTCGTCGCCCGACGCGAATTCGTAGTTCGGGAATTTCGTATAAACGCCGAAGCTGGTCACTTCCTTGCAGAACGCCAGATTTCGCACCACCGGTGCGGCCAAATCGCCAAGCTGCGCGGCCGCCTCGCGCAAGTGCATCGTCGCCTCGGTCGCGCGACGCTGTTGATCGGGCACTTTTGCGGCATCGCGGAAAGTCGCCAGGCCATAAAGCTCCTTCGTCCAAAACTGCTGCTGATCGGGCGGCATCCCCGAGATCGGCCGCATCGCATCGTCGCGCCGACCGGCCACGAGATACAAGAGCCGCAGATTGATCTGTCGATCGACATCGGCCGGCGTCGTTCCACCGCTCGCGGTTTGGCTTTCGAGTTCGAGAATCGATGCGGTCAGTTGGTTTTGCCAGGCGTCGGGCGTTGCGTTGGCTTGCGACACGGACGTGGTGACCGGCGGCTGAACGACCGCGTTGACGGCGGGTTTTTCGATTTTTCCATCCGGCACGGCGACATTGGAAGCTACCGTTGCAATCGGCTTGGCCGGCTTGGTGTCGGAAATCTGCTTCACGTCGGGAACCGGAGGGACCGGTTGCTTGCTTGGATTGGGATTCTCATCCGAAGCCGTCGCACTACCGGCGATCTGTGCCACGGCGGAACTCAACGTCGCCGTCGGCAGCGATGAATCCGTTTTCGGTGTCCCCTCCGACGTTGCCGCCATCTGTTTTCGATACGATAGCGCCGTCTTGAACTGCCGAACCATCTGCGGCCAGAGTTTCGGATCGCATTGCTTCAGATCGTTCAACAATGCTCGCTGGGCCTCGGGATCGAGACCGCCCATCGCTTGGACTTCGTTGATCAACGCGGCGAGTTGACGCGGATCGGCGCCGCTATCGACAGCCGGGGCGGCATTCTGCACCGTCGGCGTGGCCGGCGGACCGGTGTATTCATTAGCTGAAGTCGATGGCGGAGGCGCCAGAGTAGGTGATTGCTCGACCGGCTTTGCATCCGTGACCGACATACTTGTTGTCGCGGGCACGTTCACGCCGCTCGGATGCGCGACATTCGCGCTCGTAACAGCGCCAGTTGACACAGCGGCAAGCGGACTTGCGCAGCCCGAGCAGAGAATCAGCGCGCAAACCATCGTCGCGGCGCGCGTGCGGACAGAGATTGTGCGGGGTGGCGTCATAGCTCGTCGGCGAGCTTGTTCCACGGAAGTGCGAAAGCAAAGCGAAAAGAGGGGCGAATGGTAGGAGAATCCGGCCTAAAACGCAAGGCCGAGGCAATCGGCTGCTAGCGACCCACTTGGCAGCGCCGGAACGCCACGGAGGGCGTTCCGCTGGCGTAGATTGGCCGCGACCGTTTTTACAGTGGCCCAATAAACCCTCGCCGATGGTTCGCTAGCATGTTAGAATCATCGCAATCGCAAACTCACCCTCCGGGGCATGTTCCATGAGCCTGGCCACGTTCGAACTCGGCGCCGTTCCGGCCGCTTGGACCCGGCGGCATCTGTTGGACCTGGAAAGTCTTTCCGCCGAGGAGATTAACGTCGTCCTCGACACGGCCGTCTCATTGCGCGAAGCGACCGCCGGATGCCAGCAGAAGCTGCCGCTGCTGACGGGCAAGACCATCGCCAACCTGTTCTTCGAGAATTCGACCCGCACGCGAACCAGCTTCTCGCTGGCTGCCCGGCGGCTCGGTGGCGACACGATCGATTTTTCCGCCTCCGGCTCCAGCCTCTCCAAAGGGGAGACGTTCATCGACACCGGCCGAAACATCGAAGCGATGGGCGTCGATGTCGTCGTCGTGCGGCACAGCACGCCGGGCACTCCCAAATTGCTCGCCGAAAACCTGGCTTGCTCGGTCATCAACGCCGGCGACGGCTCCCACGAACACCCGACGCAGGGCCTGTTGGACATCCTCACGATTCGCCAACGAACGGGCCATATCGACGGGCTAACCGTGGCCCTCGTGGGCGACATTGCTCATAGCCGCACCGCGAGATCGAACATCTGGGGCCTGAAGAAGCTCGGGGCGCATGTGATTGTCTGCGGCCCGTCGACATTGGTGTCGCGGCGGTGGGAAGAGTTGGGCGTCGAAGTGTCGTACAATCTCGACGACATCCTGCCGCGGTGCGACGTGCTCAATCTGCTGCGGATCCAATTCGAGCGGCAAAATACTCGGCCGTTCCCCTCGGTTCGCGAATACGCATTGCTCTACACGATGAACCGCGAGCGACTGGCCCGCGCGAAACCGGATATTTTGGTATTGGCCCCCGGTCCGATCAATCGCGGCGTCGAAGTAACGCCCGACGTGGCCGACGGCCCGCATTCGCTGATCCTCGAACAAGTGACCAACGGCCTGGCGGTTCGCATGGCGGTGCTATGGCTGATCACCGGAGCCGGTAATGAGTGAGCGGCGGCAACTCGGTGCCGGTAGCCGCGGACAACAAATCAGTCCGAATTGTCAGTCGGGAGCAAAGCGATGTTGCAGCAACTTGGAATCCGTAATCGTACGAGATTTCTCAGCAGCTGCTTGGCAGCGATTGCCAGCGTCGTGTTGCTGTTGCTCATTGTGAAGTCCCTCGTAGTGGTCGCCTTGCTCATTTTGTGGACAGGAACCATGGTATGTGGAATGGTTCGAGGAGCGCGGATCGCAAAACTTCGCTCGGCCATGGCAGGAACGGATTTGCCGCCTGGTCGGACGCGTTCGCGGCTCGTTTTGGTGCTGATCACGATTCTTTTGGGTTTCTGTCTATTTGGGGGCGCGCTAATCGCTGGGCTCGTTTGGGGGCCAATACCTGGCTTGGCGGCTCTGTACTTGGAAACTTTCACGGCGGGAATAACTATCAAGTTGACCGAGTTCGCTTTGGACCACGCTTTTTTCAAGCAGAACCGTATCGGGCGGAATGGTGACGTCCACCACCCACATCTTAACAGCTCATCTCGCTAGCCACTTTGCTGGCCGTCAGCTTTTACATCTTGGCACCCAACACCCTCACCCTCACCCTTCCTCCTCCATGCCCTCGCTACTGATCAAAAACGGCCGAGTGATCGATCCCAGTCAGCGGATGGATCGATTCACCAATCTGCTGGTGCGCGACGGCAAGATCGCCGCTTATGACGTGCCGGCGAACGGCCAGGACGTTGTCGTCGATGCGGCCGGCAAGATCGTGTCGCCCGGGCTGATCGACATGCACGTCCATCTCCGCGAGCCGGGACGCGAAGAAGACGAAACGATCGCCACCGGCACCGCCGCGGCGCTGGCTGGCGGATTCACCAGCGTCGCCTGCATTCCGAACACCGAGCCGCCGATCGACACTCAGGGCATGGTCGAATTCGTCCACCATCAAGCCGCCCGGGCCGACAACTGCAATGTGTACGTCGTCGCCTGCGTCAGCAAAGCGCGGGAAGGCAAGGAACTGGCGGAAATTGGGCAATTGGTGCAAGCCGGGGCCGTGGCGTTCAGCGACGATGGGGCTCCGGTCTACGATTCCGAACTGATGCGGCGGGCGTTCGAGTATTGCCTGATGTTCGACAAGCCGATCCTCAATCATGCCGAGGTCCGCGAGTTGACGCGCGGTGGCGTCATGCATGAGGGGCTTGTGTCGCTGGTGCTCGGGCTGCCCGGAATGCCGGCGGCGGCGGAAGATGTGATGGTCGGCCGCGACATTTCGCTGGCCCAGGCGACGGGCGGACGGATTCACATCATGCATGTGTCGAGCGCCGGCAGCGTGGAACTGATTCGCCGGGCAAAATCGCGCGGTGTGCGGATCACGACCGAGGTTTGTCCGCACCATTTCGCCCTCACCGATGAATCGCTGCGGTCGTTCGATTCGAATTTCAAGATGAGCCCGCCGCTGCGCGATCAACGAGACATCGACACCTGCATCGCCGGCCTGGCCGACGGCACGATCGATTGCATCGTCACCGATCATGCGCCTCATGCTCGCGAAAAAAAGATGCTCGAGTTGGATCAAGCGCCGTTCGGCATCGTCGGCCTGGAAACGTCGCTCGGTTTGGTGATTACGAAGCTGATCGAGCCGGGCCATCTCGACTGGCCGACGGCGCTGGCGAAAATGACGATCAATCCGGCGCGCGTGCTGGGGATCGACAAGGGAACTCTGGCGATCGGCGCCGATGCCGACGTCACGGTGATCGATCCCGACGTTCGCTGGACGGTCGATCCGAAGAAATTCCGTTCGAAAAGCGTCAATAGCCCGTTCACCGGCTGGAATCTCCGCGGCCGCGCCGACACCGTCATCGTCGGCGGACGGATCAAATTCGCCGCGCTCGACGCTCGATAGCAAGATTGCCATGGCGCTGCTGATCGATGGTTACAACCTGTTGTACGCCAGTGGAGTTTTCGGGTCGTCGAATCGGCGCGGGCCGGGTGGATTGGAACGGGCACGCAATGCACTGCTCAATCTGCTGGCCGAGTCGCTGC
>Ga0182024_10026820_pt1 | contig 10108 bp, 7 predicted proteins | sample P32metaG_FD_120480 | JGI IMG/M metagenome (GOLD analysis project Ga0182024, IMG submission 120480) | Permafrost microbial communities from Stordalen Mire, Sweden - P3-2 metaG (Illumina Assembly) | ecosystem: Environmental > Terrestrial > Soil > Wetlands > Permafrost | place: Sweden: Stordalen...
CTCAGAACGAAGTTACCTCCGTTTGAGGTCCGCTTCGAAACGATAGCGCCTTCCACCATCGCGAACATTGCCGCACGGCTCAAGGCCGCTGAGCGCCCAGTCATTCTTCTCGGCGCGGGTATCGATCGTGCAACCACAGAGGGACTGCAGCATCAGCTGGCGGAAATCGGAATTCCGCTTATGCTTACCTGGAATGCAATGGACCGGGTTCCAGCCGATCACCCTCTGTACTTCGGCCGGCCAAACACCTGGGGCCAAAGGTATTCCAACATACTCTTGCAGCAAACCGACCTTCTTCTGGCTCTGGGCACAAGACTGAGCCTCCAGCAAACTGGCTTCAATTGGCAAAGTTTCATCCCTACCGGCGAGATCATTCAGGTCGACTGCGATCCCACGGAATTGACCAAAGGTCATCCCAAAGTTGCCATGCCCATCTGCGGGGACGCGAACAGTGTTCTCCGCCAGCTCTTGGAAGGCTCTCCTGGAAACCACACAGGCTGGCTGGATTTTTGCCGGCAGGTCCGCTCCGCGATTCCCCTCGTGGAGCCAGTCAACAACACGGGAGAAGGCTACCTTTCGCCATATGTCTTCGTCGAAGCATTGTCGAACCTCGCAACCGCCAAGGACATTATCATTCCCTGCTCCAGCGGGAGCGCCTTCACTGTCATGATGCAAACCTTCATCCAGAAACTTGGTCAGCGCATAGTGACCAACAAGGGCCTCGCTTCCATGGGTTACGGACTTAGCGGCGCTATCGGAGCGGCATTCGCCGCCAAAGGACGACGCACAATCCTTATAGACGGAGACGGCGGCTTCATCCAGAACCTGCAGGAGCTGGGAACGGTCGCAGTCAACCAGCTCAATCTCAAAATTTTTATCCTTGACAATAACGGTTACGCTTCTATCCGCATGACGCAAAGCAACTATTTCGGCAGTCGCTATGTTGGCTGCGATACGGAAACCGGCCTCGGTATTCCAAAGTGGGAACATCTCTTCGCAGCCTATGGCATACCCGTGCAATGCATCGGCCCGAATTACGAACAGGATGCGGCCTTCCTTCATACACTCAACGCCCCCGGGCCAGCGGCCTTCCTTGTACATATCGATCCAAATCAGACCTACTTCCCCAAGATCAGCAGCCGCGTCACCGCGTCGGGCAGCATGGAGTCCAATCCCCTGCACCGCATGACACCAGACCTCGACGAAGCCACAGCAACAGCAGTTTTCCGCTACCTGCAAAAATAAGCAGGCAGAACATGCTCGAAAGCTATGCCAGAACAACGCATCCCCATTACCGATCTCGACCTCATCCTGAAAGAGACTGCGTCCCTCTGGGGCGAGATGCGCGACCAGCGCATCTTCATCACCGGGGGCACCGGCTTCTTCGGCTGCTGGCTGCTCGAAAGCTTCGCCCACATCAACCGCGAACTGCACCTCAACGCCCTGGCCACCATCCTCACCAGAGACCCAGCCGCCTTCGCAAAGAAGTGCCCTCACCTCGCTGCCGACCCATCCCTCACCTTCCTCCCCGGCGACATCCGCGCCTTCGTCTTCCCTGAAGACGACTTCAAATACGTCATCCACGCCGCCACCGAAGCCAGCGCAAAGCAAGCCGCCGAAGAACCCCTGGAGATGCTCACCACCATCCTCAACGGCACCGAGCGAACCCTCAAATTCGCCGCCGCCCACGGTACCCAAAAATTCCTTCTCACCAGCTCCGGAGCCGTCTATGGCAAGCAGCCTCCAACCCTCACCCACATACCGGAGGACTACCTCGGCGGCCCCAATCCTCTAGACCCTGCCGCCGTTTACGCCGAAGGTAAGCGCGCCTCCGAGCAGATGTGCGCTCTCTACGCCCGTCAAACCGCAATCGAATTCAAGATCGCCCGCTGCTTCGCCTTCGTCGGCCCCCATCTCCCGCTCGACGCCCACTTCGCCATCGGCAACTTCATCCGCGACACCATGCGCGGCAGCCCCATCGCCATCAGCGGAGACGGCACCCCTACACGCTCCTATCTCTACGCCGCGGACCTCGCCATCTGGCTCTGGACCATGCTCTTCCGTGCCCCTCCGATGCAGGCCTTCAATGTAGGCTCAGAAGAAGCCATCAGCATAGCCGACCTCGCCCGGACAGTAGTCGCCACTCTCTACCCCGGCATCCCAATCAACATTGCAAAGCAGCCATCCTCCGGCAACCCGCTCCAGCAGTATGTCCCCTCCACACAGAACGCTCAGCGCCACCTCAATCTGAGACCGACCGTCAACCTCCTCGAGGCCATCCGCCGAACCGCGGCATGGCATAAGTTCACTGTAAGCAACGAACACCCGGCCAAATCCGCATGAACAGTAACCCCCTCCAGCCCGTCAGCGCTCCAGCCTCCGCCTCGTCCGGCAATGGCGTCCTGGCGCGCATCGTTAATCTCTTTCCGCCGGGACAGTTCCTTCGCTACCTATGCGTCGGCGGCTTCAATACGGTCTTCGGCTACAGCACCTTCGCCGGCGTCCTCTTCCTGCTCAACCATCATCTGCCGCAGCGTAACCTCTACCTCACCGTCATCGCTGCGTCCGTTCTCTCGACGCCGCTGACTATCACCGTGGCCTACTTCGGTTACAAATTCTTCGTCTTCAAGACGCAGAGAAACTACCTCATCGAGTGGCTGCGTACCTTCGCCGTCTACGGCACCGGCATGATCCCTGGCCTGCTCGCGCTCGGCGCCCTCACCAAGTTCTTCCAGTCCGCCTTCCATCTCAATCGCTCGGCCGGCTATCTCGCCGGTGCTCTGGTCACCGGCTTCACCACGCTCTACAGCTTCGTCGGCCACAAAAAGTTCTCCTTCCGGCCGGCAAAGAAACCACAAGACCCCAATTCAGTTCTAAGCTAGCTAACATCGGTCCCGCGACCGGAGCACTTGCTCGCGCCGCCGTCTCTAACCTGTGAGGTCACGCCTTTGAAGACCATCAGCATCATGACTCCCTGCTACAACGAGGAAGACACCATCGCCGAGGTCTACCGCCAAGTCCGCGAAGTCATGGCCGGCATCGGCCGCTTTCAGTACGAGCACGTCTTCATCGACAACCACTCCACCGACCGCACCGTCGCTATCCTCAAGCAGATTGCAGCCGAAGACCACAACGTCAAGATCATCGTTAACGCGCGCAACTTCGGCCACATCCGCTCCCCGATCCACGCCCTCTTCCAGTGCCGCGGCGACGCCGTCATCGGCATCGTCGCCGACCTGCAGGATCCTCCGCTGATGATCGCCGACATGATCCGCGAGTGGGAGAATGGCGCCTATTGCGTCCTCGGCATCAAGCGCACCAGCGAGGAAACCTCGCTCATGTTCTGGCTGCGCAAGCAGTATTACCGTATCGCCGAGCGGCTCTCCTCTGTCGAGACCATCCAGAACTACACTGGCTTCGGCCTCTACGACCGCAAGGTCGTCGACCTCGTCCGCTCCTTCGACGATCCCTACCCCTACTTCCGCGGCATGATCGCCGAGATCGGCCTGCCCACCGTCAAGCTGCTCTACGACCAGCCGGCGCGCAAGGCCGGCGTCACCAAGAACAACTGGTACACCCTATACGACATCGGCATGCTCGGCATCATCAACCACTCCAAGGTGCCGCTTCGCGTGGCCACCTTCGCCGGCTTCACCGGAGCCGCCCTGTCCTTCTTCATCGCCCTCGTCTATCTCATCCTCAAGCTCGTCTTCTGGAACACCTTCAGCTTCGGCCTCGCCCCCATGCTCATCGGCGTCTTCTTCATCGCCTCCCTCCAGCTCGTCTTCCTCGGCGTCATGGGCGAGTACGTCGGAGCCATCTACACCCAGATACAGAAGCGTCCTTACGCCGTCGAGCTCGAACGCATCAACTTCGAATACCCGCCCGCGCTGCCTCTTCCACTCCAATAGGCGGGCACTTTGCCAGGGCAATCTTGATACGATCATCGCTAACTTGCTAACTAGCTGACCCGCTAACTCGCTGCACCCCCGGAGCCACCCTTGAAAGATCTCATCCGCAAGCAACTCACGCAGTCCATCGAAACCATGTAGAAGGTCTTCGCCGACGACGCAATCCACCAGGCCGCCTTCCAGTCCGCCGATCTTGACCACATCCTCGCCCACACCCACGAGGTCTGGCATCCGCTCCGCGACCAGCGCATCTTCATCACCGGAGGCACCGGCTTCTTCGGTCACTGGCTGCTCGAATCCCTCCTCCACGCCAACCGCGAGCTCTCGCTCAACGCCCGCGCCACCGTGCTCACGCGCAACCCCGAAGCCTTCGCCGCTAAAACTCCGCACATCACTGCCGACCCCGCCATCACCCTGCTCTCCGGCGACATTCGCACCTTCGCCTTCCCCGCCGAGCACCATGCCTTCATCCTCCACGCCGCCACCGACTCCGGTGGCCAGCAGGCCAACGCGCCTGCATACCAGCTCGCCGAATCCATCCTCGAAGGCACCCGCCACGTCCTCCAGTTCGCCCGCGAAACCGGAGTCCACCGCCTGCTTTTCACCAGCACCGGAGCCATCTATGGCCGCAGCGCCAACATCGCCCACATCCCCGAGGAGTATCCTGCAGCCCCCGACCCACTCGCCCTCACCTCCTCCTACGACGAGGCTAAGCGCATGTCCGAGCACCTCTGCGTCGCCTATTCCGATTCCACCTCGCTTGAGTGCGCCATCGCCCGCTGCTTCGCCTTCGTCGGCCCGCACCTCCCGCTCGACGCCCACTTCGCCATCGGCAACTTCATCGCCAGCGCCCTCGCCGGCAAGCCCATCCACATACAAGGCGACGGCACCCCGCTTCGCTCCTGGCTCTACATGGCCGACCTCGCTATCTGGCTCTGGACCATGCTCGTGCGCGCCCCGAAAAACCGCGCCTACAACGTCGGCAGCGAAGACGCCTACACCATCGCCGACGCCGCCCGCCTCACCGCGCGCACCCTCCACCCCGGCCTGAAGGTCCAGATCGACGGAACCCCAAACCCCAACGCTCCGCTGAACAGCTACGTCCCCTCCACCGAGCGCGCCCGCCACGAGCTCAACCTCCACCAGACCATCTCTCTCGAAGAAGCCCTACGCCGCACAGCCACCTGGCACGGCTACACAGTCCGCTGCTCTAAACCACCTTCAATCCCACGTTAGCCGACTCCACAAACTCAATCGCCGTCTTCGCCATAAAGTCCAGCATCTCCGTTGTCAGCCCAGGAAACACCCCGATCCAGAACACCTGGTTCATCACGAAGTCGGTATTCTTCAGTTCGCCGACCACGCGATACTCCCAGCCCTCATACGCCGGCTGCCGCGTCAGGTTTCCGGCGAACAGCAGCCGCGTTCCGATCATCTGCGCCTCCAGAGCATGCGTCATCTGGTCGCGCTTGAACGGAGCATCTTCCTTCACGCCGATCGGAAACCCGAACCAGCTCGGATCGCTACCAGCCGTCGCCTCTGGCAAAATTAAATACCGCTCCAGCGGCTTCAGCGCAGCGTGCAGATACTTGAAGTTCGCCTTGCGCCGCTCGATAAACTCCGGTAGCTTGGCAATCTGCGAGACCCCGAGCGCCGCCTGCATATCCGTCACCTTCAGGTTGTAGCCCACATGCGAGTAGGTGTACTTGTGGTCGTAGCCGCACGGCAGCGTGCCCAGCTGCCAATCAAATCTCTTCCCACAAGTGTTCTCCATGCCCGGCTCGCACCAGCAATCCCGGCCCCAATCCCGGAACGAATCGATCAGCACCTGCAGCATCGGTTTGTCCGTCAGCACCGCACCGCCCTCGCCCATGGTGATGTGGTGCGCCGGATAAAAACTCACCGTCGATATATCGCCGAACGTCCCGACCTGCTGCCCCTTGTAGGTCGACCCCAGCGCATCGCAGCAGTCTTCAATAAGCCACAACTTGTATTTCTTGCAGAACGCCGTCACCGCATCCAGATCAAAAACATTCCCCAGCATATGCGCAACCATCACCGCCCGCGTCTTCGCGCTGTATGCGCCTTCCAGCCTGGTCACGTCAATCTCATACGTCGGCAGCGTCACATCCACAAACACCGGCACCAGCCGGTTCTGCAGGATCGGGTTCACCGTCGTCGGAAACCCCGCCGCCACAGTGATCACTTCATCCCCCGGCTTCAACTGCCGCTCGCCCAGCTTCGGCGAGTTCAGCGCGCTCAGCGCCACCAGGTTCGCGCTCGATCCCGAATTCACCAACGAAGCCGATCGTACGCCCACGAACTGCGCCAGCTTCTTCTCAAAGTCCTTCGCCCACCGCCCGGTCGTAAACCATCCATCCAGCGCCGAATCCACCACCGCGCTGATGTCCTCCGACCCAATCACCTTCCCTGAAACCGGCACCACCGAGCTCCCCGGCACGAACTCCTTCTTCGCAAACGCCTCCGCATGAAACTGGGCGGTAAGATCAAGGATCTGCTGCCGCAGCTTTTCTGCTTTTTCAGTCATCGCGACTGTTAGGATACACAATCGACGCGCCTTCCCGCCGATGCCATACTGGTAAGGCACCCGCGCACCGGTCACGCCGCGCCGCGAGCAAATGTCCTCTAAGGAAGCCGCATGAAAGCTGTTATCCTCGCCGGTGGTCTCGGCACGCGCATCAGTGAAGAGACCTCGCTCCGCCCCAAGCCGATGGTCGAGATCGGCGGCCGCCCCATCCTCTGGCACATCCTCAAGATCTACTCCCAGCACGGCATCAACGACTTCGTCGTCTGCTGCGGATATAAGGGCTACATCATCAAAGAGTTCTTCGCCAACTACTTCCTCCACACCTCCGATGTCACCTTCGACATGACCAGCAACAAGATGACGGTCCACAACTCCGTCGCAGAGCCCTGGCACGTCACCCTCGTCGACACCGGCGACGCAACCGGCACCGGTGGCCGCCTCCGCCGCGTCGCCAAATACCTCGACCCCAGCGAACCCTTCTGTATGACTTACGGTGACGGCGTCGCCGACGTCGACATCACTGCCTCCATCGCCTTTCACAAGGCGCACGGCAACCTCGCCACCATCACCAGCGTCCAGCCCCTTGCCCGCTTCGGCGCCCTCGGCCTCAAAAACACCAGGATCTACTCCTTCCAGGAAAAGCCCTCCGACGAAGGCGGCTGGATCAACGGCGGTTTCTTCGTTCTCTCGCCCAAGGTCATCGCCGAAGTCACCGACGACAGCCAGATGTTCGAGCGCGAACCCATCGAAGCCCTCGTCGCCAAGGGCGAGGTCCACGCCTTCTTCCATCACGGCTTCTGGCAGGCGATGGATACCCTCCGCGACAAGCAGCACCTCGACGACCTCTGGAGCAAAGGAAAAGCCCCATGGAAGACCTGGTAGCCCGCGAGAACATCTGGCGCCGCAAACGCGTCTTCCTCACCGGCCACACCGGCTTCAAAGGCGGTTGGCTCGCACTCTGGCTGGCCTCGAAGGGCGCCATCGTTCGCGGCTACGCCCTCGACCCCTGCACCCAGCCCAACCTCTTCACCGTCGCCAACATCGGCAGCGTCCTCGAAGACATCCGCGGCGACATTCGCAACTCCGCCACACTCGACCCCGCGCTCCGCGACTTCAAGCCCGACATCGTATTCCATCTCGCCGCGCAGCCGCTCGTCCGCTACTCCTACGAAGACCCCATCGGCACCTACGAGACCAACGTCATAGGTACCGTGCGCGTTCTCGACGGTGTCCGCCGCGCGCCCAGCGTCCGCGCTGTCGTCTCCGTCACCACCGACAAATGCTATGAAAATAAGGAATGGATCTGGCCCTACCGCGAGACTGATCCCCTCGGCGGCTACGATCCCTACTCCAGCTCAAAAGCCTGCGCCGAGATCGTCTCCGCCGCCTATCGCCAGTCCTACTTCCATCCTGCAAAGCTCGCCGAACACAAGGTCGCCATCGCCACCGCCCGCGCCGGCAACGTCATCGGCGGCGGCGACTGGTCGCCCGACCGCCTCGTCCCCGACCTCGTCCGCGGCTTCCTCGCCGGCGAGCCCGTCCACATCCGTCACCCGCGCGCCATCCGCCCATGGCAGCACGTCCTCGATCCCCTCCACGGCTACCTCCGCCTCGCCGAGCAGCTGCTGACACACGACGCCCGCTTCGCCACCGCATACAACTTCGGCCCAGCCGACGACGACACCCAACCCGTCGCCTGGATCGCTGAAAAGATAACCGGCTTTTGGGGCAACGGCGCCTCCTGGGTCCTCGACGAGAATCCCGAAGCCGCCGGCGTCCACGAGGCCACACACCTCAGGCTGGACGCCAGCAAAGCCCGCGCCGATCTAGGCTGGACCCCATGCCTCCGCCTCGAAACCGCACTCGAGTGGTTAGTCGACTGGTACAAAGCTTCGCTATTCAGCGACGCCAAAGCCATGCAAGCCTTCACCCTCGCGCAGATCGATGCCTATGAAAAAATTGGCGAAATATGACAAGCCACTTCAACTGGGGCTCTGCGAACTTGCTAACTCGCTGTTTGTGAATTTCCTTCCTAAGTCGTCTTCGCCTGAGTCTGCGCAGGCCGCGGGTCAGACCGGCCCCCATCGCTGAACAGCACCATCGATCGTCCACCCACAATAATCTTCTCCCCCGTCTCCTGCTCCGCAAACGGATTGTCCAGATCCTCCGTATCCATCATCACGCGCCAAGCACTCCCATTCGGAGGCTTTGGCAGCGTGAACTCCACCCCCTCGTGCGCCGCATTCACCAGGATCAGGAAGCTGTCGTCGATCACCGGCTTGCCGTCCTCGTCCTCGGCGCCCAGCGTCTTGCCGTTCAGCATCATCGCCAGCGACCGGTTCCACTCCGTGGTCCAGTTCTCGTTCGTGGCCTCCTGCCCGTCCGCCCGATACCATGCGATGTCGCGTACCACCGACCCGAGAATCTGCCGGTCCTGAAAAAACCTTCGCCGGCGCAGATTCGAATGGTCCTTGCGCAACTGGATCAGCCGCGCCGTAAACTCCATTAGCCGTTTGCGCGGGGCGTCCAGGTCCCAGTCGTGCCACGTCAAATTGTTGTCCTGGCAATAGCAGTTGTTGTTTCCGCGCTGCGACCGCGCAAACTCGTCGCCCCCGGCGATCATCGGCACGCCCTGGCTCAGCAGCAGCGTCGCCAGAAAATTCCGCATCTGCCGCTCGCGCAGCTTATTGATCTCTGCGTCGTCCGTCGGCCCTTCGGCGCCCATGTTCCAGCTGTCGTTATTGTCTGAGCCGTCCTGATTGTTGTCGCCGTTCGCCTCGTTGTGCTTTCCGTTGTAGCTCACCAGATCGCACAGCGTGAACCCGTCATGCGCCGTCACGAAGTTGATGCTCGCATACGGCTTCCGCCCGTCACTCTGGTAGAGGTCGCTCGACCCCGTCAGTCGGTATGCAAAGTCCGACAGCATCCCGCCATCGCCCTTCCAGAACCGCCGCACCGTATCACGATACTTGCCATTCCACTCCGCCCACAGCACCGGGAAGTTCCCTACCTGGTAGCCGCCCTCGCCCACGTCCCACGGCTCGGCAATCAGCTTCACGATTGAAATCGTCGGGTCCTGGTGGATCGTATCGAAGAACGCGCTCAGCCGGTTCACATCGTGCAGCTCGCGCGCCAGCGTCGACGCCAGGTCGAACCGGAACCCATCCACATGCATCTCCCTCACCCAGTAGCGCAAGCTGTCCATCAGCAGCTTCAGCACCTGCGGATGGTTCGCGTTCAGCGTGTTCCCCGTCCCGGTGTAGTCCATGTAATACCGCGGATTGTCCCCCATCGTCCGGTAGAAGGTCGTGTTGCACACGCCTTTGAACGAGAGCATCGGCCCCTTCTCATTGCCCTCGCAGGTGTGGTTGTACACCACGTCCAGTATCACCTCGATCCCTTCCTGGTGCAGCTTCTTCACCATCTCCTTGAACTCGATGACCTGCTGCCCCTGGTCGCCGCTTGAGCTGTATCTCGCCATCGGCGCAAAGTACCCAAGCGTGTTGTATCCCCAGTAATCCCGCAGCCCGCGCTCCACCAGATGCCCTTCGTCGATGAAGTGGTGCACCGGCAGCAGCTCCACCGCCGTCACTCCCAGCTTCTTCAGGTAGCCGATGCTCGCATCGTGCCCCAGCCCCGCATACGTCCC
>Ga0182024_10026821_pt1 | contig 10108 bp, 9 predicted proteins | sample P32metaG_FD_120480 | JGI IMG/M metagenome (GOLD analysis project Ga0182024, IMG submission 120480) | Permafrost microbial communities from Stordalen Mire, Sweden - P3-2 metaG (Illumina Assembly) | ecosystem: Environmental > Terrestrial > Soil > Wetlands > Permafrost | place: Sweden: Stordalen...
CGCGACGATGATATAGGCGACTTTCAGGTGCGGCGGAGCGGCGACGGCGGCGAGATTGGCCGTGATCCCCATGGCCGAAGCCCCGGTGATGCCGATGGCGCCATTGCTCCACGGCTGGGCGGCTAGGCCCTCGACGGTGTCGTAGCCGTCCTCGATGTCCGGGACGAAGGCCTCATAGAAACCTTGCGAACGGCCCTTGCCGCGCACGTCCTGGACCACATAGACGTAGCCGGCGCCGGTGAACCGCGCCGCCCCGCCGGCCAGGAATCGGCTGTCCTTAAGGTAGGGCGTGCGCACCAGAATGACTGGCCAGGGCCCCTTGCCGGCCGGCAGATAGACATTGGCGGCCAGCTTCACCCCGTCGCGCATGGCGATGAAGATTTCACTGGACGGAGCGGGCGGCGCCGGAGCGGCGGGCGCGGCTGTCGGGGCGGCGGTCTGCGCGCTTACAGCGAACGGCAGAGTCGGCAGGCTCAGCAGGGCGCTGGCGATCAGCCCGTACGCAAGACGTCTCATCTCAAATCCCCCTCGGCCTGTGGTGCGGTCCGCGTCGAACTGACCTCCGCTGCGCTTAGCCGCTTTCCAGTCCGCAAATCAATTTGTCCGTCTAGGGCGGCCACGCGACAGCCAACCTTGTAACATCCCGATCATCCGCCGCGCCCTCTCTCCCTAAGCGCGATCGATATCGGTGAAGCAGCTCCAATCCCTGTCGCGCCAGCCGCGCGCGATCGCCGCGTCCATCTTGGCGCGCAGGGCCTCCGCGCTCGACAGACGCTGGCCCACCGCCTGGGCGGCGTCGATCATCAGCCCGACATCCTTGCGCCCGCCGGCGGCGGTGAAGCCGACGGTGTCAAAGTCGCGCTCGCCGATCTTGGCGATGTATTCCCGGGTGCCTGGATTGCCGAAAAAGCCGGCCAGCATCTGCGGGACCAGTTCCGGTGGCAGGCCCGACTTCTCGGCCCAGGCCAGGGACTGGCCGATCAGGTCCATTCCCGAGGCGCCCAGGAAATTGGCGATCAGCTTGGCGATGGCGGCTTGGCTCTGGCGTGGACCGACAACCATCATCGCGGGCGCGTAGGTGGTGATCACCGCGCGGACAGCCTCGATCGCATCGGCGTCGCCGGCGATGAAGGTCACCAATTGCGCCGCTTCGGCGACCGACAAACGACCGACAACCGGACCGGCCAAATAATGGCCCCCCGCCGCGGTGTGCAGCCCGGCCAGCTCATCCGCAAGGCCGGGGGAAACCGTGCTCGTGCCGATGTGGACGGCGCCGGGGCGCATGCCACCGAGGATCCCATCCGGCCCGGACACGACGGACTTCAGCGACGCGTCGTCGGCCAGGCTCGAGATCACGATGTCCGCGGCCCGGGCGGCGGCGGCCGGCGATTGCGCCAGGCTCGCGCCGGCGGCGACCAGCGCCTCGGCCTTCTTCGGCGACCGGTTCCACACCGTCAGGGGGTAGCCGGCCTTCTGCAGGTTCGCAGCCATGGCGTGGCCCATCTTGCCCAGGCCGACGAAGGCGACGGGCGGCTTTTCCGGTGAAGGCATGTTCGGGCTCCTTGGCGGCGGCCGAAGCGCCGGAGGCGCGAAGGCTGGTGCGGGCGGTCGGGGTCGAACCGACACTCTGTCACCAGAACCGGATTTTGAGTCCGGCGCGTCTGCCAATTCCGCCACGCCCGCGTGACGCAGGACGCGTTAGCCATTTGACACGCCAGCGTCCACCCGTTCCGTGTCCCGAGCGACCGGCAGGCTCGCCCAACTGAACAGGCGCGAAGGCGTCCAATCAAGCCGGCGATTGACAACCCGTCACCATCCTACGCCTTCTCGCGAAACCTTCAGCGAGGGAAGAGATCGTGTCTCCACTCTTGATCGTTCACATCTGCGCGGGCGTCCTGGGGATACTCTTTGGCGCGGCGGCTGTGTCCGTTCGCAAGGGCCTGCGCCTGCATCGCGCGTTTGGCGCCGTGTTTGTCCTATCCATGCTGACCACGTCCGCGCTCGCCGTCTATCTGGCCCTTTTTGGGCCGCCAACTCCCCCGGGAGGCGCCCCGCCAAGCGCCTCTGTTTCCGTCGGGATTCTGACGTTTTACCTGGTGGCCACCGGCTGGATGACCGTCAGGCGCACCGACGGCAGGGTTGGCCTGTTCGACTATGGCGCGCTGCTCGGCGCCTTGGCCGTGGCCGCCGCTCTTGTGATCTTCGGCCTGCATTCGTCGAGCATTCCGGCCGAACGGCTGCAAGGCTTTCCGGCGCGCTACTACGTCTTCGCTTCCTTCGCGGCGTTCGGCGCCGGCCTGGACCTCAAGGTGATCCTGCGCGGCGGCATTTGTGGCGCGCCACGCATCGCGCGGCATCTGTGGCGCATGTGCTTTGGGCTGTTCTTCGCCGCCGCTTTCTTCTTCCTCGGACAGCAGCAGGTCCTGCCGGCGTTCCTGCGCGGATCGCCGATTCTCTTCGTGCCGGCGCTGGCGCCTTTGGCGTTGATGATCTTCTGGCTCGTGCGCGTTCGGCTGACGAACTGGTTCACGACGCAGAGGGTCGTGGCGTAGCCGCCGCCACCCGCTGTTCGATAGCCCCGAAGATCGAGTGGTGGGCGCCGTCGCGCATTTCGATGCGCATGGTGTCGCCGGCTTCAAGAAACGGCGTCGTCGGCGCGCCGGCGAGCAAAGTCTCCACGGTGCGCAGCTCGGCGATGCAGCTATAGCCCGCCCCGCCCGCCTCGATCGGCTGGCCCGGGCCGCCGTCGGGACCCCGGTTCGAGACCGTGCCCGAGCCAATGATCGAGCCGGCGGCAAGCGCGCGGGTCTTGGCGGCGTGGGCGATCAGGCTTCCGAAGTCGAAGGTCATGTCGGCGCCGGCGTCGGCGCGGCCAAACGGCTTGCCGTTGAGCTCCACCAGCATGGCGCCCGAAAGCCTGCCCTCGCTCCACGCCTCTCCTAGCTCGTCCGGCGTCACGGCCACCGGCGAGAAGGATCCGGCCGGCTTGGACTGGAAGAAGCCGAACGACTTGGCCAGTTCCGCCGGGATCAGATTGCGCAGGGAGACATCGTTGGCCAGCATCACCAGGCGGACGGCGGCGAGGCCCGCGACCCGGTCGGCGCCTGGGCGGACATCGCCGGTGATCACGGCGACCTCGGCCTCGAAATCGCAGCCCCAGGCGGCATCGGCCAGGGGAATGGGATCGCGGGGTCCCAGGAAGGCATCGGAGCCGCCCTGGTACATCAAGGGATCGGTCCAGAAACTTTCGGGCATCTCGGCGCCCCGCGCCTGGCGCACCAGGGCGACATGATTCACATAGGCCGAGCCGTCCGCCCACTGATAGGCGCGCGGCAGGGGGCTGGCCGCCTCGTGCTCGCGGAAGCGAAGGCGGGGCGCCGCGCCGTGCTCCAGGCTCTCGGCCAGGCCCCGCAAGAGAGGCTCGCAGCGATCCCAGTCGTCCAGCGCGCTTTGCAGCGTCGGGGCGATGGCCGCCGCCTCCGCGCACCAGGCCAGATCCCGCGACACCACCACCAGCCGCCCATCCCGCCCGGCCTTCAGGGAGGCGAGTTTCACCCCTGCGTCTTCCAGCTATCCACATAGGCGGCATCTTCCACCGCCGCGGCGCCGTCGCAGATGTCCAGGGGATCGCGGGCGTCGATCATCACGGCGTATTCGTCGGTGGCCGGCTTGGGCTGGACGAGCATGCTTTTGAGCGCCTTGGGGTGGGGCCCATGGGTGAAGCCGCTCGGGTGAAAAGTAAGCATCCCGGCATCGATGTTATCTCGGCTGAAGAAGTCGCCGGCGTGGTAGAACAGCACCTCGTCGAAATCGTCGTTGTTGTGGAAGAACGGCACCTTCAGCGCGCCCGGATCGGTCTCGAAGGGCCGGGGCGTGAAGGTGCAGACCACGAAGCGGTCGGCGGCGAAGGTGGTGTGGACCGATGGCGGCAGATGATAGCGGTGGCTGGCCACCGGGCGGATCGATTTCACATTCAGGCGCACGGGGGCCAGGTCGCCATGCCAACCCACCGCGTCCAGCGGGTTGTAGGGATAGGTGACGCGCGAGACGAGGCCACGCTTCTTGATCTCCACGGCCACTTCGCCCGGAGCGTTCTGGTGGGCGGTGAACCCGGCGTCCATCACCGGGGTGTCGAGCATCGCCGGGTCGAACTGGGCGTGCGGGCCCAAGAGGCCGCGGTCCGGCAGGGTGAAGTGACCGCCGGTCGCCTCGATCATCAGCACGGCGGCCGCGCCTTGCGGCGTCAGTCGCCACATGGTCCCGCGCGGCAGATAGAGATAGTCGCCGGCCGCAAAGACGATCCGGCCATAATCGCAGAAGAGCTCGCCCGCCCCCTCGTGGACGAACAGAAGCTGGTCGCCGTCGGCGTTGCGCGCCAGGGCCGGCATGGCCCCGCCGAGCTTCCAGAAGCGGATCTCGACCTTGGCGTTGGCGAGGATCTTGGGCGCGTCCCACGGCGAAGGCGCCGCCTGGTTGAGGGCCGCCAGGTTGAAGGCGCGGGGGCGCAGGGGGCCTTCGAAGCTTGTCCAGCCGGTCGGCGGGCGGCGGTGGTGGAAGAAGGCGGCGGGGCCGAAGAATCCCTCCTTGGAGACCTCCCGCTCATAGGTGCCCGCCGGCATGTCCGCGTGCGCCTGGCGCGAGTGCTTGCCCTGGGCGCCGGCGACGGGGATCCAGTTGCCCTTGGCCACTAGTCGGCCCTGGCCGGCAGGACGCCGCGGCGCACCTGGTCGGCCTCGATGGATTCGAACAGGGCGCGGAAATTGCCTTCCCCGAAGCCCTCGTTGCCCTTGCGCTGGATGATCTCGAAGAAGATCGGGCCGATCATGTTCTGGGTGAAAATCTGGAGGAGCAGGCCCTGGCCCTCGGTGGGCGCGCCATCCACCAGGATGCGGTCGGCGCGCAGGCGCTGGAGGCTCTCGCCGTGACCTGGCACGCGGGCGTCGAGCTGTTCGTAATAGGTGTCGGGACTTTCCTGGAACTTCACCCCTCGGCCGCCCATGGTTTCCACCGCGTGGTAGATGTCGCCGGTTCCCAGCGCGATGTGCTGGATGCCCTCGCCGCGATAGTCCTTGAGGAACTCCTCGATCTGGGAGTGATCGTCCTGGCTTTCGTTGAGCGGAATGCGGATCTTGCCGCACGGGCTGGTCATGGCCTTGGAGATTAGGCCGGTCTGGGCGCCTTCGATATCGAAGTAGCGGATCTCCCGGAAGTTGAACACGCTCTCATAGAAATGGGCCCAATGGGCCATCTGGCCGCGACGCACATTGTGGGTCAGGTGATCGAGGTAGGTGAGGCCGACGCCGGCGACCGCGCGCGGCGCGCCTTCGATGGCGACGAAATCGACGTCATAGATCGCCTGGGCGCCATAGCGATCGACCAGATACAGGTGCGTGCCGCCGATGCCCTCGATGGCCGGAATGTTGAGCTCCATGGGCCCGACCCGGCCGCTGACCGCCTTGGCGCCGCGCTCCACCGCCAGGCGCAGGGCCTTGGCGGCGTCTTTCACCCGAAAGGCCATGGCGTTGGCCGACGGTCCGTGTTCGGCGCGAAAGGCGGCGGGCTGGCCGGCCGGCTCCATGTTGAGGATGAAATTGATGTCGCCTTGCGCGAACCGCAGCACGTTCTTGGAGCGGTGGCGCGAAACGGCGGCGAATCCCATAAGCTCGAAAAGTCCCTTGAGCCGTTCGGGTTCGGGGGCGGTGAACTCGACAAACTCGAAGCCGTCGGTGCCGAGGGGATTGTCGAACAGGTCGCTTCCCATGGCGTACTCCATCGATCAGCCCGCCGCGTCGGCGCGAGCGCGGGGCTGATCACAAGCTAAGGCCTGCGAGGCGCCTTTTCCATGCTCAAAGCGTTCGCTTGTGGAAGCGTCCAGCGCTCATGATCACCGCCAGGCGCTCGCCGGCCCCGCCCAGCACCGTGACGTCCTTCAGCGGATCGCCGTCGACCACCAGCAGATCGGCCCAGGCGCCCTCGCGCACACAGCCCAGCCGGCCTTTCTCGCCGAGCAGCTCGGCATTGACCGCGCAGGCGCTGCGCAGAATGTCGATGGCCGGAAGCACCCGCGAGCGCAGTTCGAATTCGCTGCTCTGGCGGGTATGCAGGGCGCCCAGAAGATCGGTGCCCAGTCCCATCTTCACCTTGGCCCGCTTCATGATCTCAAGCCCCGAGAGGGCGTAGTCGGAAATCCGCCGCAGCTTTTCCATGCTCACCGGCGGCAGGCCAAGCGCCTCGCCCTCGTCGAGAAGGCCGAAAATGATGGCCATGGTCGGCACGGCATAGGCCCCGCTCTTGGCGACAAAGGCGGCGGTCGCCTCGTCGATCATCGTCGCGTGCTCGATCGAACGCACCCCCAGCGCCACCGACCGGCGCACCGCCTCGGCGGGGTGGCAGTGGGCCGCCACGTATTTTCCCGCCCGCGTCGCCTCGTCGACCGCCGCGTTGATCTCCTCGTCGGAATATTGGCAGCGGTCCAGGGGATCGGTGGGCGAGGCGACGCCGCCAGAGCCCATGATCTTGATGTGCGAAGCGCCGCGCCGCAGTTCCTCGCGCACCGCCTTGCGCACCGCGTCGACCCCGTCGGCGACCACCGCCAGGGCATCCACGTGGCAGGCGCACAGGCAGACATCGTCGTCGGAAAGCTCGGCATCGCCCGGGCGCATGTCCCCGTGGCCGCCGGTCTGGCTGACCACCCGCCCGCCGTAGAACAGGCGCGGGCCTTGCAGGAGCCCGTCGCGCAGGGCCGAGGCGAGGCCCACGTCGCCGCCCCCCACGTCGCGCAGGGTGGTGAACCCGCGGTCGAGGCTGGCGCGCAGGAACCGCGCCGCGTAGTGGGCCAGATAGGTTCCCGGCGAGCGCACCGAGCGCATCAGGTTCACGCTGGTGGCGTAGACGTGGACGTGGGCGTCGATCAGCCCGGGCATCAGGATCCGGCCGCCGCATTCCACCACCTCGGTCTCACCCTTCGCGGCGAGCGGCTTGTCGGAGATTTCGCGCACGACGCCGTCCGAAACCAGCACGTCGCAGCCCTCGCGCGGCGACGCCGAGGCGCCATCGAATATCCGCGCGTCGCGGAAGATCACCTTGCTCATCGTCGCTCCCCTTCAAGGCCACGCGCCAATCTGTCACCGCCGCCGCCTTTGCGGAAGCGCGCCGGCGCTGATAGCAACGCATCCGACTGCGGGAAAGCGCCATGCTGCGAGGCCTCTACGAATGGGTGATGAGGCTGTCGGCGTCCCGCCACGCCGGCTTCGCCCTGGCAGCCATCGCCTTCGCGGAAAGCTCGTTCTTCCCGGTGCCTCCGGATGTCCTCCTGGCGCCCATGATTCTGGCGAGACCGGAACGCGCCTGGCGGTATGCGGCGATCTGCGCCGCCAGTTCGATCGTCGGAGGCATGGCGGGGTACGCCATCGGCTACAATCTGGCCCCGGTCGGCCGGTGGATCCTGGCGATCATGGGCCATGCGGGAAGCGAGGCGCATCTGCGGGCGGGATTCGCCCGCTGGGGCGTGGGCGTGATCCTGCTGCAGGGCCTGCTGCCGATCCCCTACAAACTGCTGACCATCGCCACCGGCCTGATGCACTTCACGCTTTGGAAGTTCGTCGCCGCCTCGACCGTTACCCGCAGCGCGCGCTTTTTCGGAGTGGCCGCCCTGCTCAAGCGCTATGGACCCGCTCTGCTGCCGGTGATCGAGCGCAGGCTCGTCCTGGCCGCCACCGTCGTCGTTATCGCCGCGGTGCTGGTGGTCCTGCTGGTGCGACTCATTCCCTGACGCGGCGCTTAAAATCTATCTTGAGATGATCGCGCTTGAGAGATCGATGACGCACATCGAGCGGTAGATCCTGTGCCGGCCGCACGCGACACCCCCGAACCGAAACACCGAATCGAACAGATCCGAACGGTGCGCCCGGTCAGGCACGCCCTCGTCAACGATCCATTGGCGGACGACCGCGTCAGCGGTGTTCTGTCCAAATGAGATCTCCTCGGCCACGACGGAGGAGAAGACGCCGGCGTCTTGCACCCGGTCTCTCACGGTCGAACCGTCCGACCCGGTGTGGCCGATCAGGCCGCGTGGACCCTGGTCGGCGGCGTGGCGGGCGGCGGAGCGGGCAAGCCTGGCGTTGGCGGTCAATGGCGCCCGGGGCGACTGCCGCTCCAGGAACTCGATCGCCTCCTCGCTGGCGCGCGTGCGTTGGGCGACTTCCAGACTCCTGGCGTAGTCGGCCGGATGGGTTCGGGCGAAATTGATCACCGCCAACACCGCCCGCGTGGCGTCACCGCCCAGACCATCGTCCTGCAGCGGCCCGCCGTAGGCGATCGCGTGGCTCGGCGTCCAGCGGCGGCTGATCCTGTGGCGCCTTGTCCAGCGGCGGCTGATCTTGTGGCGCTTCGCGGAGCGGCAGCTGGGCGAGGCGCCCCTCGGGTCGCGCAAATAGCTTCGCCCGTTGAGGGGACTGGAGACGCTGTCGGGGTGGGCGGCGGCGCGCCATGCGCTTGCCGAGGCGGTCTGCCACAAGCCGGCGCCCAGCCACGCCGCCAGCGCCATCGCCGCGAGGGCGGGGATCTTGTGCGTGAAGTGGATGCGCGGCGAGGCTGGCATTGGCGGATGCCGCCGATATAACACTCCCGATGACCGATCTGGCGATCCTTTACGAGCACGAAAGCTGGTTCGAGCCGCTGTTCGCGGTGCTGGAGCGGCGCGGCGTCGACTATGCGGCCATCCTGGCGCGCGACCACATTTTCGATCCGGCCGAGCCCGAGGCGCCCGCGCCGGTCATCTTCAACCGCATCGCCATGTCCTCCTTCACCCGCGACGCCGAGCATCCGATCTTCTACGCCCAGGCCCTGTTCGAGCACTGGCAGCGGGTCGGGGCGCGGGTGCTCAACGGGGCCGCCACCCTGGCCATCGACGCTTCCAAGACGCGGCAGCTCTCCCTGATCTCGGCGTTGGGCCTGCAAACACCAAGAACCCGCGTCGTTCATCGCCGCGCCGATGCGCCGCGCGCGGCCGCCGATCTGCGCTTTCCGGTGGTGGTCAAGGGCGACATCGGCGGCGCCGGAGCGGGGATCGCGCGCTACGACAGTGCGGTCGACCTGGCCGCGGCGGCGGCGGCGGGCGAGACGCCCATGGGCGTCAACGGCGTGGCTCTGGTCCAGGAATATATCCCCCGCAGGGGCGGCAAGATCACCCGCGTCGAGACCCTGGCCGGGCGCTTCCTCTACGCCATCGACATCGCCAGCGACGGCGATACTTTCGATCTTTGCCCGGCGGACGCCTGCGCCATCGACCGGCCGCCCATCTCGATGACCGCCGCCCGGCCCCCCGCCGAACTGATCGCGGCGGCCGAGGCCATCGCCCGCGCCGCCCATCTCGACGTCGGCGGCATCGAATATCTCATCGACGACCGCGACGGGACGCCGAGATTTTTCGACATCAACGCCCTGTCGAATTTCGTCGCCAAACCGCTGGCCGTCCTCGGCTGGGATCCGCATGAGCGCCTGGCCGACTTTCTCATCGGCGTGATCGGCGAGCGGAGGGCGGCGGCGTGAGATACGGCTATTGGATGCCGGTGTTCGGCGGCTGGCTGCGCAATGTCCCGGACGAGGGCATGGAGGCCAGCTGGGACTACGTCCGCCGGCTCGCCCAGCGCTCCGAAGAAATCGGCTACGACCTTTCCTTGATCGCCGAGCTCAATCTTAATGACATCAAGGGCGTCGACGCCCCTTGCCTGGACGCCTGGTCCACCGCCGCGGCCCTGGCGGCGGTGACCCAGAAGCTCGAGCTGATGGTCGCGGTGCGGCCCAATTTCCACCAGCCGGCCCTGTTCGCCAAACAGGCGGCCAACATCGACCAGATCGCCAAAGGGCGCCTGAGCCTCAACGTGGTCTCTTCGTGGTGGGCCGACGAGGCTCGGCAATACGGCCTGCAGTTCGATCAGCACGACGACCGTTATGCGCGCACCGCCGAGTGGTTGGCGGTCGTGAACGGTCTGTGGACGCAGGATCGCTTCACCTTCGAGGGCCAGTTCTACCGCACCGACAAGGCCATCTGCCAACCCAAGCCCGCGCGGTCTCCCATCGTCTACGCCGGCGGCGAGAGCGAGGCGGC
>Ga0182024_10026822_pt1 | contig 10107 bp, 10 predicted proteins | sample P32metaG_FD_120480 | JGI IMG/M metagenome (GOLD analysis project Ga0182024, IMG submission 120480) | Permafrost microbial communities from Stordalen Mire, Sweden - P3-2 metaG (Illumina Assembly) | ecosystem: Environmental > Terrestrial > Soil > Wetlands > Permafrost | place: Sweden: Stordalen...
TCATCCCAGCTATGAAACGTCGTGATCTGCACGTCCGGAATCTGGTCAGGATCGGCGGGCGTGGCATCCTTCGCGTCTAGGGTTGGCTTCAGGTTTGTCGTCTTCCAGTCGTAGATTCGCGCGCCGCCCTGTTCGGAGATCGTCGGCTGCACGTCCCGGCTTTTCACCTGCACGTAGCGCCCGCTCGGAACGCTAATCTGCAGCTCCTCCTGCAAAACCACCGCGCTCGTCGTGAAGCCTGACGTATACCAGAACTGCCCGGGAATCAGAGGCGCGTTCGTTTCCGAATGGGCCTCATACTCCAGTGTGTCGCCCACCTGCAGGCCCTTCACGGCGATCTGTTTGTCCCGCAGGTCGCTATACGTTGGCGCCTCGCGGCTGATATCGGGGGTAACTTCCATCACGTCGCCGGTCGGCGTCTCGATCACGCTGCCATCCGGTTTCCTCACGCGCACGTAGCTCCACTCCGCGGTCTGTGACTGGTAGGCGAAAGGGAAGTGCAGGATTCCGAACGCCTGCAGCCCCGCGTTGGACTGAATCAGGACGCGAAGCGTCTCATCGCTGCTGTACTTGCCATCGTTCTGGAACAGCAGTTTGGTGCTGGCGCTTTGGATGACGTACGGCTCTTTGGAATAATCCGGCTTGCTGGCAGGAGAAGCTTGTGCCGTCACTTTCGCATGCGCCGCGAAAGCGAAAACCACGAGAACCCACAAGGCGGTAGCCCGCCGAGAAAACTTGTCCACGGCGCATCTCCCAGACGCTGGGATTCCAGTCGATGGCCCTAAGCAACCTGGATTTTACCGAACAGGTACCTAGCAAGTAAAGAGCATGGACTTCGATCAGCGCCTTCAGGAGGGAGCCTGGCAGGTATGCGGAGGAAGGTGCCTTAGTGGCACAGTCACTCTGGACTGTGCGCCTTTAGAGCTAGCAACAGCGATGGTCGCCATGCGGGTGAAGTGCTTCAGTGGACACAGTCACTCTTGACTGTGCGCCTTTAAAGTACGCAATAAGCAATAGCGCTAGTCAGGGAGGAGACGGTGGGACCGCGCGCTACCGCCCCCTACTGAACGCGCGACCAACTCGAATCAGGATTGAAATCCGTCATGGTGGAAGCGATCTTGGTCGTGTTCGGCCCGAGATCCTTCTCGTACACCACCCCGTTATGGCTGACGATAAAGGTTTTGACGCCCGAGGAACGATACTCCGCGGGAAAAGCCACGAATGCGAAGCCCCCGGTCATCTTGTCATTCACCACGTATTTGCGCGCGCCGCCGGGGGCATTGGGCCCTTGTTCCGTCAGGATGCGGAAGTAATATCCGTGCAGCGGCTTGTGGTCGGCGCGATCGTAGCTGGCCTCGGCCACATACCGCCCGACCGGGCTCGGCTCATCTTTTCCGTTCACCGCCCAGTACAGGCCGTCGTGCGTTCCCTGGTCGCTATTGAAGCGGGGCGCGTATTCGGCGGGCGTGCCGGAAATTTCGTTATCGTAAAATTCATTCTCCGCCTCGCTAAGCCCGCGAAGAACATCCATGCCGTTCATTTCGTTCTCGCCGATGCGCCGATACATGATCTCCTGCGCACCCAGTCCGCCGTCGAAAGACCATACGCCGTTCTTTTCCACCAGCGGAATAGGCAAAGGCCAATTTTCGGCGCCGACGTAAAGCGTGGTCTCCTCGTCGGGCTCCTTCACCAGGCGATGCATCTGCTCGTACTTCTTGACGAAGAAATCCGTGTCCGCCTTGCGATCCGCGGCATTGTCCGTCCAGAGCACTAGATCGTGAGCTTCCGGCCCCAGGATCACCAGCATGCCATTTTCATCGTTAGTGCGAGCCGCCTGATAGAGCGCGTCGGCCGCATCCTTTGGCGAGGAGAATGTCTTCTGCTTCGCCGCATTTTGCGCGCCCTGGCTTTGCGAGCTGCTCGCTTTTGCTTTCGCCGCGGACGCCTGGGTTTGCGTAGCCCGCGCGAAAACCGCTTGCGGCGCCGGGCCGGCGAATAAAGTGAATACGGACAAAAGCGCTGCAGCCGCAAGCCAGCGCGTCGATCGTGGAAGCCATGCTGACGCCGATGACATCTTCGCTCCTCCGCTAATCTTCCGGGCTGATTCGTGCCGCGCAAAAAACATCGAAACTCCTAAAGTTCAACGAACCCAGCACAGCACAAGCCGCTAGCCGCTAGCGGCGCCCGCATCCACCGCCGCCGTGGAAACCGCCACCTCCAAACCCGCCCCCGCCATGGAAGCCGCCGCCCCCGAATCCGCCGCCGTGAAACCCGCCGCCGAAACTTTGCTGCCCGCGAGCCGAGTAGCCTCTCGTCGCGCCGCCGGCTCCGAACCGGCTAAACCCACCCGAGCGCAGACCGTCTCCATCCCGCGGCGCGTCAAATCCGCGCGACGCACCGTATCCCGGCCGGCCGCCGCGCGCAAAAGCCGGATTGCCGTGATAGTAGCCATAGCGGTTGAAAAACGCCGGCCCGCCTCCCCAATAAGGCCCGCCGTTGAAAAAGATTCCATGGTTGTACCAATCCAGGCCCCAGCCTCCCCATCCCCATCCATATCCCAGCCATGGCCCCAAACCAAAACCAAGACCGAAGTAAAGGCCCGGCCCATCCCACCACAGTCCAGGCTCGTCCACCCATCCAGGCCACGGGTCGATCGCGTAGCCGTACACAGCCCAAGGATCGTACTGCGGGATGTAGACCTCCTGGGGAGCCTTGGGATCGATCGAGGTGTACCCATGCTTGTCGGTCACCTTGATCTGGTCGTTGCTCTTGAGCTTGCCTGCTTTTTTGGCGTCGCGACGCATTACCTGGATCGCGTCCATCACGTCATTGGGCTGATTCGAGTAGGCATCGCCCAGTTCCGAGGTCCAGGCAAGATTCTGCGACATGTTTTGCAGCACGGGAGGAAATGTCAGCAACGATTTCACGCTGGGATCCCAAGTCTGCGAGTCGGCCTCTTTGGCGATTTCGGCGGCCGCAAGAGTCTGACGAGCCGCGATCCAGCTTTCGGCTTCCGTGATCTCCTCCGGAAACCTGGAAGCGGCCAAAGTAGAGGCCACCAGCGAATCCGGATAGAGAGCGATCGGAGCCACCAGTTGCTGTAACTGCTGCGTGTTCTCGAGTTGATAAGGTTGCGCCGCGGGAGGAGGAGCTTGCGGCGCCGGTTCCAGCGCTTGTCCTTGCCGCGCCGAGCGGACGTTAGAAACGCCGGAAACCCCCGCCACTACCGCGATCACCAGCAAACCGAAACTGCTTCTGAATCGCTTCATGTCATAACGATGCTCTTACTTGGTCGAAGGTTACATTTTCTTGCTGCTAAATTTTGCGGACGGCGATAGCGCGCGAACGGCAAACACCGGCAGCCCGGTTTGGTCAGCGTTGCTGCCATTTCAGCGGCACAGCATTCCAGTGCCTACCAACTCCAGTAGCCACCCGGCTAATTCTTGGGAACAAAAGCAGATTGAAACTGGTCCTCGGAGAAGCCGCCATGCAGCCTTCCGCTGAGCGCGTAGTTATACAGCGCCACCTTGTAAATGGAAGTCGTTGCCGAGATCACCGACCCGAATACCGCAACAAAGATCATCCCTACCGCCAGCAATACAATCACGCCCTCGGTAGAGGACACAGACTTAAACGCCGCAGACCAAAGTATGAAGCCCGCAGTGAGTGGCAGCATAAATATCAACGAGCAACTCAGCCCGGCCGCGACACTTTCACCCCACGTCTTGCGAAACAGTTGCGCGGACCTCTTCAACGCCTCCAGCGGCGGCAAATTATCGAACGCCAGCACCGGCACGATGAAGAAAGTCGCCAATCCCCAGGCCAATCCCACCAGCCGGGTCAGCAGCCTCCCGACAAATCCCACGCGCTCCGCGATCAGTTGCAGGATGATCCCGACTGTCGCCGACAAAACAGCCCACTGAAAAATCACAAACCGGCGATCCCAAGCCAGCTCCAGCCCCTGCCGAAGCTTCCAGGACCCGCCGCCCATGCGGTTGTTGGCCACAGCCATCAGCGCCACATTGCAAAAAATCACCGCAAAATAGTTGATCACGTAAAGAATGAAAAGCAGCACGTACACGAACCCCCGATGAGGTATTCCCGTCATCGGCGTATTGGCGTGCAGCATGCGAAGCTCCGGCCAGTAAGCCGCCATGTACCATCCACTCAGCAACGCCATCGCCAGAATCGAAACCGTAGCCGAGATCAAGGGCAACAAGATCAATTCCTTGTCCGAGGCCAGCGTAGCCAAGCTAGTCTGCACCAATTCCCAACTCGCTACGAATTTCCCCATCTTTCCAGCCCTCCGGTTCCCGGCGATCCCGCGTCATCCCTGCGTCGCCAACCATCGTGAACACATCCATTTTCCGGAGCGCTTCAGCAAGAACGCGATGGTACTCTCCGCGCTGGTTTCCAAAGTCACAACCAGCCGCAGGATGCTTGTTTTGGGGTGTTAAAGGAGAGTGGGTGTACGACCAAAGGCATCGATCCTGACTCACCTCGCCGCAACCGCCTCCGATGGCTGCACGTCGCGCGCGACCCTGGCGGCAATCTCGTCCTCGGCAATTTCCAAGTCGTAGCGCGTCTGCACGTTCATCCAGAACGTGGGCGTATTCCTAAAGTAGCGGGCTAGCCGCAGCGCTGTGTCGGCCGTGATTCTGCGCCGTCCATTCACGATATCTGCAATACGGGTCAGCGGAACGCGCAGATCCAGCGAGAGCCTGTTCATGCTGAGACCCAGCGGCTTCATGAACTCCTCGCGCAGAATTTCCCCAGGGTGTACCGGCTTCAATTTTCTGGCCATCAGGCCCTCCTAGTGGTAATCGGTTATCTCAACATCATGGGCGTTGCCTTCGCGCCAAACAAAACAGATACGCCACTGGTCGTTGATCCGAATGCTGTACTGTCCGGCGCGGTTTCCCCGCAGCTTTTCCAGCCGGTTTCCCGGCAGCGTCGCCAGAACCCGGAGATCGTCCGCGCTATCGAGAATGTCCAGCTTGCGCAGCGCCGCTCGCTCGATGGACCGAAACCTGCCACCGGGATGGCGAAGGAAGAGCCGCTCGGTTTCCGCCGAGCGAAAGGACTTGATCACCCAGGAATGCTATACCGCATATCGTTAGCCGTCAAGCAGTACGACGAAGTGAATGAAAAGGTCTGGCCCGGCCGCTAGGCTTCGATTCGAACGCGCGCCTCCAGCCCATTCGAACTAATTAACGCACCTATACTGTTGACACACTATACAATGCTGTGCTAACCTGGCGCATGACTGTCGAAGATCCCGCCCGTTTGCCTGTCCCCGCCGATCCGGAACGCCCCTACCATTCGATCCCAGCCATCGCCGATTTTCCACTCTCCGCCCGCTGCGCAAAGAGCAAAAGAGAAACCCCGCATTTTCATGGCATTGCGCGCTCTTGCTTCGCTCTTTTGAAAGAGAGCGAAAACCAACTCCTTTGCTTTCATGCGTTAGCGCGCTCTTTTGTGGAAATGGGGGGTGGGCTAAAACGAAATCTTATCTCGCTCAAAATGCATGCCTTAGCGGCTCGCGCCGCTGCCCTTTGGCGAAGAAGAGCGCGATTTGTCGCGCAGCGCCTGGAACAAATTGCTGTAGTCGTCGGTCCACAAGCGCGATGGCGGCGCCTGCAAAATGGCCGCGTGCTTGGCGGCGGACTCCACAGCCTCGATCCGCTCCCGGTCACGCGAGACCAGCACCCAATCGTTGGTGTACGACACGCGCCCGTCGCCATCGCAATGCACCCACACGCTCGCGAGGCCCAGCCGCTCCGCCGCCGCCACCACTACGGGCCGCAGATCGAGGAAGGTATTCGTCACGTTGACCGCCAAAACCCCGCCGGGATTTTTCAGCCGCCGCAGATACAACTGGAAAGCCTCGATGGTCAGCAAGTGCACGGGAACGGCATCGCCGTTGAAGGCATCGACGATCAGCACGTCGTAGTCCTCGGAAGCGCCTTGCGCCAGTTCGCGCTCCAGGGAAAGCCGCCCATCGCCGAGCACCACGTCCACCGGCGCCGGCGAATCGTGCAGAAATTGGAAATAGCGCGGATCGGAGGCCAGACGCAGCACCTGCGGATTGATTTCGTAAAAGCGCACCGAATCGCCAGCGCGCGCGTAAGCCGCCACCGTCCCGATGCCCAGTCCAACGTCGCCGATGTGCAACCCGTTTTCACCAGACGCCGGCGGATCGACTGCGTGCAGATGCGGCGCCAGCAGCAGACCAAGCCCGCTGTCCTCGCTGAAATAGGACGTGGGAATGTGCTGTTTGTCCAGCGCGCGAAACTCAAAGCCATGCACGATCTCGCCGTGCTTCAAAGCGTAGGCCTCGCGCTCCGGGTCCGTGGGATTCTGGCGATCGATGGTCAGCGCGCCGTAGAAATTGCGCACCGAAGCGATCTGTCCCAGCGAGGCCTTAGCCAGCGTGGTGAACGTGGCGCCGAGAATCAGCAAGACGATCGCGCAGCTCGCCAGCAGCAAGCGATTGCCTTTTTGTACGGAGCCCGCAGTGGGGGTCAAGGAAGGAGCCGGCGTGGGAGCCGCAGTGAGCGTGGGGGCCGGAGCCTGCATGAAAGACAGAGCCGGCGCGGAAGCCGCCGCAGCAGCTCGCGCTGGCTTGCGACGCTTGTTCTGGCTCTGCAGCAGGAAAAGCGCGCCGACAATCACCACGATCGAAGGCAGCGTGCCCGCAAGCTGCGTCGAGCCGATCGCCAGCGCCATGCTCTCCGGCAGCAGCGCCGCCGCTCCCAGCAGCACGAGAGGCGATTTCACGCGCGTGCTGTACAGCCACGATCCGCGGTCGCGAACCAGCACCACCAGAAAGAGCAGCGCCGCCAGCCACAAACTGATTTCGTATTCCCAGTAGCCCAGAAAAAGATAGGGCGCCGCCAGCGCCACAAAGAGCCCGCCCAGCACGCCGCCCGCGGCCACCACCAGATAAAACAAGGTCAAGTGGCGAGGATCGGGCTTGAGCCGCGCAAGTTCGCCGTGGCAAACCATGCAAGCGGCGAACAACCCAAAGGAGTAAATCGCGATTTGCGCCAACAGATCCTTGCCCGCGCCGGTGGCCAGCACAAAGCAGATCAGAAACATGCCCAGCGCAAACGCCGGATGAAACCATTTGCGCGAGTAGCGCCGCTCGCTCTCAAAGCACAGCGTGAACGTAAGCAGATAAATCGCCAGCGGCAGCACCCACAGCAGCGGCACGGCGGCCACGTTCTTGCAAAGCTGGTTGGTCGTGGCCAGCAGCAGCGCCGAAGCGCACGCCGCCAGGCTCACCCACAGGATTACGAGGCCGGTCGCAGGCCGCGCGTGCGGCCCGGCGTTGGCAGCGACGGCCACTTGCCCGTCGCGCCCCCGCTCCGCAGCGCTTTGCGCCGCGCCGCTGCCGGAGCCAGCGGGTGCAGCAGCGCCGAGCGCCTCATCGGCGCGCGACCCCTCCATATCAAGATCGGCGGCGCGAGCTGCGCGCGACGCGCAGTACGCGCAGCCCAGCGCAAACGCCACATAGCACCAGCTCCACAAGCGCGCCTGCGTCTTCAACGCCAGAAATGGCTCGACCAAAAACGGATAACTCACCAAGCCCAGAAACGATCCGAAGTTGGACACGGCATAGAGCCGGTACGGCGAGCGCTGCGGATACAGACGCCGCCACCAGGATTGCAGCAGCGGCGCCGTCGAAGCCAGCACCAGATACGGCAACCCGACGCTGACGGCCAGCAGCGTCAGAATTTGCAGCAGGGGATTGCCGTCCGCGCGCGGCTTCCAACTCGCATCGAGGATCAGCGGCGAATGCCACAAAATAAATTGCCCCGCGAGCACCAGCAGCGAGATCAAGAGCAGCGGGCGATGCAGACGCGTCTGCGCAGCGGCGCGGGCGCGCGAGTCCAGCAAATGCCCGTAGGCATAGCCGCCCAGCAGCAGCACCTGAAAGAAAAGCATGCAGGTGATCCACACGGCGGAAGTCCCGCCAAACCACGGCAAAATGTATTTGCCGATGATCAGTTCGACCTGAAAGAGCAGCAGCGCGCCCAGAAAAATTGTAAGCGTGAAGATCAGCATGGCCCGTTTTTGATGATGGCGTATCCAGTCAATTATGGCGCATCGCTCTGGCTTCTGGGCGCCGATTATCGCGCAGTTTGGCCGAGATCTCCTCCGTGCTTTTGCGAACGCCGGCGCTGCACGGAGACTGTGGACGCAGAGAAGCACGATGCGGGGATGTCTCTGTGGACAAAGGAAACCATTTGGCGCATGCTCGCATCACTTGAACCAACGCAACAGGTCACGTGTGCGAGTCGGAGAGTGCCGGATGAGCCTCAGGTTCGTTGCAGTCGTGTGCATGCTGGCGTCTTTCCTGGTCCCCACGAATTATGCGCGGGCGCAAGAAGGCGGGACAGGAACCGGCCTTGGACAGCCAGCAGCCATCGCGGGCACGGTAACCGATTTGAACGGCGGCCCAGTCGCCGGCGCCATCGTTAGTCTTCAAGGCCCGGAGCTCAGCAATCTCCGTACGGTAACGACGAGCGCCTTGGGATTTTTTCAGCTGGACGACGTCGAGCCGGGAATTCCGTATCAAGTCAGCGTTAGCGCCGGCGGATTTGCGCGCTGGGAATCGCCCACAATCATCCTGAAACCGGGTCAGCGCGAAACCCTAGACGTGAGCAAGCTCCGGATTGAGGAATTGCAGTCCGCCGTTACCGTGACCCCCGAAACGACCGATGAGATGGCCATTCAGCAGGTGAAGATCGAGGAGAAGCAGCGCGGACTGGGCATCATCCCCAATTTTTTTGAAGCATATGGTCCCAATCCCGCGCCCCTGACTGCCAAGCTTAAATTCAATCTGTCCTTCACGGCTCTTCGAGACCCGTTTACTTTCGCTGGCGTGGCCCTGATCGCCGGGGTCGGGCAGGCGACAGGGAACCCCGCTTACGTGCAAGGCCTGAAAGGCTATGGAGAGCGGTTTGGCGCCAACTATGCCAATCAGTTCACGACGATAATGGTCGCAGGCGCTGTGCTGCCATCCCTTCTGCACCAGGATCCCCGCTATTTCTATCAGGGTACGGGAACAAAAACGTCCCGCACTCTGCATGCCCTTTCGAGCTTATTCGTCACCAGAGGAGACAACGGGCGCGCTGAGCCGAACTTCTCGAGTCTCGGCGGCGACTTGGCTTCGGGCGCAATTGCCAGCGCCTACTATCCCGAGCGGAATGAAGAAGCGAGAGTCATATTCGAGAATTTTGCGATCAACACCGTCGTGCACGTGGCCGTTCGCCTGTTGCAGGAGTTCGTTTTTCGTCCCACGAACGGAAGCACAGCGCCCGACGCGGGGAACCTCAGTCTGCAATAGGCGGTTACGTTTCATCGGCTCATTGTCCGTGGAGATTGTGCACGGGTATACAAGGAACCTTTTGGTGCGCATGTCACTTACGTAGGCCGCAGAGTGCGCGATGAGTCTGAAGTCCGTGCGGTTCGCAGCGGGTTTGTGGGCGCTGGTTCTGGGGCTGGGTCCGGTGAATTGTGCGCGGGCACAGGCCGCGCAGGCCGCCGCGACGCTATCCGGCACGGTCACCGCAGGCACTGGCGCCGTCGTTCCCAACGCCAAAGTCTCGGTCAAGAATGCCGCGGGTGAAATGGCGATGGAGACGCAAACCGATGCGGGCGCTACACGGTGTCAAACCTCGCGCCCGGGAATTACGACGTGAAGAATCCGGCACATCCCGGACGCATCGTCGGGAGCGCCTGCCTTGCGCCGTTGCGCTTGTCGGTCACCGAAGGCGCCAAGGTTCTCGGCGTCACGCGGCAGACGCTCACGAAAATCGTCAACGGCAAGTCCGGCAGCAGCGCGCAAATTTGGCTGCGCATGCAGGCCGCCTACGATCTCGCGCAAGCCCGCAAGGAAGAATCCCAAATCAAGGTCCGCCGCCAGTACATGCCTCAGGAAGTGCGCGCAGAATGAAAGCGGCGCGGAAGCTCTAGCCTCCGCGCCGCTTTTCGGAGTCGAATGGGACTACTGGTTGCCGAGATATTCGACGTGAACGTAGGTACCCAGACGGACGTTGTAGGCCAGATACCAGCCGTCGTGGTCGGGGTCTTCGTAGA
>Ga0182024_10026823_pt1 | contig 10107 bp, 13 predicted proteins | sample P32metaG_FD_120480 | JGI IMG/M metagenome (GOLD analysis project Ga0182024, IMG submission 120480) | Permafrost microbial communities from Stordalen Mire, Sweden - P3-2 metaG (Illumina Assembly) | ecosystem: Environmental > Terrestrial > Soil > Wetlands > Permafrost | place: Sweden: Stordalen...
AGATCAACGTCTATTCCGCCGCGGGAAACTTCCGCACCGAGCTGGCGAAGAAGTATGCGGACCGGCACAAGGCCTTCGGGGTCACCGAGCAGGTGGTGGAAGAGGCGCATGCGCGCGATGCTTCGAATCCTATCGAAGGCGGCGCTGCATTCAACCCCATTTGGATCGTCGATTTTCCGATGTTCGAGTACGACCTGGCGACGGCGAAGTGGATGCCGGCGCACCATCCCTTCACCGCGCCGCACGAGCACGACATGGCCAACCTGGTCAGCGACCCGGCGAGTGTGCGGGCCAACTGCTATGACCTGGCAATGAATGGAATGGAGCTGGGGTCGGGGTCGATCCGTATTCATCGCAAAGACATTCAGCAACAGATCTTTCAATCACTCCGCATAAGCGACGAAGAGGCCCGCGCGCGTTTTGGCTTCTTCCTGGACGCGCTCGAATACGGAACGCCACCGCATGGTGGGATTGCGCTGGGGCTCGATCGGATTGTGATGCTGCTGGCCGGTGTGTCGAGCCTGCGCGAGGTGATTGCGTTCCCGAAGACGGCGAAGGCGATCGACCTGATGGCGGAGGCGCCGACGACGGTGACGGAGCAGCAATTGAAGGAACTGCATATTCGCGTGGCGCTGAAGAGCTAGTAGTGGGTGCCCAACTTCACCACAGTTTCATGGTCGTAAAGGTGGGAGAGCTACAAATATCTAAGGTTCCTTATTGTCCTGCGCCCGTGGTCGTCCGAAGAACTCGCCCGACAAAATTAAAAGCGCTCCGGCGACCCACAGGTAGTGGCCGATGAGCGGAATCATTGGCGCTTTGAAGAAGAAAATCCACGTAGCTGCGATGCAGGCCAGGATGGCTGCGGCGAGCACGCGGCGGATGGCCACCAGGCGCCGCCAGATGGAAGCGACGAGATAGAAAACAACCAGCGGATTGACCCATCCACTGAGGATGAGGCAGACAATTCCGGGGACGTCTTTGCCCTGGATGGTTGCCGCGGACGCGCGGAATATGCCGCCGGTGGCCGATGCGGCGACGAGCGCGCACATCCAGCCAACCATGGGTCCTGAGCCGGCGCCGGTGCCGGGGCTGCGCGCCGCGGGCAGGAAGAAGGCTGCGGCGAAAAGAGCGATTCCGGCGAGTGTGACGATCCAGCGTTTCATGCGGCCGACCTCTTTGAAGAGACAGTCTACGCCACGGGAATCGCCTCGTGCTCGCGCAGCGCGGCGAGGCGCGTTGTCTCCAGGTCACCGCGATAAAACATGTTGAAGGTGTCGAAGGGAATCAGGCGCTTGCCGTCGGGATGCGCGATGTGGATGCAGCTCTTTTTCACGCTGCGCACGTCGAACGCCTCAGCATCGATGAACTGGACAATGAGGACGCGAAACAGGTTCTTGTAGCCGAGGCCTTTGGGGATGAGAACCCTGGGCAGGCAGCATAACAGTTCCTTGAGCGTGCTGGCCTGCGAGCTGGGCGAGTGATTCGTGGCGAAGAGCTTGAAGAGGTGGTCGCGCAGCCCCGCTTCCTGCTCGTACACAATCGTGTTCTTGGCGCCGTTGATGAGTATATCGGGCGGGACCATGCCGGTGAGCGGGACGGTTTTGCCTCCCATCTTCAGCGCATAGGCCATGGCCAGGGCGTCCGGATGGCAGGGCACGGGAATCAAATCCTCCGGCCTGAAAACGCCTGTCTGTTCGAGGATCCTCCGCCTCACTTCAGTCAGCGTCAGCCGGTGCTGGGCGCTCTCATATCCCTTCAACCTTCCCGCCTGCTGCACAGGTTGAAAGGTGACTCCGCGAACGGCGGGCTGGGTGAGGGCAAAATCGATGATCGCGCCTAATTCGCCGTCGTTAACGCCACGCTCGACGGTAACCACCAGCGTGGTCGAAATCCCCAACTTGTTCAGCCGTTCCAGCGCCTTCTCGCGAATCCCGCGCAAATCCGCACCGCGCAGCTGCATTAGCGCCTCGCGCTTCAGCGAGTCAAATTGCAAATAGATTTCGAATTGCGGCATGAAGGCCGCCAGGCGCCTGGCGAACTCTTCGTCCTGCGCGATGCGGATGCCGTTGGTGTTCACCATCAGGTGGCGGATGGGGCGCTCTTTGCACATTTCGAGCACCCGGAAGAAATCCGGATGCAGCGTGGGTTCGCCGCCCGAGATCTGCACCACGTCGGGCTCCTTCTCGTTGCGCACCACGCAGTCGAGCATGGCTTCGATTTGCGCCAGGGTGCGGAACTCGGTGCGGTGCTGGCCGCTGCCGGCGTAGCAGATGGGACAGGTCAGGTTGCAGGCGTCGCAAATTTCGACCAGCGTGAGACAACTGTGCTGTTCGTGATCCGGACAGAGGCCGCAGTCGTAGGGACAGCCGTATTTAACCGGAGTGTTATAGACCATGGGCTGCTCGGGAGTCTTGATGAAGACTTCGCGCGAGCGGCGATAGTAATCCACGTCGTCGGCCACCAGGACGCGCTCGTAGCCGTGCTCGGGACAGCGCTTGAGCATGAGGACTTTGTCGTTCTCGAAAACGATCTTGGCGTCGACGCGGCGATAGCAGGTGGAGCAGATGGAGATGGCTACGTCGTAGAACAGATAAGGCCGAAGTTTCTCAGTCATCTCAACTCCTGAAGGCTAGTTCGGACGTTTGGAAACGAAAAGCTTATCGCCTGCTGTCATTGCCAAGGCAAATGCTGCCTCCTGCCGGAACGGGTTTGAGTTCCAAGATTCTGGCAGAGGTTTGCCCTCCAGCCAGAGCCCGAATTTCGAAAGTTCTTCCGACTTGTCTTCTAAAATCCTGCCTTCGGCAGCTGTGACAGCAAAGGAAGCAATCATTTCAAACGAGCAGAATTGTTTGCCTTTGTCCCCAGGTTTGCATGAGGCCTTCTTGCGAAACACAGTTATTCTTAGCATCGCATCGCTAGGTCCCCCGGCGTTGAAGGCTTTGGCCCTGACTGGAAATTCTTTCCAGAGCCGATTAAAATTGCTTGCCGTTGCTTTGCTCATGATGAGCGGATCGAAGAAATTGCTTGCAGTCCCATCTTCCACATCGATGGCAATAATATGCATCGAAGCTAAAGCGGGGGGAAGTGGCGGCTTCGGCTCCGGCAGTGGCGGCAGGAAACACGCGCCACAGGCCAGGATTCCGACGGCGCTTGCCAATGTCAGCAGTTTCTTTTCGAGCATGAGTGCCCTTTTTTTCCCTTGCTCCCCACTTTGCGCCAGGACTAGAACTGGTTGCATAAATCGGGTTTTGAAAGGGCACGGCTTTGGCCGTGCCGCCGAAGCTGCGTGAATTCTTGGGCTTTAGCCCCTGAGGGACGCTTTGAGGTGGTCGGGCAGTATTTTTGCAACCAGTCCTTGTCCTTCTTATCGAGATTGATAACATCCCCTTCGCCGCAGTGTTTCCCCGGCTGTGACACTTTTTCTCCCAAGCTGCTCAGCCCCAGCCTATTTCTCTTCGTCCTGCGATCGAGCGCTTCGGATGATGGCCGCGACCGCCCAGGCAATCAGCGAGAGCACCAGCCCAACTGCGGAGAGGGCCATAACAACAAGGGACAAGCCATCGAGCGGGCCAACGCTGAATTCCGCGTTCGTTCTCCCCATGCCGTGCGCCCCCAGTGCGTAATCCAGACCGCACAACCCTATGCCCACGAGAAAGCAAACCGCCATGACGGCAACGATCTTGGCAAAGGGAAAGCGGTTCTTCGCGGGGTCGCTCATCGTCTCGGTTCTCCAGTCGAAGCAAGTCTATCGCTCCATGTCCTGCTTCGCCGCGTTGTTTTCGTTGAACTGTTTCGTCACGCCATTCGTCCGTTCTAATTGGCAGACCGGTCAAAGAGAGCCCGGATGCCCCACGCAATCAGCACCAGCACGATTCCTACCGCGGAGAGGAGGATCGCGATCAGTTCCACAATGCCGAGGGGGAGGAAGACGGCGTCCAAGCGCGAACCGCCCCGGGACGCGGCCCACTGCAGCCCGCACAGGCCGGAAGCAACCAGAAACACAGCAACCAGGATCACGAGCGCCTTCGCGAATCCCTCCAGCTCATACCCGAAGAGTTTCATGATGTCCTTTCCTCACGCGGAGTTCGTCTGCAACGAGAAGCAGAAGCCCGGCCACGCAGCTCCATTGGATCAGGTTCAGCCCGTGCAACAGTGGTTGCGGCTTGAGAAAGTCGATGACCAGGCGCCACGCGAGATAACTCGCGAGGAAAATGCGGAAGCGTGCGCCCTCGGGCAACTCAATCCTGGCGCTCACCGATATCCCGAGCAGAATTAGAAAGAGAATTTCGTAGACCTGCACGGGATGGCGGCCGATGCCGTCGCCGAGGTTGACGGCCCAGGGCAGTGTGGAGGGTTTGCCATAGGTGTCGTCGGCAAGGCCGGCAAGCAGGCAGCCGACGCGGCCCACGGCGATGCCTACGCAGAGAGGGAGCGCGAAAAGGTCTCCGGTGCGGCGATGGACGCCGCTGAACTTTTTCGCGATCTCGACGCCCAGCCAACCGCCCAGCAGGCCGCCGACGACGGTTTTGCCGCCGGGCGAGAAAAGGAGCTCCTCCAACCGGTGCGCGCGCCACGCGGCCAGAATTGTGGGCCACTGCTCGGTGAGGCCCAGGAGGCGGCTGCCGACAAGCGCTCCGACGGCGGCCGCGGCCAGCACGGTCCAGCGCTGCGGCTCGGCCACAATGTCGCCCTGGCGCGCGCGCTGCCAGCGGTAGGTAGCAAAACCGGCCGCGTAGGCGAGCGTCTCCAGGGCCGGGTGCCAGGCTGGGTGCGAACCGATTGGGATCATGGGGTGAAGTATAGAGCGGGGGCTCAATGCCGGCGAAGAAGGTTAGCCGCGAACGGGGCAGCGGTCAAACACAATGCACCAACCGAGCGGTGAACCGAACGGGCGCCTAGTCCGTATCCGAGTCCGAGGCATTTTCTGCTTCACCTTCGACGGAGATTCTCAGCGACTTGAGAAAGTGCAGGTCGGTCTGGGTGAAGGGGCCATCTGCGCCATCTTCAGAGCCCGACGCCCCGGCGGGAACGCCTTCCTCGGCCTCCTTGGCGGAAACCTCATTGAGCCCGATGGTCGCCTCCAGCATGAGCAGCACGTCGAAGCCGTGCTTGCGGATGTCCTGCACCACGCCGGCGATCTGATCGCTCTCGACTACAGACTCGTGAATAGCCTCACCCAATTGCTGAATCAGTTCACGCAGACGCGATGTCACGGGTACCTCCAGGAGCGGCGGCGGGCGCCTCGGAGAAAAGCGTCGGCGAGCAGCGTGGGATTCCTCTACCTTACTTCCAACGCCGCCGGAGAGCAACCGGCAGTCGGGAGTAACCTGTCAAAAAGCGGGACCGGAATCGGTATCGGAATCGGAACCAAGGAGGCGCGCTGTTACCATCAAATCGAAATGAAGCCGCAAACCATTGGTCGGGCACTCGGCATCGGACTCCGCGTCGCCGGACGGATCGCCAGCCAGCGTGTAGCCGCAGGCGTCCAGGCTGCGGCTAACCAACCTGCACCTGCTGCCGCTGCCAGTGCGGCGCAAAGCCGTGCTTCGGGCCAGGTTGCGAGCGGGGTTGCGGGCCAGGCTGCACGCGGAGCGGCTCGCGGGGTGGGGGGCTTTCTGAAGCCGTTTCGCCGGGTGGGCGGGATTGTGTGGCTTGAGGTTACCGGCGTTTTCTTCGCGCTGCCGGTGGTGGTGTTTGGGCCCGTGCTGTGGCGAACTCGCCTCAGTTGGGCACATGGGCCGGATCATCGCACCTTCCTCATCACTACGGTGATTGTGGCGCTGTTCCTTTACCTGAGCGTGAGCTCGTTCTGGCGCGCGCGGCGCAGGTGACGCGGCACAGGTGAGTGCTTCGGCGTGGTCAGTTCTTCGCCGATTCCCCGCTGCCGGGCCTGGTCAACGCCCAGACCAGCACGGCGACGATCAAAAGCCCGAACAGCATAAAGACAAATCCGCCGCCGCCCCGCCCGCCAAACCGGATCAAGGCCATTCCGAGCAGCGCCAACGCATTCGCAAACGTAGTCATCGCCAAAAGCCTCCGCGGTCCCGGCTTCCTGTCCAACCGCCGCAACGGTGATGACACGGATCTGTAAGACAAGTTGCCTGGATTGGAAATGTCTGCGGGTGCTATTTCTGCGCTGCCAGCCGCTCCAGGCTTCGGCCTTGAATGCGGTTGTAAGAATTCACCATCGCTGCCCCTCTTTCTTCGACTCGTGCTGTAGCCTGGGCATACTCAAAGACGAGGCGCGTCTGGTTTGCGGGTCAGGTGCCATATCGCCATGCCCAGCGCCAGCGCAGCCAGCCCGTAGGCCATCCAGGCGTGGGATCCGCTGTGAATCCTCCATCCCTTCCACGCCGCGAAGCCTGCGGCTACCAGCATTACGAAGCCGCGCACGTGATTCATTGCATCGACCTTCCCGCCTCAATCGCCCAAATAAAGCTCCGTGCCCCATCCTTGCGACTTTTTTCTGTCGCAAGGGTGGGAAACCGCGAACCTTAACCAGCTCTGTCAATGTCACCAACGGAGGTTTGACCCAACGCCCGCTCACTCCCTATCGTAAGCTCAGTACCAAGAGGATTGCCCCGTGACTACTCCCGCCGTTTCCGTTGCCGCTGAACTCAAAAAGACCGCCCTCAACCCCACGCATCGCGCCCTCAAGGCCAAGATGGTCGACTTCGGCGGCTGGGACATGCCGGTCGAATACCCATGTCCTGGGGGCGGGCTGATTGCCGAGCACCTCGCCGTCCGCACCGCAGTGGGACTCTTCGACGTCTCGCACATGGGCGAAATCCAGTTTCGCGGCCCCGGTGCGCTAGCGGCGGTGCAGCACATCACCATGAACGACGCCTCGCGCCTCAAAGACGGGCAGGCCCACTACTCCGCCCTGCTTACTCCTCAGGGCACCTTCGTCGATGACATTCTCGTCCACCGTCTCAGCCCCAATGACTATCTCCTCGTGGTTAACGCCGGCACCACGGGCTCGGACCTGTCCTGGATTCGCCAACAAGTCGGCAGCTTTCCCTCCATCCACATCTCCGACTACTCTGCGTACTATTCGCAGCTTGCCTTGCAGGGCCCCAAGGCGCTGGCGACTTTGCAGAAGCTTACCAAAACCGACCTGGGCGCGATCAAAAACTACTGGTTCGCGTACGGGACGGTTGCCGGCGTGCCCAACGTAATGATCGCGCGCACCGGCTACTCCGGCGAGGATGGCTTTGAGGTGTATCTGCCGGCGGACGAGGGCACGACTGTTAAGGTCTGGAACGAACTGCTCTCGGCAGGCGAGGAGTTCGGCATCCGCCCCTGCGGCCTGGGTGCCCGCAACACGCTTCGTCTGGAAGCGGGGATGAGCCTCTACGGCCACGAAATCTCCGACACCATCAACGTGCTCGAGGCGGGCCTGGATCGCTGGCTGAAGCTGGACAAGGGCGAGTTCATCGGCAGGCGGTCGCTCCAGGAGCTCAAATCGAACGGCGGGCCGACCCGCAAGCTGATCGGGTTGGAGATGGTGGAGCGCGGCATTGCGCGGGACGGGTACTCCGTACTTTCGATCGATGGCCAGTGTGTGGGGCAGATAACATCGGGCTCGCCGGCGCCGTATTTGAAGACCAACATCGCGTTCGCATTGGTGCCCGCTGCGGTTTCCCACTCCGGAGAGGATGTGCTGGTGCAGATTCGGCCCAACCAGACTGCCCGCGCCAAACAGGTGCCAACGCCTTTTTACAAACGACCCAGGGCAACCGCCTGACGCTCTTGACAGGCAACTGGCTGATTGTGATTTCGCATCTTTCAGTTCGCCCTTCCGGGATTTCGAGTTGGATTCCGGCCGCAGAGCAAGATATCCGTCCAAACAACTTTATGGCGGAGATCGCGAATCTTTCGCTTTTTTCTTTGAATTCAACAACCGCACCCGAATGCACATTACGGAGCCGTCCCCATGTCCTTAGCCATAAACGAGCTGAACAAGGTTAAGCACGCCCCCGAGGTCGATGGCGTGCTGTCCATCTTCCACACCCGCTGGAGCCCGCGGTCGTTCACTGACCGCGAAGTGAGCCGCGCAGACCTAGCCAAAGTGTTTGAAGCCGCCCGGTGGGCAGCGTCCTCTTACAACGAGCAGCCCTGGCGCTTCCTTGTCGGGACTCGTAACTCCCCTGCTTACAAGAAGATATTCGGTTCGCTGATGCCGTTCAACCAGCAATGGGCCACTGCGGCGCCGGTGCTGATTCTGGGCGCCGCCAAGACGAAATTCAGCCACAATGACACCCCCAACCGGGTTGCCCTCTACGACCTGGGCGCCGCCTCGTCCTACCTCACGCTGCAGGCCGCCGCGCTCGGCCTCGCCACCCACCAGATGGCCGGTTTCGACCCGGATGCGGCCCGCAAGGCGTTCGCGATTCCCGAGGAATACATCCTCGGCGCGGTTATCGCCCTGGGCTATCAAGGCGAGCCCGCCGCCCTCCCTAACGAGCAATTCCTCGCCCAGGAGCTTGCGCCCCGCCAACGGAAGCCGCTGAAGGATTTTGTCTTCTCTTCGTGGGACTCGCCGGAAAACCTGGGCTGAGTCACCCGCCTGCAGCCAGCCCTCCGGCCTCCATTAAAGTGGAGGCTGGAGGAGAATCCCGTTGCCGCGTCGCACTCCACGCAGAATCCCGCACAGGAAGTCCCGTCGCAAGCCGCTCGGCTGGAAGCCGCGCCTGGCGATCGCTGCCTGCGGCGCCGTGTTTGCCCTACTGGCCTGGGCGGCCATTGCGCGCGCTCTGGCGCCCGCTTCCAATACCTCGCTTACCCGCTTTGACGCCATCATCGTGCTCGGCAATCCAGCCGACAGCGACGGCAATCCCACGCCCACCCAGCTGGCCAGGGTCACCGAGGCTGTCCACGAGTATGAGCGCGGCGTTGCTCCACGCCTCATCCTCACCGGCGGCGCGGCGAGTAACCGGTTTGTCGAAGCCCGCGTAATGGCCCGCTCCGCCGAAGCGCAGGGCATTCCGGCGTCCGCCATCCTGATCGAACCGGAGGCTATGGATACGATCCAGAACGCCTGTTACTCGGTCCGTATGATGAAGGAACATGGGTGGCGCTCGGCCGAAGTCATCTCCGGAACCGAACACCTTCCCCGAGCGGGGATCATCTTCAGCTCCCTGCCGCTGCTGTGGAGCACGCACGCCGCCCCGCCGCTCACGGTGCCCTCCGCGGCTTACCAGAGTGCCCTCACAACCGTCGAAGTCCTCAAGACTGCACGCTACTTGACCTGGGCGCGCTGGACGGAGCACTGCGAGCCGTAGCTGAATCCTGCCCCGCCCCCTCCCTATCCGGACCGGGCAGGCTTGGATGGCCAAGGCTCGCGTTGTCCCCTCTCGGCGCGGTCCTGTAAGCTGGATAATGATGCGTTCTTCCGTAAGATTCTTCGTCCCTTTCCTAGCCGTTGCCGCTCTGGCCTTCACAGCCCGAATCCGCGCACAGGCCCCGAGCACTTCCACCCAGACCACCGCCGCCCAAACAACTGGCAATGGCACCTATGTTGTCGTGGACCCGTTGGCCGGCGTGCGCTACGACAACCGCTACGACATTTACATTGCCCCGGCGTACGACCACATGAAGGCCGGCCCCACCCTGCTGCAAGGCTCAAACCTGGGTGGCCTGGACATCAGCGGGTCTTACTGGCTAACGAAGCACTGGGGCTTGGAGGGCACGTTCCGCCCCTATTTCGGAACCAGCGGCACTGGACCCAACGACGCCAACAGCCGTGGCGGACCGATTGAAGGCCCATTTGTGTCGCAGTTCCTGTTTATGGGAGGTGCGGAGTGGCTGGGCCCGCACAACAAGCATGGAGACCTGATTGCCCACGCGCTCTTCGGCGGAGCTTACGGGCAATTTCAGCAGGATCTGCTGGGGCAATCCCCCGCGGTGGTGGATTTCTACAACAACCAGATTGCTCCGGCGGCCATCATCGGCGGCCACATGGACCTGAACCGCTCGGCGCACTGGGTCTTCCGCATCACGCCCGACGCGGTGATGACCCACTACGGCATCAACTATTTTCCGAACACCAAGCAGTTCGACGTGAACTTCGCCCTCTCGGTGGGCGTGGAGTACAAGTTCAAGAAG
>Ga0182024_10026824_pt1 | contig 10107 bp, 10 predicted proteins | sample P32metaG_FD_120480 | JGI IMG/M metagenome (GOLD analysis project Ga0182024, IMG submission 120480) | Permafrost microbial communities from Stordalen Mire, Sweden - P3-2 metaG (Illumina Assembly) | ecosystem: Environmental > Terrestrial > Soil > Wetlands > Permafrost | place: Sweden: Stordalen...
AGACCCGAAGCATGACCCCTCCAATGTCATGTGGATCAGAGACTTATCGTGCCGATCGGCGTCGGGACCCCACGCCGATTAACACTCAGGCTTCAGACCGAAGCGATCAGCAGTACGTTCGATCATGGTTTCTGGCGGCGCCGACCTCGGCTTGGCGGATTGCGCGTGTCGCCTCGACGTCGAGAATGATCGCGGCCTTCAGATCGATCAAATAATTGTCCGCATAGGCGAAGAACGCGTGTCCTTTGTGAGCGCCGGTCCATTGTGCTGCGGGATCGGATTGGCAGACGAACTTCGGCACGACCTCGCTGGCCCCACCCCGAAAACTCTCGATCAGCACATTGACAGTTCCAAAAATTTCTGCAACAGGTCATTATGACAGCGCTAACACAAATCTTGGTCGGGCGGGTAGAGCTGCCAACTCAAACCGCATCAAACGTCGTTTTCCCGTTTTCTGGCTTAGGCGGTTCGCATAATTCGCCAACCGTTGGCCATATAAAAAAGCGCAACTATGCGTAGAAAAACATGGGTGGAAATCGATGTCTTCAACGCAACACGAAGGTGAGCCGCGACGCTCCAGCCAAGGCTTGGAGTTTTCGAGTCGCCTGACCCAACTCCTTCGTGTCCGTGAACTCAACGTATTTATCGCGCTGCTGGTTGTTGGAGCGCTGATCAGTTTTTCCACGCCCTATTTTTTGACGACCGACAATCTCATGGGCGTATTTCGTGCTTTTTCGATGACAGCGATCATGAGTATCGGGATGGTCATGGTGATCATCACCGGGGGAATTGATCTGTCGGTCGGGTCGGCAATGGGCCTGGCTTCGTTGGTGACGGCGCTATGCTTTGATTACGGCGCTCCCATGGGCCTTTGCATCGGGGCGGGGCTCGCCGTCGGTGTCATTTTCGGCGCCGTCAACGGCCTCCTCATCACTGGAATCGGCCTGCCTCCATTCATCGCTACGCTAGGGACGCTGAGCATCGGTCGCGGGCTGATGTACATCATCACGCATGGCGTCCCGTTGACGCCGGATACACCGGAAAGCCTTGCGTTTCTGGGTCAGGGATATGTCGGCCTGGTGCCCGTGCCGGTCGTGATCATGGGCGTCATGATGGTCGCGTTTTCGATCCTGATGCGGAGAACCCGATTTGGTCGCCATGTTTACGCCACCGGTGGAAATGAACACGCCGCCCGTCTTAGCGGCGTCAAGACCGATCGCATCAAGCTGATCGTGTACACCACGTCTGGAACAATTTCGGCGCTCGCCGGCGTCATCGCGTTCTCCCGCTATCTTTCCGCAGAACCGGCATCCGGATTTGGCTCAGAGCTGGATGTGATCGCGGCCGCCGCAATCGGCGGGGCCAGTTTGTCTGGCGGGATCGGCAGCGTCGTAGGGGCGGTCATTGGGGCCGCGCTCTCCGGGATCATCGCCAACGGCGTGGTTCTCATGAACATCAATACTTACGCCCAACAGGCGATTACGGGCGCCGTGATCCTGATTGCAGTTAGTCTTGATGTTTTTCGCACCAAACGAAGGGGAGGGTTTTCGTAGCAGTATCGTGAGTTCACTTCAGAAACAAGAAACTGACAGCACACATGCAACCCAAGGAAAATGGCATCATGCGTAATATTCACACGTCACTGCGTTACCTCATTCTCGCACTACCTCTTCTGGCCGCCGGCAGCGCCGTGGCCAAGGACGCTAAGGACATTGTCATCGCCGTGATCCCAAAGGTCGCGGTTCCGTTCTTCGATGATTGCAACACGGGCGCAAAGAAGGCCGCCGAGGCGCTTGGCGTTAAGTATCAATGGGTCGTGCCGCAGAATACTCAGGGCGCCACCCAGGTTAAGATCATGGAAGATTTGATCGCCAAGAAGGTCGATGGCATCGCCATTTCGGTCAACGAGCCGAAATCTGTAGAGGGCGTCATCAAGCAGGCGATGGCGGCCGGCATCAAGGTGCTGACCTTCGACAGCGATAGCGCCAAGAGCGGCCGTAGCATGTATATCGGCACCATCAACGAGGCGGCCGGTGCGACCATGGGTGAATCCATGGGCAAGGCTCTGGGCGGCGAAGGCGAAGTCGCCATCGTGACTGGCCAATTGGGCGCCTCCAACCTCAACGAGCGCATCTCCGGCATCAAGAAAGCTCTGGCCAAATATCCCAAAATCAAGATTGTTGCGACCGAAGGGACTGAGGATGACCTTGCCAAGGCGGTGTCGGTCGACGAGGCTCTGTTTCGGGGGCATCCGAACCTGAAGGGCATTTTCGGAGTCAGCCAGGTTGGTGGTCCGTCAGTCGCCAAAGTTCTTGCGACCAAGGAATTCTCCGCCAAGAAGGGGACAGTCCAAGTTTTTGCTTTTGACGATCTTCCTGACACCGTGAAGGGCGTCAAAGACGGCTTTATCAAGGGAATCATGGTACAGCGCCCTGTCACCATGGGGAAGCTTGCTGTTGAGCATCTTGTCGCTCAGATCAATGGCAACGAGAAGGAATCCAAGGATGTCGATACCGGCGTGACCGTTGTCGATGCCTCAAATCTTGGAAGTTACACAAAGTAATTCTGCATATCGTGCAAGTCCGGGCGAGTGGTCGTTGCCCGGACTTGCTTTGAATTGGTACGAGCCATGGTCCCCTTCCTACAGATGCATGCAATTTCTAAGACGTTTCCGGGTGTCAGAGCCCTGAATCGCGTGGACCTCTGCGTTCGTCGCGGCGAAGTCCATGCGGTGGCTGGTGAAAATGGGGCCGGGAAAAGCACGCTCATGAAAATCATGACCGGGGTTTTCAAGGCCGACGCCGGAGGAAGCGTGAAGGTTGAAGGCCAGCCCGTGGTCATTCGTGATCCGATGCACGCCAGGTCCCTTGGGATCAACATCATCCACCAAGAGCTGTCCATGGTGGAGAATCTTACAGTCGCCGAAAACATTTTTCTTGCGCGCGAGCCCACCGGTCCAGGAGGGTTCATCGCGTCGCGACGGATGGTCAAAGAGACACGGAAAGTTTTGGCGGAATTGGAAATGGATATTGAGCCGACAACCCTCGTCGGCACCCTCAGCATAGGCCAGAAGCAGATGGTGGAGATCGCGCGGTCGATTTCCTATGATTCCAAGATCATCATCATGGATGAGCCGACGGCCTCGCTTAGCCATCATGAATCGACCACGCTTATGCGCGTGATCAATCGCCTCAAGCAGCAGAATATCGGGATCGTCTACATCACCCATAGGCTTGATGAGATTTTCGAGATCGCCGATCACGTTACGGTCCTTCGTGACGGAGAGACAGTGGACTCGCGGCCCATCGCGGAAATGGACCGCGATATCCTCGTCCGCAAGATGGTCGACCGAGAATTAAATCAGCTTTTTGGCGAACACCGATCACACGCGACCGACGAGATTTTGCTTTCGGTTCGTGGGCTTACGATGAAGCATGCCGCAGTTCATCAAGCCAATGTGACTGACGTCAGCTTCGATCTGCGCAAGGGAGAGGTGCTCGGTTTTTTTGGCCTGATCGGCGCTGGGCGCACTGAAATCATGGAAATGATCTTCGGGCTGAGGCCGTATGACGGGGAAATCCGAATCGACGGCGAGCGCGCAGATATCCGAGATCCCGCGACAGCGATTGCGCACAGCATCGGGTTTGTGACTGAGGATCGCAAAGGTCAGGGGCTTGTCCTTGGTATGACAGTGCGGGAGAATTTCAGCCTAACACATTTGGCCGAATACTGCACTTTGGATTTCGTCAATCAAGGTCAGGAATCTGATAGGTGCAAAAGCTTTGTACGGAGCCTCGGCATCAAGACGCCCTCGATCGAACAGAAAACTTTTAATCTCAGTGGCGGCAACCAGCAAAAGGTTGTTATCGCCAAATGGGTTGCTCGCCGTCCCCGCATATTGATCGTCGACGAGCCCACGCGCGGCATCGATATCGGGGCCAAGGCCGAAGTGCATGCGCTTTTGTCGCGACTGGCACAGGACGGCTTGTCAATCATCGTGATCTCATCGGATTTGCCTGAGATCCTTGCGGTCAGTGACCGTATTTTGGTTGTCAAGTCTGGCCGCATCAATGGTGAAATCAGCCGTGTGGATGCAACGCAGGAACGCGTAATGTTCGCGGCTACGAGCTGAGCAAAATGGCCTCGGTCGAGCTCAAGGCGTGATCTTTATCCCAACCACACAGGAGAACCGGAATGATCAAACGCATTATATTTACGGGTGGGAGCGGCAAAGCAGGTAAGCACGCCGTGCCGCATCTCAAAGCCAAGGGTTATTCGATTCTCAACGTCGATCTGAAGCCGCTTGACTTGCCCGGCGTAAACACGCTGGTCGCCGATATGACCGACAGCGGGCAGGTTTTCAACGCGCTGACGACGCATTTCGGTTTCGAGGGGTTTGAAGGCGGCGCGTCGCCGCGCGCGCCCGACGCCGTCGTGCATTTCGCCGCCATCCCGCGCGTGCTGATCGAGCCGGATAACAAGACATTCGCGGTCAACGCGCTCAGCACCTACAACGTCATTGAAGCTGCGACCAAGCTCGGCGTGAAGAAAATCATCATTGCCTCGAGCGAGACAACCTATGGCGTCTGCTTTGCGGAGGGCGACAAGGATTTTCATGCCTTCCCGCTGGAAGAGGATTACGACATCGATCCAATGGACTCCTACGGACTGTCGAAAGTCGTCAACGAGAAGACCGCGCGCGCTTTCGCCATGCGCTATGGCGCCGACATCTATGCGCTGCGCATCGGCAATGTGATCGAGCCGCATGAATACGATCGCTTCCCCGGCTTCATCGCCGATCCGCTGTCGCGCAAGCGCAACGCCTGGAGCTATATCGACGCGCGGGATCTGGGCGAGATCGTCCATCTCTGCTTGCAACAAGACGGTCTGGGATTTCAGGTCTTCAACGCCGTCAACGACACGATTACCCTGAACACGCCGACGCAGGAATTCCTAACCCGCTATTACCCAGGCGTCAAGATAACGCGCAAACTGGATGAATTTGAAGCGCCGCTATCGAACCGGAAGGCACGCGAAGTGCTTGGCTTCAAGGAAGCGCACAATTGGCGTAAATATGTGAAAATGGGTTGAGCGCAGTACGAGGATCCACGAAGAAAACGCCCGTCGGATCCGTCGGGCGTTTTGCATCCCGATTGCTGGAGGCCGTCAACCGGCCAGCCGCTCGCGCCAGGCGAGTCCAGCCAGTGTTCCGTTTGCCGGCCTGTATTCGCACCCGACGAAGCCCGCGTAGTTCAGCGTATCAAGATGGCGCAAGACGCGCGCATCATCGAGTTCGCCGCTTAGGGGTTCGTTTCGCGAGGGAACGGCGGCGATCTGAACATGGCCGATGATAGGCATCAGCGCTTCGAGGCTTTTCATCACGTCGCCGTGAATGATCTGGCGATGATAGATGTCGTATTGCAGTTTTAGGTTTGGAAGAGCAAGCGCCTGGATCTATTGCGCCGCGAAATTGAAATTATTGAGAAAATAACCCGGCATGTCCAGGCATTGATTAGCTCGATCACGACATCGATTTGGTGCACCGCGGCCGCTTCGCATGCGAAGGCAAGGGCGGCGCGATAGGCCGTCATGGCAGCGTGATCATGCCGATCCGCGGTGCCGCTCATGACATGAAGGCGTTTCACGCGGGTGGCTAAGGCGTAGCGAAGGGCTGTTTCTACCGACGCTCTGAATTCCGCTGCGCGTTCGGGCAGCGCCGCCAGGCCCCGCTCGCCAGCCGCCCAATCGCCGGGTGGAAGGTTAAACAGCGCTTGAGTCAAATTATGGCGTTGCAACCTTGCGGCAATGTCCTCCGGCCGGTGGTCATAGGGAACAAGAAATTCAACGGCCTCAAAGCCGGTATCAGCCGCAGCGGCAAAACGATCTAGAAAGTCCCATTCGTTGAACATCATGCTCAGATTGGTGGCAAAATGCGGCAAGGCGGTCAACTTTCATTCTTTGGGCTCGGCAATGCGACGTTGGTCACGCCGGCAATCATTCGCGCAACCGAGGCGTCATCATCGCGCTCCATGCCGGCCGCGGCGGTCATCAGGAACAATTGCAATGCGGTGGAGGCGACTTGGAGCGGAAATTTTTCACGTCGCGCCATGTCGCTGACAATGCCGAGATCCTTGGTGAAAATTGAAACGGCGCTGCGTGGGCTATAGTCGCCATCCAAAACGTGTGGAACCCGGTTTTCAAACATCCATGAATTGCCCGCCGACGCGGTGATCACTTCGTAGACCTTGCCGAGATCCAACCCCAGGCGCGCGGCGAAAGTAATCGCTTCGCTGGCCGCCGCAATGTGGACGCCGGCCAGCAACTGGTTGACCATCTTGAACGAAGCGCCAATACCCGCTACGCCGCCGAGCTCGTAAACCTTGCCTGCAATGGCATCAAGCACGGGACGCGCGCGGTCGAAGGCTTCAGGGGCGCCAGACGCCATCACGGTCAATTGGCCGTCGGTCGCTTTCGTCGCGCCGCCGCTTATTGGGGCATCGAGATACAAAATGCCCATTTCCTCTGCGTCACGCTCCAGGCCGCGCGCATCGTCCGGGGACATCGTCGCGCAGGAGATAACGACCCCGCCGCTTTTCATTGTCTTCGCCGCGCCATTGTCGCCGAACAGGACGGAGCGCGTCTGCGCGGCGTTGACGACGACGACCACAACGACATCACGGTTCTTCGCCGCATCCGCAGCGCTGGCGGCGGCAATGCCGCCGCACGCGGATAGGGAGGCGACCGCATTCGCGTTGACGTCAAAACCAGCAACCGGGATTTTTCTCCTCGCAATCGATTTGGCGATCCCGAGGCCCATCGAACCTAATCCAATCACCGCAGCTGAAACTGGCTTTTTGTTCGTCATTCACGTGTTCCGCCCTGTGTCTTCCGTGTCTGACCTCATATGCAGTCTGACCGACTGACATCTCCGATTCCGATGGCCCCGATCGACACGGACATCGCTCTGTCGGCAAGCCCGGATAGAGGTCGTCGCCTGGCCAATGTTAGCGCTATCATCATAGCAAATGTCTATCGAAATTGTGGCAAGTGTCAATGCTGGCATGATACCGTTTAGATCTAGAACGATCGTTGAGACTTTGGCTCGAAGAACAAATTCAGCAGAACGGGGACGGTTTGTGGTCACAAAGGAGCGGTTCCGTCTGCCCGATCGAAAATCGCGGGTGACGCTTGCTGAAGTGGCCAAACTGGCCGACGTCAGCGAGATCACGGTTTCACGGATCCTGCGCAACAAGGGACCGGTCGCTGAAGCCACCCGAAAGAGGGTGATGGCGGCAGTCGACCTGATTGGCTACGTCCCCAATCGAATTGCCGGGTCGCTCGCCTCTGCAGCATCGAATCTCATCGGCGTCATCATACCCTCGCTTTCGAATATCGTTTTCCCGGAAGTATTGCGCGGTATCCATTCCGCCGTCAGAGGTTCCGCATTCCAGCCTGTGGTTGGGATCACGGACTACGACATCGACGCAGAAGAGGCGCTCGTGCGTTCGTTGCTGGCTTGGAAGCCCGCGGCCATGATTATCGCTGGCTTTGACCACACCGACGCGACCCGGTACATGCTGAGAAAAAGCGGGATTCGCATCGCTGAGTTGATGGATATTGATCCCGAACCCATCGATATCGCCGTGGGCCTCTCACACAGGAGTGCGGGCTTTGACACCGGTCGCTACCTCGTGGAGCGCGGTTATCGGCATTTCGGCTATGTGGGTCATGATTGGTCTTCCGACCGACGCGCACGAATCCGCTATGAAGGTCTCGTCGAGGCGCTCGCGAAGTCCGGCCTTACCGTAGAGGGGCACGCAATCATCGACGGCCCAAGCTCAATGGCTGCGGGCAGCGCCATGACATTAGAACTCCTCGGCAAAGCGCCGTATGTCGATGTCGCGGTCTACTCAAACGACGATATGGCTGTGGGAGGCATCTTCCACTGTCTTAGGGCTGGAGTCGCGGTGCCTGAAACGTTGGCGATTTTCGGTTTCAATGGATTGGAAATCGGTGCCGCCTTACCGAAGCCCTTGTCAACATTAAGGTCCAACAGGTTTTTGATCGGAATCACCGCAGTTGAGAAAATATTTGAATCCCTTGATCAGCGCTTAGGGCCCCTTGTCGTAGATACCGGATACGAAATCGTCACCGGGCAGACGGCCTGAAGCCTAGCGGCCTGGAAGACTATTGACAGCGCTAACAGTCGTTGTCAGGTTCAGTTCTATGCTTGACCGTCTGAGTTTTTAGAGCGGGTCGTGAGTGAACTAGCGGCGGCAATTGCCTCCGCTCATCTTTTGCTGGGGGACCGTCGATGTCGGACAGTACTCAAGAGCGGGAAATGGTCGGCTTCATCGGTATTGGCTTCATGGGCCATGGTATGGCCAAGAACATTTTGGAGAAAGGCTATCCGCTGACGTTTCTCGGCCGCGCCAATCGCGCGCCTGCAGAGGATTTAAAGGCGCGCGGAGCTTTGGAAGTGTCGAAGGTTAGCGAAGTCGCCGCACGTTCCAGCGTAATCTTTCTCTGCGTCACCGGTTCGCGCGAGGTTGAGAATATTGTGAACGGGCCGGATGGATTGAAACCGTCACTGAAGACGGGCTCGATTATCGTGGATTGTTCGACCTCCGATCCCAATTCGACGCTTGCCCTCGCCAGTGAGCTCGATCGTCTTGGCGTGCATTACGCCGACGCACCTTTGGGAGGAACGCCAAAGGATGCTGAGGCCGGCACGCTCCAAACGATGGTTGGCGCCAGCGACGCGGTATTTGAGCGATTGAAGCCCGTCCTTGAGACTTGGGCCGCGCGCGCTGTCCATATTGGCGCGCTTGGCGACGGCCACCGCATGAAGCTCCTCAGCAATTTTCTCTCGCTGGGTTACGGCGCGCTCTATGCCGAAGCGCTTGTGCTGGCCAAGAAGGTCGGCATCACCCCGCATCGCTTCGATAGTGTCATCCGCGGCGGACGCATGGACTGCGGATTCTATCAGACCTTCATGAAATATACGCTCGAGAACGATCGGGACGCTCACAAGTTTAGCATCGCCAACGCTTTTAAGGACCTGTGCTATCTCGAGTCCATGGCCGATGCCGTCGGCCTCGTGAACCCGCTCGGCAACGCTGTGAAGAATTCGTTTGCTGTCGCGGCGGCGGCGGCCGGCGGTGCGCAGGATTATGTCCCGATGCTGGTCGACCATATCGCACGAGCCAACAATGTCCGGTTCAAGCCGGGTGCGGAATAGTCTCGCCTACTGTCCTTTGCCGGGTTCCAATCAAAGAGGAAGACATCATGTCTCTTCCCCAAGCGTTTCAACCTGGTGCTGTTGCGACCGGCGCAGCCTCGGGCATCGGCTTGGCCATGTTGCGGCTGTGTGTTCCGAAAACCATATCCACGTTGATGAGGGGACGGAATCGCGTAAGCTGGCGGGATGATCGGGCTGCTGCGTTTCGTTCTGGCCATTTTGGTCTCGCCGCTCAGGTCGAAGAGCCGGCTTGAAGCGGAGAATGCGGCGCTCAGACATCAGTTAATTGTTTTGCGACGCAATGTGCGGGGTAGGGTCCGGCTCACAACTAACGGCCGCTGCTTCTTGATCCAACTGTATCGATGGTTTCCGTCGATCCTGCGGGTCCTCTCACGATCATCAGTCCCGAGACGCTCGTGCGGTGGCCTCGTGCAGGTTTTCGCCGGTACTAGTGGTGAAGGTCGCGTTCGCCGGGAGGGCGGCCTCAAATCGAGGCAGAGCTCCGCACGTTGATCGGGTCGATGAGCATGGAGAACCCGCTTCTCTAATCGGGTGTTCGAGGTCAAGCGCTTTCAGCGCTATCCTGTCCCTATCGTAAACCCAATCCAGCTGGGACGCGCCAGATCAGACTAGACTAGCGAGGTCTCTCATCGTGTGGGAGCAGCATCAACTCGCTCTCAAGGCTGGCGTCGCCATTTCCACCATCCGTCGCTTGGAGGGCCTTAATTGTCAATCGGCTTCCAAAATTTGCACGCCGAATAACAATTGTGGCTTTCCATTCTGAAATTGCGCATTCCGGAGAAGGCGACCACGCTGTCCGGCGCATGGGGACCACGTGATCCGGTCGATGACGACCAGGGCGGCGC
>Ga0182024_10026825_pt1 | contig 10107 bp, 7 predicted proteins | sample P32metaG_FD_120480 | JGI IMG/M metagenome (GOLD analysis project Ga0182024, IMG submission 120480) | Permafrost microbial communities from Stordalen Mire, Sweden - P3-2 metaG (Illumina Assembly) | ecosystem: Environmental > Terrestrial > Soil > Wetlands > Permafrost | place: Sweden: Stordalen...
ATTATCCAGCTCACCGAGAAAAGCGTCTTCGGCGTGGCCGCCGACACCGGCAAGCTCCTGTGGCGCGCCGAGCGAACGGGCAAGACCGCCGTCATTCCCACCGCGATCATCCACGACAATTTCGTCTACGTCACCAGCGGCTACGGCATCGGCTGCGACCTGTTCAAGATCGACACCTCCACCAGCGAATTCACCGCCGACAAGGTTTACGCCAACAAGGTCATGGTCAACCACCACGGCGGCGTGATCCTCTACCAGGACCATGTCTACGGCTACTCCGACTCCGGCGGCTGGACCTGCCAGAATTTTGCCGACGGCAAAGCGGTCTGGCAGTCAAAAGCCCTGGGCAAGGGAAGCATCGCCTACGCCGACGGACACTTCTACCTGCGCGCCGAAGCCGGCCCCGGCACCGTCGTCCTGATCGAGGCGACGCCTGACGGCTTCAAGGAGCACGGCCGCTTCGACCCGCCCGACCGCAGCCAGCAACACTCCTGGCCCCACCCGGTTGTCGTCGGTGGAAAGATGTACATTCGCGACCAGGATGTGCTGCTCTGCTATGACGTAAAAGCGAAGTGAGGGTCAATACGGCGAATGCGTTATCCCCGGCACCGGCCCGGACGGCTCGGGTTGATCGACCATGGCGCTGGCCTTGTTGATGAGTATCCGGCCCTGGGCAATCATCGCTTCGCCGCGATATTGCATGTCTTTGTCACCTGAGGCCAGACCTTGGTCCCTGAGCTTGCGGCCCTGGATCATGAGGTCGTCGCCGTGGACGCTGAGCCGATCGCTCTGCGTCAGATGGGGCGGCGGCACCGGTCCCGGCGGTTGGCCACAGCCGCTCATGGCCAGGCACACCAGCCCGAGACAGCCGGACCGGCAGGCCGACCTGAGCAAACCGCCGAAATCCGCGCACAAATGGTGAGTGTACAACTGCTGAGTCCGCCGAACCATCTGGGTCTCCTCTTGATTTGTCATTTCCTCGCCTTTCATTGTCCGTCAATCCGCCTCGGGCCAACGCTGGTTCACCAGTTTTACATCTTCCGGCGCGCACTTCGTTTCCAAATCTGGCCTCGGGCGGATAAGATAATACCCGAGGCATCGGTGAACGGTAACCGTTTGGCTGGGTAACGGACAGGATCTCATGAAAAAGACTGCTACGAAGGCCGCTTCCTCTGCACGGCGTGTGGCTCCCAAGTCGGCGGACAACGGCAAAGCCGCGCCGGCCGTCAAAACCGCGCCGGCCGCCAAATCGGCGGCCAAGCCCGCCAAGCCGTCGCCGACGGCGGCGTCGGCGGCACTGCTTGCCAAACGCGTCGACTTCGAGGCGTTCCTCGGCAAGCTCGGCGCCAAGGACCGCCAGAACATCGAGAAGCACATCGCCGCGCTCGAAGCCGAGCCGGACAACAAGCACCTGAAGCTCTGGAAGAGGCTGGTGACGTCGCTGGCCACCCTGGCGGGACATGCCGCCCAGACCAACGGGCAGCAGTCCATCCAGTTCTTCATCGCCGACGGCGCCGACGGCCGGTATCGCAAGCAGGTCTTCGCCCTGGAAGACGTGCGCGACGGCAAGGTGACCATCTACACCGGCGACGTCGTGGAAAAAGCCCTGGCCGCCGGCATCCTCGAACCCGGTCAGCCGGGCGTCTTCGGCATCGCCCCCGGCGTGCCCGGTGGCAGCGGCAGCGACCGCCCCGGACTGAGCATCGACGCACTGGATGCCACCAACACCCCCGACCCGCCGGCCTTCTACAAGCACATGCTCGGCTGGAACCGCAAGGCCCTGCGGATCGTCCTCCCCAACGACGCCACCACCGCGCAGATCAACGCCGCCGAGGAACTCTGCGCGGTCGCGGCGCGCGATTGGAATCCAGCATGATTGTCCGTTGTCAGTGGTCAGTGGTCAGTTGTTCTTTCCAATTGGTCGCTTGACTTTTCGCGTAAATGAGCCGTATTCGTGACAACTGACAACTGACAACTGACAACTGACAAATGACAACTGACAAATGACAACTGACAACTGACAAATGACAACTGACAAATGACAACTGACAACTGACAAATGACAACTGACAAATGACTACTTCAAGCACACCAACTCTTTCGTCCCCTTGATGTAAACGCGCCCGCCGTAAAGCAGGGGCGTCGCCCAGATTTCCTTGGAATCGAAGACCTGCGACGTGCCCAGGACGTTGAAGCCTTCGGGCGTGGCGCGAATCAAGGTGAGCGTTCCGGTATCGCTCATCAGCAGCAGCTTGTCGCCGACGCGGACAATGGAGCCGTTCTCCCCGACCTGCACGTCGTCAGCGGTCGCCTCCCACTTGCGCGTTCCATCCGCCCAGTTCAGGCACCTGATTCGGCCTTCGCTGTTGGCGTACAAGCAGCCGCCATCCAGGATTGTCTGCTGGAACTTGCTCTTCACTTCCTTGGCGCTTCTCCAGACCTTGGTGATGCCGTCAGGCGAAACCTGCAGCATCAGGCAGCCCATGCCGTAGTCGCTGGTGATGAAGAGTCGGCCGTCGGCCGGCGAGTAGACCGGCGTACTGGAGTTGACGCCGTAACTCGTTGGCCAAGGCTGGCTCCAGATGGTCCGGCCGGTCGCCGGGTCCATGCCAAAGAGATTTGTCCCGCCGAAGATGATCAGTTGCGGGCTGCCGGCGCCCGCCGGCCCCGGGACGTCAACCAGGATTGGATGGGCGTAGCCGGCTGCATCGCGCGCCTCAGACAGCCAGGCGACCGCGCCGGTCTGCTGGTCGATCGCCATTGCCGTGGGCGCGCCCGAGGCGCTCTTTCCGCCCTGGACGAAGACCTTGCCCATCGCCACCAGCGGGCTGGACCCGCAACCGTAGCCCGGCGTCCCCGCGGCGCCGCTCAGCTTGAGGACATTGACGCGCCAGACCGGCTTGCCGGTGGCCAGGTCATGGCGGGTGAGTTCCCCTTCGCCGCCGAGCGTGTAGATGGAGTTACCGTCGATGGCCGGCGTGGCGCGCGTTCCGGGGAAGTCGCCGACATAGCCGGCATCGGATTGGTCGTTCCAGATGATGCGGCCCGTGGCCGCGCTGAAGCAAGTCAGGGTATCGTGCCCATTGTCGAGGCTGAACAGATAAACGCGCCCGCCCGCCGCAATCGGGCTGGAATAGCCGAGCCCGACGTCGGCCGACCACCGTTCCTTCAATCCGCCCTGAGCTTGTCGAACGGGCCAGGAATCGGCGATGCCGGTCTCCCGGCTGATGCCGTCCCCGCGCGGTCCACGCCACGCCGGCCAGTCCTCCACGGCCACGAACGGCACGTTCGCCGCGGCATCGTCGGTCTTCCGCTCCGCCACGTGCGTGGAAATACTGCGGAACGGCGTCTTGCCGACCATCGGGCCGAGTTTCTTCGCCAGGAAATACAACCCGGCCAGCGTGACCATCGCGAACAGCACGACGATGGTCAGCGAGCGGATGATGGTGCGCTTAAGACGAGCGGTCATGGATGAAGTGTAGCACAATCTCTTTCTCTTTAGCGCCATCCCGCAGGGATGGGTTTTTTCTCACGTCCCGCAGGGACGATGTGTCTGTGCGGAAGATGTTTCCATGCGGAGGCGCGAGCGATTTCCTGTGAGAAGGTCAACAGAAGTGGAATCGCGTAAACCGCAAATCGTCCCTGCGGGACGACGACAAAAAACCCATCCCTGCGGGATGGCGCTAAAATGGTTTTTGAAGATACCGGTCTCGACGCCCGTGCGCCCCGTGCCCCCGTGCGACACAAGGTTGACCGCCCGCGAGGACGGTTTTATCCTGCCTCGACGGAGATTCGACATGCCGCAACCTGTTTCACTGCGAGCCGTGGTTGACGAGATGGAGATGCTGTTGGAGGGGACGCACGTATTTCTGAACCGGCTGACCGGAGAACTGTTCGGCGCGACCGAAGACATGATCGACCAGGCCGAATCGGAAGATGATGATGACGAGGACTTGCCGGATTGGGAAATCGAGACAGTCCAGCGCCTTCGAGAGGTTCTCGGTGCGTCGGAGTGGCTTGAGCTGCCGCGGCAAAGCACTCACGAGGGTTATCACGTCATGGAGCGGTTTTGCCGCGAGCGTTGCGAAGGAGATCTCCAAGAGGATCTTTTGTCGGCAATACAGGGGCGCGGCGCGTTCCGGCGTTTTAAGGACCTGGTTCACGACCGGGGGGTTCACGAGGCATGGTATGCGTTTGAGCGGGAGCGCCTGACCGAGGAAGCAAGGGGGTGGCTGGAAGCGAATGAGATCGCGTTCGAGGAATAGGCGCTTTTCTCGAGCGTGGGGGGGGCGCACCGCGATAAGTTCGGGGATGTTTTAGCGCCTTCCCGCAGGGATGGGCTTTTTCTCATCGTCCCGAAGGAACGATTGGCAGCGGGTCGCGTCATTCAAAAATGGGTATTCGAAATCCCTGAATAGAGGATTCACCCCCCGCGCAAGTCGTAACACAGCAACCGCGGCCCATGCTTTTCCTCCGCGTCCCTTGCGTTCTGGCAGATGTACAGCAACCCCCGGCTCAGCACCGGCCCAGTCCACGTCTCAGGTGCATTGAACAAGTGGGCGCGATCGAGTTCCTTGTAGCCGGTTGGCCCCAGGTCGAGCCAGAGGAGGTGGCCGTACTCGCCAAGGCAGAGGCAGCGGCCGTCTACGGGCATCAATTGGCAGCGGTACACGCCCCAGGTGTTGGTGCGCGAGCCGCCTTGGCCGTCGGATTCGGGTTCATCCCATTCCGGCTGCTTGCGCCAGACTTCCTTGCCGGTCTTGCGTTCCACGCAGACCAGGAAGGCGTCCTGGGGGCCGTGGCCGTCAACGCCGTAGAGGTAGCCGTCCTTTTCGACGGCGGTCATGAAATGCGTGCCGAAGTTCTCGTTGGCCCAGACGGGCTTGCAGGAGAAGCTTGCCCCGAGCTTGCCTGCGGTGAGCTTGCCTGCGGTGAGCTTGTCGAACCCGCCGAACCCGTCGAGCGGGTCAGCGCCGACGTCCAGGAGCGTGCCGCCGGAGCCGTAGCATTCGGAAATGAGCACCTGCGCGCCCGGCCGCGCGGGGTCAGCCAACACCAGCGGCGACGAGGCGTTGACCGACTCGCGGCGTTGGCTGCGCCAGGGGAAGGTGAAATCGACCTTGCCAGTTGCCGGGTCGATGCAGAGCAGCCCGCCGCTGGGCTGCTGGTGGAACCCGGTTTCGCCGCCGGCGAAGACGAAAACCCGCCTCTGGCCGTTCACCACCGCCGGGATCGGCGAGGCATAGCTCGGTCCCCACGCGACTTCCCCCGAACTGGCGCCCCAGGCCATTCGGCCGGTCTTCAGGTCGAAGGCCGCCACACACGGACCGTGGGGCGCGCCGACGTTGACGATCAGCATATCGCCTTCGACCAGCGGCGTGCTGCCGACGCCGAAGAAGTTCTGCGTGAGGCCGAACTCTTTCAATAGATCGCGCTTCCAGACGACACGGCCGGTCGAAAGCTCGATGCAGTGCAGCGTCCCCTCGGCACCGATGGTGTACACCAGGCTGTCGTCGGCGTTCTTGCCCGGAGCGATGACCGGGCTGGCGCGCGGGCCGTCGCAGTAGCCGTAGCGGTCTGAGTAGTTCGAGGGGTAGGTCAATCGCCAGTAGCGCTGGCCGGTGTCGGGCTTGAGGCAATCGACGACTTCGTCGCCCTCGACGCGATGCAGGAGCACGAGCCGGTCGCCGAACACGGCGGGCGCGCTGTACCCGGAGCCCTTGTTGACCTCCCACACGAGGGAAGGTCCGTTCTTGGGAAAGCGCGCCAGCAGCTTGGTTTCCGGCGAAACGCCGTTGTGGTTCGGGCCGAGGAAGGCGACCCAGTCGCTGGTGACGGCGTCGCGCGCCCGCGGCTTAGGCGGGGCATGGAACGTCGCATCGGGGTTCGCCTGCGGCTCGGCCGCGGCTCGCGGCGGCAAGGTCGCGACAGTTGGGGGAGCGGGGTCGGTGAAAGCAGGCGGCGCCGCCGCCGGGAGCGCGCGAGAGGACAGGAGGATGCTCAATGGGATCAGCAGCGATGCAAAGGAGATTGCGCGCGGTCCGAGGCTGGAACTCCTTCGTTTAGCGGCCTCGCTTGCGAGGCGTGGACCGCTCGTCGTGCCGAACGTCGGTGATCCACGCCCCGCAAGCGGGGCCGCTAAACAAGATCGTCTCCCACCCTCACCGCGGACCCATTGTTGAGCGGTAAAATAAACGGTCCGCAGTGCGGACCCTACGGGAATCGCGCACCCATGCTTGGATCTCAAACGCAACAGGCTCATTGTATCTTTCCCGGTGCCCCAAGTGACTTACTCAGGCTCACGCCGACAAGGTCATTCCGGTCGCATATCGCCGATTCCTCGATTGTGGGTTGGTCAACGGGACCTTGCAAGCGGCCGCGCAACAATACAGATCGGGAACGAATGGCCGGCGCCGGAGAGTCAGAAAACCAAACCGGCTGCCGTTTATGACCGTGTCGCCTCCCCGTTCGGGGACGCGGCCCTTCCCCGCCGTCGGCCGGCGGCGCCCGCGATCGTGCTTGCACGTCATCGGCTGGTGTTCCGCGTCACGGCATCTTTCCCCGGCGGACGAAGGTCGCCGGTAGCTCAGCGGCAGAGCCGTCGGCCGTTCGCGGCCGAAGGTCGCGGGTTCGAGTCCCGCCCGGCAAAGGCCACTAGCTCAACGGACAGAGCACCAGCCTCATAAGCTGGACGTTGCAGGTTCGATTCCTGCGTAGCCACAGGCGCGCCCTAACAGGTGTGCCACCCACTCGGCTGTAAACCGAGACGTGATTGAAGAATCACGTAACTATTGGTTGGGTTCGGGGGCGAGACTGCTTTTGAGAAACCTCGCCGCGATTTGCCTCGCGCGCGGCCCCGGTTCGGGGCCGTGCCGACGGGCGATCGCGGCACCGCCGCGTCGGCCTTGCGGCCGCGGATGCTCGCATGGCAAGGCCCAGGGCGAGGGGTGCCGGGTGCGCGCGACCCAGGTCGCGCTGCCCGGTGCCCCAAACCGATGGGCCGCCGTTGCGGCCCCAGGCCCCGCCGATGTGCCGGGTGGTTTCCAGGAGCGGTCCGCCCCCGGCCCGATTTTTCGTCAGCGAGGCTGCCCAAGGAGCGAGGAGGAGAAAATGTCCATCCTGTTCAAGACCATCCACATCAAGTCCCATGAGCGCGGCCTGTGGTTCCGCCACGGCGACTTCCTGAAGCTCATCGACCAGGGAACCTACCGCATCCCCTTCTGGGCGGCGGCGCGCGACTCCATCGAGGTCGTCAGCACGCTGGTCACGCGCTTCGAGCACAAGCTGCTCGACGTTCTCCTGGGCCACGACGACGTCCGCGGTTCGCTGCTGGTCGTTGACAACAACGACGCCGAGCGGGCGCTGGTTTGGCGTGACGACCGCCTGGCGTTCATCCTCGGCCCAGGCCAGCACGCCTTCTGGAACGTGCCGTTCCGGTTGACGGTCGAGCGGTTCGACGTCGGCGCGTTCCGCTTCCAGCACAAGCGGCTGGCGGCCATCCTCCAGCACCCCGACGCCCTGCGCTGGCTTGACGGCGTCCAGGTCGAGGCCGACACCGAGGCGCTGCTCTACCGCGACGGCGTCCTCATCGAGCGCCTCGGCCCCGGCCTGCATGTGTTCTGGAAGGGCACCGGCAAGACCCGGTTCCTGACCGTCGATCGCCGCGAGCAGGTCGCCGACGTCGCCGGCCAGGAGATTATCACCGCCGACAAGGTCTCGCTGCGCGTCAACCTGCTGGTGACCTGGCAGGTCGCCGACGCCGTCCGTGCCGTGTCGGCGTCGGCCGACCACGCCCAGGCGCTGTACCGTGCCGCCCAGCTCGCCCTGCGGGCATCGATCGGCACGCGGACCCTCGACGCGCTCCTGGCCGACAAGGAGTCCGTCGGCGGCGAAATCCTCCAGGCCCTCACCGGGCGCGCCGCCGAGCTGGGCCTGGCGGTCAAGGCCGCCGGCCTGCGCGACCTGATCCTGCCGGGCGACATGAAGGCGCTGCTCAACGGCGTCATCGCCGCCCAGAAGGAAGCCGAGGCCAACCTCATCAAGCGCCGCGAGGAGACGGCGTCGGTCCGCAGCCAGGCCAACACCGCCAAGCTGCTGGCCGAAAGCCCGGCCCTGCAGCGCCTCAAGGAGCTGGAGGTGCTGAAGGATGTCCTGGCCGGCGCCAAGACCACGTTCGTCTTCGGCTCCGGCGACATCGCCGAGCAGGTCCGCGGACTGATAGGCGCTGATAAGGAGTGATCAGGCGACGAAAATGCCGCCGCGCCGTGGACCGGCGCGGCGGCATTGTTTTGTTTGGGACGCCTTTGCAGTGGCTAATCCGGACCGTCGCGTAGCTCAGGGCTCGGGGTGATCGAATTCAGCAACCCAACTCCCCGCGTTCTTCGCGTCACCTTGTCACCCCCTCACCTTGTCACCGTGTCATCCCTCCCCAACATCGCCGCGATCTCCATCTTCATCAGCCGGCACTGCCGCGGCGGGCGCCTCGTGAGCACCTGGAGCACCGCGGTGTTCCCCTCGTACTTCTTCAGCACCGACTCGCCGAGGATGGTCAGTTCTTCGTCGTCGAGGCTGTGGATGAGGCGGTCGAGCCGGCTTTCCTCGTCGCCGGCATTGGCCTGCTGGCGCGCCTGCTCCTCGGCACGGGTCCGGCGAGCCTGCTCGTCGGCCGCCTGCTGCTTGAACTTGGCCTCGGCCCGGCGGCGCGCGTCCACCACCGCCTTTGGGGTCTGCCACTGTTTGACCAGGGCCTCGCGGAGGAACCCGCCGGGGTTGTCGCACCGGCCGCGCGCTTTGCGGTACTCCATCGTCGCCACCACATCGACCACGCGCTCATAGGGGTAGGCGGATGCGAGCTCGCGGGCGACGTCCGGACTGACGCCTTTTTCCTCCAGAAGAGCAGCAGCATCGGATGAGCCGGGGACGGCAGCGGCCAGCTCGTCCACACCTGCCCGCGACGGTCTGATGTTGAGTTCTTTAGTTCTGTTTCTGAATTGGGGTTCGCCAGCGACCCCCCCGTCCGCCGTCTGCTCGGCCCCGGGGCGGGTCCGGTGCAGGGCCGGATCGGGGTCCGCTTTCGACCCCTCCCCGGGATCAGGCTTAACCCTAGAGGGGGTCCGCGGCTGAACCCCCACCGGGATCGCGGCTGGCCCGGCAGGGGACGTCTTCTTGCGGCCTTCGGCGGGGACCATGAGCTGGTAGAGGTTCGACGTGTTCAGCCCGTCAGTGCTCACCCCGCCTTGCTCGATCAGCACCACCAGTTTGCTGGCCAGCAGGTCTTTCACGGCCCGTTTGATCGAGCTGCGCGACAGGCCGGAAAAGCGCATCAATGTGGACTGCCCCATTTGGACGCGGAACTGGTTGCGCTGGTCGGCACATCGGACCAGCGGCAGGTAAGCAGCGCGCGCAGCATCGGAGAGGCGTGCCCACGCCCCTGAATCGAGGACCCGGTTGAAGAGCTTGGCGAACCCGCCGGGGACTCCGCCGTCGTTCCCGATGGTGACGGTCACGTTCTCTTCTTCGGTCTCGACTCGAATCTGATGAGTCAACAGCTTGGCCAATTCACCTCCGAACTACTACCCGTTGTATGGCGCACCCCGTTTCTTCACAAACCATTTTTCCTGGCGCGACAGTCCGACGTGCGACAACCTGTCAAATGTTAGGTGCGTCGATATGACCAATGTAGATGTGTCGCATCCCCGTCTCGAGTCGTTGACCCTCAGGGGTGGAAGCATGACAAGGTGACAAGGTGAGGGGGTGGCAGGGTGAAAATGGAAGAAATGAAGTCTGCCGACCTCACCTTGTCACCCCCCTCACCTTGTCACCTTGTCATGCTTCCTACCCCGCGAGTCATCCACTCCAACGATCAAGTGACGCTACAATCCCCCGCCATGGCAAACTTCCAACTAATCGAAACCGTGCCCCCGCTCCCTCCCCGGCCGGCCGACGGGCACAAGGGGTTGTTCGGGCGAGTGCTGGTGGTCGGCGGGAACAAGCAGATGCTGGGCGCGCCCGTGCTGGCGGGGACAGCGGCGCTGCGGATGGGGTCGGGCTTGGTGCAGATCGCCGTGCCCCGGTCGATCCTCGCCGCCGCACTGTCGGTGACGCCGG
>Ga0182024_10026826_pt1 | contig 10106 bp, 3 predicted proteins | sample P32metaG_FD_120480 | JGI IMG/M metagenome (GOLD analysis project Ga0182024, IMG submission 120480) | Permafrost microbial communities from Stordalen Mire, Sweden - P3-2 metaG (Illumina Assembly) | ecosystem: Environmental > Terrestrial > Soil > Wetlands > Permafrost | place: Sweden: Stordalen...
GGCGAGAATTTCTTCAAATCGCTGGGATTCGCGCCGCTGCCGCAGACGTTCTGGGAACGATCGTTGTTTGTCAAGCCGCACGATCGCGACGTGGTGTGCCACGCGAGCGCGTGGGATCTGGACGACGTCGAAGATCTGCGGCTGAAGATGTGCATCGACATTACGGCCGAGGATTTCAACACGGTGCATCACGAGCTGGGACATAATTTCTACCAGCGCGCCTACGACAAACAGCCGGTGCTGTTTCGCGATAGCGCGAACGACGGGTTTCACGAAGCGATCGGCGATACCATCGCGCTGTCGGTGACGCCCGAGTATCTGGTCAAGCTGGGATTCATTCCGAAAGCGCCGGATGCGTCCAAGGATCTGGGGCTGTTGCTCAACAAGGCGCTCGAAAAGATCGCGTTTCTGCCATTCGGGCTGATGATCGATCAGTGGCGCTGGAAGGTTTTTTCGGGCGAGATCCCGCCTGAAAAATACAACCAGGCGTGGTGGGATTTGCGGCTGAAGTACCAGGGAATCGCGCGGCCGGAAGCGGGGAGCGAGAGCGATTTCGATCCCGGCGCGAAGTATCACGTGGCGGCGAACGTGCCCTACATGCGCTATTTTCTGGCCGATATTCTCCAGTTCCAGTTCCACCGGTCGCTCGCGAAGATCGCGGGGTGCGATGGCCCGCTGAATCGGTGCTCGATTTACGGAAACCAGGACGCCGGGAAGCGATTGAACGCGATGCTCGAGATGGGGGAAAGCCGGCCGTGGCAGGATGCGCTTGAAACGCTCACGGGGCAGCGCCAGATGGATGCGACGGCGATTCGCGATTATTTTGCGCCGTTGCAGAAGTGGCTGGACGAGCAGAATCGCGGGAAACCGGTCGGGTGGTGACGGCTTTCGGATTGGCGCACAGCCAATCACAGCAGGCGGTTACCAAATCTCATACAGCGCGTTCCGTTACGCATAGGCTGGCCTGGGTCCAGTGCGCGGGCTAATCCAATACGATGACAGGCTGTTAATTTGATTGACACCACTTGAGAGAAGTGGTAAAAACATCTAATCCCAAGCCACGTAAGCGCGGGTTGACTTCACCAGGGGAAAGGGTAAGTTATGCGCAAATCTTTGGGCGTGCTATTTGTGTGTCTGCTATTCGCGACCGGTCTTTTCGGCCAGCTCACGCAGTTAAATGGGACCGTGACCGATCCGGCGGGTGCCGTCGTTCCGGGAGCCACGATCCTTCTTGACAACGTGGCGACCGGATACCACGCGGAAACCAAATCCGACGATCAGGGCCGCTACGTGTTCAATCAGGTGACGCCCGGGATTTACAAGATCATCGCGAAGGCCGGTGGTTTCGCGGATGAGACGATCGACAAGATCGAGCTGCTGGTGAACCAGCCGGCGACCATCCCGGTGGTGTTCCAGAAGATCGGTTCGACGTCGACGACGGTGACCGTCGAAGGGGCGGCGACGCAGATCAACACGCAGGACGCGTCGCTCGGCAATGCGATCACGACGCAGCAGATCACGGAGCTGCCGTCGTTTGCGCGCAACGTGGCCACGCTGCTGACGTTCCAGCCGGGTGTCAACCTGCTTGGCAACGTGAACGGGGGCAAGACCGACCAGGGCAATATTACGCTCGACGGCGCGGACGTGAACGATCAGAACAAACGCTCAGCGATGAGCTCGGTGCTCAACGTGACGCTCGATTCAGTGCAGGAGTTCCGCACCACCACAAGCAACGCGGGCTCAGATGAGGGCCGCAGTTCGGGCGGACAGATTACGCTGGTGACCAAGAGCGGGACGAACGCGATGCACGGATCGCTCTACGAGTATCGCCGCGGAACCGAAACCGCCGCGAACGATTTTTTCAGCAACCAGGCTGACGTGGCAAGAGCGCCGCTGCTGATCAACATCTTCGGCGGGACGGCGGGCGGCGCTATCAAGAAGAACAAACTGTTCTACTTCATTAACTATGAAGGCCGCCGCGATGCCAGCGCGGCCATCGTGACGCGCACGGTTCCGACCGCCTCCTTCGCGGCGGGAAATCTGGAATATCTGAACAAATCGGGACAAACCATCACGCTGTCGCCATCGCAGGTGCAGACGCAGATCGACACGGCGCACATCGGAGACGATGCGGCCATCCTGGCTCTGCTGAAGGCATTTCCCGCGGGCAATACCGCCAGCGTGGGAGACGGTTTGAATCTTACCGGATACATTTTCAATAGTCCCGAGCACAACACTCAGAACACCTATATCGCCCGCTTCGACTGGAACATCGACGATGCCGGAAAGCACCGCGTGTTCTTCCGAGGCCAATTGCAGAACTTCGACCAAACCGGCACGGAGGAGTTTCCCGGTCAGGCTCCTGGGTCGGTCACTTTGAATAACAGCAAGGGCACTTCGGTCGGCTATACGTGGTTGGTGCGGCCCAACCTGATCGCCACCAGCAATTGGGGATTCACACGCGCGGGTACCGAGACCACCGGAGTGCTCAACGCGGACTACATAGCTTTCCGCGGTTTGAGTTCCCCGTATCCGACGACCACGGACACCGCCCGCATTATCCCGGTTCAGACGCTCAACGAGGACATCGCCTGGACGCACGGCGCGCACGACATTCGTTTCGGCGCGGTGGCGCGCTTCATCTCCAATGCTTCGGTGAGCTTCTCGGGTTCGTTCAGCGACGGCTACATCAACGCTCCGTGGCTTAATGGAACCGGCAAGGATTTCTCGCCGTCTGACCTGGCCTCCTCGTTCCGCACGCCGTTTGTAAACGCGGGCGCTATTTTGATGGGCCTGGTGACGGAGGGCGACGGAAGGTATAACTATCTGGCAAACGGCTCGGTTGAGGCGCAGGGCGCGCCGGTTTCGCGCGATTTCAAGAATCAGGAATACGAATGGTACGCGCAGGACACCTGGCGGATCAGCCGGTCATTGACGTTCACCTACGGCATCCGCCATTCCCTGATGCCGCCGGTGTATGAAGCGAACGGCCAGCAGACCACGGCCCTGCCGTCCCTCTCGAATTCGTGGATGGCGCAGCGGCTTGGCCTCGCGAACGCAGGATTGCCGCAAAACCTGGTGACGCCGGTGGAATACGTTCTGGCAGGTTCGCCGCAGGGCAGGCCGCTCTATCCCGATCACCTGAAGAATTTCGCGCCGCGCATCGCGCTGGCGTATTCGCCGCAGGGCACCAGCGGCCTTTCAAAATTCCTGTTCGGCGGACCCGGCAAGACCTCCATCCGCGCCGGATGGGCCATGTTCTACGATCTGTTCGGGCAGCCGCTTGCGCAGCAGTACGCCTCGGATGCGTTGGGCTTCTCGACTTTGATCATGAATCCGGCGAATTCGTTCACCACGGCGACCGCGCCACGTTACACGGGCTTCTACAGTATTCCGGCGGGACTGTTGCCGGCTGCGCCTCCAGGCGGATTCCCGCAAATGGCTCCGAACGCCTTCGCGATCACCAACTCGATCGACGATCAGTTGAAGCCGCCTTACACGCTGAACACGACGTTCAGCATCGGCCGCGAGTTCAGCCACGACCTGTTCATCCAGGGGTCCTTCGTGCAGCGGCTTTCACGCCGTTCGCTGGTCCAGCGCGACGTGGCCGAGCCGACTAACCTGATCGATCCGAAGTCCGGCCAAAGCTTCTACCAGGCCGCGCAGATCCTGGGCACCCTGGCGTTGAGCAACAATCTCGCCGGCGTGCCGGTGGCGAGCGTTCCGAAGATTCCGTTCTTTGAAGACCTGTGGCCCGGCCTCGCCAATCCCGCCAAGAACCTGACGGCCTCGCAGGTCGCCTACCAGGTTTACGCGGCTTACGCGCCGGATATGACTTCGGCTCTGACGCAAATCGACACGCCTCCGTCGCTCGGCGGTTGCAACCCGTCTTGCAGCATCTACGGTCCTTACACGCTGTTCAATCAGCAGTTCTCCGCGCTTTCCACCTTCAGCTCCGTCGGCCATGGCAACTATAACGCCATGCAATGGACGGCTCGCAAGCGTCTCTCGAAGGGCATAACGTTCGACTTCAACTATACGTTCAGCAAGTCGGAAGATCTCGCGTCCTCGACGGAAGGCGCTGGCTCCTACAATGGGTTCATCCAGAACATTTGGGACCCCAATCAGAATTGGGCCGTTTCAAACTATGACGCGCGGCACCAGATCAATACGTTTCTGATCTGGCAGGTTCCGGTGGGTAAGGGCAGAACGTACCTCCCGAACGCGAACCGGTTGGTCGACGGGCTGATCGGCGGCTGGCAGATTACACCGACGTGGCAGTGGGAGAGCTCGATTCCATTGAGCGTTGGCGACGGTCAGAACTGGGCGACGGACTGGAACCTGACCACCAACGCGACCCAGATCGCACCGGTGCTGGTTTCGCCGACGAATAACGTTATGACGACCACGGCCAACGGGACCACACAGAACGCAACCGGCGGTCCGAACCTGTTCTCCAATCCGGCCGCCGCGTTCGCGGCGTTCTCGTTCACCACGGAAGGCAACAGCGGGTCGCGGAATGACATCCGGCAGCCCGGACTGTGGGTGATCAATCTCGGCCTGTCGAAGGTGTTCTACCTGTTCACGTACAAGGACACGCCGCACCAGTTGCAGATCCGTGGCGAGGCGTTCAACGTGACGAACTCTGTGGTGTTTACCACGGTTTCGGCCGATCTCGGAACGGCGTCCACGTTCGGTAAATTCACGGGAGACACAAACACGACCGGCGGAATCGGTCCGCGGCAGATGCAGTTCGCGATGCGGTATAGCTTTTAAGCAGTGGCCAGTGGCCAGTGGTCGGTGGCCAGTAAAGACAGAGCCAGGGGGCGTAGTGGATCAATTCGAAAATTGACCTCACGATCGAAAAGCAGATCCCTCGCTGCGCTCGGGATGACGCGGGGGTAGCGGATCAATTTGATTAAACTGCGCCCCTGGCGCCAGGGGGCGTAGAGGTTAGAATTGGGTATGTTCCCGATGAAGCCGATCGCCCTTGGCGCCCTGATCGTAGTCTCCACCGTTAGTTTGTCCGCTGGGGACGACTGGAGCGCGAAGTCGGCTGCCGCGTACCTGGATGGCCGGATGAGCTGGTGGAGCACCTGGTCCAACTCAGCTCGCGATCAGGAAACGTTCTGCGTCTCCTGTCACACGTCCCTTCCGTATGCGCTGGCGCGGCCCTCGCTTCGCACGGCGCTCGGCGAGCGGGAACCGTCGGCAATCGAAGCCAAGGTACTTCAAAGCGTCACCAAGCGGGTTCGGCTGTGGAACGAGGTGAAGCCGTTCTATTCCGACGAAAAAAGCGGCGCGCCGAAGACAGCCGAATCGCGCGGGACCGAGGCGATTTTGAACGCGCTGATTCTGGTGAACTACGACGGCAGCCACTTAAGTCCCTATGCGAGGCTTGCGCTCGACAACATGTGGGCGCTGCAACTCAAAACCGGAGACGCGAAGGGTGCGTTTCCATGGCTCGAGTTTCACAACTCGCCATGGGAAGGCGATTCGCAGTTCCTGGGCGCGACGCTCGCGGCAATCGCGGTTGGTTCGGCGGCCGCCGATTATCGATCTGAGCCTCAAAATCAAGAGCGGATGAAATCGCTCCGCGAATACCTGGCGCGGGCGCGCGGATCGCAGGTTCTGATCGATCGCGTGATGCTGCTGTGGGCGTCGGCGAAAGTGCCGGGGCTGCTCACGCACGCAGAGCGGCAGGCGATTATCGACGAAGCGCTCGCCAGGCAGCAGGCGGACGGAGGTTTCAGCCTGACTGCGTTCGTCGGCCAATGGAAGCGCCACGACGATACGCCGCTCGAGACCAAAAGCGACGGCTATGCGACGGGCGTGGTGATGTTCGCGTTAGAGCAGGCGGGCGAGAGCAAGGAACGGCCGCAGATGAAGCGCGGGCTCGCGTGGCTCGCGCAGAATCAGAGCAAAACGGAAGGCCGCTGGCTCGCGTATTCGCTAAACAAGCAGCGCGATCTCGCGTCCGATGTCGGCAAATTCATGAGCGACGCCGCCACGGCTTATGCGGTGCTCGCGCTACGCGGCGGGAACTGAGTCACAGCTTCGTTAGCTGGCAGGGCGCGGCCCTACCCCACTCGCTGGCAGGGCGCGGCCCTCCCCCACTAGCTGGCAGGCGCGGCCCTGCTCCACTTGGAGCGGCGACTATAATAGATTTTCAACACTCGAACTCTTAAGCCCGGAAAGGACACGCGCATGCCGCAGGTGAGCTCATATCGCGGTTGGTTTCTCTTATCGATGATTGCGGGAGGCTGTCTGGCCGCCGCCGGTTTTCTGTGGGCGCAGGAGCGCGCCGCGGAACCCGCGGCGAAAGTCCCGGCCCCCAATCAGTCCACCGATCCGCTGCTGCGCGGATTCGAGTTCCGCCCGATCGGTCCGGCGACGATGATGGGACGCGTCGACGAAATCGCGGGCGCGGAAAAAGATCCGATGATCGTCTACGTCGGTTTCGCGACCGGCGGATTGTGGAAGTCGACCGACGGCGGAAACCACTGGATGTCGCAGTTCGACAACATGCCAAACGAATCGATCGGGGCGATCGGCATCGCACCCTCCGATCCGAACGTGGTCTACGCAGGCACTGGTGAAGCGAACAACCGCCAGAGTTCGTCGATCGGCGACGGCGTGTGGGGCACCACCGACGGCGGCGCGCATTGGACCCACCTGGGGCTCGATGACACGCAGTCCATCGGCCGCATCGTGGTCGATTCGACGAATCCGAATATCGTATATGTCGCGGCCAACGGGCATCTGTTCGGCCCGAATCCGGATCGAGGATTGTACAAATCCTCGGATGGCGGCAAGACCTGGAAGAAGGCGAAGTACATCGACGCGGATACCGGCTTCACGGATGTGGCGATCGATCCCTCGAATCCGAAGATCCTCTACGCGGCTTCGCTTTCGCGGCGGCGCACGTGGTGGGGCTACAACGGCGGCAGCGATCGATCGGCGTTGTGGAAGACCACCGACGGCGGCGACACATGGACCAAGATCGACGGGCCGGGTTGGCCGAAACCCAAAGACGGAATTTACGGGCGCATCGCGGTGTCGATTTTCAGGGCGAAACCAACCACGATCTACGCACAGGTGGAAGCGGGCACGAGCGCGGGAACCGGAGGCGGCACGACGGCGGAAGGCGGTCCGGCTCGCGGAGGACGCGGCGGCGGGGTTGCCGAGGGTGACGTTGCCGGCGGCGGTCGCGGCGCGGGCGGTGGTGGAGGCGGCGGTGGTGGAGGCGGAGGTGGACGCGGGCGAGGCAATGCTCCTCCGCCCGATCCGAACGCCAGCGGTGTGTTCCGGTCGGACGACGGCGGCGCGACCTGGACGTTCATGAGCAATCAGAATCAGCGGCCGACGTATTTCAGCCAGATTCGCGTCGATCCGGTCAACGACAACAAATTGTTCGTGGGAGGCACGCCCGCGCAGATGTCGCTCGACGGCGGCAAGACCTGGAAGGGCCTGGAGGGGTCGCACACGGATTATCACGCGATCTGGATCAATAACAAAGATCCGCGCATCGTCGCAGTGGGGCACGACGGCGGCGTCGATTTCAGCTACGACGGGGGTTTCACGTGGGATTATCACAACGACATCGCGGCGGGGCAGTTCTATCAGGTCTCGGCCGATATGCGTCGGCCGTATTACGTTTGCGGCGGTTTGCAGGATAACAACGCGTGGTGCGGGCCAAGCGCGGTGCGATCGCAAAACGGGCCGGTGAATACGGACTGGTTCACGATCTCGGGCGGCGACGGATTCTACACCCGCCAGGACCCGACGGACTGGGCCATCGTCTACGGCGAATCGCAGGACGGCAACATGGCGCGTCACGATCTTCGCACCGGCGTGCAGAAGAATATTCGACCGACGGCGGGTCGCGGAGGAATCGCGGCGGCGACGGCCAATGAAATACAGCGCGCGGCAAATCCGCCAGCCGGCACGACTCCGAATCCGGAAACGGCTGCGGCGCCTGCGCAGGAGGGCGGCCGGGGTGGTGGCGGAGGCGGAGGAGGTCGCGGCGGCACACCGAACGTGGTCAACGCGCCGACCGACGCTCCGCCGTTCCGTTTCTATTGGAACGCGCCGTTCGAAGTCTCGCCGCACAATCCGGCGGTGGTGTACATGGCTTCGCAGTATTTCTTCAAGTCGACCAATCGCGGCGATACGTGGTGGATGAACACGACCGATCTCAGCAAGAACGTGAATCGCTGGTCGCCGGAGATGGGCATCATGGGCGTTCCCGGCGACAAACCGATGGCGGAGAAGCACGATGGTTATTCGGCGAGCTCGCTGATCACGCAGGTGCGCGAATCGCCATCGCGTCCGGGAATTCTGTGGATCGGCACCGACGACGGCAATCTTCAGGTGAGTCAGGACGGCGGGGAGACGTTCACGCAGGTTTATAACAACATCGTGGGCGCGCCGAAGGGCTACGCACAGATTTCGCGAATCGAGCCGTCGCACTTCGATCCCGGGACGGTGTACGTGGCGGTGGACAATCATCGCAACGATGACTGGAAGCCATATCTGTTCAAGACCACCAATTATGGGAAGACGTGGATCAGCGTGCTCGGCAACCTGCCGGCGAAAGGCAACATCAACGCGCTGCGCGAGGATTACGACAATCCCAATTTCCTGCTGGTCGGAACCGAGTTCGGATTGTTCATCACGCTCGACGGCGGCAAGGAGTGGAAGAAGTTCATGACCAACATGCCCAGCGTGCGGGTGGACGATATTCTGATCCATCCGCGCGACCGCGATCTGATCATCGCGACGCACGGGCGGTCATTGTGGATCGCGGACGACATCAGCCCGCTTGAAAAATTGACGGCGCCGCCCAGTCAGGATCTGGTGCTGTTCGAGCCGCGGTCGGCCGTGCTGTGGAAGCTCGACCGGCAGGCGCTGCGGCAGGTGACCAATCGCGATTTCAAGGGCGAGAATCCGGAAGGCGGGACGCCGATCCACATTTGGTCGAAATCGGATGTCGGCGCGGGCAAGGTCGAATTTTTGCAGGCCGGCAAAGTGGTCAGCACCATGGATGTCGACATCAAGGCCGGCATGAATCGCTTCCAGTGGGGCATGCGAGGTCCCGCGCCACCGCCTACCGCGGGCAGAGGTGGTCGCGGCGGTGGAGATCAAGCGGCGGCTGCCAATCCACCCGCCGGTGATCAACCCGGTGAGGGCCGGGGCGGACGCGGCGGTCGCGGACCTACGCGCGTGCCGTTCATCGCCGGTCGCGGCGGAGGTGGCGGAGGAGGCGGGGGTGGTGGAGGTGGTGGCGGAGGAGGCGGCGGAGGCGGCGGATTTGGCGGCGGCGTGCAACAAGGTCCGCTGCTCGAGGCTGGAACTTATATCGTCCGGCTCATTGCCGGGAACCAGACGCTCACGTCGTCGGTTGATGTGCTCGACGATATCTGGATGCGCCCGCAGTAGCGGGTTCAATCAAGCAACCGGAGACATCATAGGCCGGCCTCAAAGCCGGCTCGCCGGCAGGACCGGCCCTACACCTATCGCGCGCGCAGGCGCATCGTGAAGGTCTACGACGTCGCGGTCGGCAAATCGTCAAATCGGAGGTGGATGAGGAGACGGGGGCGGCTGGCCCTTCCGCCGCGCTCGCCGGCAAATTCGGCCGCGAGTACGGCGACCGGGATATTATCCGGGGCTCTCGCCGATCGCGTCGAGCGGTTCGAACGCGCGACGATCACGGCCGAGCTGAATCGCGCGCGTTGCAACATGACCGAAGCGGCGCGGACGCTGGGGCTCGAGCGAAGTCACCTTTACAAGAAATGCGTGCGGTTGGGAATCGACGTGAAGTCGATGCGGCGGCCGGAAGAGTGATGCGGATTAACGCGGTGCGCCGCCGGTCGCCGAAGCGGCCGCGCTCGAGGAAGCTGGCGCGGTCTCGCCCCAGATCCACTGGCTGAACCACTCGTAGTTGTGGTCCATCACGGCGTGCTGCTGTTTCGGCTTGTTGATCGCGTGGCCGAATCCCTTATACACGATCATCTTCACCGGCACGCCGCGATCTTTTAATCCCTGGTAGAGCTCGTACCCGTTCGGGATGGGCACGCGCTTGTCGAGCTCGCCGTGCTGGATCA
>Ga0182024_10026827_pt1 | contig 10106 bp, 11 predicted proteins | sample P32metaG_FD_120480 | JGI IMG/M metagenome (GOLD analysis project Ga0182024, IMG submission 120480) | Permafrost microbial communities from Stordalen Mire, Sweden - P3-2 metaG (Illumina Assembly) | ecosystem: Environmental > Terrestrial > Soil > Wetlands > Permafrost | place: Sweden: Stordalen...
ATCACGCTGGCATGGAACGCCTCAATCTTCGCCGCCGTGAAGGGCATCGTTCATATGCCCTCGTCAAAACCAGCGATGAAGCCAGTGAGCCGTGATGCTCTGCTCACCGCAATCGCCAAGGCCCGGGGATGGATCGACGACATCCGGCTCGGTTGCATTGCCTCCTTCGCCGAGATTGCCGAGCGTGAAGCCCAGGGTGAACGGCACATCCGCCTGCTCGCACCCCTCGCCTTCGTGTCGCCCCGCATCATTGCGTCGATCATCAATAGCACCGCGCCTACGGATCTCACCGTCACCGGCCTCGCCAAGTGCCTGTCCGATTCGTGGGCCGAGCAGGAGCAGAGCATCGGGCTCCTACAATAATCCGAATACTCAAAAGATTCCTCCGAGACGACGGACTTTAAGCCAACGTCGCGCTCGATATCCGATGTACGGCTCTGCAAACCGGTCTCTGTCACGTATCGAACCGGTCTCTGGAATGCGAAAACGGAAATTGGAAAATGCCGAGCAGAGACTGGCGCCACAAAACCACCGATGCGGGACCGAAAGTCTGGAAATTGCCGACCAGAGACTCGGGCAAGTGCGCCCAACCCGCGGGAATGCCGGCGGTTCTCACACACCTGGAAATCACGCCGTGGAGACCGGACTGGCTGGCTGGGGCGCCAGGATTCGAACCTGGGAATGGCGGAATCAAAATCCGCTGCCTTACCACTTGGCTACGCCCCAAAACGCCGCGCTGCTTGAGCCGCGCACGGTATAGCGGCGAGATGCGGCACGATCAATGCGGTCCGGTTTGGACATACGCCGACCAGGGCGATTTGGCTGCGTACGTGATCATGGCTCGGACGCGCGGGCGCAGCCCGCGCTCCTCACCATGAGCGTTCAAAGAGCCAAAGCCGCCGGGTTGCGGCGACAGCGCCGAGCCAGCCTGCCCGGCTTGGTTGACCAAAACCGCCCCGAGGCTAGATTGGCTGCGTTCGGAGAAAACCGACGTCCTCGACCCGGCGGCGATGGCGGGCCGCGGTCAACCGGCAGCTTCGCCATCGACCGCAGGCATCCCATGACCTACCGGGCACCGGTCGCCGACATCGCCTTCGCGCTCAAGCATGCGAGCGGATTCGCGCCGGCCTTGGCCGAAGGCCTCTACGGCGATCTCGCCGAGGACCTGGTCGATGCGGTGCTGGCCGAGGCGGGCCGGTTCGCGAGCGACGTGCTGGCGCCGCTCAACGCGATCGGCGATCGCCACGGCACGCCGTTCCGGGACGGCACCGTCACCACGCCGCCGGGCTGGCGGCAGGCCTATCGGGATTGGGCCGCCGGGGGCTGGAACGGATTGGCGGCGCCAGCCCAATGGGGCGGCCAGGACTTGCCGCAGGCCGTCAATGCGCCCTGCCTCGAAATGTGGAACGCGGCCAGCATGGCCTTCGGCATCGGCCCGGTGCTGACCATGGCGGGCGTCGAGGCGCTGGCGCATCACGGCAGCGACACGCTCAAGCGCACCTATCTGCCCAAGCTCGTCTCCGGCGAATGGATGGGCACCATGCAGCTCACCGAGCCGCAGGCCGGCTCCGATGTCGGCGCCTTGCGCACCAAGGCCGAGCGCGCCGGCGACGGCACCTATCGGATCAGCGGGCAGAAGATCTTCATCACCTACGGGGAGCATGATTTCACCGACAACATCATTCACCTGGTGCTGGCGCGGCTGCCGGACGCCCCCGCCGGCACGCGCGGCCTCTCGCTGTTCCTGGTGCCGAAATTCGCGGTCAATCCGGACGGCTCGCTCGGCCCCCGCAACGACGTGCGCGCCCATTCGGTCGAGCACAAGCTCGGCATTCACGGCTCGCCCACCTGCACCATGGTGTATGGCGACGAGGGCGGCGCCACCGCTTTCCTGGTCGGCGAGGAGAACCGCGGCATGGCCTGCATGTTCACCATGATGAACCAGGCACGCCTCGCGGTCGGGCTGCAGGGCGTCGGGATCGCCGAACGCGCCACCCAGCAAGCGCTCGCCTATGCGCGCGAACGCCGGCAGGGCCGCGCCCCCGGCGCGCCGGCGGGGGGATCAAGCCCGATCATCGCGTATCCCGACGTCAAGCGCATGCTCATGACCATGCGGGCGCTCACCCGCGCGGCGCGCGCGATCTGCTACGCCACCGCCGTGGCGCTCGACCGCGCCCGGCTCAGCGCCGATCCGGCGACCCGGCAGGCCGCGCACGAGCGGGCTTCGCTCCTCACCCCGGCCGCCAAGGCATTCGCCACCGACATCGGCTGCGAGGTCGCCTCGCTCGGCATCCAGGTCCATGGCGGCATGGGCTATGTGGAGGAGACCGGCGCCGCCCAGCATTTCCGCGACGCCCGCATCGCGCCGATCTACGAAGGCACCAACGGCATCCAGGCGATCGACCTGGTGACCCGCAAGCTGCCGCTCGCCGAAGGCGCCACCGTCAAGGCCTATCTGGGCGAGCTGCGCCGCATCCTCGCGACCGTCGATGCCGCCAACGATCCGGCCTCGGCTGGACCGGCACCCGGCTGGGAGAAGCCGTCCACAGCCTGGAGCGGGCGACCCAATGGCTGCAGGCGCGCCCGCAGCAGGACGAAGCCCTTGCCGGCGCCACGCCCTATCTGCGGCTGTTCGCCACCGCGGCGGGCGGCACGCTCTTGGCCGAGGAGGCGCTGGCGGCGACGCGGCTGCCGGCCGAGGCAGGCGCGGATCCGGCCGCGCGCATCGCCATCGCCCGGTTCTTCGCCGAGCATATCGCGGTCCAGGCGCGCGGCCTCGAGCGCGCCGTGATCGAAGGCGCCGACAGCGTCACCGGGGCCGATGCGGCGCTCGCTTGACCTTGTCGAGGCTTGACCCGGGAACGTTCCAATCTCCGCATCGTAGGGCGCAATCGCTTTATTGCGCCATCGGCGTTGCCAGACGGCGCGCCTCGCCAAACGGCGCAATAAAGCGATTGCGCCCTACCTCGTATCCGAACGGTCCCGGCTCACGGCCCCTTTCCGCGAGGCGTGCAATCCAATAAGTCTCTCTCATGTCCACCCTGTACGTCACCCATCCGGCCTGCCTCGATCACCTGACGCCGGCCGGCCATCCGGAGCGGCCGGATCGCTTGCGCGCCATCGAGCAGGTGCTCGAGCAGGAGCAATTCCAGCACTTGGCCCGCATGCAGGCGCCGGCCGCCTCATTCGAGACCCTCGCGCTCTGCCACCCGCTCGACTATGTCAAAGAGATCGAAGCCGCCGTGCCGCAGCAGGGATTGGTGCGGCTCGATGCCGACACCACCATGTCGCCCGGCAGCTTCGAGGCGGCGCTGCGCGGCGCCGGCGGCGCCACGCTGGCGATCGACGAGGTGATCGGCAAGCGGGCCCCCAATGCGTTCGTGGCCGTGCGCCCGCCCGGGCACCATGCCGAGACCACGCGGCCGATGGGCTTCTGCCTGTTCAACAATGCGGCGATCGCGGCGCGCCACGCGCAGAAGCGGCACGGCCTGGAGCGGGTCGCGATCGTCGATTTCGACGTGCATCACGGCAACGGCTCGCAGGAGATCTTCTGGTCCGATCCGAGCGTGATGTATTGCTCGACCCACGAAATGCCGCTCTATCCGGGCACCGGAGCGGTGAGCGAGCGCGGCAAGCACAACACGATCGTCAATGCGCCCTTGCGCGCCGGCGACGGCGGCAAGGAGTTCCGCACCGCGTTCGAGCAATCCATCCTGCCGCGGCTGCGGGACTTCCGGCCTGACCTGATCGTGATATCGGCCGGCTTCGATGCGCACATGCGCGACCCGCTCGCCAACCTCAACCTCGTCGAGGCGGATTTCGCCTGGGTGACGCGGGCGATCATGGCGGTTGCCGAGGAGAGCGCGCAGGGCCGCATCGTCTCCGTGCTCGAAGGCGGCTACGACCTGCAGGGTCTGGCGCAGTCGGTGGCCGCCCATGTCACGGCGCTGATGCGGGGTTAGGGCGCGCGGACAGCTGGAAACAACAGGTAGAATGGCGCGAACCGCAGCCGCCGCAACCGGAACCGATCATGGCCGAGAACAACAATTCCGACGTCACGCAGCTGTCCTTCGAGCGCGCGATCGAGGAGCTCGAGACGATCGTCAAGCGGCTCGAGGAAGGCAAGGTTCCGCTCGAGGAATCGGTCGCCATCTATGAACGCGGCGAGTTGCTCAAGCGCCGCTGCGAGGAGCTGCTGCGCCAAGCCGAGGCGCGGGTGGAGAAGATCACGCTCGATGCCGCCGGCAAGCCGACCGGCACCGAGCCGCTTGACGTCGAGTAGCCTTTCCCTTGATTCTCACCGCTTGCGGGGAGGAACCGGAGGAAACCGGGGGCAAGCCACACCGGAGCATCACGATGAGCTTTTCTCCAGTCCCGGATCCGGCACCCGGCGATGCGGCGGCCGGCGATGCCATCGATCTCGTGATCGTGCCGCGCAGCGTCGATCTCGGCGGCTTCGCAGTGCGCCGCGCGCTCCCCCACGTCAGGCGCCGCATGGTCGGGCCATTCATCTTCTTCGATCATTTCGGGCCGGTCGAGTTCCGCTCCGGCCAAGGCATCGACGTGCGGCCGCATCCCCATATCGGGCTCGCCACCGTCACGTTCCTGTTCGACGGCGAGATCGTGCATCGCGACAGCCTGGGCAGCGCCGCGCCCATTCATCCCGGCGACGTCAACCTGATGACGGCCGGACGCGGCATCGTCCATTCCGAGCGCACCGCGCCCGATCACCGCACCGGCGGCGAGCGCCTGCATGGTCTCCAGCTTTGGCTGGCGCTACCGGCCGGGGACGAAGAGATCGCGCCGACCTTCGCGCATCACGACCAGGCGGACCTTCCGATCGTGGCCGGCGACGGCAAGATCGTTCGGATCGTCATCGGCAGCCTCTATGGCAAGCGCTCGCCGGTGCCGACGCTCTCCGACACCATCCTTGCCGACGCCGCGCTCTCGCCCGGCGCGGTGCTGCCGATCGACGCGCAGGCGCAGGAGCGCGCCCTTTACGTGGTCGCAGGCGAGATCGACATTGCGGGCGACCGGTTCGCGGCCGGCCGGCTGCTGGTGTTGCGGCCCGGCGATCCCATGACGGTGACGGCAGCGAGCGAGGCGCGCGTCATCCTGGTGGGCGGCGCCGCCATGGACGGGCCGCGCCATATCTGGTGGAACTTCGTATCCTCGCGCAAGGAGCGCATCGAGCAGGCCAAGGCCGACTGGAAGCTCGGCCGCTTCGATAGCGTGCCGGGCGACGAAGCGGAGTTCATTCCGTTGCCGGAATGAGCAAATGGCAAATAGCGAATAGCGAATAGGGGGCCCGCAGCCTCTTTTCCCTATTCGCTATTCGTCACTCGCTATTCGCCGCTCAATCAGCACCCTGGATCCGCCGCAGCCCCGTCTGCAGCTCGTTGAGCTTGCGCTGCAGCGCTGCGACGTCATGCTCGAGCTTGTGAATCCGCGCCGACCAGTCGGCCGCCGGCGCGCCCGGCGCCAGCGGCGGCGCGTTCTCATCACTCTCGAAGCCGACCCCGATCTCGTCGGCATTGCGCCATTCCACCCTGGCCCGATAGCTCTCCTCCTTGGCGGGGATTTAGAGCTCCACCACGTCAGGCGTGACGATCGTGCCGGAGAACTTGAGCCTGGCGCCATGCTCGGAAATATCGCGGACCAGGCAATCGACGCTGGTTCGCCGATTGTTGTAAAAGATGCGGCCCTGCAGGAAGGACTTCTGGCGCGAATTTGACCGACGTTCCGTCATCGCGGCCTCCATCCGTTCGATTGAGCCCAAGCTGATCCGATAGCCGAATTCGCAACCGCCAGAATCTAGCCGCTTTCCCTTACCTTATCGTTCAAGGCCGCTTAGCTGTTCATTTACCATCGGGCGGCGCCCATGCCGCAGCCGCATGAGATTCAGGCCCGGTAAACCATGACCAAACGCGTGCGCGTTGATCGGCTGCTGGTCGAGCGGGGCCTGTTCGAAAGCCGCGCCAAGGCGCAAGCCGCGATCGAAGCCGGCCTGGTCGTGGCCGATGAGATGCCGGTCACCAAGTCTTCCCTGGAGCTCGCGGCCGATGCCGTCCTGCGCGCCGCGCCCGCGCATCCCTTCGTGTCGCGCGGCGGCATGAAGCTTGCGGCGGCGCTCGACCATTTCGGCCTCGATCCGGCCGGTCGGATCTGCCTCGACGTCGGGGCCTCGACCGGCGGATTCACGCAAGTGCTGCTGGCGCGCGGCGCCGTGCGGGTCTACGCCGTCGATGTCGGGCGGGACCAATTGCATCGCAAGCTGCGCGCCCGCAGCGAGGTGGTGGTGCTCGAAGGCACCGACATCCGCGGGCTTGCGGACAGCCGGCTGGCACCGCCGCCAACCTTCGTGGTCGTCGACGTGAGCTTCATCTCGCTCAAGCTCGTTCTGCCTGCAGCGCTGGCGCTGGCGCATCCGCCCGCCCGGCTGGTCGCGCTCATCAAGCCGCAGTTCGAAGCCGGCCGCGCCCATATCAAGAAGGGCATCGTGCGCGACGCCGCTATCCACGCGGCCGTCGGCGCGGATCTGGCGCGCAGCGTCACCGCGCTCGGCTGGAGCGTGCTCGGCGTCATCGATTCCCCGATCCTCGGCCGCGACGGCAATCGCGAATTCCTGCTGGGGGCCAAGCGTGATTGAACGGCTCGACATCGCCCGCGTCGGCCGGCGCGGCGACGGCATCGCGGAGACGCCGGCCGGCCCGCTCTATGTGCCCTACACGCTGCCGGGCGAAACCGCCGAGGTCGACGAATGGCCGGGCCAACCCGACCGCCGCCATCTCCTCAAGATCGAGAGCGCGAGCCCGCAGCGCATCGCCCCCATATGCCCCCATTTCGGAACCTGCGGGGGTTGCGCCCTGCAGCATTGGGCAGCGGCCCAATACCGCGATTGGAAGCGCAACCTCGTGGTCGAAGCGCTCGCGCAAACCGGTTTCACGGCCGCCGGCGACCTCATCGATCCGCTCGTCGATGCCCATGGCGAAGGCCGCCGCCGCGCCGTCTTCCATGCCTGGCGGCGCACCCACGATGTGCTCGAGGTCGGGTTTGCGGCGCTGCGGGCGCATCATGTGGTGGCCATCGATCATTGCCCGGTGCTGGCGCCCTCGCTTGCGGGCGCCGTCGAAGCCTCCTGGGCCATCGCCGAGGCGCTGGCGGGCGAGCGCAAGCCGCTCGACATTCAGGTGACGGCGACGCAGGCCGGCCTCGACGTCGACGTGCGCGGATCGGGGCCGCTGACCCCAGCCCGCATGACCGAGCTGGCGCGGCTCGCCGAAACGCACCGGCTGGCAAGGTTGACCCGGCACGGCGAGACCGTATCGCAGCGGGCAGCGCCGACGGTGACCATGGGCCGCGCCCGGGTCGTGTTGCCGCCCGGGGCCTTCCTGCAGGCCACCGCCGCCGGCGAGGCGGCCCTGGCGGAGCGGGTCCTTGAACATTGCAACGGGGCCGGCACCGTCGGCGATTTGTTCGCGGGCGTGGGGCCGTTCGCGTTGCGGCTGGCGGAACGCGCCAAGGTCATGGCCGCCGACAATGACGAAGCAGCGGTTGAGGCGTTGCGAGAGGCGGCCAAGACGCCGCGCCTCAAGCCGATCACGGCGGAACGGCGCGATCTGTTTGTGCGGCCCTATCTCGCCAAGGAGCTCGCGCGTCTGGATGCCGTGGTGTTCGATCCGCCCCGCCAGGGCGCGCAGATGCAGGCGCGCGAGCTCGCCGCGAGCGCAGTGCCGATCGTGGTCGCGGTCTCGTGCAATCCCCTGACATTTGCGCGCGACGCCAGGATTCTCCTCGACGGCGGCTATCGCCTGACGCGCGTGACGCCGGTCGATCAGTTCCTTTATTCGGCCCATGTGGAGCTGGTGGCGCGGTTCGAGAAGTAGGATGGGTTGAGCTCACAAAATCCCGGTGCAGCCGGAAGCTCGCATCCAGCACTCTAAGCGTGCGAGCTGTTTTGCGGCGTTCCGTAGACCCGCGTCGCGATGTACATGGACAGCATGCCGAGCATGAAACCTCCGAAGACCTGCAAGATCGGATGGCCTTGCGCGCTGCCGTAGCGGAGATACCCGATCGAGAACAGCAATATCGACGCGACAAGGACACCGATCACGTACGAGCCGTTTTGCGGCTCTCCGTAGAGACGCGTCGCGATGTACATGAACAGCATGCCGGGCAGAAAGCCTGCGAAAGCATGCACAGCCGGATAGCCGGGCGTGCTGCCGTAGCGGAAATATCCGATCACGAAGAGCAACATCCAGGCGACCAGGACAGCGATCACGTATCTGCCAAGCCGTGACGCGAAGAATTGCGGAATGAGGCTCATCGTCAGGTCCTTTCCTATGAGCAGCCAGAGCGCCGCTTTCGACGCCGCCGTGCCTTCGAGGTCGGCGAAGTTTTGCAGCATCTCCGCGCGATGCTGTTGCAGGAACGCCGGCGGGTAGAGCTCCAGCAGCCGCGCGTAGAGGCGCAGCGACCGGGATTCCTTCTGTTGAGCGGGGCGCGTCATGAGGCACTCCCGAGCTGGCGGCGCGCGACAAGGGCCACGCGGGACAGCCGGTCCGCTTCGGCGCGCAACGTGGTTTGGCCAAGCGCCGTGAGCCGATAGTAAATACGGCGCGGATCTTGCGTGTTGCCCTTGGCAACCAGGCCCGCCTCGATCATGCGGTCGAGCGAGCCGTACAGCGTTCCCGGCCCCATCTTCACCGCATCTCCCGAATCCGCCTTGACCTGCTGCATGATGTCGTAGCCGTGGCGCTCCTTGCCGAACAAGGCGAGCAGGATATGGAACACGGCGGGTGTCAGCGGCGGTGGCGGCTCCAACTTGCTCATGCCGCCATGATATATCCGTAACGGATACAGTCAACAGCAATTGTGAACTTGCGGATCAAGAAAATTCCGAGGTCTCTATTCGGCCCATGTGGTGAAGCCAGTTGAGCGTCGGGCGCTCGAACAAAATGTGGACTGCCGCGCCCGCGAGGTTGGACGCTGCGATTCCGACCAATATAAACGACAGGCTCGCGCCTGCGCCTCCGCCCGGGACGAGAACAGCGAGCACGCGCCCGATCGCGGAGATCACCAGGACGTGCACCAAGTAGGTGGCATAGGACCAATCGCCGAGCGCTACCAGCATGGTCGGTGCCCTGGGCGATGGGGTTCGATGCTCGGCGGCGACCAAGGCGTAGACTACCAACGCCGACGGAATGCCGAACACCAGCACGCGCCAGGAATCGAGATGCGGGCTGGTCGCAAGCGACAGCGCGGGCGCCAGGTAGATCATGGAAAATGCCAGCGCCGCGAGCCCGGCGACTCCCGCGATGAGCGCTCCGGGCGTGCGGCGCCCAAGCCACAGCAACGCCACCAGGGCCCCCATCATGAACTCGGCCGTCAAGGGGTTCGTCACCAGGGACAGGATCGGCGAAGCGGCAACCTTATCGGGTGCCGCCGCCATCACCGCCAACAGGACCAGTCCCCATGCGATAAGACCGTTGCGGACCGGAATGCGCAACGCGAGGAAGATCGCGAACACCAGATAGAAGTACATTTCGTGTACCAGCGTCCAGCCGACCGCCAGCAGGGGCAGAGTGCCGGAAGGCACCAGCAAGAAGGATCGCCAAATCGAGATCGGCTGCTTGATGGACGCGTTGACCATCTCGGGCGCCGCCATTGCGACCGCGAGCACCGCCAGCGATACCAACCAGTAGGTCGGATATATCCTCCCGGCGCGCCGCCACAGAAATTGCATCGGTCCGACGCCGCGCCCGGCCACCGCCACCATGATGAAGCCGGATAGGACAAAGAAAAGGTCCACTCCGGCGATCCCGTAGTACGCGAAGGCGGGCAGGATGCCGCCGTGCGTGTATCTGTCCTCGACATTGTAAAGATGCGAGAGCACGACGAGGTTCGCCGCCACGCCGCGAGCCGCCTGAAGCGTGAGCAATTGGGGCGATCGTGCAGCCGGCCTCATCGCAGGCTGCCCGTACTCTACCCTTCGAGCCTTTCGGTCGAGAGGATCTCGATGCCGAAGCCGCCGAGGCCGACATAGTTCCATTTGCTGCTGGCCAGCAGACGGATCGAGGAAATTCCGAGGTCCTTGAGGATTTGGG
>Ga0182024_10026828_pt1 | contig 10106 bp, 8 predicted proteins | sample P32metaG_FD_120480 | JGI IMG/M metagenome (GOLD analysis project Ga0182024, IMG submission 120480) | Permafrost microbial communities from Stordalen Mire, Sweden - P3-2 metaG (Illumina Assembly) | ecosystem: Environmental > Terrestrial > Soil > Wetlands > Permafrost | place: Sweden: Stordalen...
CTGAATTCTCTTTTAGAAATGCAGGATCTTTTTTCCCGGCATAGTTAGTCCATAGATGGCCAACAACCGCTGCAGGTATTGCAATGATCCCGCCGGTTAAAATCAGTCTTCCGAAATCAACCGCAAAAATTCCGGCGGCAGCGGAAGCACCCGGATGGGGGGGAATCAGGCAGTGAATTGCATACAAGCCCGTGGCCAGAGATATGGCCAGTACGGCAACCGGAATGCCTGTACGCTTTGCCAGGGAATTATTTAGTCCGCTTAGTACGATGTAGCCGGAATCGCAGAAAATTGGCAATCCCACCAGGAATCCCGTAAGGCTCATGGCAACCGGGGCACGTTTCTCACCAACTTTTTTTAAAATATAATTCGCCATAACCCGGGTGCTGCCGGTATGTTCCAGGATCACGCCCAGTGTAGTTCCAAAAACAATAATTAATCCGATAGATTTCATGATGTTTCCAAAACCATCTTTTATTGAAGCAATGATTTCTCCTGTGGGTAGCTGAACACCCAAACCCACCACAAAGCAGGAAATTATCAAAGCGAAAAATGCGTGGACCCTGTATTTTGTTGTGAGAATAACAATCAGCAGAATCCCTATGCATAAGCTGATCAGCGCAGGTAAGAAAAGGGAATGCATGAAGTGTTTTAGGGTGATTTTACTTTTTTGGCCTGTTGGAGGTAAGGTAAATTTAAGCCTTCCGGTGGAAAGGTTGACAGTTGACGGTTGACGGCTGACCGACTTTAGGTGTGAATTCGCACTTGAGATCCGTCAACCGTCAACTGTCAACCGTCAACGAAAATATCCTGAACTTCAAATTTAAACCCAATGTCCATCTCTGTATGCATTGTAGAGGACAACACTGAAATACGAAATGTATTGGAACTGATGATCCTGCAGGCAGACGGATTTGAATTAGCCGGAAGTTGTTGTTGTTTTCAAGAAGCCATTGTCCTGATTCCAGCGCTGAAGCCCCAGGTGGTGCTGATGGATATCAATCTGGGTAATGATGAAAACGGCTCGGATATCATTCGCGAACTCAAGCCAAAATATCCCGGCATACAATTTTTGATGTGTACAGTATATGAAGATGATGAAAAAATATTCGAGGCACTGCATGCAGGAGCCAACGGATATATTCTCAAGAAAACGCTTCCGGGCAGTTTGCTGGATGCCATCAGGGAAATTGTGGAAGGGGCGCTCCCATGAGCAGCGAGATCGCCAGAAGGGTCGTGCGCGTTTTTCAATACCCTGATTCCGGAAGCGGCGTGGGGGCCGGATCCTTTTCAGGAAAAGCCAGGCCCTTGCCCGCTTTGTCAGCCAGGGAAAATGAGATCCTGCAGCAACTATCCCGCGGACTACTGTATAAGGAAATTGCAGCAAACCTCTATATCAGCCAGGAAACGGTGCGCAAGCATGTTTATCACATCTATGAAAAACTCCATGTTGGTAACCGGGTAGAGGCCATTAATAAATATTTCAGGAGATAGTGATTTTTATGTCCCGGCACTACCAATGCAATTCCAACCGGTTATTGGCCCGGTCAATATCCGCCATCCGGTGAGACGGATCTATTTCTATTATTTTCAGATCCGTAAGTCGGCGATTGATTTCGAATTCATAATCGGGACTTGTCCATTTCCACGGTTCGTATGTGGTGCGGGGGATGGAAATATTTTCTATCGGCTTTGAACCAAACATCAGGTACTGCGGAATATAAGCCAGCTGACGGCTGCCATCTTTGAATTGCAGGAGCACATCAATGGGCATGGGCACCTTGCCGATCATACGCAAACGGATCCTTGTTCTTCCATTCACTTCCCATAAACTATCAATCCCGTAATCGATGCTTTTTGTGCCGTTGATCCAAAAATCCTTATACCAATCAAGCTGCATATCGCTGACTTTTTCTGCAATCCGCATAAAATCATCCGCATTCGGATGTTTGAATCTCCACTGCCGGTAATATTCCAACAGAATCTTGTCCAGTACTTCATCCCCGACAATATATCCCAATTGCACCATAAATACGGTTCCTTTATAATAAGACGAGAGTTCATAACCCAGGTTGGTGCTGAAAAAATCTGCATAAGTACTCGAAGGTTCCTGAAAATTGCTTTTAGCAAGCGATAAATACGCATCGTATTCTTGTTTATAGATCTGATCTGCAGAAGTATCTTTATTTAAATGGCCCCAATTCCGCGCAGCAGCGTATTGAGTGAATCCTTCATCCATCCAGGGATATTTCAATTCATTTGTGCCCAGCATGCCCTGATACCAGCTATGCATAAATTCATGCATCCAGCCGCTGGCATCTTTCAAAAGAGTTGCCATAGGATATTCCATCCCACCATCACCTCCATGAATAAATGAATATTGTTTATATGGATAAGGGCCATAGGTCCGCTCAATGAATGGCAGAACGAGGGCAGCCTGATCAAGGATATTCAACCATTTTTTTTCCGGAACATTCGTTGTTTTATAGAGCACGTGCAGGGTAAGATCATTTCGGATTTTTTTAGTCGCGTGTTTGAAGCCGGGATCGGCAGCCCATACAAAATCGTGTACGTTCGGGGCAAAGAAATGCCAGGTAAGTTTATCACCGGCAGGCCGCATAACTTTGATGCCGGGCGATTCATATCCATAGCCAATCTGATTAGGATTTTGTAAATATCCGGTTCCGCCCAGGATATATGTCTTATCTATGCGGATTTTTACATCAAAATCCCCCCACACGCCATAGAATTCCCGTGCAACATAAGGTGTCGGATGCCAGCCCGCATAGTCGTATTCGCATATCTTAGGATACCATTGACTCATGGAATAGCGAACCTGGGTTTCGGGATTGTCGCGACCGCTTCTGCGGATTTGCAAAGGCACCTGGCCTTCAAATTCCATATCAAAGTTTACTGTACTGTTTGGAAGAATGGGCTTTGTTAGATTTACTTCAAGAATAGTCTCTTCCATTTTAAACGGTTGCGGCACACCATTCATTTTGAGAGATAATATTTTCTGATAGCCGATTTCATCTGGTTTTAAGTGTTGGATCCTGTCCCGGACGCGTTCATCCCAGTCGGGATTTCCATGAATAAGGATTTGCCCAAGTGCCCGGCTGTGGTTATCCATCATGCTGTTCGGCTGAAAAGCATTCCAGTATAAATGGTAAAAAACTTTTCTTAATGTGTCCGGAGAATGATTGCTGTATTCGAGGTGTTGTTTTCCTGTAAACCGGTTGCTGGTCACATTCATGTCAATATCCATGAAATACTTTACGCGCTGTTGCCAGCGGTCAGGCTGCGCAAAACCGACAATGGCCATGCCCAGGGCAAGGAGCAAACAGATGGCAATTTGAAATATCTTATCTGGCAAAATACGTGTCTGGTTCATAACTTAACTAATAAAAATAATGCATAAAAATTTATCCCGTGCCTTCCAGCACGAGCACAATTTCCCCTTTGACTCCTTTTTCAGCAAAGTGATCAGTTACTTGTTGCAGCGATCCGCGGATATTTTCCTCATACAATTTAGTTAGTTCACGGCTTACACAACATCTTCTGTCCGGGCCAAAATACAGCATGAATTCCCGGAGGGTTTTCAGGAGCCTAAGCGGCGACTCGTAAAAGACCATTGTTCTTTGTTCAGCAGCAAGTTTCTTCAGCAGTGTCTGCCGGCCCTTTTTCAGGGGCAAAAATCCTTCAAAGCAAAACCGGTTCATTGGCAATCCGCTATTTACGAGTGCGGGAACAAAAGCGGTTGCTCCCGGCAGGCATTCCACGCGGATATTTACCTGAATACATTCCCTTACGAGCAAATAAGCAGGGTCTGAAATACCTGGCGTGCCGGCGTCGGTCAGAAGTGCCATGATTTTCCCCTGAAGCAGCTGATCAACCAGGTGGCGAAGCACTTTATGTTCGTTGTGCTGGTGAAAAGAACTGAGCGGTCTGATGATCTTGTAATGGTTTAGCAGTTTTAGTGAAGTGCGGGTATCTTCCGCCAGAATCAGATCGGCATTTTTTAGCGTTTCCAGCGCCCGGAAGCTAATGTCCTGCAGATTGCCTATAGGAGAAGGAACGAGATAAAGCATGGAGTTAATGTGATAATGTGAAAATATGAAAATGAATGAAACGAGTAGGAGAAAGCGGATTTAATTCAGATGTGCCAATTTTCTGAAAAAATTCCAGGATCACATATTTTCAAATTATCAAATTTTCAAATTTTCAAATTCTTATTCGCCTACAGAAACCTCAAAGTATTCCATCACCGGATTAGCAAGCAGTTTTTTACTCGCTTCTTCGGCAATTTTTCTTGCCTGCGCTTCATTTTGCGCTTCAACCTGAAGCTGTATGGTTTTGCCGATGCGAACATCGCTTACCGATTGCAAACCCAGATTGCGAAGGCCGCCCATAACTGCTTTTCCCTGAGGATCCAATAATTCCTTCAAAGGCATCACTTTAACCTGAACCGAAAAATTCATACGATCCTGTTTTTAAAGATCAAAGATAATACAATGTAAAAAAGGAAGATGAGGGGAACAGCGAGCCATTGAAAAAGGAAAATAGAAACAAGTGCAATCAGGAGCAGAATTATTCTGGGCAGATTTTGGCCGGAAGCATCCCGGCTGAACTTCATGGACATTACCCGGAACCGGCTGATCATGCCGTAGCTTAGTAACAATATAATAGCGTATAAAACCCATTTGTTTAATAAAAGGTTAATTATCCAATTGCTGTTTCTTGTCCAGTAGATCAATGGAAAAGAGGCGATCATCATTCCCACTGCCGGAACGGGAATGCCCTTGAATGAATGCGATTGGGATTGATCGAGGTTAAATACGGCCAGTCTGAATGCAGCTGCACAGGGAAGGATCAAAGCCGGAAGAAGTAAAAGTATGGAGACATCTGCACCATCTGCCTGACGCATATAACTCATTCTTAAAAACTGGTAAAGGATCATTCCCGGCGCCACACCAAAACTCACGAGGTCCGCCAGTGAATCCAACTCGCGTCCGAGATTGGAACTTGCCTTTAACCATCTTGCTAAAAGGCCGTCAACAAAATCTGCAAGTGCAGCAAGGCTAATGAACAGTGGAGCGAGCCAGATCTTTTCAGGTATATCAACATATTGTGTTCCATCATTGGAATACACTATGGTGATCCCGTTCTGTAAAATGCAGATCAGGGCAACACATCCGAAAAATAAATTAAGTAAGGTGAAAAAATTGGGTAGTTGTTTCATATTTTCCTGAATGCCATGCCGTTTTTATTCCCGTTTTGCAGGCAGGGATCATTTTTGCATGCTTGCTTCAATCTCTTCCACTGTAATGGGTATCTCTTTCATCAGATCCTTGTTTCCATTCTTAGTGAGCCACACATTATTTTCTATCCGGATGCCGAGGTTTTCCTCTTTTATATAAATACCAGGTTCTACGGTCAGTACCATGCCAGCACGTAAAGGTTCGGTGCGTGTTCCCAGGTCGTGCACATCTATTCCGAGGTGGTGGGAAATGCCATGATACATGTATCTCCAGTATGCCGGATTTTCCGGTGTGGCATTCTTAATATCGGATTTGCTGAGCAGACCAATCTTCTGAAAAATGTTGTCGGCCTCTTTGCCCACCTTCTGGTGATATTCATTGATAATGGTTCCGGGCTTCAGCAGGCTCTTGGCAAACCGGTGCAAATGATAGCAGGCATTATATACTTCTTTCTGACGTTTGGTAAATTTTCCATTCACGGGGATCGTGCGGGTAAGATCGGCACAATAACCGCCGTACTCCGCGCCAAAATCCATCAGGATCATATCACCGTTTTTGCATTCCTGGTTGTTGGATATATAGTGGAGCGTGCAGGCGTTGGCGCCCGAAGCCAGGATACCGCTATAAGCGGGACCAGTTGCCCTTTGTGAAAGAAAAGAATGTTGAATTTCGGCCTCTACCTCAAATTCAAAAACTCCCGGGCGCATAAATTTCATCACCCGGTCAAAAGCACTGTTCGTGATGTTTATGGCCTGTTGAATAACTTTCACTTCTTCGCCAGTCTTGACTGACCTCAGCTCTTTCAGAATTGGAGCGGCGCGATGGTATTGATGGAGCGGAAATCGCTTTCTGATATCTTCTATGAACCGGTATTCCCGGGTTTGTACCTGGGTGCTTTTGCGGTCATTTTCGTTTGAAGGCAGATAAATATTTTTTGCCAGGTGAATCCACACCTGCAGCAGCGGGTCAAGGGTATCCATCCACACAATCGTTTGGATCCCTGAAATGGCTTTGCCTTCCTCTGCCCGCAACCTTTTGCCGTCCCATTTCTCTTTCAGCTCATCCGGTCTCACGAGAACAAGCACTTCCCTGTATTTCGGATCAGGATGATCCGGAAAAAGAACCAGCATGCTTTCCTCCTGAACGATGCCTGTCAGCCAGTAAAGATTGCTATTCTGCTTAAATGGATAGAGTGCATCCCCATTAGAAGGCATTTCATCGTTGCTTACGAAAATTGCTATCGAAGAATGCAGTATTTCCTTTTGGAATCTTTGCCGGTTCTGCTTAAATATCAAGGGATTGAGCGGCATGTATTTCATCATTGTAAAAATAGGGAGGATTGATGAGACCACAACACGGTTAAGGAAGCTGAAAATTCCTAATGAGAAGCACCCGCGTACATCAGGATTGAGACGATAATACAGTAAATCTTCTATTTTATGAATATTTTCGAAATTATTACCCTCAAAAAAGGCTTTTTTTAGATAAGATTAAATTTTAGTTTTGGGGTTCAAACGATTGAATATGTCAGCACCTGTTATGCGTCTTCCCCTGAAAAAATTAATGAACCTCGGATTGAAAGTCAGTGGCAGCATCCATTACCAGCTGGGTGCAGAGGAACTGGTGAGCCAGTGCATTGAAAGAAATGAGGGCAGGTTGACTGACTCTGGCGCCCTGGCCATTAGCACAGGTGAATTTACCGGCCGCAGCCCCAAAGACAGGTATTTGGTAAAGGATGAGATTTCTTCCGGTACGGTGGATTGGAATCAGTACAACCAGCCCATGGAGGAAGAACAATTTGATCTGATATTTAAGCAGGTTACGGACTACCTGAACCTGCTTCCGGAAATCTGGGTCCGCGACAGTGCCGTTTGTGCCGATCCCGAATACCGGCTTAACATCCGGGTGATCACAGAAACACCGGCAATGAACCTGTTTGCCTATAATATGTTTCTGCGACCCGAGGAGGAAGGATTCAAAGCTGCCTGGCATGTATTGGTAGCTCCTGGTTTAAAACTGGATCCGGTCCGCTGCGGTATCCGGCAAAAGAACGCCGTAATTATCTCCTTGAAACATCAGGTGATCTTGCTGGCTGGCACAGGTTATACGGGAGAAGTTAAAAAATCAGTGTTCTCTGTATTGAATTATCTGTTGCCTTTAAAGAAAGAAGTGCTCAGTATGCACTGCGCTGCCAATATGGGAAAGTCAGGTGACACGGCTGTTTTCTTTGGTCTGAGCGGCACAGGCAAAACTACGCTAGGTGCAGACAGGAGCAGGCATCTGATCGGTGACGACGAACATGGCTGGACAAGGCATGGCGTATTTAATTTTGAGGGCGGATGTTACGCAAAATGTATTCATTTGAATGAAGCCAGTGAACCGGATATTTACAATGCCATCCGGAAGGGAGCATTACTTGAGAATACTGGATTTTTCCCTGGAACAAACCAGGTGAATTATGAGGATGCATCCCGCACTGAAAACACACGTGTATCTTATCCGCTTGATTATATTCCGAACGCCGTTATCCCATCTATGGGTAAGGCGCCATCGAATATTTTTTTCCTTACCTGCGATGCATCAGGCGTATTACCGCCGGTTTCCAGGTTGACGCCTGAACAGGCGATGTACCAGTTCATATCCGGATACACGGCCAAGATTGCGGGAACCGAGGCAGGCATAATAGAGCCAAAATCTACCTTCAGCGCTTGTTTCGGAGCACCATTTCTTCCATTACATCCGGGATTTTATGCTAAGATGTTGGGTGAGAAAATCCGGAAACACCAGGTATGTGTTTGGCTGATCAATACAGGATGGAGTGGTGGTGCATATGGCAAGGGAAAGAGGATACCATTAAATTTTACACGCTCAATAGTTGGTGCCGTTCTGGAAGGCAAACTGGGAAATTGCAACTGGATGGTTCATCCGGTTTTCCGCTTTGCTATACCGGAAACCTGTCCTGGCGTGCCGGATCATATCCTAAATCCCGAAAAAACCTGGAAAGATCCTGGTGAATATCAGGAAAAAGCACTTGAACTGGCTCATCAGTTCATAGATAATTTTAAAAAATATGAGCACCAGGTTCCTGAAGAGATTCTAAGAGGAGCGCCGGGCATTTAAAAAAAGATCGGAAAAACCTGTAAAATTAAAAATAAATTCACCATCTTGGCAGCTCATTGCTATTTCATCTAACGGCCTTTAACATTGTTTGCTCCTAAAAGCTCTTTTTAAAAGAGCTTTTTTATTTGGTCGATGGGTAAGTCCCAATTGGTTGACGGGCTTTATGTGCGAATCCGCACCTGATCCGTCAACCGTCAACTGTCAACCGTCAACGAATCATAAGGAAGGTTCTAAAATAAACCATACAACTGAGCATCAATCCGCGTAATGATCTCCCCCAGATGCTCTTCATTTTCCGGAAATTTATTTTTGTCCACATCAATAACCAGGAGACCGCCTTCTTTATACCCATCAATCCATTTGTTATAGAGATCATTTAGCCTTTTAAGATAATCCAGCCGGATATTTTCTTCATATTCCCGCCCTCGCTTCTGAATCTGGCCAACCAGGGTCGGTACGGAAGCCTGAAGGTAAATCAGCAGGTCGGGCGGCTGAACCATCCGTTTCAGTGTCTGAAAGAACTGAAAATAATTATTATAGTCACGCTTGCTCATCAGCCCCATATCGTGCAGATTGGGCGCAAAAATATGGGCATCCTCATAAATAGTACGGTCCTGAATTACAGTTTCTGTTCCGCTATAGATCTCGAGTAGCTGATTGAGCCTGCCGTTTAAGAAATAAATCTGAAGATTAAAACTCCAGCGGGGCATGTCCTCATAAAAATCATTCAGGTAAGGATTATGGTCGGCATCCTCAAACTGCGGGATCCATTTGTAATGTTTGCTGAGCAATTCCGTAAGGGTGGTTTTACCCGCACCGATATTACCGGCAACCGCAATATGTTTTGGTTTTTTCGATTTTGCCATGCCTAAATGTAAAGTCTTATCATCGAAATATAAAAAGAATCGTTCGACAAAACCTGGCCTTAAAACCCTATTGCTTCCCGTACTTTAACCAGGGTTGCCCTTGCACTTTTTCTCGCTTTGCCGGCGCCATCGGACAGGATTCCATCGATATGCGCAGGATTTTGCTGGAGCCTTTGCGCGTTTTCCCTCAGCGGCCGGATAAAGCTGACGAGGTCTTCCGCCAATTGTTTTTTCATATCTCCGTATCGGATCCGGCATTGATTGAAATCTTCTTCGAACTCATCCACCGTATCCTTCTTACTTACTAGGCTTAGAAGGGTGAATAACCCCTGGATATAATCTGGTTTTTTGCTATTGACAGCAACAGGTCCCTGATCTGTTTTAGCTTTCATGATCTTTCTCGTAATCAGGACATCATCGTCATTCAGATAAATCGTATTCATCTGGTTCTCGCTCTTGCTCATTTTTCCGCTTCCATCCAGGTTGAGGATCTTTACCAATTCACCCCCATAGTTAAACGCCACCGGTAGAGGAAACACTTCGCCATATCGGTGATTAAACCGTTCGGCAAAATTGCGGGTCATTTCAATATGCTGTTCCTGGTCCTTTCCCACTGGAACTTTCAATGCCCGGTGAATAAGAATGTCGGCAGCCTGCAAAACAGGATAGGTGATCAGGCCTGCATTGACATTCTCCGGCTGCTGGCGCACCTTGTCTTTGAAAGTCGAAGTCTTTTCCAGTTCGCCCCTGTAAGCAAGCATATTGAGATAAAGATAGAGTTCGGCTATTTCCGGAATATCACTCTGCAAATAGATCACACATTTCTCAGGATCGAGGCCGCCCGCAACAAGTTCAGATACCA
>Ga0182024_10026829_pt1 | contig 10106 bp, 10 predicted proteins | sample P32metaG_FD_120480 | JGI IMG/M metagenome (GOLD analysis project Ga0182024, IMG submission 120480) | Permafrost microbial communities from Stordalen Mire, Sweden - P3-2 metaG (Illumina Assembly) | ecosystem: Environmental > Terrestrial > Soil > Wetlands > Permafrost | place: Sweden: Stordalen...
CCATTCTCGTTCCGCGCTTATCGTCCCCTAACATCCCCTGATTTGCTGGAGGTTAGGGTTGCAAGTGCTTGAAAAGAATGGCGGGGACGACGGGACTCGAACCCGCGGCCTCTGCCGTGACAGTGACCATTTCACTCGTAACTAACAGAAAACACGCGGCACGGATGGCGCTACAAAAACGTTTCAGTCACCCTCAGGAACAGTTCGTGGACTGTTAATGGACCATAATTGTTGAACGTGCTCCGATAGAAATTTTCGAGGCCGTCAGTGCGTCGCACGGCGTTCCTGTGTCATTTCCCGAATTTAGGCTTTGGCTGTTCGTCTAACGGGGGTGAGGCACTAACACCTCGTCCGCGTGTTCCGGCAAGTCCGGGACGAGCCACCGAAACAACAGAGTCGCGGTCAAGGCTCCTGCTAGTTGTGCCACGATGAACAGGGGAACATCGGACGGCTGAATCCCAGCAAAAGTGTTGGACAAGGAGCGGGCGATTGTCACTGCCGGGTTCGCAAAAGAGGTTGACGCCGTAAACCAGTAAGCGGCGGTGATGTAGCTCGCGACAGCGAACGGCACCGCTCCTGAGCGCAATCGCGAACATCCCCAGATCACGGACAAAAGCCCGAACGTCGCCACGAACTCGCTCAGAACTAGCGCCCACCCATGCCGGGTATGTGAGGAGATGGAATACCAGTGCAGTCCAAACATCAAATGCGCAATGATCGCCCCGGCAATTCCTCCCGCGCATTGCGCAAGCATGTAAGCCACAGCTTCGGCCCAAGGAATACCGTGCTCAATTGCATCGGCGAGCGTAACTGCTGGATTCAAGTGTGCGCCAGAAATCGGCCCAAACGTCAGGATGAGAGCGACCAACGCCGCGCCAGTCGCAATCGTGTTCGCCAGGAGAGCAATCGCGACGTTACCACCCGACAACCGCTCACCCATGATGCCGGAGCCGATCACGGCAGCAACGAGGAACGCGCTGCCCAGAAATTCAGCCGTCAGTCTGGCGCGCAGATTGAATTTCATTGGTGGCCGATATTGTCGATTTCTTTTTTGATCGCAAGCTTGCTGATAGTAGCGAGAGGGAGACAAAGGAACAGACCGATGCGTCGCTCTAGAGTCACAAAAGCATCACGGTATGCCCGCTTGATTTCTTCTGCCGTGCCACGAACCGCAGCGGGATCGGCAACCCCCCAGTGAGCCGTCATCGGCTGACCCGGCCAGATAGGGCAGACTTCTTTCGCGGCGTTGTCACAGACGGTAAAGACGAAATCGAGTTTGGGGGCGTCGGGCTTTGCAAACTCTTCCCAACTCTTGCTTCGGAGACCGTCTGTTGGCAAATGAGCATTCTGCAGCTGCGCGATAGCCTCCGGTCGCACTACTCCCGAGGGATGGCTCCCAGCACTGTAGGCGGTAAAGTTCGGTCGGCCTTTGTAATTCATGATTCCTTCGGCCATGATGGACCGAGCAGAGTTGCCCGTGCACAGGAACAGCACGTTGTATCGGCCTTCCATCTGGTCTCCTATTGCTGTGGCTTGACGGCGCGCACGAAAGCACTCATGATCTTTCCGTCCACTTGCGGCGCGATTGCGTCAACGTCAATGTTCTGGCCCGCTAGAAATTCGCGGGCGTCATCCACGTTGTAAACGCGGGTCGGTTCAAGGTCTATCTGCTCGAATCCTGCGGCAGCGAGCTTGGTGCGGTAGTCGTTCTCTTCTAACGATCCCGCGACGCAGCCAACCCAAAGCAGAAGGCTCTTCCGAAGTTCAGGTAGTATCTCTCCGCGAGTGACTACGTCCGACACAGCGAACCGTCCACGTGGCTTGAGCACGCGGAAGGCCTCCCGCAGAACCGCGTCCTTATCCGAGGATAGATTGATCACGCAGTTTGAAATGATCACGTCCACAGAGTTGTCGGGCAGCGGTATGTGTTCAATCTCGCCCTTCAAGAACTCCACGTTCGTGATGCCTGACTTGCGCTTGTTCTCTTCGGCGAGAGCGAGCATCTCATTCGTCATGTCCAGCCCGTAGGCTTTCCCGGTCGGGCCTACACGCTTCGCGGAAAGCAACACGTCTATGCCGCCACCGGAGCCGAGGTCTAAAACGATCTCACCCTGATTCAGCTTGGCGAGAGCAGTCGGATTCCCGCAGCCGAGCGAGGCAAGCATTGCCTCTTCGGGAATCTGACCTGCTTGCGTAGCGTCGTATAGATTCGACGTGATCGGATCACAGCAACCGCTACTGGCAGTCGCTCCGCAACAAGAACTGCCGCCAGCCTTCACCCGCAACGCGGCCTGTCCATACTTCTCTTTAACCACTTCCTTGATGTCTGTGGTGCTCATGAACTCTCCTTATTTACAAAGTCGAACGACCTGTTCGGGCTTGACGGCCTTGTTTCGAGTGCAGCACTCCGCGTACAGGAACTGAAGCAGCTCCTGAAGTGCGTCCGTGTTGGCGGTGTATCGGAGGAAGGTACTTTCGCGCTGAACGTGGACTAAATCCTCGCCCTTGAGTTTTTCGAGGTGGTGGGACAGCGTGGAATTGGGAATCTCTAGTTCGTCCTGAATTTCGGTGACGACCAGGCCATCTGGGTGAGCCGACAGTAGCAACTGCATGATCCGCAGACGCGGTTCCGAACCCATGGCGGAAAGCATGTCGGCCAGCTTTGCAACTTTGTCCGGCGGTTTGGCACCTTGGACGCTAGGCATATTTCCATAATTGCAGTAATATGGGTTTGGTGTCAAGTTGAACCGAATTGAAGAGTGCTGCTCGACTCGTAGATTCAAGCCTATCGCGAATTGCTGGCGGTTCTGCCCAAAACGCTTGCACGCGGAATAAACTAGTCGGAAAGAAAAGTCTGCAATATTTGGAGACACCTTGTGGGAGAACAACTACCTGGGCGCCGAGACTTTCTCAGAATGACGGGGATGATAGCCGGTGCTGGAGTGCTCCGCTCCAAAAACCCCCTGAGCCTAGGGGCTTCGCTCGGATTAGAGAGTTTCGGAGCGAGTTCTTCTCAGTCCGATTCGAACCGACCCGACTACGTCTTACGAATTTCCGCAAGTCCGGTCGAGATCGCCCCAAAACACATCGTTTCGACGATCACGTACAACGGTCAATTCCCAGGCCCCCTACTGCGTTTCAAAGAGGGTCAGCCGGCCACGGTCGAAGTCCACAACGACAGCGACACTCCTGAGCAGTTGCACTGGCATGGCCAGATGGTCTCCACCGACGTAGATGGCGCTGCCGAAGAAGGGACGCCTTTCATCCCGGCGCGCGGAATGCGTCGAATAGTTTTCACGCCGCGACCATCTGGTTTTCGTTTCTACCACACGCATAATCGGGCGGGGGCCGATCTCCACGCAGGACAGTACAGTGGCCAAGTCGGCCCCGTGTACATCGAAGCCAAACGTGAGGAGGGTAACCACGACCGGGAACTCTTTCTCGTTCTAAAGGAATTCGAACCGTCTTTCAGTCAGGGCGGCGATATGGCGCAAGATTTCCTGGCTCCGTCCACGCGAGTGAAGGAACTGGAGTCGAGTGGCGAGTCCGCGATGAAGGCCTCGCTTGCGAAGGGGATGCCACACGGATATGAAGTGGGCTATCGATATTTCACTATCAATGGTCGCATGTTGGGTCATGGTGAGCCGGTCAGCGTCAAACTGGGCGAACGGGTGCTGTTTCATGTCCTGAATGGCAGTGCCACCGAGATTCGAAGCCTGGCCTTGCCGGGACACACTTTCAAAGTTGTCGCTTTAGACGGCAATCCTGTTCCGACCGCTGCCGAGGTCCCGGTGCTCTGGCTGGGAACCGCAGAACGGGTTTCTGCCGTTGTCGAAATGGATCATCCGGGTGTGTGGGTTATGGGCGACCTCGCGGACGATGACCGGGGCCACGGCATGGGCATTGTCGTGGAATATGCGGGACACAAAGGAAAGCCTGTGTGGTCACCGCCGAAGCCGTTTCATTGGGATTATTTGCGTTTCGCAAAAGGCGGTGCAACTGCACTTTCGCCGGACGAGACGTTCGAGATGACCTTCGCAAAGGACAATGCCGCCGAAGAAGGTTTCAACCGATGGACGATCAACGGAGCCGCTTACCCGATGACCCAAGGGGTTGTACCCGCTTCATTTCACTTGAAGCAAGGCAGGCGTTACCGGATCCGCATGCGCAATGCCAGCGACGATATCCATCCCATCCATCTTCATCGGCACAGTTTCGAATTGACCAAGCTCGCGGGCAAGCCGACCGTTGGTGTGATGAAGGATGTTGTGATGCTGGGCGGATATCAGGAAGCGGAAGTGGATTTTGTCGCCGACAATCCGGGGCTGACTTTGTTTCACTGCCATCAGCAACTGCACATGGACTTTGGCTTTATGACCCTGTTCGATTACGTCTAAGCCTGTTTAACTTGATGCCCAAACTCTTGATTCCAACGAGGAGGTAGCAATGCTCATAAAAGCGGACTCACCCTGGGAGAGTCGTGCGTCGAAGGCCGTCGTGCTGATTCGCGTTCTGGTGGGCTGGGTTTTCCTCTCCGAAGGTATACAGAAGTTTTTGTTCACGGACTCCCTCGGAGTCGGACGCTTTGTGAAAATCGGCATTCCCTGGCCGCAGGTCATGGCCCCGTTTGTCGGAGTGGTTGAGATTGTTTGCGGCTCTCTGTTGTTGGTGGGTTTAATTACACGGCTGGCGACCGTGCCGCTGCTCATTGATATCTCCGTCGCCATATATTCGACCAAAATCATCACGCTTGCGAAGAACGGGCTTTGGGGGACGTTGCACGAAGCCCGCACGGATGTGAGCATGTTGCTCGGCCTCATCTTTCTGCTTCTGGTTGGTGCTGGCACGTGGTCTCTTGACGCGTGGTTAGCGGAGAGACGGGCCGCAACTCATGGCTGAACAACCAGCCCTTGCATCTCCAGAATCTATTTCCGAAAAGAGACAGGTTCCTCTCGATGAGCTTGCTTTGTTCTTTCTGCGGCTGGGAACGACAGCCTTCGGTGGACCCGCAGCCCACATTGCGATCATGGAAGACGAGCTCGTCCGGAGGCGCAAGTGGCTTTCTCGTGAAAAGTTCCTCGACTTGCTCGGCGCCAGCAATCTCATCCCAGGGCCGAGTTCAAGCGAATTGGCTATTCATATCGGTTACTTGTGCGGCGGTTGGAGAGGTCTGCTGATCGCAGGTATCTGCTTCATTGTTCCAGCAGCATTGATGGTCGCCGGTATTGGATGGCTATACGTCCGTTTTGGCAAGCTCACCGCGACCGCAGGTATCCTCTATGGAATCAAGCCGGTCGTGATCGGAGTCATTCTTCAGGCCCTTTGGAGTCTTGGACGAACAGCGGTAAAAACAACGTTTCTTGGATTCGTCGCCCTGCTCTCCCTCGTGTTATCTGTTTTCGGTTTGCATCCGTTGCTTTTGCTTCTCGTGGCTGGCGCAGTAGCGTGCGCGCCTGCTCTGAGAACGTCGCGCGTGTCCTTCTCGGTGCTTCCCGTTCTGACGATTGGAGGCGGCATCCTTACCACCACAGCATCGTTCAGCCTGTTGTCGCTACTTTTGGTCTTCTTGAAGCTAGGGGCAACCGTGTTCGGCAGCGGCTATGTGCTATTGGCCTTCCTGCGCGCCGATCTGGTCACCCATCGAGGCTGGTTAACGGATGCGCAGCTTGTAGATGCCGTTGCTGTGGGGCAAGTAACGCCGGGACCTGTTTTCACAACGGCTACTTTTATTGGCTTCATTCTTGGAGGAATTCGCGGCGCTGTCATTTCCACCGTGGGCATCTTCCTTCCTGCATTTCTTCTAGTAGCGGTGAGCGGTCCACTGGTGCCGCGTATTCGAAAGTCCAAGCCCGCCGGGGCTTTCCTTGATGGTGTGAACGTTGCATCACTCGCGTTGATGGCTGCTGTCACTTGGGAGCTTGGGCGAGCATCCCTCGTTGACACTCTTACCGTTCTTGTGGCCGTGGCATCGTCAATCGGTCTGCTTCGGTTTCGCGTGAATTCCGCGTGGCTTGTCCTGGTCGGTGCCGCCATTGGCCTGATAACGAGTGTAGTTCACCTGCGATAAAGGTGTCTGTCGTCCTTTCACCTTGGGATCTTGGGGCAACTAGTGGTCAGTCGGGGTGGCCGCGCTTTCTCGGGCTGATCGCATGACCGGAATACCAACTCTTCCGAAAGAGCACTAGGGGCAGAACGAGGGGTCGGTCATCGTACTAATTTCGCCGAAGGTTCTGCGGCATTCGCTGATTTGCCGTCCCGAGTTCCCAGCCCTATCAACATCGGCATGTCTTTGGGATAGACCACGTCGCGTCCTCGCGCCAGAAAATGATAATAGATCGACAATGCCGCTCCATACGATCCAAACCCGGCCGACACAACGCGCGAATGTGCAGCAATTCCCACAATTATCCCTACCAACTTAAATCCCGATGCACCACTTACCGCACCGCCTCCCGCTTCGCCCACGCTCTGGCCCCCCTGTCCTGCATCGCGATCCGGAGAAGCTTGCGAAGCCGCCAGCATAACTTGAATTCCGGTAATCAAATATCTTGTTCGCGGAGTGGTCACCTCTGCCCCACCCTCATCGTCGAGCTTCAAGTGTTCACCCTTAGCGACCGCCACGCCCTCCAAAGTTGTCTCAACTTTTTGCTCGATTCCATTCGGTGGCGCAACCTCGTGAAACAGAATTCGTAATTGTCCGTTGCGTCCCATTCGCCGCGCTGGCTGCGCCTGCCGCACTGAGCCCTTAATCACGCTTCCTTCAGGAAGAATAAGGTGATCCGAGACGACCAGCGGCTCGGTGATAAGCGCCTCCACCAGGTCTCCCTGTTTTGCGGTCGACGAACTCAGAGCTGTCACCAGCCGCGCATGCACCACGCTCCCGTTAGGGGGCGGCGATCCAATGTCCGTAAGCCTTTCCGGTTTCACCGCCTCGGTCCCAAAATCCAGAGGTTGTAACAAATCCGCATTGAAGCTCGTCCCCGCATCAATGTATTGCGGATGCACCGGCAACTGCGCCAGCAAGATTCTCTTAACCTTATGCATCTTTCCCGGTTCGTGGATCTGATTCTGTAAATCGTTCCACTTCTGGTGAATAGCCTGGCGCGTTGTACTCACCTTTTTGGAAGCCGCATCCTGCACCTTGTTTTTCTGTTCTGGCTTCTCCTTCGCCGACACAAACCGCAGCACTCCGTCCGGAGCGGGCGAAGCCACCGTTTGCAAGGGCACCCGGCGCCCATCATCCATGACCAGCTCATCGAACTGCACATGCACCTTCCGCGCTGGAGAAAAATTGCCATTTGCCGCTTGCATCGTTCGTACCATCTTCGGTACCGCATCGATCGCCGAAACTTTCCCGTTCACCACCGTTCCGACCGGAATCAGCAGCTTGTCGAACGCATACACTGGCTCCGTTGTCCTGCATTGGATCACCTGCCCTACTTTCCGCACCCGTACGTCCGAGTCAATCGCCACCTTGATCGGAGTGCCAACCTCAACGCTCATCGATATAGGCATCGGCGTAGCGCCCAAGCTCTCTGACACCTTCTGCGAGGCAGGCATATCCTCGTTCTGCTGCTGTGCTGCCGCCGGAGGCCGCTGCTTCAACGTCTGCGCGATACTCACGGCGCTACACAACCCAGCCGTTAGCACTGTCAGCCCGAATAAACTTCGTCGCATTGTAATAACTCCCGATTGTTCTGCGCTGGAAAGAGACAGTCCTTCAAAGGCTGCGTGAACCGCGACTATTGGGAATACCAGATCGCCAGAGAAGCGAAAGAACCGTGTCTACTATGAAGCTCCAAAGACGGAGAATGGTTGCAACTCCGACGGTACTATCGAGGAAATCGTAAGCGTAGACGGGAGTGGAAAGGGAAAAATTGTCCAGGATGAACAAACTGTCATCTTCTCGAAAGGGAGCGGTAATGTTCCGGTCGTATCGTAAAACTGGGCTGCCGGTCGTGGTGTGCCACGCCAGCGTCACTCTGAACTCGGCTTTAACATGTCCTTGTGTGTGTTCGATAAGGGTTGGGGCCGCCTGTTGATCTTGCTATTGGCGAGTATTTTGCGATCGACATTGGCCGCCTCGCAGCAGTTGCCAGACGCTCCATCAGCGGTCATGCGTGCGCGCTTTTCCCTGGCAGGAGACTCGGATACTTCCGCCGATCCACAGCAGTCGTCTGCCCCGGCATCTACGGATTCGAGTCACAGCAAATTTCTCACTCGATGGGCCAAACGTGGGCTTCGTGATCAGGCCGATATTTATACAGTTCCTCTCCATCGTTCTGAAATGAAGTGGGTCATCGGACTCCCTATTGTCACGGCAGGCCTGATCGCGATTGACAAGCATGCTTCGGGCACGCTCCCGAGAAACCCTTCGAGCGCGAGTGCTGATATCTCTGACGTGGGACTGTTCGCTACCGCTGGTGCGGTGGGAGTGCTTCTCATCGATGGAAAGACCCAAGGAGATTCTCATGCCTTCGAAACCGGCGTGCTTGGAGCCGAGGCGATGGCAAACAGCGGCGTCGTGTATGCCGTGTTGCAGCTCATTGCGGAGCGTGAACGTCCTTTACAAAGAACGGGTCAGGGACATTTTTTTCAGACCAGCGGCTTGGATAATTCCTTTCCCTCCGGCCATACGATCATCACGTGGACAGCTGCCAGCACAATTGCGCACGAATACCCAAAGCCTTGGGTAGAGTGGCTCACTTACGGAACCGCAGCGGCCGTTTCGGTGACGCGATTCACTAGTTTGCAACACTTCCCCTCCGATGTTGTAGTGGGAAGCACACTTGGGTACTTGATCGGACGCCACATCTTCCATGCTCATTGCAAGGTTGGTCTCAGTGCGGCATGCAGTGCGAAATAGTTCAGGAACACAGCCTCTATTTCTAGAAAGCGCGAGGTGACTGATGTTGAAGAATAGGTTTGGCAATCGGCCTGGTGCTATCCCTTGTGTCTTAGCTATTTGGCTGCTCCTTCAGCTTGTACCTTCACTGATCGCCCAGACGGCCGGAATGGGTGTGCTGACGGGCAGGGTCGTGGATTCGTCCGGTAGTCCGGTTGCGAACGCCACCGTGACGGTGACGAGCGTGGACAACGGCCAGGCACGAAGCGCCACGACGGGGACGGATGGCTCTTATAGATTCGACGATTTGCCGCCGGGGAATTATCGGATGAAGCTTGAGGCGACCGGCTTCCAGACGTTGGAGATTCCGTCCGCGACTGTCGATGGAACTAAGCCATCAGTTGTGGACGAGAAGCTGCAGGCCAGTGCGCCAACCACGATCAAACCAGCGCTAGAGCAACAGGATAATTTGCCGAACGCCCCATCCAGCAGTTCGGCGCCTTCGCTTTCGGATTTAGGCCTCACTCCCGAACAGACTCAGGGAAACGCCCGTGAGCAAGCGCTGCTGGATAAACGGACACACATGCTGAAGATCCATCAACGGATGGGTTTGATCACGACGATACCGCTCATTGCGACGGTGATCCTCGGTCCTGGCGCTGGCGGCAAAAGTGAAGGCACGGCTACTCGCGATTTGCACGTTGCTCTGGGTGCGCTCACCGGCGACCTATACGGGATCACCGCTTATTACGCCATTCGCGCTCCCAGAATCCCCGGAACCAAAAAGCGCGGTCCGATAAAATTTCACGAGGCGATGGCGTGGATACACGGCCCTGGCATGATCGCCACGCCCATCCTGGGAATTATGGCGTTCGATCAGAAGAACAAAGGCGAAAAAGTTCATGGCGCCGCCTCCGCGCATGGACCAGTGGCCATCGTGACGGCCGGCGCGTTTGGGGCTGCTCTTCTTTCGGTTTCGTTTAAGTTCTGAGCACAGTTTATGAATAAGAAAATATTGATCGTGTTCTTGCTCGTAACCCTCCCCGCGTTTGCTGCGGACAGCCAATGGGTCCTCAAACAAAGCACGCTCACCTACCATGTGGCGCACCCACTGCATGAGTCTGAGGGTGTGAGCCATGCGGCGCGAGGCAAGGGCGTTTGCCACGACGGACAGTGCGATTTCTTGATCGCGGTAGCCGTGAAGTCGTTTGATTCGGGGGACAGCAATCGTGACCTTCATATGGTTCAGGTTACGCGCGGC
>Ga0182024_10026830_pt1 | contig 10105 bp, 7 predicted proteins | sample P32metaG_FD_120480 | JGI IMG/M metagenome (GOLD analysis project Ga0182024, IMG submission 120480) | Permafrost microbial communities from Stordalen Mire, Sweden - P3-2 metaG (Illumina Assembly) | ecosystem: Environmental > Terrestrial > Soil > Wetlands > Permafrost | place: Sweden: Stordalen...
CGGTGTCGAAGAGGCCCTTGCTTACCGTCTCCTTGTCCTGCACAAAAGCCGCGATCACATCGTTCAGATCTTCACGGCAAATCCTTGCGGCCTCGGGCCCAGCCTCCTTCAGTCCCGCGATCTCGATGTTGATCCTGCCATTCGTCTCATCGACACCGACGTTAGTGCGACCTTCCTGATAGCCGTCGTCGCCATAGTCGAAGCCGTCCTGTGGTCCGGCGTTCTTCGGCGTGAAGTCGAACTTCGGCGCAAGCACCTGCTCCATCAGCAAGCTGGCGGCGATCGCCTTCAGCGTGTCGTTGACAGCTTCAACAACGTCCGATTGCGCAGCCATAGGTTCGGCAATTAGGTTGGTGAACCGTGCCTTCGCCTTGCCAGGAGCGTCCCGCGTCACTCGTCCGATGATCTGCACGATCTCCGTGAGGCTGTTCCGGTAGCCAACCGTCAAGGCGTGTTCGCACCAGATCCAGTCGAATCCTTCCTTCGCCATACCCAAGGCGATGATGATGTCTACGTGGTCGCGGTTGTCGCGTTGCGCCGGGTCCCGTAGCGCACCGAGAATGCGGCTGCGGCGGTTACCGTCGGTGTCGTCCACCAGGTCTGCAACCTTCAAGACGCGGCCCGTGTCTCTCTGCCGCACCAGGTGAAAGTCCGTCTGCTCGTCGCGGCCCATCCATTCGCCAAGAATGCTGAGGATGACGCCGACTTCTTCGTGCTTGTCCGTCGTGCTCGCACTTGAGTTCACGCTAGGGATGTGGACGATCGTCTTGAGTGCCGGATTCAGGACTTCTTCGATCGCTTCGAGGTAGTTGCCGGTATAGAACCAATACCCGATGTCCAGCGACTTCAGGTACTGATAGCCGTTCAACTGCTCATAGTAGGTATAGACGACGGATTGGAAGCGGGCTTCGTCTTCAGGGCTGAGGACGGCGACAGCATCGCCGCGGAAGTAGGAGCCGGTCATGGCGACGACGTGGGCGCTGCCACGGTCAAGCAGATCCTTGAGTTGTGCGCCCAGCCGGTTGTTGTCGCTGGTGGAGACGTGATGGAACTCGTCGATGGCGACCAAGCGGCCGTCGAAGGCTTCCGCGCCAAACTCCTCCATGGCGAAGCGGAAGGTCGCGTGGGTGCAGACCAGGGCTTTGTCTTCACTAGCGAGAAACTCGCCGACGGCCTTCACTTTACCTTTAGCTACACCGTTGTCATCGGCGCCAGGCATGTTGCACAGATTCCAGTACGGCTTGACGATCCAGTCCGCCCAGAAACCCGTGGCCATCAGCGGTTCATCGCCGAAGCTCGCACCGATGGAGCGCTCAGGCACCACGATTAGCGCCTGCTTCACACCTTGGTTTGCCAGTTTGTCGAGCGCGACGTACATCAGTGCGCGACTCTTACCGCTGGCCGGCGGTGACTTGATCAGCAGGTACTGCTCGCCGCGCATCTGGTACACGCGCTCCTGCATGGGCCGCATGCCCATCTCGTTGACGTTCGTGGACCGACCAGTGTGTTCGGTCGCGATGGAGACGGAAGGAATCGAAGCTGCTCTCATGCGGTAGTTCTCCGGGCTCGTTTGACTGAAGGCTTTGCGCTCGCACTAGGCGTAGCGGTCATCTTGGTGTACATCTCGAACAGCTTCTCCAGCCGTTCAGTATCATTGCGGAAGCGGCGGCCGATGTAGATTCGCTCGAATACCTCGTCGTTCGCCTCATGCGCGGCGCGGAGGTTCTCCGGCATGGTCTCGGGGTCGTAGAGGTCGGCGATTGTGGCAGGATAATGCACTTCCCGCGCCAGTAGGATGTCTTCTGCGCAACGCGTCAGGTCGGCCTTGTTTTGCTCGGTGAGCACAGGCACAGGGAAAGTGTTCCAGCCAAGGGTATTTGAGTAGCGGTAATCTGTCTTGATCTTTCCGCAAACTGTCGCGATCCAAACGAGATGCAGCCGTGAAGCAATGAGGCTCAGACTCCAAGTTGGCCCATCGTAGATAGCACAAGCAGCGTTCGAAATCACATTTCCAGGAGGCAGCAGCCCAACTGGAAGGTACGCTCTTGATTCGCTCGAATGAATTGGCACGACGATCGTACTTTGGACGGCGGTTCGCATTAGCTTGAGCTGGTGAGCTCGTCTGGCAAGCGCATGCGCTCCCCCGTCCGGACTTGCCAGCCTCACCCGCCGTACAGCTTCAATTCGGGCCTTCAAAGAATCAATAGAAAGCGCTTCACCCAGGTGGGAATCTTCGATCCAAATGCAAAGCCTAGAACCGCCGTTGCCTGGGGGCTGCCTTCATCAATTGACACAAGCGCCCCCGGGGGAGCTTTGGCCACGCTAATCAAGGCGTCGGTGGGAACGACAGGCTTAGGTGGCCTATGAAAGGCTAGGAACCCTACGACGACAAGCACGGCACAAGCAGCGAGAATGCCCAATCCAAGAATCAGCCGTTTACGCGATGGACTCTGCTCGGCGAGTTGCGCCAGCGGATCGACGATTTTGGTCTTTCGCGTGCCTGTTCTAGTCTGAGCTTCGCTGGCCGCCTTGCCGATCCGCTGCCAGTCCGCCTGCTTGGCGGCGTCGGCAAACTCAAGCATTTCGCCAGCCGCACGCAAGGCCGCCAGCGCACCGGTTACATCGTTTGCGAGGAGGGCAGCACGGGAGGTCTCGATCGATTTGCCGACGACCTTTTGCGCGTGGGCGCTACGGGCTCGCTCGACCTGCTGGGTCGCGCGGATTAGTTCTTCGGAGTCGCCATAGGCCTGGACCACAGCTTGCAACGAATCGTAGGCGACAGAGAAGTTAGCCTGTTGGGTTGCTTGTTCCGCTGCCGCGATCGCTTGAATTGTGACTTGCCTCTGGGTGCGGTCGGTCTGCAGCGACGAAAGAAGGTCCTCAGCGGCGGGATTCCGCACTCCAGTCGCCAGGTACTCGCTGAGTACCTGGATGCCCTCATCGAATTCTCCGCGCTGGCGGTGCATGACAGCGCGCTTTAGGACCGCCTCTCGCTTGCGGGTTGCGGCCGACTGCTTCTCGCGCACCTCTTCGAGCAGAACCGAAAGAGTTGTATCGCCGGATTCGCGCGTCTCGGAAGACTGCAGCGCGGTTTCCAGCAGGCGAAGTGCGTCGTCGAACCGTTCGACTCCAATGAGCGCCCGAGCTTCGGCAACTGTCCGGTCGACCAGCATCCTCCGTTGTTGACTCGCCAACCCTTGCTTCGCAACGCTCAGCAAATCGTCCACGTCGGCTTGATTCCCGTGCTCGAGCTGGTAAGTCTCGAGAACGTCCCGCTCGAAACCGTCCTCACCCTCGGCTTCTTCGTCGCCTACCTCTACCAGAGCGCCGTCGGCGGCTGGCTCTCCTCCATCACCGCGGCCGAAGACGAGAATACCCTCAGCGTTTGGATCACCATCGGCAACGTCGGCGGCTTCGGCATCATGGCCATCGGCTGCAACCAACTCGTCAGCCACGTCTCGCCGCTCTCCGCCGCCTTCATCCTCGCCGCTGTCATCCTGCTCCCGACCATCCCTTTCCCCTTCATGCAGGCCCCCGGCCCCGACCGCCGCCTCGCCGCCGAATCCTTCAGCCAGTTCAACCGCGACCTCCTCGCCCTCGTCAAACGCCGCGAAGTCCTCATCGCCGTCATCCTCTTCGTCGCCCCCGCCGCAACTTTCTCCCTCACCAACTTCCTCGGCAGCCGCGGCGCCGACTTCCACGCCTCACCCGCCTTCGTCGGCCTCGTCGGCGGCGTAGGCGTGGCCGCCGGAGGCATCGCCGGCTGCCTCATCTTCCCTACCCTCAGCCGACTGCTGCCGCTACGCCCCCTTTACCTCACCGTCGGCGTCCTCGGGGCGCTCTGCACCCTGGCCCTCATCCTGCTCCCCCACACACCTACCTCCTACGCCATCACCCTCATCACCGAGAACCTCTTCCAGTCCCTCGCCATCACCGTCAGCATGGGCGTCATCTTCGAAACCATCGGCCGCGACAACCCCCTCGCCTCCACTACCTTCTGCTTCATCGGCTCAGCCTACGGCGTGCCCATCTCGTACATGCTTTACGTTGACGCCTTCGGCTTTGCCCGCGGAGGAATCGCCGGCAGCCTGGCCATCGACGCCATCACCGGTATTCTTGCCAGTATCCTGCTCGGCATCATGCTCCTTTGGCTTACTCGCAGGTCCAATGGCTGACGGTCCGACGTCGAGCCGCCCATTCCTATGCGCGCTCGTGGGGGGATTTCAGGTCAATCGGTAATCCTAAACGATAGGGCCGTTTGAAGAAAGCCGCTGGTGCGGCGGATGCAATGGGACTATGGAATTTCGATGCAGATGGGTGCGAACCAGTTCTTCAGCTGGTTGACAGAGGTGAAACAACGGTCTGCGCACCGTGAGTACCGTTTAGGGCGACGAACCACAGTAGATGCAAAACTCGTCTGGTCTAGCCACTGCGATGATGGTGCGTGCGCTTGGCGGCAGGTTTGGGTGGTGGTGGCGGGAGCGGCGGCAGACCGGCTGCGACGAGTAGAAGTTCGTTCGCAGCATTGAAGAGGTTCACGTGTGTGTCGATATTGCCCTCGGTGGCGGCCAGGAAGATGGCAGTGCGGCGAGAGAGGTTAATGGCGATATAAGTTGTGAAGCCAGCTCCGCCACCGGTCTTTTCGACGATGTGCGAGGGGGAGTCGGTGGGCAGGATGTGAATCCAGCCCAAACCGATGCCAGTGGGCTCGCCGGCGTGGTCGAGTCCTTTCTGGCCGACGAGATTCGAAGGAAGGATGTAGACAGCCTCAGCGTCCGGTGCGGAGATGCGTTGGCCACCGGTCTGGAGCAGGTACTTGAGCCAGATCGCCATATCGGCTGCGGTGGAGTAGAGGCCGGAGCTTCCGGCGGTGGCTTCGGTGTTGGTGCAGGGGCCTTCGTCGTGGGCGCCGATGAGCAGATGGCTGCATTGCTCAGCGTTTGGAAAGAACGTCGTGTGCTGCATATGGAGTGGGTTGAGAGTGCGCTCGGCAAGAAGCGCCGCGTATTGCTTGTGTGCAGCGGACTGGAGAGCATCGCTTAGGAGATCAAACGCCAGATTCGAGTAGAGGGCGGCGGTGCCGGGGGCGCTGCGGAGACGTTGGTGTGGCAGCCAGCGCCAGCGGGTGCGGTAGTCGGGGAAGGTGAAGTGCGGCGTACCGTGAGGAGGATTGCCCAGTTCTCGCGGGAGACCGGACGTGTGTGTTGCCATATCGACGAGCGTGATGGGACGGACGCGTTTGGGCACAATAGCGCCTGCCGGTGCGTAGCGCTGGAGCGGATCGTCTAGCCGCACGGTGTTGTCCGCGACGAGTTTGGTGAGAACGTCGGTGGTAAAGATCTTGGTGAGTGAGCAAAGCCGCAGGAGCGAATCCTGGGTGGGTAGCTGATGAGAGCTGGGCGCGGTTTCGCCGTATCCGCGGGAAAAGACCTGATCGTCGCGAACGACGACGAGAACCATGCCAGTGGAGCCGGACTGAACGAAGAGATCGGTGCCGAGCGCGTCAATGGACTGGATGTCGGGGAGCGATGGTGGGATATTCGCCTGCCCGAGAGCAGACGTGAGAGGCAGCACCAACAGGAAGACAAGCAGGGTGCGCGGGAGTTTAGCGTGGCTCATTCTTGTTGCCAGTTCTTAGGGTACAAAACCCAGCGGCTTTTGAAGGCAGAAATAAAATCCAGCGCAGGAGGTTCTCCAGATGGGTTTTCGCGCCGATCCTTCCAGTAAGATCGCTAGCTACTAGCCGGTCGGGTCGAGGACTGGCGCGGTGTTCCGAAGGTCCGGCCTAGCCGGTTACTTCCCGTTTTCTCTGGGAGTGCCTCAATAGCCAAACCGTGAATCCGTTTCCAGCCCCCGCCACATCGCACCCAGCGTGCGGATTTCCCGCACTGGGGGCACCTGTTTTCAGATGACTTCGTCAATAGGCTTCAGGATGTTCAGTTTCCTTCCTTCCTGCTATTCAAGCTACGGGGCTTGGACTTTTACCCCGGTGGGACTTGCTCCCACTGTTCATGCCAGCCTTCGCTGGACGCACACTTGCCGTTACTAATCAGGGTTAGTGAGCGCATCGGCGATTTGCATAAAGAGGCCCGAGTGAAAAATCGACGGCCTTCCAACTCGTCAGTCGCTGTTCCAAGGCGACGCCAAACTAAGGCCGGGTTAGATCCAGCAGCACCAGGTCGGAGCGCTCCTGCACTCGTTCGAAGACAACTTCGTGACCGTCCGGGGAGAGGTCGAAGTCTCGCACGTCGAAGTCGGAAGGGAGGCTCGTCAGCTGCCGCTCGGCCCCCGTGTCGAGGTCGACCAGCCACAGATCCTTATGTTGAATCTCTCCCCGAAGGAAGACGAGGGACCGTCCTCCAGGCAGGAAGGCGAGGTGGCGAGCCCCGCGCGTGAGGCTCAAGGCCGGCAGGAGATGCGGCTCTGCTTCAGCTGTCACCGCTTTCACCGGAAATGTAGTGCCGATGTCGGGCCCCGAGTAGACAACCAGGCGGCCGTCGGGCGACCACGCGGGATCGAGCGAATATTCGCGGACGAAGGAAGCCGGCGAGCGACCGTCCATCGGAACGCGGAAGAGGTGCGGGACGCCGTGATCGTCGGCCGCAGAGACAATGGATCGGCCGTCGGGCGCCCAGGCGGGAGCGCCCTGCAGATCGAGAGAGTCAGCCAGGACGTGCGCTTTCGTGCCATCCGCCTGCATGGCATACAGGAGTGCTTTCCCATTCTGCCGGGCGCAGAATGCGATGGATTGGCCATCGGGGGAGATGGCCGGGCCGCCGAAGACTCGTGCTCCCTCACCGCGCCACAACTCCGCGCTCGCACCGTTGGCAAGCTTCCAAATGCTCTCCCCCGTGCCGGTCGCGGAGATGTAGAGAAGGTAGTCAGGTCCGAGCCGCGGGGAAAAGCCGGAGCTGGTGGTTAGCGCAATGCTTTCCGCGGCGGACACTTGGGCGGGGGAGTCACCGATTCGGACCCGAAACAGAGATCCATGAGGGGTGGTCCGCGTAACCACCAGGCGCCGTCCGTCCGCGCTGGCGGCCAGCGATGTGTATCGGTCAAGGCCGGAGGTCAGCCGGTGCGGAATCCGGCGCTCGACATCCATGCCGTAAAGCGACGGCCCTGAACCATCGGCATCGCCGGCGAGGTACATCAGGGTGCGCCGATCCAGCAAGACCGGGTACGTGATCTGGCTATCCTGCGACGTGATCCGTTCCGGAGCTCCGCCGGTGGGGCGAATGCGCCAGATGTCCAGTTTGTCCGGCAGTTCGCCCCTCACGAAGTAGAGGAAGGCCGCGTCGGGCGCCCATAGCGGGAAGTGACTGTGCTGCCCGGGAGGAGCGGTGAAGATGGGCCCAATCCCTGGTCGTACGCCGCCATCGGTCACGAACAAGGGGTCTCCCGGCCCGGGTGTGTGGTAAGCAAGCTGGAAGCCATCGTGCGACCAATCGAACTCGGCCACGCCTTCAAGATAAGGCTTGGGCTCACCGCCCAATGTAGGCACGGCCCAGGTTTCGATGGTGTCGCCGCCGGAACCACCTGGCTTGCGAACCCAAAATGTAACCAGCGATCCGTCGGGTGAGAACCCGAGCGTTCGGATCGATGGATTCACCAGTTCGCGAACGCTTCCATGGGTCAGATTGTGGAACTGGCCCGAATCGACCTGGGTGACCCAGACATCCATAGGTCCGTCCCGGTTCGACAGAAACGCGACCAGATGGCCGTCGCGTGAGATCGCTGCGGCCTGCTCCGATCCATCAAAGTCCGTCACTGTTTGAAAGTGGGCGTCGGCGATGGGATTTCGCCAGAAGTGCTCCGCCCGCTGCAGCCAGAGGTACGCCACAATCGCCAGCAGGCCCAGTACTGACGACAGCGTGCCGATTTCCCACCTGGCACGGACCGTCGATACGGATGGAGCCGGTGGTGCAGGCGGGGCAGTCGCCACGGCACCGTTCCCGTTCTCCTGTCTGGGGGGAAGATTCCGGTTGCGCGCCCATGCGTCCAACTCCGCCCGGGAAGCGTAGACCGAGCCTACCTTGTCATGCAGGTGGCGATGGACAGGCATTCCCTCGCGCTTCTCCCAGCGCTGGGCCGTGGTCACATCGCGCTTGACGTAGGCCGCAATCTCCTTCCAGGAATCCAGCCGGTCTTTCGGCAGTGCCTCGGTCGGCGGTGCACCAAGAGATGGTTCGCCCATCGCGCTCTCCCATTTGGTCCGCAGTCGTGAAGTGCCAGGAACCAAATTGTACCTCTGCCCTGCGAGGGCACCGCAAAAGACGGTATTCGACGGCACACCGCGGAAACGGCGGGGCTTCGGCGTTTTACCTCTTGAAGGCACCCGCCCGCATGTTCGATGGTGTCCGTGAGTCTGGAAGTCAATCGCAACAACAGAGGTTCTATATGAAAAGCCGGATCCTGAGTTCTGCGGTACACGCGCTTTCCGTTCTCGTATTGGTTTCAGCCAACTTTGCTTTAGGCCAGGAGCACAAGCCGGTGCACTTCAGCGGTCTGATCAACGATTATTCGCCGCTGAGTGCGAATGTCAAAGGCAGTCCATGGGAGATGCATGGACAATGGTCCATGGACCTGCGGCCGGACCGGGGGACGGCCGACTTCTCCGCGGATATGACTATGTCCGGTTATGGAAAGACGGCAGCGGGGGCGGTCGATCCGACGCAGCCCCTGGTGAACCCTCACACCCACCACATCCGGCTGACCAACATCAAGGTCACCTGGGACATGATCGGCTGCCCCACTTACGCGGCTCCCTCTCCCACCAGCGGCTTCCAGATCAGTGGGACGGTGAGCTTGTTGACCGGGAATGGAAACAACGCTCCCTTCGAGACGACGCCCCCTTCGTCCGTGCTGCAGGTCTGCGTCACCGGGGTAACCGACGCCCCGTACTCAGTCCCGAACGCAAACATGACGATGGTGTTCACCGGGGCGGCGACGACCCACTTCGGGCCGCAGGCGATCCACGGCGTGGTAAAGAGCGCGGCAATCGATCCGGACGAGAAAGATAGGGATCGATAGATCCGGCACCAGGCAGAATCCTGTAGCCTACTGTCCCGTCGATGATGCCGTGGCATCGACGGGACAGATTGCCAATTCTCGAAGGACGCCCTATCGCAATGGGAGCTAGGGCGCCCTATCAGTGGGCTCCGGTTGCGCCCGTACCTCACTAAGACATGCGAATGAGGCCAACGTGTTTGATCTTCTTAACTGCCTCAATCGCGGCCACGCTTCTTTTTCATCCCGGAAGGGTGTTGGGAACAGCACCGGAAGCATACAAAACCAGCGTGCTCGCCTTGGGCCGTTTCGGCGCGATTGACGCATCCGGCGCCCTTCCGTACAGCCCGACGGCCAAAGGGAAGGAACAACTCTGGTCGTCGCTGCAAGTGACAAAGGGGTATTCAGACGTGTACGTGCAAAACAATGTCTGGGCACCCGGCGGCAGCAGCGGCTGGCACTCGCACCCTGGCCATAGCCTGATCATCGTCATGGCGGGAACAGTGACCGATTATGAAGGGCACGATCCCGGCTGCAAGCGGCATGTGTACAAAGCGGGGATGGGGTTTGTTGACCCCGGTGGCGATCACGTACACTGCTCTAGAAACCGCACTTTTGTCCCAGAAGGCTCACCGAAGAGCCGGTCGCATCCCAATGAAAACGAGACGACGAAAAAGTCCAGAAGCACTGTTCCTTAGCGTGTGGGTTGAGAAACGTTGACCCCTCACAGATAGGGAAATCTTGAATGACATATCCGCATTTCTCGTCAGCCGAATCGTAAATTTGCGGATACACTTCCGACTAAGCCGTGATGCCCGTGTTAGTCAACGGCAGTGGCTGCTTACAGGCTGCCCAATACCGATCGGATTAATACGCCAGCGCCACGCCGTCGGCGCGCATTTCGCTGGCGGCGGCGTAAACGCGCTCGGTTCCCTGTGTGCGATTCTCGATGCACTCGTAGCGGCCGAATCCGCCGTCGCTTGCCCCCATGGACCAGCCGAGCGCAGCCAGCGCCTTGCGGGTCTCTACCGGAACTCCTGCCTCGAGTCGCAGAAGCCCCGCAGGCGGAAGCCCCGGCGAATCCTCACCCATGGTCTGC
>Ga0182024_10026831_pt1 | contig 10105 bp, 6 predicted proteins | sample P32metaG_FD_120480 | JGI IMG/M metagenome (GOLD analysis project Ga0182024, IMG submission 120480) | Permafrost microbial communities from Stordalen Mire, Sweden - P3-2 metaG (Illumina Assembly) | ecosystem: Environmental > Terrestrial > Soil > Wetlands > Permafrost | place: Sweden: Stordalen...
AATTCTTTCGCTTTCGGCGGCAGCAATGCGGCCGTCGTACTTGGACGAGGATGGTGATGCTCCGCGATAGCCCTTACTCGATTGAGCAACTGCTGATACATCGGCCGCCGATGATCCTGCTCGACAAGGTGATCGGCTACAACGAGGGCCAAGTCGTCGCTAGCGTCATCATCACCGAGTCGAGTCCACTACTCACATCAGAAGGCGTGCCTGGACACGTCGCGGTTGAATATATGGCGCAGGCATGCGGTGCTTATGCGGGTGCGATGGCTCTCGATGCCGGCGCGCCGGTGAAGATCGGGCTCTTGCTCGGCACCCGCATGTGCAGGGTGCTGGTGCCCTGGTTTCGTATCGGAAATCGATTGACGGTTTCGGCTTCAATCGTCTTTCATGATGAGCAGCTAGCTGCTTTCGACTGTAAGATAGAGATTGGTGACCGACTCGTGGCTGACGCTCAGCTCAAAGTCTATCAACCGCAGAACGATTTGTTCCGCGTGGATGAGGGTGAGTGAGCGATGAGCCGAACGATCTTGGTTACCGGAGCGAGCAAAGGAATCGGGCGCGCGATTGCGCATCGAATCGCACGCGATGGCTTCGCAGTGGTCGTGCACTATCATGGCGATGCTGAAGGCGCCGAAGAAACTCTAAGTTTCATCCGCCAGCACGACGGTAGCGGCAGAATCATGCGATTTGACCTCGCCGATCGGCAGGAGTGTCGCGTACGGATCGAATCCGACATCGCCGAGCACGGCGCTTACTATGGCGTGGTCCTTAATGCGGGTATCGCGCGCGACAACGCGTTCCCGGCGCTGGAGGACGCAGAATGGGACGACGTCCTCGATACTGACTTGGGTGGTTTTTACAATGTGTTACGCCCAATCGTCATGCCGATGGTTTCGGCTCGCCTGGGCGGCCGCATCGTTTCGATTTCGTCTGTCTCGGGAATTATGGGAAATCGAGGACAGGTGAATTACAGCGCTGCCAAGGCCGGGATCATAGGCGCGACTAAGGCGCTTGCGATCGAACTCGCAAAACGAAATATCACGGTCAATTGCGTAGCACCCGGTCTGATAGAAACGAAGATGCTGGCGGGAGTGCCGCTTGACGAGGTCCTCAAGGCGATTCCGATGCGCCGTGTGGGTCGGCCCGATGAAGTGGCCGCCGCGGTTAGTTTCCTCTGCTCGGATGAGGCCAGCTACATCACGCGCCAAGTGATATCGGTCAACGGCGGGATGGCATGAGGCGGCGTGTAGTTGTCACCGGTATGGGCGGCATTACTGCGCTGGGAGAGGACTGGCCCACGATCCGCGCTAGGTTTGAAGCGGGAAAAACCGGTGTGCGTCGGATGCCTGAATGGGACCGCTTCCAAAATCTGAATACGCGCCTCGCCGCACCAATAGATGGATTTGATGTGTCGCGCCGCTATGATCGAAAAAAGCTACGCACGATGGGTCCGGTTTCCCGCATGGCGGTCTACGCGACCGAGCGCGCGATTGCTGACGCCGGCCTGACCGGCGATCCATCTCTTACTCAAGGACGAATGGGAATTGCCTACGGTTCGTCTTTTGGCAGTCCTGAGGCGGTTCTGGGATTTGCAGAGTTGATGATGACTGGGACTTCCAACCAGATAACCGCTACCAGCTATCTTCAGATGATGAGTCAGACGGCGGCGATCAATATTGGACTCTTTTTTGGAGTGACCGGAAGAATCATTCCAACCTCAAGTGCTTGCACCTCGGGCAGCCATGCGATTGGGTACGGCGCAGAGGCTATTAGCTACGGGATGCAAGACATGATGATAGTCGGCGGCGCCGATGAGCTCAGCGTTTTCGAAGCTGCCGTCTTCGATACTCTGTTCGCCACCAGCACTCGAAATGACGCTCCCGAAACCACTCCTCAACCCTTCGATCGCGATCGCGACGGACTTGTGATCGGCGAGGGGGCAGCTACGCTGATTCTCGAAGAATTAGAACATGCCAGGGCACGCGGCGCCCGAATTCATGCCGAGGTAGTTGGCTACGGAACCAACTCAGATGGTAGTCACATAACTCAACCGTCGCCGACCACCATGGCTGCCGCGTTACGTCTGGCGATGGCAGACGCGGGCCTCCCGGCCGAGGCTATAGGGTTTGTCAACGGTCATGGTACAGCCACCGAATGGGGCGATATAGCGGAAACCAAGGCGACCGCGGAAGCGCTCGGAAACCGTGTTCCTATTCACGCATTGAAGAGTTACTTCGGACACTCGCTGGGGGCCTGTGGCAGCATCGAGGCTTGGCTCGGCATCGAAATGATGAAGGACGGATGGTTCGCTCCAACCGCGAATCTCGTGAACGTCGACGAACGGTGCGCCGAGCTAGACTACGTGATAGGCAAAGGATGTGACCGCGACATCGAATATCTTATGTCCAATAACTTCGCGTTCGGCGGAATCAATACTTCTCTGATTTTCAAGAGGGTATAGTGCTCTGGAGTACTTGTCCTCTCGTCGATAGAGATCAAACCTGGAGCGACTCTTTGAAGGGGGTGCTTGATGCGCAAGAAGGTCTTTCTTCTGATTTGCTCAGTACTTGTCTGCTCTTGTTCTTCTCACCGTTCCGGTCGCGTGGTTGAGAAACAGGACGTCGCAGGTAGCTCCGGTACGGTCCCTTATCGGACAGGCACGGTGCCATATAAGAATCAGGGTAGCGATGCCAAAGTCGCTGCTCGCAAAGACAAAGCGCTCCGTAGAATCGCAGTATTCTGCGGTTCGGAAGGCTACACGATCACCGGGGATGTCATTTCGTCGACGGCGCCAAACACGTCCGAGGTTGATTTCCGGTGCGGTGTGGCACACACAGCGTCTGTATCAGCTGTAACGCTCACGCCGTCAAATCATTCAGGCACCTCTGATGGCATGCACCTGACACCAAATCCGAACGTCGAACCCGCCATGTCCGACTTCCCCCGCTAACTGGAGCAAGGTCTGGCATGCTTGGTTTATATGCGATGAGAAGGCAAGCAGGAGGGATCAGTGCGTAAGAAGAGTTTTCTTCTAGTTGGTTTGTTGTTTGTAGCTTCTTGTTCTTATTCCGGCAATTTGATTCAGAAAGAAGTTCCTGGACGTCAGGGCACTGTCCCATCTCGCGGTGGTACCGTGCCTTATCGAAACGACGCCAAAGCCGCTGCCCGGAGAGACGACGCCGTCCGCAAGATTGCCAAATACTGCGGTTCGGAGAACTACGCAATCACCCATGAGGGCGCTTCGCCCTCTTCCACAGACCTATCGGAGGTCGATTTCCAATGCGGCGCGCCTCCATCGGCACCAGCCCCGGCAGGAACGCCTGCGCAGCCGAGGAGTACGGGTATTTCTAGTGGCGACTAAAACGCATCTATTGTCTATAGCGGTAGTTTGGTAAATCGTTATGCAATGAACCCTCGCCACATTGCCGTGCTCGCGCTTGTATTTCTGTCGAGCGCGTGCACCACGACGAGCACAACGAGCAACATGACGAAGAGTTGGGTTGGAATCCCCGAGACTCCTGCTCGCGTCGTGGGGCGCTCCTGACAGAACAGCGGCGCTTTCTGACGGTGGCAAAGTCGATTCGTGGCTTACGGATTGGAAAGACAAAGATGGGATGCACACTTGCCGAAAGACTTTTACCGTCGACTCAAACGGAAAAGTGGTGCGTCTATCCTGGTTTGATTGCACACCTGACCCTGTCCACGACTTTGATGCAGAACCAATTTCAGCCTGAGCAGCAGCCTGTCTAACACTCAAGGCGGATGGTAGTTTGTGGTGATTACCAGGCCGACCAGCGAAAGCTTTAATTCGCGGCTAGGTCGTCAGAACACCGCGCCTCGCGGACTTAGTCCGCACAACTCGCCGATTTTGCGTGCACCCGTCCGCGTTAAACGCCGAGCGTTTCTACGTTTGTCAGTGAAGGTGTCTCCGATGGGGACACCTGGTGTATTGTGTCATCCTCGCGTGAATATCTAGCTTTTCCACAACAGCTTGTTCCGGTAGCTAGACTCAAGGAGCAACTGAATGCGCGAATTGATAGGCATGATTGCCTATCCACCTAGGATTCGCTTGCGGGCGATCTGCTCGATTTCCGTCGCGTTGATACCACCATCTGGACCATCTCGAGACGTGATGAGGGCGGACACATAGCCGTTCTTTTCGTACCAGGCATTCTTCCGCTCCCAGCTCTCACGGTATGAGGGAACATCGAGCATGCCGAGGTGCTCCCAGAAATACGTGTCTCCCGCATAGTGCACGGTGAAATCTGGCAACCGGAAGTCAAGCTCGTTGTCTCTTGACGGTAGGCGCACTTCGTAATCATAACTGATTCCAAGGCGCGTCAGCGTGTCAGCGACAATTACCTCCGACTTTGATCGCACAAGGATACCCCTGCCCGTGCGGTGGATAAGGTGATTCGCAAACGGCACGGTAACATCTTCCGGGCGAAGATTGAGCTCGAATAAGTTGGAGTTCCTGAGCAGAGTCTGAGATTGCTCCGGCCGACGCATTCGTTCGAGCATCGCTACGTCAGTCTGGAGCAGAAGCACCAGCTTCTTGCGAAAACGTGTCAGACCTGTGTAAAGCAGTTCCCTAGAAAGCGTCGCAGCCTTTTCGGGTATGACGAAGAACACAATTGCAAAATCGCTACCCTGTGCCTTGTGGACGGTCAGCGCATAAGCGAGTTCCAACTGCTCGTCGACCTCCCCTGCCCAGTAGCGGTACTTTGCTTTGGGCTGAGTGGCAAAAGCAACCTCCAGTGAATCGCCACGATCAGAGGAGTCGGTGGACGCAACAATTCCTATCTCGCCATTCGCGACGTAATCCAACCCGTCACCAGCACTGGTCCGCTTTCGACGATTCACCACTTGTATAACCTTGTCTGTCCAAACGATCTGCTCTTCGCCGAAGGGCCGTGGCCTCGAGCGCTTGGCCTTAGCGATCAACCCTTTCTTGAAAGTGCCTTGAATGCTGCGGTTCAAATCGTTCGTCCCAAAACCGCCTGAGCGTAGAGCAGTCAGCAATTGCCAACGTTCTGCGTTCTGCCACTCCTCTTTCCGGACTCCAAGCGAAGCGTTGAAACCTTCGTAATCGTCGTCTGTTGCCAGAGGTAGTAGATCTTTCATGCGCTCTCGCAGCCGCATGTCTAGATCTTTTTGATCCTTCCAGAAGTGCACTTCAAGGTCGTCCTCGCTCTCGCCTCGCGCCACGGCAGCAAGAAGTTCGTCGTCGCCGGCTGGCGGTGACTCACGCAGGTAGCCGTCGGCCAACCGAAGTGCCCTGCTGTTGGCGTCCTCGTAGCGGGCACGCTCGGTCAATTTCGCCACGCACCTAGCCAGTTCTGGGTCGGATTCCAGCCAGGTTAGAATGTCCATAAACGGACGACCTGGCCCAATTGGAGGGAGCTGATTGGGGTCGCCCACAAGGATCAAGCGGCGTGCCTTGTTCATGTCCACAGCCCGTAGGAGGGCTGCGAAGAGGTCGATGGGGATCATCGAAGCTTCGTCAACGACGATCGTGAAGCCCTCGGCTTGTCTACCTCCGCCTCGCTTCAGTGCGAACGTTTCTGGGTTGAGCCAGTCGTAGCGAACTAGCAGCTGATGGATTGTGCAGGCGTCCCGATTCGTTCGTGTCGCCAGGCGAACACGCGCCTTTCCTGTTGGCGCGAGGAGAAGCACCGGCTTCCTGCCTTCGATCTGATCGAGACCTTCGAGAAGTACCTGCAAAACAGATGTTTTACCGGTACCCGCTCGCCCCGTTAGGATCGAAAACCGCTGTGCAAAGAGCGTCGCCAGTGCGGTGGTCTTCTCGGTCCTCGCTCGGGCTTCCAAGTCGGCACCACGTGCTGGGGCAGCATCGGTTTTCAACCATTTGTCGATGAGAGCGCCCCAGTCGACTGCTTGTGGCGCAGGGTCTATCGGCCGACGCACTCGCAATTCTATCGTTCCGCGCACCAATTGTTCCGCATCAAAGAGTTCCCGAAGTGTAGCGAGTGGACGATCTGTCACGGTTTCCAGCTTGACGGCAGGCGAATAGAATTCGGCGTGGGCCAGGACGGCATCGCGATCAGGTATGCAGGCACGTCGCTGAGGGAAACGGGCTCGAATCCGGTCGAAAGTGTCTCGTAGTGGTAGGACCGAGTCGCCGCTCGATGCCGCGTCTCGAAGAACTGCCGTCATGACGGCGCGCACTCGGCGTGGATCGTCATGCGCGAGAGCTTCACCGCCTGAGAAAGCGGACACAGTGTCTGGCCGCATGGCACGATCCACGACTTCCAAGCCGATCGGATCCGAATCGTCGGCGCCCTGATCCTGCTCGCTCAGCAGGTATGGGTTCTCGACCAGTTCCGGCGTAGTTGCCGTGATCCCGTAATTTGGTCGAACGTCTTCGTCGGCTATGCGCTTGATGTGCGAGAGGTCGAGCTCCATCCGCGAAAGACTCGCGAGCAGCTCTCGCCTCGCAGCAGACAACACGGCCCATCGCGCAGCGGCGCGTGCGAAATCCGTTCGAAACTGGACATCGTCAGGGTGGCCGCCGCCGCTCAAAAGACTTTCGACGTAGGGCCACGAGGCCTGGCCTTCCCGTTCTTGCCGTGCGAGCGTTCGGTGAAACGCAACTCCTCGTGCCATGCCCAACCACCGCAAAACGTTTCCAAGGCCTGGCGCCGAGCCGCGAGCCGTCCAGACTTCGGCTAGGACGCCGTGCAGCCACTCCAATGAGGCGTCCCATTGCCCGTCGATGACGCCGTCCTCGCGGACACGCTCGACTGACTGGATCAGGCGCTCGACAATGCCAATGGCAGTATCGTCGCTGACATGCTCGCTCCCATAGGAGAACTCGAGGAGGCTCCCCGCAGGAACTTTGCAAGCAATCGGCGATGGATCGCGCTCTGCGCGCAGATACTCTTGGTATGGGAGCCGTACACCCTGGCTCGGATAGTCCTGAGTGACGCAGCGAGACCACACCGGGTACTGCTCGCGATATTTCGCAGTCGTCCCGAAGAACAGTTGAGGACTAACCCTGTTAATCCGGCCCGCCCCTACTACCAGCCTTGCGGCATCCTCCTCTACAGGATTTCCCCGAACGACATAGTAGAAGATCAAGGATTCGCGCGGTGTTAGCTTCTCCCAGAACCGCCCAAGCAACGCAACTTGTCGAACTGGCTCATACACCCAACCGGTTTCACGCGCTTCAGGCGGTCCTGGAATGTCGAACCCTTCCTCTTCACGTAGGACTCGAAACTGATCCTCACGCATCCACCTGTAAGGAGCCGGACAACTGGAGTACGGCGGAAGGTCCTCCGTCACAGACGGCAGATTGCGGAAGTCAAGGGGGTCGCGGTGCTCGAGCCGATACCCCACGTGCGAAAAGGCTCCGGGATCGCGGGAACACGGCGGCTGCCAGTCCTTCAGATTCGCGATCAGGACACCCGATGCTCGCTGCTCGCGCTCGTCGTCCCGGCCGTCGCGGATGTGTTCGTGCACAATACAGGAGCCGTTCAGGTGCGGTTGATCACAAATGCGACCATCCCAACCCCGGTCGTGCCAAGCGAGACGCGCGGAGAGGTGGGTCGTCACGCTGGCGCACCGACGATTGCAGCAAATAGCGGCATCACAGCATGGCGTATCCGCCGCTCGCCATCATTCGGATCGAGGCTGCGCAACACGCTGGTGAGCGTGGTCTCCTCGACGAGAAGACGTTCTGACAGGCTGCGGTTTTCCTCGGGCTTGCTGCGGATGCTCGATGCAAAAAGTCCACGAAGAAGCAATGCGCGGTCGCTATCGTCAATCGAAATGATCGGTCCTTCACTTGGAATGAGAAAGCAGTGGAGAGAGTTCGAGACTTCTGTCCAATTGCCCTGCTCAGATCGCAAAGTCTGCTTAAGGAGCACCAGCACCCCAAACGGGAATGGCACGTTGCTGGGCAGCGCCTTGTCGGACGGCCAACGCACCTGCGCTGCGCCAGATGGCTCTGGTGGGAACACGATCCGGCGCAGTGCCTGCGTTACCGGTGACGAATTCAGTCCTATGGCCTGGGCTATTTCCAGCTTCGGGCCAAACACCGGCGCCCCGGAATAGTCTCCGCACGCGAAGAAGGTGCTACCATCAAACGTAATCACCCGCGCGGGCTCCAGAACGCTCTCGACGGTGCCTTCGTGATACGCGAAGCGCTGTGCGCAAAACCCTTCAACCGCGCGCGCCTCCGCGTATTCCTCCAAAAAAGCGTCTAAATCCTCCCAGGCGGCTAAGCCAGGATCCAGTTTCTTGATCCTTTGCTGTTCGGCCGCATAACGCTCGTGAAAATTCCGCCAAACCGTGAATCCCTCTCGAACCATTGCCGCGAGTCGGTCCTGATCTTGCCCATTCATTGGAGCAGTCGGCCCGCCGAGCATCAGCTGCTGGAGGTCTTCCTGCCCGACGAGCGCCATTACGCGGCTGAACACCGACTCAAAGCGGTCCGGTTCGACCATAGCGCCAACGATGAGGGCGAGCTTTTGGCGCGCGACCCGATACGCTTCCTCTTCGCGACTTCCTTTTGCCACCAAAGTGTCAACGATAATGGTCTGCCGCGAGCCGAAGCGATGCACGCGGCCAACCCGCTGTTCCAACTCCATTGGATTCCATGGAACATCAATGTGCACGAGGCGATGCGCAATCTGCAAGTTGATACCTTCTCCGCCAGCCCTCGACGACACGAGGAACCGCGGGGCATCCGCTCTGCAGAACAAATCAATCTGCGCCTGCCGCTGCTCGTCTGACTGACCACCGATGATGAGCGCCGGAGTGTCGCCATAAGCGCGCTGCAAATAAGCCGCAAGGGCAGTCACCGTTTCAATAGGTTGCGCAAACAAAACAACTTTCTCGGGTGCTGCTAAATCCAGCACACGCGCTTTGAGCAAGTCCCACTTGCCATCACCAGCTTCGCGCAGTACAGCGAGACCCTCACCGAGCAAGACCTTCAAATCTCGGACGGCACTTGTGCCCAAAGGGCCGTCCGCCTCGTCGTAATCTTCGAGGTCCTCGACTTCGTCGGACTCGGTCTGCTGGCCGATCTCCTGGAGCATTCGCTGATACAACTCCTGGACTGGTTCATCCACGGTCCCGCCCCTGTACGGCCTCAGAGCCGATAGCGCATCCCGCAGGTTCGCAGTGTCGAGCCGCCATCCTGCCCTGAGCGCCTGGCGTACCAAGTACCCTAGCCCTGCCTGCGGGCTAGATGCCGCCCATTGCAAAGCTTGGGCACATCGCCATCCTGCTGCTCTGCGCTGGGCGTCGCGCGAAGCTGCGCTGACCGATGGATGATAGAACTCGTAGATGTGCTGAATCCACGCTCGATAGCTTTGACTTGGTTCGAAGAGAATGGGGTCGTTCACCTGTCTCCGCGGGAACAGCGGAGCGGCGTTCCAGTCACGAACATCGTCCTTGGTACGATAGATAACACGGCCTGCTAGCGCACTGTCGTCCTCACCCGGTGCTTTCAATAGCTTCACTAGATTCTCGAAGCGTGCCAAGTGGCCCTGGTGTGGCGTACCGCTCAGTAAGATGACTCGTCCATCAGGTGCCAGCCGCTCAATGAGTTGCTTCACAAGCCGGAAATTCTCAGTCGGATCTCCACCACCGGGAGCCCAATCCGACAGGTGGTGGCATTCGTCAACAACGAGCACATCCCAGGGACCGCTGTTCACGACGGCATCGAAGTTGGGACCGTGCACGGCTTTGTGGATACTCGCGACCACGTGGCTGTCTTGCAGAACTGCGTCGCGGTCAACCGCCGTCCACTGCCGAAAATTGAGTTTCAAGCGATCTAATTCCCGCCGCACGTTTCGTACGAGGCGAGCAGGTGCAAGATACAAGGCGCGCAAACCCGGATTAGCTTCAAGCAGTTCGGCTATGATGAGTCCCGTCTCGACGGTCTTACCAAGGCCCACTTCATCCGCGATCAGCACTCTGCGCAATTGACCGTTCTCGAGCACGTGGCGCACTAAGCTGACCTGATGCGCGAGGGTATTAACCTCGCGTGCGTCGAGACGTCTCTGTGGGTCCTCGCACACCATGAAAAACCCACGCAGGCGAGCGAGACTCCGACGAGTTTGCGTCGGCCACG
>Ga0182024_10026832_pt1 | contig 10105 bp, 5 predicted proteins | sample P32metaG_FD_120480 | JGI IMG/M metagenome (GOLD analysis project Ga0182024, IMG submission 120480) | Permafrost microbial communities from Stordalen Mire, Sweden - P3-2 metaG (Illumina Assembly) | ecosystem: Environmental > Terrestrial > Soil > Wetlands > Permafrost | place: Sweden: Stordalen...
CGGAACCACCCACTCAAACCCGCAGAGCCTGGTTCCATATTGCTGAGCCACATCATCTCTCGGCTGGTCTGCACTGACGCGGGCGAAAAGCTTTCCGTCGACGAGAATATCGATCGCGGCAGGGGTAGCCGGGTCGCCCACATTCACCGCCCAACCGCGCAGAATGCCGTCCTCAAACCCGTCGACGTGGCCCAGGAAGGCGCTTTTGCGGATCGAGATTGGAGGCGTGATGGAAATTCCGGTTCCTGCAACCCGGAGCGAAAAATCGTATTCCTGCCGATCGCCGAGCGATTCCAGGGACAATGGTATATTCAACCCGCAATAGCCGTCTCCAAATCCGGCATTCTTCACATCTTCGCGAAACGATCCGGTACGGCCGGCCGCCATGACCCGCGACCCATCGACAACTTCAACATCGAGTAGCTTGTCGGGGTTGGCTTGGTCCTGAGCCCAGCCGACCAATACCCAACCGCCATCCCCCCGGTGCTCCAGGCCGTCGATATGCCCGAGGAAGGTTTCAGCTTGACCAATCATAACCGCAGAATGTTGTGAGAAACGGGCACTCCGGCGAGAGTTGTACCCTACCTCAGCTCGGCCACGCCGGAGCATAGCCGCCGCGCTGATTTGTTCAATAGAGCTTTCGGGCTCTGGCGGAGGGCATGGCAGTTGACGAAATGAGCCTTGCGGCTGGCGGCCGGATCGGAGAAGGGAGAACTGGCCAGACGAGGCGATGAGATCGCAAGCCCCAGCGCGACGGTCATCGGCGACCAGCCAAGTTTCATCGGATTGTCTTGCGAGTATTGCCCTCCGCCACTACAGCAACGCTGGAAACCCCGTTAGAACCCGAGTTACTCCCACGGCTCTCCGGTCAATTTGCCGAAGAGGTCGCGCGCGTGTCTCGCGCAATTGGCTGTATCTGCCGAAACCGGGATCGTCGTTTCGGCCGAAGCCCGACGCGGGTCCGCGGCGGTCGATCTTACCGGATGGAGCGGTGCTAGAAGGATCGCCGCCGCTTGAATGCATGCGGCTTTGAGAGCGGTTTTCTCATGGCTATCCATTCACTTGTCCTTCTGAGGGGTAGCTTCGCCAATAACGCTTCGGTTGTAAATCGGCGCTCCCGCCGGCATTCGCGGCAAACTGACCGACCGCCCATTCCGTATCGCGGAGGCCACGCCTAGTCAACCGGTGCGCCCTTCTTGTGCTGCCCTAAATGGGGTCGCGGCGTCTTAAGCTTAGGCATAGGACAACACCGCCCTTCGGGCGAAGCGGATCGTCAGGGAACGGGCGATCGAGAGTTAAGCGTGAGGCGCAGAGGCTTGGTGTTCTCCGACTTCGTCACGCGGATCATACCGGTCATATGCCCGCCCCTGAGGAGGCGACCCGCCGCCGCATACGGTATCGCGTCGGCTTGCCGCCAATGCGGTCAATTTCGCGGCCCTCCCGCTATCGCCGTGGTGCCCAAGCGGCGCGCTGCCGAGGGGCGCTCACGATCTCGCGGTTTTCCGCCGGGCCTTGGAAGGGGCCCGTTCCCGGACGATGGCTGGCGCTTCGGGCGCTTGATGAGCGGTTGGGTCCTTGGTTTCCGGTCCTTGAGGGCGCAGCCAGCGGTTTCGGCCTCGTCCGCCTGCAGGTTCATCCGAACCCGGGAAGACCTCGATTGCGGCCTCGATCCAAGTGCCGCGGATCAAATCGTAATGCTCCGCCTGGAAAAGTTCCTGCCTCCGGTATCGACCAATCTTATCCGCCCCGGGGACATAGGTCGGCCCGTGACCGTATATGCGGCGCGAAAGATCCGGCAGATTGGCTTCGTTGAAGGAAAAGCCGAGGAATTCGGCAATCGCCCGCACCGCACTCCCGATTTCTCCTCTTTCAAAGTCAAGAACATCATTATACAAGTCCTTAAAAGAAATCGCAAGGCATCCCGGCCAATTGAGCCAACCGAAGTATTCCAAAAAATTATCGCCCCAGTCCTCCCTCGTCATGCGCTTCAGGAGGTCTGTGAGATGTTCGCTGACCGAGGTCTTTGATTGCCTTTCCATCAAGTCACGATTTTGCGCCGTCATCTCGGCAAACTGGTCCGCGAATTCCCACCGCATCCGGCTGACGATCGCATCGAGGGGATCCCGGTAGATCATCAGCATCTTTATTCCCGACGTCGACAGATTCAGCTCGGCCGGAATCGACCATTTCAAATGGGCGGTGATGAAATATCCGATGCGAATGCGTGGCAAGATGCCAGTTAAGGGATCGATCAGAAGAACATTCGAGGGCACCTGGCGCTGCGTCTCGCCGTAATTGACCGTCGCGAACCCGTCGTGGAAATGAAGGCGAGAATCTTTATAGCCGCTCGCCTCCTTCACAAACTGAGACAGCAGGTGCGTTCCGCATTTCGGAATACCATTGCTTATAAGTACATTATCGGATTCCGCCGGTTCAGCGCAGAACTGACTGAGGACCGCGTCGTATTCGCCGGCAAGATCCCGCAACGCACCGTCGGGTATAGCAATCTGGTCGGTCTCGTAACCGCAATCCGCGAGCGCCATCCGTTCGACGAAGGCTGGAACGGGATGACGCTCTGCCACCATCACTTGGCACAAGCGCCGCGCCCTGGGGCCGTCCCCGCTCCCCGGCTGAACAATCGAATTGAGAGCTGCCTCCTCGACCTCGGCCGGCACTGGCTTGCGCTGCGTCACGAGGACTTGCCCCAGACGGACGGCGCATCCGGGATCGCCCGGAACCTTCCGCAGGTCCTCCTTGAGCGACAATTCTTCGATCAGCGGCGATATCGGCTTGCCCTGAGCCTGGAGCACCCGCGCGAGTATGTGCGCGGCGGACAGGTTCTGCGGATTGAGCAGCAGGTCGGCGCGCAGCGCCAACTCTTCCTGCATCGGTTGCATCGGCTCGCCGAGACCCTTCCTCAGGTCGCGCAGCCGCCGAAGGAGCCGCAGATCCGTCGCATCCTGGTTTAGCAATTGCTGCAGGATGGCTATCTCGGCGCCCGGCGACAGCGACGGCATCGTCTGCTGCAGCGATAGCAGGCGTTGCACCTCGGCGTAGGACAATTGGCCCGCGTTCTGCTCTCCGGGGGGCCCCATCTGATCGGCAGCAGCCGGGCGCTCGATCTCGATCGGAAACGGCGCCTCCTGATCGTCGAGCACGCGCTGCAAATTGAAGGCGGACATTACATCGTTGGGAGATTTCCGCAGGTCCTCTCTTAGAGACATTTTTTCGATCTGCGGCGATATCGGCTTACCCTGGGCCCCGAGAACCCGCGCGAGCCGATGCGCCGCCGCTAGGTTCTGCGGATCGAGCAACAGGTCGGCGCGCAGCGCCAATTCTTCCTGAATCGGCTCCATCGGCTCGCCGAGACCCCGCTTCAGGTCGCGTAGCCGCCGAAGAAACCGCAGATCCGTGGTATCCTGCTCCAACAATCGCTCGAGCATCGCCATCTCGGCGCGCGATGACGGCGCCGCAGCCGTCTGTCCCAACCACAGCAGGCGCACCGCCTCGGTGTAGGACAACTCGCCCCGCTCCGCCTGTCCAGACACGGCGTAATATTCTATAAAAGGCGGTAGGCTGCGCCCCCGCTGCTGCACCAATTTGGCGAGCGGTGCAACAATATCGGCGTCGTAATGTCTTGCGCGCGCTTCGGCCCAAAGCTCGCTTTCACGCAGCGGCGCAGCCACCGCATCCACACTCTCTGGAGTGCTTTCGCCAACCGTCGCCGCCGGAGGTCGTCGTTTGGCCATTCACCGTCGCCGTTTGTCACAATCAAGCGTCGTGTCGATCATTACAAACGTATCGTCTCGCACATGCAAGGCGCCGAGAGACGCGCAGGACACGGCGCGCGCATCCCTCGCCTTTTGTCCCCACAATCCGCAGTATTCACAACAGCCCGCCTCCCTCGGTGCGAATCCTCCGGCGCACTTCTTGGCCGACTCGCGGTAAGGATCCCTACGGGTGTGTCGCCTCTTGGGTTGACTTGGCAAACAGGAGCGATAAGCGGGCGGGGTTTCAAAAACTTCCGTCCGTTTTCTTTTATGACCTCTAGTCCGGTTCTATCGGCGCACCGCGGACCCGCGAGCCGCCGGCGCGCCGGAACAAGGATCCGACAATGGATCTGCCGCCAAAAATCAGAACGTGACAGGGCGCCACGACCCCGGACCCAGCAGTTTGATGGCTGGGCCCTCCTGATCGACATCGCCGACACCAACCATGGGGATGGACGCTCCGGCTGGATGTGCCCGGTGCGCGGTTGGGTGCTGTACCCGCGGTTGCATACCCTGGTATGCCGAAACATACCTTGGTATGCTGAACCTCCATCGAACAACGCCGGTCGTCGATCGTGGGGAAGGCAGAGGGGCGCACTGTTGGCCACTTTGACGGCGTCCAGGGTGATCGCGCCTCGGGCTGGGTCGCCGATCTGAATGCTCCGGAACAAACCCTCGAAGTCGAGTTCTTCAAAGTGGCCGCGGATGGGCAAACGATCCATCTCGGGCGGACCCGCGCCAATCGGCCGCGAGTCGACTTGCAGGCGGTCGGGTTCAACGACATCCGCCATGGTTTCGATTGGCGCATACCGTACTCGCACTCCGGATTCCTGCTGAGCGCCCGGCTTGCCAACAATACTTTCGAGCTTCCGGGCAGCCCCGTCGCGATCACCCCGAGCCCGGCGGAGCCCGCACGGACCTCGATCGACGGCCATTTTGACGGGGTAGGGGGCTCGCGCGCCTCGGGTTGGATCGCCGATCTCGATGCTCCGGAGCGCGCCCTCGAAGTGGAGTTCTTCAGGCTGGCGCCGGACGGGCAATCGACCCCGCTGGGACGGGCCCGCGCCAATCGGCCGCGCGACGATTTGCGGGCGATCGGGCTCGACGACATCCACCACGGGTTTGACTGGCGGATTCCATTCTCGCCTAGCGCGTTCGTGCTGAGCGCGCGGCTCGCCGGCGATAATTTCGTGCTTCCTGGGAGCCCCGTGGAGGTGACGCCGAGGCCGGCCTACGAAGGCACCTTCGATAGCATCGCGCGGGGTGTGTTGAGGGGCTGGGCCTGGGCCTGGGACCCCACGATCAGCGTTGCCGTGGAGGTCTTTGTAGACGGGCGCCTGCGAGGTACCGCGCCGGCCCGGATCGACCGGCCCGACCTTGTCATCGCGCACAACGGCCATGGCCGGCACGGCTTTGCGTGGATCGTCCCGACCGATCTCGCCGACGGCATTCCCCATCAATTCGCTTGCCGGATCGCCGGAACGTCGATTGCCCTCCGCGGCAGTCCCCAGACGGCCGTAATAGTGCCGGCAGATCGCTCATTCGAACTCGCCCCGGCGAATACGGTCAGAGGTTTTGCGAGTAGGCCGTTGCCGCCATGGATCGGCGCGGGCGCGTCGTCTCAGGCTCTGCGATCGCCGGTCGGCGGCCATCAGGCGCTGCTGCGGCGCTCCGCGATTGCCAGGAAAACGATCTCGGGGGAATGCCAGCTACCGTTGCAGCGCCCGAGAATTGTCGGGCCTAGGGTGTTCGAAGGTCCGCCCTCGACCGCAGCCAGCGGCGCCAAGCGCGTCCGATTGCTGATCCCGGTCTGGGGTCGGGAGTATATTTCGCTGTTTTGCCGGATCGCGCTGCCGAGCTTGTTGTCGCCGAACAATCTCCCGTATCTGCTGCGCCATCACGAGCTCGAGGTGGTTTTTCTAACCCGCTTTGACGAACGGAACCTGTTCCGCTCCCATCCTTCCTTTCAGCTTCTCGCCACGCTCACCTCGGTCAGTTTCATCGATATCGACGACATCCTCGCGAGCTATTTCGACCGCGCGCCCGGCGCCTACGCCACCGCATTAACCTATGCATTTTTCCGCGGCATCCGAGCGATGGGCGAGGCCGCGCTCGAGACGGATTTTCTGTTCTGGAATGCCGATTTCGTTCCGGCCGATGGCGTATTCCGCACGATGGCCGACCTGATCACCGCGGGGGTGCGCTGCACCTTCGCCCCGAGTCTGCGAGTGGACCTCGCCGTAGAGGATGCGCTGCCGGGCTCGCGCCGCTCCGGCGACGGCAGCGTTCTCGACATCGGACCGCGGGAATGGGTGGCGCTCGCGATGCGGTTTCTGCATCCAACCGTCAGGGCGCAGACCCTCAACCGCTTTGAAGAGCGCATGATCGACACGGTCAATCAGCTCTATTGGTCGGTCAACGACGAGGTGATGGTAGCCCGGGTCTTCCTGATGTTCATGTTGCACATCCGCCCCGAACGGGTCTGGGACGATATCTACGGTCATTGCGACTACGCATTCGTGCCGGAAATGGTACCGTCGAGCAATTATCACATCGAAACCAGCTCCGATCGGATGCTGATCATCGAGTTGCAGCACCATAACCGCGAGAGCCACGACATCGTCTACGGCGATTGGGCCATGACACCGGCAGAAATCGCCCGGGGCGTCGCCCGTTGGACCACCAGAGAGCACCGGTTAGCCTCGCGCCAGATGGTCGTGTTCAACGCGAGCGACGTTGCGACCGACCTGGAACCGGCACGCCGACTGACCGATGAATTTATGGACAATGTCTACCGGCTGATGCCCAAGGATCCGATCTGGCACAACGGGCATTTTTTCTGGACCGACAGCCTGGCCTCTCTTGGCCTGCGCTACGAGGATCCCGCACCCGATCATCCCCGATCTCATCTCGCCGCAGCCTTGCGCTGGACCGGATACGACATCGATGCGCTTCGGGAATCCTGGCCGGACCCCGCCCGGTCGCCGCGCGACATCTTCGACCTGGCGCTGCCGCTCGATCCGGGTCTGGACATCCAGGCATGGCTGGCGCATGCGCACGCGCGTTATCTCGCCGCGTGGCGCGACGCAACGGACCCATCGCCGGCAGATCTCTCGGAAATCGACCTCATATCGGGCCATTTTCAGGGATTTGGATGGGGCCTCGTTAAGCCCGGTGCCGAGGGTTGGGCTCGCCGGCTGGGTCCCGACGGCAGCGCGACCCTGCTCCTGCTGGTGCCTGCGACAGCTGGGGTGTCCGTGCGGCTCGATGGCGCGGATTTGCCACGGAACCGGTGTGAGGCGCTTTGCGTCTCCGCCAATGGCCAGGCGGCGACACCGACATGGACCGGCCTTGGATCGGGCAAACCATCGCTTCGCCTTGAGATCGCTCGCAATACCGTCATCCGAGCGCAGGGCCGTCTCGAGATTTCGTTCTCGATGAGCATGGAGCCAAACAGCGCCGCGGACGAGCAACCTCTGGCATTCGCCAAGCTCGCGGTCCGGATCCGCTAGTTTTCGGGTGCCCAACAGTTCGCCGGGACGCGAACAGTTTGCCATCCTTGGCTGAGCATGTATGTTCGGTCGGCCGGTGGAGGCAGCAAGCCTGATTTTCCGCGCACTTGCGCAGTTTTGGCTTCTTCTGCGAAACATCGGGCGATACCTGGCTAGGGTGAGCCAGACACCGGCATGTGCAACGACCTAATTGCCGGAGTGATCTCTTGCTTGCGAAAACCGGGGTAGCGGGGGCAGGCATTGCGGTGTCGGATTTACCGGCCAGCCCGACTGTCCCTGTCCTGCGTCCGCTGTTGCCGAGCGCCGATCGCCTTCTGCCGTATCTGCGGCGCATCGACGCGATGCGCCTCTATTCAAACCATGGTCCGCTTTCTCTGGAGTTGAAGGCGCGGCTGGCGGGAGCCCTCGGCTTGCCGGCCGACGGGCTGGTCTGCGCGAGCTCCGGGACAGCCGCCCTTGTAGGAGCGATCCTGGGAGCGGCGGGCCGCGCCGCGCCGGACCGGCCGCTGGCGATCATCCCCGCCCTCACTTTTGCGGCCACCGCCTCCGCTGTCAAGCAATGCGGCTACCAGCCGTATCTCGCCGATGTCGATGCCGAAAGCTGGATGCTTGCTGCCAACCAGCTAATCGATCATCCCGAGCGCCGACGCGTCGGTCTCGTCGTGCCGGTAGCGCCGTTTGGTCGGCCGGTGGCGCAGGAGCCGTGGCGGCGCTGGCGCGCGACAACCGGAATACCGGTCGTGATCGACGGTGCCGCTAGCTTCGCCGGCCTCGCCGAGCGGCCGGAGGAATTTCTCGGCGCGATCCCGGTGGCGATCAGCTTCCACGCCACCAAGGCCTTCGCGACCGGCGAAGGCGGTGCGGTGGCGACGAGGGATGTCACCCTGGCGAAGCGTAGCGACCAGGCGCTCAATTTTGGCATCAGCGGCGCCCGCGACTGCGCGATGGCCAGCACCAACGGCAAGATGAGCGAATATCACGCCGCGGTGGGCCTTGCCGAACTCGACGGATGGCCGGGAAAGCTCGGCGCCTTTCGCGCCGTGGCGCAGCACTACCGGCAAGTGCTGGCTGCGGCTGGGCTCGCTGAGAGGTTTCACGGCGCGCCCGATATCGGGCCGAACTATGCGCTGTTCCGGTGCCGCGATGATCTAGAGGCCGGTCGGATGAAGCACTCTTTGCGGCAGGCCGGCATCGATTTCCGCCTATGGTACGGCAGGGGCCTGCACCACCAGACTTATTACGTCAACCTGCCGCAAGACGCTCTGGGCGTGACCGACGAAATCGCTCCATGCCTGCTGGGGGTACCGATGGCGCCGGATCTCGGGGAAAAAGCAGTTGAATGCGTCGCAAGGGTATTATCAGGCCGGCTCGCGGCAATTTAGCGAAGATCTGCGTTCCGCACGCAGACGAGCCAGTTATCAGCCACCTTATAGCGGTTTCGGCAGAGGTTATGTATGCGCACGGACATCCAGCAATTAGCCGAAATCTATGCCGCCTCTCTCGCGGCAAAGGGCGTGACGCCTGGCGGTGTCGGGTGGCCCAACGACAGCGATCTCGCGCCCGCTTCGAGGTACTGCTTGGGCCCATCGATTTCGACCGACATAGTGCGGCAAACCCGGTCAAGCTCTTGGATCTGGGCTGTGGTCCGGGCTTCCTACTGGACTACCTCGCGGAAAATGGCCTGCTTAGTCGGGTTGACTATACCGGCGTGGACGTGATCGAAACGACGATGCAGCATGCTCGCCACCGCTGGCCCAAGCATAAGTTCGAGCTTCGCGATGTCCGCGATCGGCCATTCGACGCAGAGGTGTTCGATTACTGCATCGTTTGCGGCGTTTTCACCGTCCGGTTCCAAAATGGCTACACCGACATGGAGAAGTTGGTACATGAGATGCTGCGGGCAATATGGCCGTCGGTGCGCGTCGGCCTCGGCTTCAATGTCATGTCCAAGCACGTCGACTGGGAACGAGAGGATCTGTTCCACTGGCCACTGAACGACATCCTGGCATTCTGCAAGCCTAACCTCAGTCGGCATGTATCATTGCGTCTGGATTACGGTCTCTGGGAAACCTCCGTCTTCGTCCGAAAAGCGCCGGTCGCGCGGAGCACCAAATTGCCACCCCAGTGGGGCGCAGAGACGGCACCACGACCAGCGCCAAGCTGACGCAGTGTCTCAGGTAAGTAGCTGGTGAATCCTGTCGCCGCGAGCCGCGGTGGGCCTTTCACGGCTTGACGGTTCGCCCTAATTCCCGCTGAGATAAACGTGACCATCGTCTCAATCATGCAGCCATATTTTTTCCCCTACATCGGCTATTTCCAGCTGATGTTTCAAAGCGACATTTCTGTTTTTCATGACGATGTGCAATACATCAATGGCGGTTGGGTGAACCGCAATCGCATCCTGCGGAACGGGCTACCCTGCTGGCTCACTCTGCCGGTTCGCAATGCGTCCTCTCACCTAGCGATCAATCAGCGCTACTATCGCCTCGATCCGACTGATGTGGTGCGCGTGTTGCGGCGCCTCGCGGGGGCCTACCAGAAGGCGCCCCAGTTCGCCGCGGTCTTCCCGGTTGTCGAGGAGCTGATGAACTTTGACGATAAGAATGTCGCCGTGTTCAACGTCAATCTACTTGAGCGGCTCGCTCGCCGGCTCGCCATCCGCACCCAGTTCGTCTCGTCGTCGACAATGATAAAGAACGAGAGTCTGACCGGACAGGAGCGGGTCATCGACATTTGCCGCCGCCTCGGCGCGACACGCTACGTCAACCCGATCGGCGGGGCACGATTGTACCAGCCTGACCGCTTCGCCGCCGCCGGCGTAGA
>Ga0182024_10026833_pt1 | contig 10105 bp, 7 predicted proteins | sample P32metaG_FD_120480 | JGI IMG/M metagenome (GOLD analysis project Ga0182024, IMG submission 120480) | Permafrost microbial communities from Stordalen Mire, Sweden - P3-2 metaG (Illumina Assembly) | ecosystem: Environmental > Terrestrial > Soil > Wetlands > Permafrost | place: Sweden: Stordalen...
ATATTCCGAGCAGAATCAGTCCTCTTTTCCACACGTCCCGGAAATTGTTATCTTGGTGAATTAACCTAAAACCCTATACTAGGGCGAGAAAATAAACCCCCGAAACTGTTAATTAAATAATCAACATTTGGCCAAAATGAGGGTTTTCACCCTCGGCTATGCACAAATGCACGCACGAACTTTTCAGTAAATGTGTGGGCCTTTCAGGTTTATTTCCACAGGCAGTTTCGATGCAGGTTTTAGGTTGTCTTCCGGAAGAGTTTTGAGGTCGTCGCGAGTTGGGGAAAAGATCTACCTGAACGGCCTGGAGCTGACCGCCATCGATCCCGGGCGGGGGACGCTTCTGAAGCGTGATGGGCTGGATCTGAGTTGCGTGTTGGCTCTGGATGCGCCGCCGGGCGCGCGTGGGCTATTTTCTCTTCTTCGGAACGAAGGGACCACGTCTAATCGTGATTGCACCAGTGATCAGGGGAGACGAGCCGGTGCCCAGAGGCAGACCGACATTGCCCACAATAGCTGCAGATCCCGACGGGCCGGCAGCATTCGAGATTCGAATATCGCCAGTGTCGACAGCAGCGCCCGTCTGGTTCGAGTACACCAGCTGTCCGCCGTTCCAGACGGTGAGCACACCGGCTGCATACCAGATCTGATAAAGGGAAGCTGCGTTCGCTTGAACCGTACCGAAGGTGATGGTGAAGCCGGGAGTCAATGCACCTACAGTTAAGTCGGCGCCAACACCTGCGAGTACCGCGGGAGAAGAACCGATGCGGTAAGCAATGACGTTGTCCGAGTAGGAAGATACTTCAGCGACGGCCTGGAATAGGCTGCCGTTGAACCCAAACTGCTGTGACGCTACGTTGAGGTCGGTAACCTGAAAAGGACTGTTCGCTACGCCTTGTCCGGACGTGCCAAGCACCAGAACTGCATCATCGGCGGGTGTAAACGACGCGGTGAGGCCGCCATCCACAGTGTTGATGATGGTACCCGGTAGAAAGTTGTAGGTCTGCATTTAGAGGATCTCCCCTTTCAAGGGGTGCGATATCGTCTTCTTTTTGGTGGTCGTTATATATATCTCAGATATGTGTTAATGTCAGAACACCCTTATGAAGCGCGCCGCTCTTTACATGCGAGTCTCAACCCTAGACCAGCATCCGGAAACACAACTTCACGATCTGCATCTGATGTCTCAGCAGCGGGGCTATCAGATTGTTCGGGAATACACCGACCGGATCAGTGGCACCAAGGCCAAACGGCCAGGTCTTGGCGACATGATGCATGATGCCCGCCGCGGCAACTTCGATGTTGTCCTGGTCTGGGCTTCGGATCGGATCGCCCGGTCAGTCAAGCACTTCCTCGAAGTGTTGGATGAGTTGAACAGGTTGAACATCGAGTTCATCAGTTTCCGCGAACAGATCGATACCGGCGGGCCGTTAGGCCGCGCCGTCGTGATCATCATCGGTGCTGTTGCAGAACTGGAACGGAACCTGATCGTCGAGAGAGTGCGCGCCGGCATGCGCCGCGCCAAGCTCGAGGGTCGTCACATCGGCCGCAAACCACTCGACCTTGATCGTGTCGCTATCCATAAGGATAGACAGCGCGGACAGAGTCTTGGCCAGTTGGCCAAGACCTACCGTGTGTCCAGAGCCACCATCCACCGCGTGCTTCACGAGCAAGCCTCAACCGCTTCGGAGAAATCCGCATGAATGGAATGTCGATGAACCTGCAATCCCTGGACTTACTACTCGCACTGGGCCTCGGCCTCGCAATCGGCTGGACCGGCGGCGATGAAACCCGCCGCCGAAAGAATGCAGAAGAACTGCTCGATCAACTTCGTAATCAGCTCCAGCAATCAAACCTTGAAGCTCAGCCCCTGATACGGATGCTCAAGCAGCAGCGCGGCATACTGAACGACATCCACAAGCGAATCACGGCTGTCTCAAAAGGCCTCCAAAAACCAGCCCGCTAAACCCCATCAAATCAGCGGCCGGATCTCCACAATCCGGCTGTTCCACAAGGTATACCTTGGTGAATACATGTCGGTGACAATGTAGGTGGGCAAACGTAAAGTTGACCGTTCGTTCGAGATATTTCCGCATAGCCGGCTTACCACTTGGGAAAAGGGTGGAAAGGCTCGCCGAGTGCATCGGCCTTCTCATCCCATCTGTTAGCGCCAATTGACAGTCGACACACTTCCACGGGGGACTAGACTGCTAAGTACTTGTCGCCTTGTATGAAGACGCTCAGTGCCGATCCGAACATCCGCTCTCGACCACGAAGGCTTTGCGTCGGGTCATGTGCCAGACAAAATCAACGGAAGCGCACCTGAGTCAAATCGTCAGATTGGAGCCAATCACTGACCGTCTCGCAGCGATGATTGTTGCTTCCATATAACACCCAACCGCTCAGGCATATGCCGACATAAGAGATGACGCAAGAGTGCCGTCGTGCCCTGCCTTCCAATGATTCGCTACCCGTTGCCATGGACCACGAATGCTTGCACCAGCTATAGAATGAGAACCCACAGAAGAAACTCTTAGCCCCGGAGAGCACGGCCCTATGGTCAGACATGACTAGACTTATTCAAACGGAAGCGGTATCGATCCGGATCAAGGCTTGAGCCAATCCACTGAATGTCTCTCAATCGCAATTCTCACCAGTTGACTTCGCGTCCTCACACCAGCCTTGTGAAAGAGTTCTTGGATAACAGCTTTGACCGAGCTTTCCGAAGTCTTCAAATTCCACGCGATTTCCTTGTTCGTGAGCCCGTCGAGGATTCCACGCAGTACCTCGATCTGACGCGGGGTCAGGGAGCGGGTGTGCTCCATGCGCTTAGTCTGGTCTTGTCTCGCGGCAACGAGAGAGCTGACCGCCCCGGTATCCAGCCAGATCTCGCTTCTTGCAACCTGGTGTATTGCAGCTACGAGTTGGTCAGGATTGCTGTGTTTCAGGAAGATGCCTGAGGCTCCTGCTTCCATGATCCGCAGAGTCGCCTCATCCGTCATGCCTGCGGTCACCATGAGAATCCTCATGTCACTGAACCGATCCCTGAGTTCAACGAGAAGGCTTGAGCCTTGCTCCTCTCCAAGATCGTAATCAAGCAGGACGATATCCGCTGGCGTCTTCAAGAGGGTGGCAACGGCATCCGCCGCGGTTGCGCACTGACCAACAACGCAGATATCGGGTGACGATTCGAGAAGTCTGCTCAGGCCTTCGCGGAAGAGGCTATGATCGTCCACCAACAGTATTTGGATGTGGCGCATTACTCGTCCTGGCCAAGGGAAAATGCTGGCGACAAATCAACGATAAAGCAGGCTCCATCAGAAATGGGCTGATAGCGCAGATCCCCCCCGAAAGAGCGCAGAAATGCACGGGAAAGGTAGAGGCCAAGACCCGTTGCTTCAGCTCCGGCCTGGAAGGGGTGAAAGAGATGTTCAGGGTGCACAACACCCCCGCCGCTATCGCTAACTTCGACAACAACCTTGGTATCGTCACTCCAGACGGTAATGGACAGCCGCTTTCCCTCTCTCTTGGAAAGCGCACGAGCGCTGTTGGCAATCAGGTTCAGAAACACCTGCATAAGACTCAGCCGATCAGCCCAAACCAGCGGCAATCCAGGTTCAATGCTCCATTGTGTGATGATTTCCTCTTCTTGTAATGAAGGTACCACCACGATCTTCAGCTCCTCCAACAGGACAACAATATCAACTCCTGTGGCTTGTGTGACGGTCTGGCGAAGATTCACACTGGCGATCCGCTCCAACGCCAAAACAAGATTGCTGAGAGCCTCGAAGTCCTTGTTTCCCTTCAAAAGTCCGTCGCGTGCAAGGTTTTGATGCACAACGGCGATCGCCGCGCAAACATTACGCACTTCATGTGAGACTGCCCCAATCGCAATACGGGAACCGACAAGCAGTTGATGCAGTCCAGAGACTTCATGGGACCGAAAATCCTCCGAAGCATCGAGCACCATCGCAGTCAATCGCATACCGGCGTCTGTTAGATACGTGGAGAAGCAAATATCCGCCAGAAATGTCTCTCCATCTTCGCGCAGGCCGCGGGCCTGCATCACGGCGCGAAGCAGTTGCTGAGAGGTGTCCCGCATAGATACGTTTTGAAGCGCGGGAAGATGACGATGAAGAATCCTTCCTGGAAGCTCCCCTATTGGTACTCCTAGCATTCGATGCGCGGCCTCATTGGCCATCAAAATACCGCCGTTCGCATCCGCAGTGAGGATCGCTGCAGGGCTGCTTTCGATCAGCATTCGCAATTGCTCCTCAGCTTTGCGTCGGGCATCGCTCTGCAACTCAATTTCGTGAAGATGTTCGAGTGTAACCTTGCGGTTTCGGCTCGCCTCTCGAACGTATGAGCCAACTCCAAAGAAAGCGACGAAATAGAGCACGTCTCGTGTGACTCCTGTGCGCAAATGCCATGAGAGATCGCTGAAGACCTCCGCGAGAAAGGTGCATAGCGCGGCAATGGCGCCGGTCTGCCACTGACTCAATACGCTCCCAACCATGAGCATGGGGATGAGATAGAGGAACCCGAGAGGAACATCCCCGACTACCAGCCAGTCCACCAGCGCGATGGCGAGGATCATGATTCCCGCTCTGATCAGAACGGTTCGCTTGCTGCCCGTGAAGAGTGGTCCAAACATGTGCACCTGTCGCACCGCGCCATCGAGGACAACGCCGCTACGTGAATTCTAGACACCTAATACATCGCCAGGCGTAAGGATTTTCCAAAGAGTGCGCAGATGTCCAAAAGATAGGTTGCTTGGGCCCAAACGATAAGGTTGACGAGCCCGAAAGATAGGCGGTTGCGAACGGAGCAGCGCTCTATGCTTAGACTGTTTCCCATCATCCTGGCCCCATACGAGGGCTAAGGAAGAACGTGGCGGCGCGATTCCTATTCGGTGCCTGAGGTCTTAATGCATATCCTGAAATCGCTGATCAGAAGCGCCCGGTGTTCTGTAACCGCGGGCTTTCTGGCGGCTTTGTGTCTACCGGTTGTCGCACAGCAAAGCCTTACGTGGGAACAGTTAAAGGCAAGATTCGAAGCGGTGAATCCAGTACTTAAGACCGACGCGCTTAATGTCGATGAGATGAAAGCCGAAGAGATTACGGCATATCTGCGTCCCAACCCACAATATTTGCTCGGAACGGATGGAACACAGTTGACTCGAAACAAGGGCGTCTGGCAACCTTTGCTGGGCACTCAGATACAGAACAATATTTCCTACCTGCATGAACGTGAACACAAGCGCGAATTGCGACTGGAGTCTGCCAAGGAAGGCACTCAGATTGCTGGTTCTCAACACGAAGACCTTAAGCGCAATCTTATTTTCAACCTACATTCCCTATATATTGCGACGCTTCAAGGCAAAGCCGTACTCGACCTGGCCAAAGCCGATCTGGAGTACTACGACAAGATTATCGATATCAGCCGCAACCGCTTTGAGGCGGGCGACATTGCTCGCATCGATCTTGACCGGATCGAGTTGCTCCGAGTGCAGTACGAGTCGGAGATAGAGAGTGCAACCGTGAATCTTCGTACGTCGAAGATCCTGCTCTTGCAATTGCTCAACGACCGCACGCCTGCCGACCAATTTGACGTGAGTGGAAATTTTGACTGGAGCAATGCACTGGATACCCTCGATAACTATCACAGGATTGCACTCGAGAACCGTCCCGATTTGCGAGCCGCCGTTGAGACTATCGAACAGTCGAGAACCAACCACCAACTGGCTAAGGCCAATGGTTCGACTGACCCGACCTACAGCGGATGGTGGACACACAATCCATCATTCGCCAACCCCAACGATGCCGATACGATCGGGTTGAGCGTCAGTATTCCGCTCAGGATCTTTGATCGCAATCAAGGCGAAAAGAAGCGCACTCTCATCGACATCGATCGCAGCCAGAGCGCAGCCGATGCCGCGCAGGCGCAAGTCTTCAGTGATGTGGACGCCTCATACGAGCAGTTGCGCAGCGTGGTCACTCTGCTCAAGCCATACAAGGAGAAGTATCGCAATCAGTCTACGCGTGTACGGGATACGGTCACCTTCTCCTATCAGCAGGGAGGAGTCTCGCTGATGGACTTCCTCAATGCACAGAGCGATTATCGTGCCGTTCAACTCGCATATCTGCAGTTGGTCGGTACCTACCTGACGGCCGTCGGCCAAATGAATCTTGCCCTGGGGCGCGAGGTGATCCAATGACGCAATGGAATGTTCGACATATCAGTTCAAGGAATTTCATCCAGATGGCAATGATCTTTGCAGTTGCACTGGCGCTCTCAAGCTGCAAGAAGCAGGAAGGTGGTAACGGCGCACCTCCGTCGACGCAGGTAGCGACAACCGGGAATATGGCCCTGGTGCAAGTCGACAAGCCGGATCAGTTTCCGCTGGTTGTGGCAAGCCCGTACGATACAGTTGCCAAACTCGACGTGACTGGTACGGTCTTTCCAGACGTTGCGCGCGAAGTGCCTGTGATCTCCCTGGCAAGCGGCCGAGTGGTCGATATCAAGGCTCGTCTCGGAGATGATGTCAAGAAGGGCCAACTGCTGCTGAAGATACAGAGCCCTGACAGCACCAACGCATTCGATACATATCTGAAAGCTGTCAATGACGAACGTATGAATAACAAAGCGTACGTTCGTGCCAAAATTCTTTACGAGCATGGCGCAATTTCCCAGGGTCTGCTGGAGCAAGCCGAAGATGCGGAGACAGACTCGCAGACAGATCTAAAGGCTGCAGAAGAGCAAATCGATACGCTGGGCATCGACAAGAACCATCCATCGCCAGTTGTTCCTGTTTACTCTCCAATTTCCGGCGTCATAATCCAGCAGAATGTGACCCAGGCGGCAGCTGCAGGTGTAACCTTCTCAGGCTCCGCGACGGCGTTCACAGTCGCCGATCTCTCTGTGGTCTGGATCATCTGCGATGTGTATGAAAACGACCTGTCGAAGATCTCGCTCGGACAAGTCGCCCAGATTAAGACAAATGCCTATCCGGACAAAGTGCTGACAAGTCGTATTTCGGATATTGAACCGATTCTCGATCCTAGTCTTCGCACGGCGAAAGTACGCCTTGAGGTGGTGAACCCGGGATTTCTCAAAGTGGGTATGTTTACCACGGCTACTTTCGAGAGCAAGCACACAGAACACTTTGCGCTCGTCCCCGCTCCCTCTGTTTTGCACCTTCATGATCGCGAGTGGGTCTTCACTCCGGCGGGAGAGAACAAGTTCCGCAGGGTCGAAGTCAAAGCCGGGCAAATGGTGGGCGACAAGCAGGTGATTTTATCGGGCATTCAGACCGGCCAGCAGGTTGTTTCCAATGTGCTCCAGCTTGAAGCAACGCTGGAGGCGCAATGATCCGTTCCATTGTGGACTTTGCGCTAAAGAACCCCTTGATCGTTGTAGGGTTGGCAATCCTGATGTTTTTCTGGGGAGCGATCGCATTCAAGGATCTTCCCATCGACGCCTACCCGGACGTAGCCAACAACTACGTCAACGTTATCACGCAGTGGCCCGGTCACTCGGCTGAAGACATCGAGAAGCAGGTGACAGTTCCTACCGAAATTCAGATGGCCGGAATTCCACACCTGGCGAACCTACGTTCATTTTCGCTGGCTGGCATTTCCAGCCTGATGATGAACTTCGATGACTCGTCGGACAACAACTGGAATCGCGAGCGCGTGGTCGAGCGTTTGGGCATGGTTACGCTCCCTTCCGGTCTGGTGCCGCAATTGCAAACTGATTGGAGTCCGGCTGGGCAGATCTATTGGTACACGCTTGAGAGCAAGAACCCTCAATACGACGTGATGGAGATGAAGTCCATCGCCGACTGGACTCTGGGCAAGCAGTTCAAGAGCGTACCTCACATTGTCGATGTGGCCACCTTTGGCGGCCTCACCAAGGAATACCAGGTCCGTCTCGACCCGAACAAGCTCATCAGTTACGGCTTGAGCATTTCCCAGGTAGAAAACCAGTTGGCGCTCAACAATACCAACGCGGGAGGCAGCTTCATTCAGGCAGGCCCGCAGCAGATCAATGTTCAGGCTCAGGGTCTCTTCAGGAACGTTCAGGACATCGAAAATACGGTAGTACAAGCCGCAAACGGCACACCTATTCGCATCAAGGATATCGCCGTCGTGGAACAGGGTCCTAAGATACGTCTTGGCCAGATCAGCAAGGCCTATCGCGTCCCAGGCACAGACAAAATCATCGATAATCCGGATGTTGTAGAAGGCCAGGTGCTGCTGCAAAAGGGTGACGACGCAGATCCGGCGCTGAAGGGAATTGAAGCCAAGGTCGCGGAACTGAACGATCATATTCTGCCGCCAGGCGTAAAAGTTGAACCCTTCCTCAATCGCTCTGACCTCGTCCACTTCACCACGCATACGGTGCTGCACAATCTGACCGAGGGCATCATCCTGGTGGTGATCATCCTCTTCATCTTTTTGGGCAATGTACGCGGGGCATTTGTTGTAGCACTCACCATCCCCTTTTCGTTGTTATTCGCTGCAACCTGCCTTAATCTGAGCCACATTCCAGCGAATCTGCTTTCCCTCGGCGCGTTGGACTTTGGCATGGTGGTGGATGGCGCTGTCGTGATGATTGAAAACATCATTCGGCATCTGGGTCACCACCACGACACTCGAACTCCGATCCAGAAGATTCGCGACGCGGCGCAGGAGGTTCAGCGGCCAGTCTTCTTTGCAGTGACAATCATCATCACAGCGTATCTCCCCATCTACACACTCCAATCGGTCGAGGGGCGCCTATTCAAGCCGATGGCCTGGACGGTCGGTTTTGCGCTGGCCGGCTCATTGATCTTCTCCATCGTGATTGCTCCGGTGCTGGCCGGTATTCTCTTCCGCAAGGGTGCTAAAGAGTGGGAGAACCCAGCGATGTTCTGGCTCACTGAGCGATATCGTCGCGCGTTGAGCTGGGCGATCGACAAGCGTTGGCTTACGGTAGGTGTGGGCGTGGGAAGTTTTGCTCTGACCTTGTATCTCGCTTTCAGCGGGGTCATCGGATCGGAGTTCCTGCCCCATCTCGATGAGGGTTCCATCTGGGCCCGCGGCACGCTTGCCCCTTCCACTGGCCCCGACGAAAGCCGACGCATTGCTGAACACGCCAGGCTGATCATGGCCTCCTTCCCTGAGGTTATCAAGGTGGTCGATCAGATCGGACGACCTGACGATGGCACGGATTGGACTGGCTTTTTCAACACGGAGTACTTCATCGACCTCAAGCCCAAGGAGCAATGGCGGCCGGTCTTCCATGAGAACAAGGACGAGTTGATTACCGCCATCGATAAAGAGCTGGAAAAGACTCCCGGAGTCATCTGGGGCTTCTCGCAGCCAATCGCTGACAACATGGAGGAGGCCGTTTCCGGTGTTAAGGGGCAACTTTCGGTCAAGATCTACGGAGATGATCTGCGAACCCTTGAGGCCAAGGGCAATGAAGTTGTGTCCATCTTGAGCCAGATCCCGGGCGTGACCGATCTGGGGCTATTGCGAATCATTGGACAGCCCAATCTGAACTTTGTCGTGGATCGACCAGCGTGCGCCCGCAGGGGTATCAATGTTGCCGATGTACAGGATGCCGTCCAGACAGCAGTCGGAGGCAATGCCGTCACCCAGGTCCTTCAAGGCGAGGCTCGCTTTGATGTCGTGCTGCGCTATCAGGAGAGATATCGAGATACCAAGGAGGCAATCGAGAACGTACGTCTGTTGTCACCTTCTGGGGAACGCGTTGCCCTCTCGCAGTTGACCAAAATGGAAACAACCGATGGAGCGGAAGAGATTTACCGCGAAGGCGAGTCTCGCTATATAGCCATCAAATACAGCGTACGCGGCCGTGATCTTGGCAGCACAGTCGAAGAAGCGATCAAGACAGTGCATGACAGGATCAAACTGCCCGTGGGATATCACACAGAATGGGACGGCGAGTACAAGAGCAAACAGCGCGCCGACGCTCGCCTGGCTATCGTGACCCCAATCACGATCCTGGTTATCTTCCTCATCCTGTACACCATGTTCCGCTCATTCAAATGGGCGCTGCTCATCATGATCAATGTTCTTCTGGCGCGTGTCGGCGG
>Ga0182024_10026834_pt1 | contig 10105 bp, 10 predicted proteins | sample P32metaG_FD_120480 | JGI IMG/M metagenome (GOLD analysis project Ga0182024, IMG submission 120480) | Permafrost microbial communities from Stordalen Mire, Sweden - P3-2 metaG (Illumina Assembly) | ecosystem: Environmental > Terrestrial > Soil > Wetlands > Permafrost | place: Sweden: Stordalen...
AACCGGATGTGATTGCCGTGTAGGTGTTGCCGGAGCCGGTGGCTATCATCCTTCGCGCGCTTTGCTTGTCGTGCAGGTCATGGTGTATTCCGCACCATAAGTTGCTCGTTTGGCAAAGGCCGCGGGAGCCGGTCCCCGCCCGCCAGCCATTCCGCCTGTTGTTCCGGATCGTTCAGGATCACGGGACTTGCCTTCTCGTGAATGGGCCGCACACCATCGTTCGCGTCCGTCGTCAGGAATGCAAAAAGCGCCCAGTCGCGTTCCTCTTTTTCACGCCGTTTTTTCCCCGGCTGTTCCGCCAACTGCGGTCCGTGCCATGCCTGCCACACGCCCGCGAAACATGCGATCTCAACACCCGGAACGACAAACCAGGTTGAATCCCTGACGGGCTCGGCAAAAGCCGTGAACGGGACGAGGCAGCGATGGGCCGGTTCGGTCATAAGTTTGCGGTTGGTTTGGCGCCACCAGGCGCTTTGCAGATTTCGGATGTTGGTGATCGGTGCGGACTGACTGGGAGTAGTAACTTTCTTTTAAATCGTTTTTCTACAAAGACTTAGTAGTTACACAAAAGTTCCACAACCCAGCGGCTAGCCATTGTTCTAGCTGTCAGCCGGTCCTAAAGTTGCACAGAAAGCTACACAGCGCTGTAGCTGCTCAGAACCGTAGCAACGCAGGCAGTCATGTCTTTGCTGAAAAAGACGAATTTCAGACCTGACGAAATCCCAATTTACGACAATGCCATAATCTACAAGCGTGGTGGTTATTGGCAGTTTCGTATGTGGCTGGCCCAGGAACACAAGTACGCCCGCTTTAGCCTAAGGACGAAGACTCAAAGTACAGCGACGGACAAAGCCAAGCAGCACTATCACGAACTCATGTCGCAGCAGCTTCAAGGCAAAACATATTTTTCCAAGACTACCAAGCAGGGTGTCGAAATATACTTAGAGCAACGAAAGAAAGACGTTGATGCTGGGATAATCGTCGAGGGTCGATATGGAACGATTAAGACCCATCTGGAGCATTGGTTGGATTTTATAAAGAGAGACACAAAACTGAAAGAACTTGAGCGCACTGACTGCGAAAATTATTACGCTCAACGTACCGCAACAAAAAAGAAGATTCAGATTAGCCAGACGACTGTTCTGAATGAACAGAGCACAATTAATGCCATGATGAGCTGGTTGTACAAATGCAAAGAAACTCACATTGAAGCCTTTGATTTCAAGAAACTCAAAAGAGTTGATAGAGGTGATGACGGGATAAGGCGTGCGAGTTTTACCGACGATGAAATCGAAAATGTAAAGACTGCATTGGAGAGATATGTACTTGGTGCGAAGAAGGATATTAGTGATCCCAAAAACCTAGAAAGGGCTATCGTTGGTTCTTATCTATATGCCTCAATCATCTCGGGGCTACGGCGTGGGGAGCAGTTGCAGCTACGTTGGCAGGATATTCGTTTTGATCCGTTTACCGTCCGTACCAAGTCCAGTGTGAGCAATGACCTCGTAGAAATAAAAGTGAGAGCAGCGACGAGTAAGGTAAGAAGGTCGCGCACGCTCATAGTTAAAGACGACCAGGAACGTTTTGATGATCTGTTCCACCTTCTTAAGTCGCGCTTTGAGAAGGCAAAGAAGGCGAGTGGTAGTAAAGACAAGTTTGCGGATGCCTTAATCTTCAGCGCCGATGGCTATAAGCCTATTACGGCTAGGGCCATCGAATATCATTTTAAGAGGATCATTGTTCTCGCTAACGTCCCGAACACTCATAAGCGGAAATTGGTTCCTTATAGCTTTCGCCATTATTTCATTACGCAAAAAGTCAATAGCGGCTTGGCGCCAGTGGCGGTCGCGGAAATGTGCGGAACAAGTGCCACACAGATAGAAAGCACCTATTATCACACGACAAAGGAAAAGATGATTGCTAACGCGCTGGCAGGCTATGAATACAGGGATGGCCTTCTGATACCGAAGTAAACACATCGAAAGCGTCGCCTGGTCAAGAGCAGCGTGGAGGACGGTTAGCCGATGGGCACAACAGAGGATGTGTTAAGGGCAGCATATGAGGTAGCTAATTCACGAAATGAATGGGCTACGGGAATCGTGACTGCTGGCGTGGTGATCGAACTCGTTGCGCTGCTTCTGTTTGGCAAGGAGATGTCTCGCAACGAGAAGATTGCGCTCGCCATTGGCAGTATATTGGTCGTGTTGGGTGTCGGCGGAGAATGGGTCTTTGGCAGTCGTGCCTCAGCCATTGCTGTCCAAATACAGCAGGCATCAGATGAAAAAATTGCAACACTTGCGAAAGATGAGGGAGCAGACCACAAAATTGCAGCGCAAGCCGCCGCAGATGCTGCAGGCCTCGGTGTGAATGTCCAAAATCTACATACCTTTGTGAATACCCAAGAGAGCCACAATAATGCTGCCGTTACTGAATTACAGCACAGCACTGCCGGCCTAAATAAAGCGCGGGACGATGCATTGGCAGCGGCCGATGGTACTAAAAAAGATCTAGCTCAAATGACTGCGCTGCTGGCGCAAGAGAGTGATCTTCGCGCCAAAATAGAAAAACTGACCGCTCCCCGCCAAATCAGCGAGCAGCAGGTAGCCCAAATGTCTGTAGCTCTGAAGTTATTCGCAGGCCAGCAATGGGAAGTGATTCCGTATTGGGACATGAAGGAATCATTAGACCTTGCGAATCGTATATATGCCGCGCTCGATAAGGCTAAGTGGGTGTGGAAAAAGCAGGAGCGATGGACGGGAATAATGGGAGTTGTCGCGGGCGTACTAGTGTATTCCCATCCGCAAGCGTCAGCCAAAACGCGAAATGCCGCCGCCGCGCTTGTTAAGGCGCTAAACGATGTAGGGATTGCGTGCGAATCACGCGATGAGAATGATCCAGGACACCCCAACGAACTGATTTCGATAACTGTAGGACAAAAACCGTAGTAAACGTGTCCGTCACTGCCCAAAAACGAGCGCCCTACAGTACACGCCCACACAGCCCGCTGCTCATACACTGCCCGCACCCTAAACAGAGCTGTAGGGCGCTTAAAAACGGTGCTATGCTAACTTTACGACAGAATAAACTGTTCGCTTGCTTTGCCTTTAATGAGCAGGGCGCGGGAGGCGGTATTTTTCATAACGATTGAAGGGGGACATAATGGCGACAGTGGTCATGATGAAACATAAGGAACTAGGACTCACCAAAGAAGGGTTCATTGGATTTTCTTGGACGACGCTTTTCTTCGGCGTTTTACCGGCGCTGTTTCGAAGTGATTTTGTAACTTTCGCAGCAGGTTTTGGAATTCTAATTATTATCTATTTCGCCATGGCTGCGTTGACCTTCGGGGTCGCGTTTTTCTTCTTTTGGTGGGTGCCCACGCTAGCCTGGGCCTTTATGTATAATAGATATTATACGAGAAAGCTTATCGAGAAAGGTTATGTGTTTTCTGATACGCCTTTCAAAAACGCGCAAGCTGCGGCTGCGACAGGTGTAACAGCCGGCGGTAATTTCGAAAGCGATCTCCTTCAACAAAACGGTCTACCGACAAAGACGGCGACTATCGAGGATGAGCGAGAGCGCGCTTACAGGACGAGGGTTGAAGAAGAAGAGAGGGAAAACCAGCGCGTACGAGAGGAAGACAGAAGAAGGACAGAAGAGCAGGAGCGTCAACGTCAGCCTCCCGGTCTGGCCGAGCAACTAGCAAAGTTACAAAAGCTGAATTCGGATGGCGTGCTTTCTGACGACGAATACCAAGATTTGAAAAGGAAGCTGATCGCGAAAGAGCTGGGCGATGCGCCGCAAGCGCGGTCGACAGAAGAGGTTAGACCCCTTGCGCGTGTCTCCGACGCGCCTGTCACGAATCAAACTGAGACGAAGACGCACGAAGTTCCGAATCCCATAATTCCAAATGTAAACCCGAACAGCAATAGCTTTTCCAAGGAAAGCTTCAGCACCCAAAATTCAATGGCTACAAACCGCAAGTATTTGTTTGGCGGCGGAGCACTGGTGATTGTGCTGATAGCAATATTATCCGGTTGGCATTTTGGCTGGTTCGGACCCGTTTCATCGCATCCATCAGCTACGCAAACTCTTGTGCCAGCAACGGAGGCGGAACGGCCACATGTGCAAGCAACAGCAGCGCCCGATAACAGCTCGTTTGCGCCGAGTTTTGATTGTAGCAAAGCATCAAATGGACAAGAGCGTCTGATTTGCAACGATAGGGACTTGGCAAAACTCGATGTTGATTTACATCAAGCTTATACGAAAGCCAGAGAGGCCGCGCCAGATAAAGCAGCGTTGCTGGCCACTCAACGTGATTGGATCCAGCATTCAGTGAGGGCATGTTCCGATAAGAATTGTTTGGTAACAACATACGTCAGCCGAATTCAGGAGCTGACGATGCCTACCACCAAAGCAACAGAAACCGGTAGCTACTACTTTATCACCGGCCTCGATCCAAAAGGCGATAACTGGCTTGCGTTAAAAGCGGCACCGGACATCACATCAACTCGCCTTAAACAATTATCGCCAGATGTTTTGCTAACCACTGATGGACAACGTGTAGGTGAGTGGCTGCATGTTAAGACCATTGACGGCGATGACGGATGGGTTGCTTCAAAGTATACTGCGTGTTGTCGCAAAGCTCCAAGTCTGCCGCGCTGAAGTGTGGCGTTGTTGGGGGGCTTGAATGAAGCGCACATTCAGCGCTCTGCAATATGCTTTCCTATAAAAGCGGTATTTCAGGCCATGTTCGCTGCATTGCGAAGTTGATTGCCGCTTACGTCGCAATACAAAGCTGATGTAGCGATATTGGTGGGGCCTAGTAGCTGTTGAGTTGATTGATGGTGAAAGGCAAGGCGCCTTTCACTATCGCAGAGATAATTAAGCAGCTTTTTTGGTTGTCTTTGACTTAGCTTGTGCGCGTCCAGCATTTGCAGCAGCAATCATCCCATCAAACTCGCCAGCGTCCACAGCAGCAATGAGCTTGTCCAACACAATAGGCAGATTGGCGATAACTCCGACGGCAATGGCGTCTTTGCCCTTTTCAAATACCATCGGCTTGCTTCCCCAACGTACGCTAAGCGCGACACTGCCGTCTGCGCTCTGTGTCCACCAGCGCTTCAGGCGCTTTGGGACATCCACCAACTGTTTGCTACCGTCTTCTGCCTTCTGCCAGCGTTTCTTGCTGACAGCATAGACGTTGCCATCTGCGTCGGCTTTGGCGATTTCCTTTTGCTCCCGCAGTCGTCCAATTAATTTGGCCCGACGTTGCTGCACAGGCGTAAGGCCTGCGCGCTGTGGCATGGCCGTAAAACTTAGTCCTTTCAAAGCACTCATAGCGAACTCCTTGTTTGTGTTGTGTCGCTATAAGTTTGTGGTCAGATAGAATGCATTCCTACCGAAATCAGGCGCTTATTGGCATTCACCGATGCTGCTTCAGCGCAGCGTCCGATATTTGCGAATAGCTGATTACATTACCCTTTCCATACATAGCTTCGCCCATAAGCATCGCTGTGTAGCCGTTTTCTGCTCGCACAACGGTTCTTGTGGTGAAGCCCTGACTCAAGCGAACATAGAGTTCATAGTGCTGCTGCATTGTTAAGTCTCCGATTTTAATGAGTGTTGATCGGTTGCATCAAACAAGCTCAACCGCCTTTCGAAGCATCTCATCGTTTACATCGATATAGCGTTGGGTGGTTGTGATGCTGGAATGACCCGCAAGTGCTGCAAGTACGCGAACACTGATGCCTTGCTGGCTTAATGATGTGATGAAGGTTCTTCGACCGCTGTGACTGGTCGCGCCATCAATGCCGCAACGTGCATAGATGCGTTGAATAAGTTGTGTAGCGGTATTGGAGGTGAACCGTTGGCTCTTTTGTGTGCGAAAGAGATAGTCGTCACCTGATCTGGATTGAAGCGTCTGTATGTACCGCTTCAGTTCTTTACGCATCCGTGTGGGCACGAAGACAACACGTGGACGCCGACCTTTGGTCTGTGCTGCACTAAGTTGAATCTCAGCTTTAACCTCGCCATTGCTGTCAATTACGTCGGTGGCGCGCAGGCTGACCACTTCGCCTATCCGCATGCCACATAGATGTGTGAATAGCAGCATCGCTCTATTGCGTTCGCTGTACCGTTCGCAGCCATCGTTATATTCAAGCACCCGTTTAATTTCGGCTTTGCTGAGTGTTTTTGCTTGGGGCATCGCATCTCAAAACATAACTAATTCGCACTATTAGTATGTTTTCTGATGTGTTGTTTGGGCAACCGGAAAGACGCCACTAAATCTGTCAATGATCTTAGCTGGTTAGTTCGAGATGTAAGAAATGTGCTATTTTCTTACATTTCTTGGCGCAAATAGCAGTGGTTTTGCGATCAGCACGAGTATTGCTGGCCTGATCTGCAGCAATCGCGACTCTGACCCAAAGCGCATTAGCTAGTTGGATTGAGCAATAAATACGAAGCAGCGCCAACGTTCGTATCGTCTGCTGTTTGTCGGAGTATGCAAAAGATGATTTTGAACGATGTCTATCAGCTGTTGCGCCATGTGAATGCAGTGAACAGTGAGAGTGAGTTCAGCAAGGAATGGTTAGGTCGTAGTGACTGCTATTTGCGAACATGTCGATTCAAGAAGGTGCAGCCAAGTATTGGCGCTGTGGCAATCTGTGCGAGCAAGTTGCAGTATCATGGTCATCGGATGCTCGGTGATGGCGGGAACAAGGCGTTAGCGGAGCAGTTTTTCAACCTAAGTGACGCCTGCCACGAACAGATCAATCAAGTAGGTGCGGCTGACTGAGCATTTAAGGAAGCCAGCTCAGGAGGTCGGGAAAATCTCTTATGCAATGTTCCGCAATTCGGTCGTAAATGAATTGATCGCCCGCAGCGTGCGTGTTCACAGATAGATAATAGTTTTTGCCACCATTTTTGGCAAAGATAATCCATTCGCCAGTAATTTTTCCGTCGTTGTCGCGAGCCTCGACTGGTTCATGCGTCACCCTGTGTGCCAACTCGTCTATCATTTCTTGGGTTATGGTTGGGGATTGTTTCTCGTCAAATATTTCCGTTACGAGTTTTTGTACGCCGTTCTTTCCGAGAGCGTTTGCAATATTGAGCATCAAAAATTGCGCCGAGAAGAAATGTTTATGCCAGAGACCCTTAAGCGGCAAGTTCTTAAACTGGGTAGCGGGCTTGATACCGCTGTGTGGTTCGCCTGCCTCCAAGTTTTCAACTGAATCCAGAATCTCTCGAACGCTCACGCCGTAACATCTGTCAATTACAAAACAATCGAACCAGAATAGTTCTGACATTCGCGACGTTAGCTCTCTATCCGAGATATAAAGTTCGCTGAAGCTTCTCAATTGTTCGCTAGTAGCGGTAACTTCTTCGCCCTGCGTAAGTGCTTTCCACAGCATTTGTGTGCTCCTGCCAAGGCCTATAACAGCTGCCTAATGAACAGGATACAGCAAATTGTTCAGCTGTGGCGAGGTTTAAGGCGTGGGCCATGATCGGTGAGGGTGTCTAGCGGCATAGCACCACAGTTCAAAGACGTAATTGGTCCCACAAACCGAAAAATCTGCTGTGTAAAATTCGCGCGATCTCAAGATCTGTGGCCATGGTGATTTAATCTAACCACCCCACGCCGCTAAATATTTGCGTGAGCAATCTTGCATTGAAAGATATTCTGGCTGCACTCAATACCATTCGCGCGCAGGTGTTGAAGGCTGATGCCGAGACGAAGATGGCCGCGTTGGAAGCGATGTTGAGCAGTAGCGTTGCAATTGTCGCTATGGCTAAGAAACTGACGCAGCCCAAGGTAATTAGAAAGCCTTGTCGAGTACCGAAGCCACCCGTGCCAAAGCGCCAACCGCAACAACGTCAAGTGCCTCAAATGGAACCTTCGAAGCAGCTTCCGCAATCTCCTAAGAATGTAAACGCCATACCACTCACCAAACCGTATTCAAGCCGACCAAGCCGCTAATTATTTGTTCCGCAGCTTGCCGCATCTAGTGTGTTACAGCGCTGGGTGAGTCTGGGAGACAGGCTATGCGATATTGCGCCAGAGCCAAGTTCGGTGAACCAAGCTATAAGCCAATTAGGGTCTGTTGTTTAGAAGCTGTCAGAACCAACAATACCAATTAGGGTCTGGTTCTGGTGTTTGTTATTAGCTGAGTGTTCAAATCGTCTGTTGCTTATCGTTGTGATTGAAAACGACAGTTGCTCTTATAAGCAATATGTAAGTGACATCTAGCTGAGTGCTTTATGAAGAGTGTTTGTTTGTTCGTTTTAGGCAACATAAAAGATTCGCTCTAGAACGTGTTCCGAACGTTTGTCAGTTGTGAAAAGCGTTGTTCTTTACGGCAGCATTGCTGCCCGTCAGGGTACTTGTCGCTTATTGTAATGCGGCTTGGCTACATGTTGTTTGAAACGCGCCTTTGCTAACCGGTTGTGGTTAGGAAATGCTAGTTCTGCTTGGATTCGCCAAAGCTGCTTTGATGATCGTTTAAGTCTGTCTACCGCATCGGTTCGGACTTGGGCATGCTTCTCACTTAAATGTGAGAGTTGGGCATTAAATGTCTCAGAATTGTTACGCCAGTATTCGTGCAACGAGTATTTTGCGGCGCTTTCGTCATGGATTAAGGGCAAGATTTCGTTGCAGACCGGCGCGGCTGCTGCAGGAAATTCGGTCTTCCACAATGCATTGAGATTGACGCAGAAATCTTTCGTGTTTATTGGCGACTTGGCTAGAAAGTGAATATGTGGGTTGTCATTTTGGCTGCCGAATTGTGTGAAAACGAAGCGCTCGACACGCATGCCATTGCTCACGCCAGTGCGTCCATATATCAGCTGGTCTAGCTTGTTCCACACGCTACTCCACTGTTTCTGTGCTACGTCGATGTTTGGCTTGAGCTTAGGCTTGAAATTGAGTGTCCCGAAGACGTCCCAATTGTGTTCTACAATCCAGTCCTTGTAAGCCGTATAGGCCTTGTCGTTAGCGGTGCCCATATTGTGTGATTAGACACGCTAGAAAAGCCTTTAAAATAAGGGTTTTTGTCAACATACGGTGCTATTCCTTTCTCGCTGTTATTTATCAACACCAGAAAGCACCCAAATATTTTCCGTTACAGCCTGGTGGAAAATGGTGTAAAAATCAGCCTTAGACGCTTGCACAGTGTGTAAGACGGCTGCGTGTAGGCCGCTGAAAGCGAACATTTTTCGTGCAGTGCAAGAAAAAAGCGCTTGCTGGCTCAATTACACAAAAGTTACACACCTGTTTTTGTCGGCCATATAAAGGCGTGATTATGGGCATTAGATAGTTGGGTAGTTATGGAGTGGGAATGGGCGGCAGGCCCCACCGTGCCATGATGAGGTCGAGCCCGCCATCTGCCCGATTGCGCATAATGGCCGCGTCCTGATCCGGGTAAATGTCATCGGCAGGTGCCAGATTGTCCGTTGCCGGGGGTGGTGGACAGGTCGCGGCCCAGGGCGCGCGCCAAGCGTTTTATTTCGTTGGCAGAACCTCGGTTTTCATAGCGGTTGCACATGGCATTGGCTCGGGTTGCTTGACTTTTGTTCTCTATTCGTTCTCATATCCGATTATGAGGATAGGGCACCATGACCGGCTTGGTGCTGCTATGTTTTGAAATCGGGGAGGCCTAGATGGCCAGACCCCTGAATCGAGAGGGGCGGTGTCCCCTTGTAAAGTTCCTAATTCGTTCTATTTGTGCCTGTCCACAGAAAGCCGATAGGGTCGGGCCAGCGCCGAGTCGCGCGGGCTGCCTTTAGGAAAATGGGTGTAGGCGTGCCTTATCGACCAATTCTTATCGCAAACGAATTTTTGCGGACATACGGAGCAGATGGAAATATCGACCATCTGAAACTCCAGAAACTTGCCTATTTTACACAAGGCTGGTGGCTGGCCACCCATGGCGCGCCCTTGACCACGGAGCGCCCCCAAGTTTGGCGATTTGGTCCTGTCTTTAAATCGCTCTATGGAGCATTTGTTGGGGCGGGCACCGATTATATCCGCGAACCCCGCAGAAGCCCCTTTGCTAATAGTGCAACTCCTTCGCTGGAGGGAAACGAGCATCAAGAGGCTCGTGAA
>Ga0182024_10026835_pt1 | contig 10103 bp, 7 predicted proteins | sample P32metaG_FD_120480 | JGI IMG/M metagenome (GOLD analysis project Ga0182024, IMG submission 120480) | Permafrost microbial communities from Stordalen Mire, Sweden - P3-2 metaG (Illumina Assembly) | ecosystem: Environmental > Terrestrial > Soil > Wetlands > Permafrost | place: Sweden: Stordalen...
AAACCTGTCATTGCGAGCGCAGCAAGGAATTCCTCCTCGCCAAAAGCCAACAAAAAGAGAGATTCCATGTCGGATCGCGCCTCAAAATGACGACCCGAAAGAGTTTTTCAACAAGCTGCTAGGGCAGACCCAGATGGGGTGCGCGCTTATGTTCTATTGGAGTATGCACCTACGGCAAAAGTGTTCTAACCGATTAACGAAATATATAATAAGCTTCAACTTGACAAAATTGGGGCAGAACGTTAATACACTGGTCGCAGCATGGGGTGCCAACCTCGCGCTCTCACCTGATGCGTTTGCGAGGGAGTGTGGGCCTATCAATACGTTTTGTATGGAAGGGTGCCACGGTTCTGGAGATTCGACCGTCAGTCCTCTTGGATACGGTCAGTGGGGTTACCGTCGTTTGAGGTGCCTCGACCAAGCCCAACAGCACGCAGGTTAGCCGCGCGATGATTGAAATCAGAAAGCGAGGCTCTCAATCTGAGGCCATCAACGCCAAGGTACTGATCGAGTTTCCTACGGCATCGGACAGCATGATCAATGCGCCCCCGAAGAGCCCCAAGCAATCGACCCGGGGCCCGCATGGGCGACGCAGAGCGGCCGCGATGCTGAGCAGGGGCTTTCGATATTCACGGCGCTGAGGGAGCAGATGAGGCTGAAGCTCGAATCGCGCAAAGGCCTGGTTTCGGGTCTGGTGACTGAGCCTTCGAGGTCTTCTGAGGATTGATCGCGATGTCTAAGCGCGGCGTTGCCAGACAAATTCCTCTGGTGTGCTCGTGGCTAGTCTTAGCCGCGGTGGCAGCGGCCGCGCCTTATTCCAGTTGGGTCACGTTTGGCGGGTTACCGGTGCCGGGCGCAGTGGTGACCGTCACCCAAGGCAATCAGAAATTCACAGCGGTAACGAACGATCAAGGCGTCTACAGCTTCCCCAATCTGCCGGACGGTACCTGGACGATCACCGTGGAAATGCAGGGGTTTGCGACGTTTACCGCGCAGATCGCTGTCGGGCCGAATCTGCCCCCACCCCCCGCATTGGAATTGAAGGTTCTGTCGCTCGATCAAATCGATGCGCAAATCGAGCACCTGCAGGCGCAGCCCGCGGCTGCACCGCCTGAGCCCTCGACCGCCCCGCCTGCGAACGCTCAACCCAGGCAGCCCGCGAATCCGCCCGCGCAAACTGCGAGCGCAAACCCTCAGCAGAATGAGGCCGCCTCCGAGGGCTTTCTGATCAATGGCAGCGAAAATAACGGAGCCGCCTCGCCTTTCGCCCAGCTTGCCGCATTCGGCAACAACCGCAACGCCGGTCACAGTCTTTACAACGGCGGCATCGGAGCGATCATTGACGATTCTGTGCTGGATGCGCGGCCCTATTCACTGACCGGGGAAGACACGCCCAAGCCTTCGTTCTATCAGGTGACGGGCCTGGCGGCGTTGCAGGGCCCGTTGAAGATTCCGCATCTTCTGCCGCGCGGAGGTCCCAACTTTTTCGTCGGCTATCAGTGGACTCGCCATCGGGATGACGAAACGGAGCCCGCGCTGGTGCCGGACGCCAACGAGCGCGCTGGAGATTTTTCGGGCGAAACCAACTCTGCGGGACAGCCGGTCCAGATCTTCAATCCCGCCACCGGTTTGCCATTCACCGGCAATGTGCCGATCAGCCCGCAGGCGCAGGCGCTGCTGAATCTTTATCCGCTGCCGAACGTCGCGGGCAATTCACGCTTTAACTATCAGGCGCCGGTGATCACCACCACGCATCAGGATGCGCTGCAATCGCGGTTCGATCGCACGATTGGCCACCGCGATCAACTCAACGGCCTCTTCGCGTTCCTCAGCACCCGCACCAGCACGCCAAACCTGTTCGGCTTTGTAGACCGGAGCAATATCCTTGGCCTGAACACGAGCGCGAACTGGAATCACAGGTTCCAACGCCGACCTCTCTTTTTGACAACGGGTTTCCGTTTCAGCCGCTTTTCCACGCGGATCACGCCGTATTGGGAAGACCGCGAAAATGTTTCCGGCGATGCAGGAATCACAGGAAACAATCAGGACCCCATGAACTGGGGTCCGCCAAGCCTCATGTTTTCGAGCGGAATTCTGCCGCTTTCCGATGGAAATGCGGCCTTCAACCGCAATCAAACCAGTTCGGCGTCCGTTTCGCTGCTATGGTTCCGTGCCAGGCACGACATCACTTTCGGCGGCGACTTCCGGTGGCAGGAGTTCAACTACCTTTCGCAGCAGAATCCGCGCGGCACATTCACTTTTACGGGCGCGGCGACATCGAGCGTGCAAAATGGCGTGCCGGTGGGCGGATCGGACTTTGCCGATTTTCTGTTGGGGATTCCGGATACCAGCGCGATTGCCTATGGCAACGCGGACAAGTATTTTCGCCAGTCCGTCTCTGACGCTTTCATCGCGGACGACTGGCGCGTCGGCCCGCAACTGACCGTCAGCGCTGGAGTACGCTGGGAATATGGTGCTCCGATCACCGAACTGTATGGCCGGTTGGTGAATTTGGATGTCACGCCGGGATTTGCGGCAGCGGCGCCGGTGCTGGCGAGCAATCCGGTGGGGCCGCTGACAGGGCAAGACTATCCAACTTCGTTGATCCGCCCCGATCACCACGATGTCGCGCCACGCTTGGGAATTGCCTGGCGGCCGATTTCCGGTTCGTCGCTTGTCGTCCGCGCGGGCTACGGCATCTATTACGACACGTCGGTCTATCAGACGCTCGCGCTCGAAATGGCGCAACAGGCGCCGCTTTCGAAAAGCCTGAGCGTGCAAAACAGCGCGGCGTGCCCGCTTACGCTGGCCAGCGGCTTCAACCCTTGCTCCGCGGTCACGCAGGACGTCTTCGGCGTCGATCCGAATTTCCGCGTCGGGTACGCGCAGACATGGCAGCTTGCGGTGCAGCGCGAATTGCCGGGCGCAATGCAGCTCACCGTCACGTATCTCGGGATCAAGGGAACGCGCGGCCCGCAGGAGTTTTTGCCGAACACCTACCCGACCGGCGCGACAAACCCGTGCCCCGCATGCCCCGCGGGATTTGCCTACTTCACTTCCGATGGAAACTCCACGCGCGAAGCCGGCCAGGTGCAACTCCGCCGCCGCTTGCACAATGGTTTGACCGCGACGCTGCAATACACCTACTCCAAATCCATTGACGACGATTCGCTCCTGGGAGGGCAAGGCGCTACGATCACCACGCCCAGTGCGGTTACGCCGAGCCAATTCAATCAGCCAATGCAAGCCTCGCTCAGCACCACGCAGGGCGCGCCCGCGATCGCCCAGAACTGGCTCGATCTGCCCGCCGAGCGAGGGCTTTCCACCTTCGATCAGCGCCATCTGCTGAACGCACAGCTGCAATACACCACCGGCATGGGCATTGGCGGCGGCACGCTGATGACCGGCTGGAAGGGAAGGCTGCTCAAGGAATGGACGTTTCTTTCGCAGATCGTCTACGGCAGCGGCTTGCCGGAAACGCCGATTTATCTCGCGGCGGTTCCCGGCACCGGGGTCACCGGAACGATTCGTCCCGACGCGACCGGCGCGCCAATTTATCTCACCGCTCCCGGGCTCTTTCTGAATTCCACCGCGTACACGGCGCCGCTTCCGGGCCAATGGGGTGATGCTGGCCGCGATTCGATCATCGGCCCGGCGCAATTCAACCTGAACGGTTCGATCGGCCGCACGTTCCGTCTGGAGGGCCGCTTCAATCTCGATTTACGCATTGACGCCACGAATCTGCTCAACCACGTCACCTACACGGCCTACAATACGGTTATTAATAGCTCGCTTTTCGGATCGCCCGCTGCGGCGAATCCGATGCGCAGCATGCAGGCGACCCTGCGCTTGAGGTTCTGAACATGCGACGCTTTCTCGCGCTTCTTCTTTCCGTTCCGCTCACCGCGGGCGCTCAGCAAGTCGGGCAAAACACCAGCGCGCAGAGTAATGCCGCGCACATTACGGTCAACACGCAGATGGTCGTCGAAACCGCAGTGGTCACAGACAAGAATGGCCAGCCGGTGCAGGGTTTAACCGCGAAGGATTTCAGCATCACCGAAGACGGCGCCACGCAGACGATCAGCTTCTGCGAGCACCAGAACTTGCCGATTATGCCCGCGGCCGCTCAGCCCGCGCCCACCATTGTGGATAGCGATATCACCGTTTACGACAAATTGCTCCGCACGCAGATTTCGCCCGATCCTGCCGGTAGCCCCAAGTATGCGAACAAGCGGTTGCTGGCGCTCTATTTCGATATGACTGCCATGCCGCCGGCGGACCAGATGCGCGCGCTCGCTGCAGCGCAAAGATTCATCCGCACACAGATGACAGCAGCCGACCTTGTTTCCCTCATGCGGTATTCCGGCGGGGCGGTCGACGTCTTGCAGGACTTCACCGACAATCGCGACCACCTGCTCAGCATCCTGGAAACGATGATCGTTGGCGAAGGGCAGGGACTTGCCTCCGTCACCGACGACGCCAGCAGTTCCGACGTCGGCGCGGCCTTTGGGCAGGACGACAGCGAATTCAACACCTTCAACAACGACCGGGAGCTGTCGGCGCTGCAGACCGCGGCAAAGATGCTTGGCGAGCTCAGCGAAAAGAAAGTGCTGATCTATTTCGCCAGCGGATTGCAGCTCCACGGGCTGGATAATCAGGCGCAACTCCACGCCACGATCAACGACGCGATACGCTCGGGTGTTTCGTTCTGGCCGATTGATGCCCGCGGTTTGGTGGCCGGCGCGCCGCTCGGCGATGCGACGCACGGCTCGCAGGGCAACATCGGCATGTATTCGGGTGCGGCGGCACTTGCGGTGACCACCAATTTCCAGTCGTCGCAGGACACGCTCTACGCGCTGGCCGGCGATACCGGCGGCAAGGCCTTGCTCGATTACAACGACCTTACGCGCGGGATCACCGACGCGGAAAAGGCCGTCTCCAGCTACTACATCCTCGGCTATTACACTACCAACGCCGCGCTCGACGGCAAATTCCGCCGCATCAAGATCACGCTCAACAACAATCTTTCCGCAACGCTCGATTATCGGCAGGGATATTACGCCGGAAAACAGTTCGCGAAGTTCGCCACCGCCGACAAGGAACGCCAGTTGGAAGATGCGCTGATGCAGCCCGACCCGGTCACCGATCTGACCATCGCGATGGAGATTGATTATTTTCAGCTGAATCGCGCCGAATATTTTGTTCCAATCGTCGTGAAAATTCCGGGGCGCGAGCTGGCGCTGGCCAAGAAGCGCGGCGCCGAGCACACACTGCTCGACTTCATCGGCGAGATCAAAGATGACTTTGGCACCACAGTCACCAACCTGCGCGATAAAGTGGACGTCAAGCTGAGCGACGAAACCGCCGCCGAGCTCGCCAAGCGCCCCATCGAATACGACGCCGGGTTCACCGTTCTACCCGGGAAATATGCGATCAAGCTCTTGGCGCGCGACGCCGAAACCGGGCGCATCGGTACGTTTCAAACTTCCTTTGTGGTCCCCAATCTCAACAAGGAAGAAAAGCGAATTCCCATCAGCTCGGTCGTGCTCAGCAGCCAGCGTGTGGACATGAAGGATGCGATCTATTCCGTGAAGGACAAGACCAAGGAAGAAGTCGTCAACCCATTGGTGCAGGATGGCCAGAAGCTGATTCCCAGCGTGACGCGCGTTTTTCGCAGAGATCAGGCCATGTACGTATACCTGCAGGCCTACGAGCAAACACCGTCGGCATTTCAACCGCTGGTCGCGTTTGTGAGCTTCTACCAGGGACAGAAGAAAGTTTTCGAAACGCAGCTGGTCGAGGTCGCTACAGGCATGAGTAACGGGCTCAAAACGGCACCGCTCAGCTTCAACATTCCGCTCAGCCCGATTCCCGCGGGCGACTACGATTGCCAGATCACCGTGCTCGATCCCGGCGGCGCCAAAGCGGCGTTCTGGCGCGCGTCGGTCACCCTCCTGCAGTAGCGACAGGCCATTACTCTCGCCACGCGATGATTGCGCATCGCGCGCCGCCCGAGAAGCACCCCGCGCGTCGAACTCCCTCCCCGCGAATTCACGGGCAGGCCAAACCCTGCGGTCCGTAGACGAAACGAGAAGTACACATTCTTTCCGGTTCGATTTATAGTGAACGGCGTCCGAGCCAATTTTGGGCGGACGGTAATTCTCATGAATCGGGACTAGTTCAAAACGCAGCGGCGGAATTCTGAGATCGCGCCGCAGCGTTTAGCGATTCTACTCGATTCCTTTAATGAGCGATCGGAGGACATCCCTTTTCCCAAGTGCAGGTGCTTTCAAAACACTGGCAATGCATCGAGTTAAGACAGGCTCCTGACCCGTAACAGGCACCCTGATAGACGCATTCTCCAGGGTCGCAGGCATAAGCAGCATTCAGCGAGCTTTTCGAAGCCGTTCGAATCTCTTGCTGGAGAACCTTGTCCTTCGTCAACAGCTTGCCGTTTTCAAACGGAAACATCCACGACCTATACTAAGTGTATTCGACAGACTGTTCTGGGTTTCGCTGTATCAGTTTTGGTCTGGCTGGAAGCAAGCCCTGATCGTCGTGAACCCAGATACGGTTGTGCGCTGGCATCGAGCCGGATTCGCCTTCCTACTGGCGCATGATTTCGCGAGCGCGACGAGTGGTCGGTAGAAAACATATCTCGAAGGAGCTTCGCCAGCTCATTTGGCGCATGGTAGCCGAAGACCCGACTTGGGGAGCGCCGCGCATCCACGGCGAGCTGGGTTTTGACATCTCCGAGCGAACCGTCTCCCGCTGGATGAAGCGTGCACCGCGAGACTCCGAGCCCGCCAAACGCTGGCTCACATTTTTGCGGAATCATCGTGAGGCGATTGCCGCGATGGACTTCTTTACGGTTCCGACGATTACGTTCGGACTGCTCCACAGTTTTTTCGTGATCAGCCACGACCGCAGGCGCATTCTGCACTTCCAATGTGACCCTGCATCCGACGAGTCTGTGGGTGGTGCAGCAAGTTGCGGGAGGCCTTTCCATTCGAATCGGCGCCTCGATTTCTTATCTTCGACCGGGATCGGAAATATGGGCTTGAAGTTTCCGCGGCGGTCCGGCCTCTCAGGATCATTCCTGTTCGTACTTCGTTCGAAGGCCTCTGGCAGAACGGCGTCGCAGAGCGCTGGGTGGAAAGCTAGATCTGTTGGATCAACATCATTGCCTTGAACGAGAGTCATCTGAAGCTTCAACGCGAGCCCTTCCTTCCGTCGCAGCCACCACGCGACGGCCGATGCCCGTAAGCCAGTTTCTCTCCACAGGCCATCACGATCTGTTCGTCATAGGTTCGGTCGGCCGACTGCCGCGCGGCCGCTTCCGGTAATACAGACTCGACTGGCTGATGGCCAGCGTTGGCTCTTTCAGATTTCAGCGGTGCAAGTGTACGTCTATTAATCCTGCTTTGTTTAGTAAGCAAGGATAAAATTCTTTTGACAGTTGGGTAAATCCTATCGGAGGATTAACGTTACTGGCGGTCCCTAGACTACCTATCCAGACAAGGAGCTTACGATGAAATGGTCAGCGATTAGAAAAATCGTTTTGTCATTAACACTATTGTCGATCAGCGGCGGGATTTACCTGGCTTTTGGGCCCGCTAAAGCGTTCGCCTGTGGAACAGGCGAGTGCGCATACGGCGGAGGATGTTACAGCGACGGCGCCTGCTACCTATCGATGACCTGTCAATGCAACAGCGGCGGATGCCATTGGATTAAGGGTTGTCCGCCTGTGCGGTAACCTGGCTTCGCCGGAGTACAAGAACAGCCGTTCAAGATCACGGGTGCGGGCCGGGAAATGAAGGGTTATAACGTGTCCATTTCCTGGCCCCTAGGTGGCATGCTGCCAAACTCCGCCTAATGCTTAGTTGGAGGAAGGCGATTCAGTTATGCTCCGTAAGAAGTAGCACGGTGCTACTTTGTGCCATCAACGGCCGGATACGCAAGGGGCGAATCTATGAACTCAGTGTCAGAGGATGGTCGCAGCGTCGGTCAACAAAACAACCTCCGTTTCCTCGCCGTGCTTTTGGGACTTTCATTGTGCCTCAACGTTGTTTTGGGTTGGAGAATCCACGCCATCAGAAACGCGGGACCGACGTCGTCAGCACCGACGGGAATGCTTCTTTCCCCATTTATGGCCGTTGATCTAGGCGGCGCTCCTCACGTAATCTCATTTGCTGGCGAATCCAAGCCGACGGTCTTGTACGTACTTAACCCGGGCTGTCACTGGTGTGCTAGAAACCTGGCGAATATCAAAACCTTGGCGACGCAGAGGTCTTCTGACTTCACCTTTATCGGGATATCTCTGAAGGATCCAGACTTGAAACAGTACGCGACCGCCATTAACTTACAGTTTCCGATATACTTCATAACCGACTACAACATCATACCAGCGCTCCAGCTCGGCGGTACACCTCAGACGATTGTAATTGGGACGGATGGAAGGGTTTGGAAGAACTGGATCGGTGCATTTGTCGGCGAAACTGCGAATGAGATTTCCGCCTACTTCAAAATAGCCTTGCCAGGCCTGTTGCCAGACGAACCTGCGGTCGTGCCGAGCGCCCGATAACGATTAATGTATCTATTTAATTTGGGCGGCAAGAACGAGATTGTAACCTAGGCTAGAACGCTAGCTTGGCGGTGACGAGCAATACAATGCGTTACTCTTTTCAGGCTTCAGCTCGGGCGCTGCGATTGTTTATGAACTCTGCCATTTTAATTTTGGTTCTGGCAACCGGAATCAGTGGCAGGGGGGCGGCGTTGGTGGAGGCCCAGGTCACAACGGATCCCGCGTTCGAGGTTGCGTCAGTCCACGTGCACAAGGGAGACCTCCGCGCATTGTGTCAACCCACCATTTCAGGAACGCTAGTGGCTCTGGAAGGCTACAACATCCGTTGTCTCGTTATGGAAGCGTATAACCTGAAGGAGGATCAAGTTTCGCTTGGCTCTTTGCCGAACCACAATACTCTGGAAGATGTCTATTACGATGTGGTTGCGCGCGCTCCTAACGATAGTCCCGTCAGCCACGACCAAGTCCGCAAAATGTTAAGGACCTTTTTGACGGACCGTTTCAAACTTGTCATTCATCGCGAAACAAAAGAAATGCCGGTCTACGCGCTAGTTACTGGTAAGAACGGGCCAAAATTCACGAAGAGCAAAACAGCAGGTGAGTGCTCGATGCACGGATCGCTTGCGACAGGTGGTCAGAGATACGCGTTTTCGAACTGCTCCATCGACCAATTGGTCCAGAACCTCTCATACCTCGTAGGACGGCCGGTGATTGATAAGACCGGCCTTACCGGTACGTACGATTTCACCTACATTGCTGCGGCCTACTACAGAGCTCCTCACGAGGACGACATCAGCCCGTTCACCGCCGTTAAGGAGCTAGGGCTCAAGCTCGAGAGCCAGAAAGCGCCAGTTGAAATTGTCGTGGTGGATCATGTTGAGACGCCTGCCGAAAATTAGCGACTGTCCGCAAAAAATCACCCAAACCGATCCGCTACTTCGGAGCATCCTCTCTGGGAGCTGGGATTGTCCAAGCATTTGTGATGTGGCTCCTAACAAATTACATCCGTGAACTGGATAACGTGTGCTTCAGCTTTCCATCGCGGTTCAGCGCTGTGATTGGCTGCCACAAGTGTGAGTTCGTCCTCCTCAAACGTGACGGGCGTCGTAGCGTCACGCTCTATTCGCCACATCGGATGCCATCTAAGGGGGTTGTCGCATCACCCGCAGAATACGCTTCCGATTCAACGCGAGCCCTTCCTTCCGTCGCAGCCACCACGCGACGGCCGATGCCCGTAAGCCAGTTTCTCTCCACAGGCCATCACGATCTGTTCGTCATAGGTTCGGTCGGCCGACTACCGCGCGGCCGCTTCCGGTAATACAGACTCGACCGGCTGATGGCCACGTGGCTGCCACCAGCTTGGCCGTGTAGCCCTGCACCACCAGTTCCCGCGCCTGGGAGTGAACTTCGCCACAGCTCACTCCCGCACGACGTTTTTTAGGATTTCGATCTCCAGCGACTTACCGTCCCAGAGTGCGCTCCAGTTGGCGGATGCGGCGATCTTTGTCGCTTTCCGCCG
>Ga0182024_10026836_pt1 | contig 10103 bp, 9 predicted proteins | sample P32metaG_FD_120480 | JGI IMG/M metagenome (GOLD analysis project Ga0182024, IMG submission 120480) | Permafrost microbial communities from Stordalen Mire, Sweden - P3-2 metaG (Illumina Assembly) | ecosystem: Environmental > Terrestrial > Soil > Wetlands > Permafrost | place: Sweden: Stordalen...
GGTTGAATGCGGCGGTCTTGAAAACCGCTGAACCTTTGCGGGTTCCGTGGGTTCAAATCCCACCCTCTCCCGGAAAGTAACGAGGAGGGCGCGGCATTCGGCGGAGGGACAGGCCTCCTAGCACGAAACGCGCCAGACGGAAGGAGCGTTGGATTTGCAGCCGTTTAATCCTGGACCCAAGTTAGCGAGACTCTTTTGCGTCGGCATCGCCGTGTTTGCTGCAGCCGGATGCGAGGGTGCGCACGTTACGCCGCAGGCCGCGCCTGCAGTTCGCCCTGTGGGACCAGTTTCAGGTATGAGAGGCGGCTGGCTATCGCCCCGCGCCAAGAGCGGCAAGGGCCTTGTGTACGTCTCCGACAACAACGGCAATGCGGTCTACATCTTCGATAAGAAGGACCTCGTGCAAGGGCCGATCGGAGAGATAACCGACGCAATCGAGGCGCCGAACGGCCTCGCGGTGGATCGGCGCGGCGCTCTCTATGTTGCCAATTCGAACAGCATCGTCGAGGTGTATCCGCGTGGCAGCACGCAGCCTTCCGTAACGTACACCGACGGGATATCTTTCCCATTCGGGCTGGTCGTTTCGCCGAATACGGGACGTTTGTACGTAGCAAACTTCAATGCGAATGACGTGACCGAGTACGCCAAAGGATCGACCACCCCGGATACGACCATTTCGTTTGTATCCTTGGAGGGCAATGACCCGTATGGCATGGCTCTCGATCGTGAGGACGACTTGTTTGTATCGGCTCTGGGCTATCCGACGGCTCGCGCATACGAGATTCCGATAGGTTCGGATACGCCGAAGGATCTCGGAATCAGCGGCATCGACGTAATGTATGGCATTGCGGTCGATGAGAAAGGTGACGCCATCATCGTGGATCAAGGCGCAAAGGCTATTTACGTGTATCCGCCGGGTTCCGATACGCCATCGAAAACGATCACCGATGGCCTGATTCAGCCTATACTCATTGCCCTCGACAAACGTGAACAGCGGCTATATGTAGCCGATGCGGGCTCGGATGGGCATGATGGGGGGCTATGGGTCTATTCATATCCGCGGTGTAAGCTCCTTACGCAAATCCATCTTCCAGGCTTCACCGTTCCGGAAGGCGTTGCTGTCAGTCCCCTGTGACATCGCGTGGAGACGAAATGAGTGCTATAAAAACGCCGTCTATTTCGCGAAGCGGCGTACTCGGACTCGCAGCGTCGTTTGGAGTGTTCGCAGCAATCGGCAACGTCACCGCCAGTGCCGCGCCGCGCGAGGGCGTCGTTGGTGCGTGGAGCCTCGTGAGCTTCGACACCGACGAAGGAAGTGGCACCTCTAAACCTCGCTTTGGGCGAGACCCCGTCGGCTATTTGCTCTATACCGCCGATGGGCACATGGCTGCGGTGCTCGCCGGAACGCACCGTCCCGAGTTGAAATCACCGTCCGGAAGCTCGTCAACCGAAGACCAGCGTTCGCAGTCTCTGGCGAATTTTCTCGCATATGCCGGTCGCTACGACATACGCGGCGATCGCGTCTTCCATCACGTCGACGTGAGTGTATTCACCAACCTCATGGGAACGACGCTCGAGCGCCAATTCAAAATCGAAGGCGACATGCTGACCATTCGCACGGCGCCTCCTGAAATTTGGGGCAGCTCGAATATCCTCGTATGGAAGCGCGCCTGAGGCCGCTCGCGTTAGGCGCCATCGGCCGTGGCCGTGATTGCGGCGACGGTCGCTTCGGGATGCTGGATCATGCTGGGATGCGACCCGTTTACGTGCGTAATGTGTGCCTTCGCACGTTGAGCCATCATGAGTTGTACGGCCGGCGGGATGACCAGGTCCGCGTCGCCGACGACATACCATGACGGGATCGTCTTCCAACCTTGGGCGGACGGCGCTTTATCATTGAGCGCAGTATTGGTTAGCGGACGCTGCGTCACCGCCATCAATGCCGACATCGCCGCTGGAACGTCTGAGGCAAAGACTGCACCGTAATACTTCGGTGTGAAGTAGAGGTCGACGTCGCCGCCCGTCGGAAGCGGAACCGGAGTGAACAAGTCTGCGGGCGGCGGCGGATTCGAAGGTAAAACACTGCTGCAGCTTTCACCCGCCTCCAAGGCAAACGCATCGATGTATACGAGCGCCTTAACGTTCGGATTGTTCGGCGATGCGGCGCTAATGACCGCGCCTCCGTACGAATGGCCGACGAGAACTACCGGACCGGGGATTGACTTGACAAACGCTGCAATGGTTGCGGCATCCGATGCCATGCTGCGCAACGGATTAGGTGGCGCATAGACGGTATAGCTCGCGGCTTGGAGTTGCGCAATAACTCCATTCCAACTCGATGCATCGGCCCATGCGCCGTGCACCAGAACAATCGCCGGTTTCGTGCTGTTAGACGGTTGGTTGAACCTGAAAGCCCACCTTTCAGGGAGTGCATTTTGTCAGGGAGTGCATTGTGACTATGGCTACAAGCGCACGAGTTCCACTCGGCGGTTAAGCGCTTTGCCCTCGTCGGTCGCATTCGAGGCGATCGGCTTCGTTAAACCGTATCCTTTCGCGATCATCCGGCTGCGCGCAATTCCGTAGCGCTTGGTAAGATCGTCGACGACCGCTTGAGCGCGGCGTTGCGAGAGAGCCAGGTTGTATGCCCCGCCGCCGTCGGAGTCGGTGTGGCCTTCGATCTGGAAGCGCCAACTCGGATTCTCCCGCATAATTTGCGCGATTTCGGCGATTACGGGCTCGGAGCGCGCCTGGATGACCGCGCTGTCGACGTCAAAGTGGATGCCGTAGATACGAATCCGCTTTTGAGTGGGTGTGAACTGCTTTTTGAGGGGCGCATTTCCGGTGAGCGTGACCGATGCTCGGGCGGTCCTCCCCGCACCGTTGCTCGCGTTCACGTTGACGGTGTAGACGCCGGCCTTGGTCGAGGCCGGAATGCCCACGGCAACGGTGAGGTTCATCGTGCCGCCCGCCAGGTTGAAGTTGTTCGGAGTGACCGTTGCGGGAAGACCGCCCGTCGTTGTAATCGTGACGGGCCCGCTCCAGCCTTGGTTTGCCAGCACCTCCATCGGTACGCGAACCGTCTGCGCCGAGCCGGCGGCAAACGATGCCTCCCCATTGGGCTCGAGGATGAACGATTCGGTCACGATCTCCGTACACGGGAGGCCGGCCGGTACCGGAAGAGCGACTTCGAGTTGGCGAATGCGTTGCAGCGTCGGGTTATCGTTATCTCCGTTGAATCCGTCGTAGATCAGCATGCCGCCACCATCAACCGCGTAGGTTTGCACGAATCCGTTGATGTTGGTCGGCTTGGCTACAAAAAGATGACCGCACCAGTGCGGATCGGTCGTCGTGACCGCCGCCGCGTTAGCCAGGTTGTTGTTGGCGCTTTGAACGTACGCGTTGACGTCTACGAAATGGGGCACATCGTTCTTGTCGTTCGTGCCAAGCGCGCTGTTCTCGATTTGAATTAGGCTGGCGTGCGTCGTCTCGGGCCCGGGGCCGACCGAGATGAACGGATAGGGAAGCCAGGTAAAGTCAGACCCATTTCCGCATTCGCCGCCGGCGAGCAGCAGCTTGTGCCCTGCGGTGACCCACTGCAGCAGCAAGGCCTGCTGTTCCGGGGCCATCAGATCGGGTACCTTGCACGTGTCGCGTGCGATCACGGCCTCTTTCCCGTCGAGCGCGCTGCCGTCGAACATGCTCGCACCGATGCTAGTGAACGTGTATCCCGGGAGCGCCACTTGGCTGTCGGCTGGGTAGAACGTTCCCATCGGATCTTGGTCGAGCACCAAGATTCCGTGCTGACCCGTGCCGGCGGAACGAGCCATGCAATAGGCGGGCCGTTCGGTCGTGCGTGAAAAGAAAATCGCAGTGCCGCCCGCGTTCGTTCCTGCGATGATCGAGGCGTCGTCATTAACAACGGCACGGACCGCGGTGGGATTGCCGTGTGTATTTCCCGGATACCTCGCGTCCCAGTCTCGGCCCGCTAGCTGACCGATGTAGGGCCCGAACAAGTCGGTTTGGGTGCATTCGGTTCCGACGAGTGCGGTGCCGACTCTGACGAAACGCACGCGCCGGTCTCCGTCGTGCGCTCCCGTCGTCACGAATGCACCGTTCTTGTCCGGGTAGGCGTCCTCGACGAAAATGCCGGTCGGGTCGAGCGCCGGCGGCGGCGCGATCGTCCCGGTGGCGCCCACGGAGTTGAAGAGCTGGTTTGCCGTCACGCGCACCCAGCGGGCCTGCGTATTGGCGGACAACGTCGTGCTTCCGCTTGCGATCGTACCGACGTCGCTGAAGCCGCGATCGGCACCGCTAGTTGAGACCGAAAACGCGACGCTCGGCGTTGGGCCGTTTGCCGCCGCATCCCGTAGGCTGGCTTGAAATCCGTTGATCGTCGCAAGGCCCGGCAGTTCGAACGTAAACACGAACGGTGGTTTAGCCGCATCCGGCAGTTCGGCACCGATCCCGCCGGCGGCGTTCGCGAGGTTGCCGTCGTTCATTCCATCGAGTGCCGCAGGCGAATAGCTGCGTAAGATCGTGCCGTTGCCCGCGCTGAGCAAATTTGGATCGGCGGTCGGGGTAGGTGCCGAGATCGGCGTTCCCGCAACTGCCGGTGAACCGCTTTCGGCCGACGCAGGGGTGGCAGTGGCCGTCGAGTTCGATTGTCCCCCGCCGCCGCACGCGGCCAGACAGAGTGAGAGTGCCGCGACAAAAACGACCCGCTGAGGCATTCGCACGTTAACTCCTCCGACATCGGTGACAGGAAAGCCACCGTGCGTACTGGTCAGGCGCGCGGGAGCGTTTTCCCTTTCGGGCCTCTGCGCCTAGGGCGGAGTCGCCCCGGTCTTTCCCTAAGGCACTTCGATATGATACGCATGCTCTCGCTCTCTCTCGCACTCCTTACGCTACTGCTCTGCGCGCCCGCGGCGGCGACCCAATCCGACGCGTCGCTCAAAGCTGCGCTCCAGCGCGACGTGAATCAATATCTTGCGACGCGCTCGAAGATCGAGCATCTTTCGGCCATCTCGCTCAGCGCGAGCCTTCACGGCTCGACGGTCATCAACGTCACGGCGGGACGCACGCAGTACGGCGGTGGCGGCCAACCGATCACTCCGAGTAATATCTTTCAGATCGGCAGCAACACGAAGGCGTTTACCTCGGTCGTGCTGTTGCAGCTCGAGGCCGAAGGCAAGCTGACGATCGATCAGACGATCGGACGTTGGCTACCGCAGTATCCCGCGTGGAAAAACGTGACGATTCGGCGGCTGCTCAACATGACCAGCGGCATTCCGAGCTACGATAACAACCCGCAGATGCTTGCCGACTATGCAAAGACTCCAAAGCGGTACTTCAAGATTCCCGAACTGATTGCGTACGTCTACCCAACCAACCCGAAGGCGCCTCCTGCGACCACCGGTTACTCCTACTCGAACACGAACTATCTGCTCGCCGAATTGATCGTCGAAGCGGCGTCGCACGACACGTATCCAAACGAGCTCAATAAGCGTTTTCTTCAATCCGGTCTCGGCCTGCACGATACGTTTTACGCGCCGAATCAGTATCCGGCCGACATCCTCGCGCGTTTACCTGCCGCGTATTTCGTGAACGACGATCCCGACGACAAGCCGCTTGCGCCGCTATTTGGAACGAACGTGAGCGTCGATAGTCTCTCGTGGATGCAGGGCGCCGGCGGAATCTCCGCGACGATGCAGGATCTCGGACGCTGGGCCCGCGAGCTCTATACCGGACCGATGCTTGCGCCGAAGCAGCGCGCCGAGATGCTCAGCCTCGTCTCAACGAAGACCGGAAAGCCGCTCTCCAAGGTTAGCAAAGACGAGCCGCGAGGTTTCGGTCTCGGCGTCGCTCAGATGATGGTCCCCGATATCGGCACGATCTGGTTCTATGAAGGCGAAAGTCTCGGCTTTCGCACCGTTCATTTCTACCTTCCGACTGAAGACGTGGTCGTCACGTTTTCGTTTAATAGCCGTCCCGGCTCGGCGAACGACGGCGCCGGTAAGCTCGCGACTACGGTTTATAAGACGCTGAAAACCGCCGGCTTCTAAGGCGCGTGCGTGGGCGATCGATTCGTCTGGCCCGCGCTCTTCCTGCTAGGCTGCTATCACGGCCTCAATCCGGGAATGGGCTGGCTCTTCGCGGTTGCGATCGGCTTTCAGGAACGCCGCACCATTGCCGTCGTTCGCGCAATCGTACCGCTGACGATCGGGCACATTCTCTCCGTCGCGATCGTCGTCGCGATCGCGACGTTCGCGACCGTCCAGCTTCCGCACGTCGCCGTGCATCTCGCCGCGGTAGCGATTCTCATTGGATTCGGCGTCTACCGGCTCGTGCGCACTCGCCATCTCCGCTGGGTCGGCATGCGTGTCGGATTCTGGGGTCTCGTTCTTTGGGGATTCTTAATGTCGAGCGCGCACGGTGCGGGATTGATGCTGTTGCCGTTCGTCACCGCCGCGCACGCAAGCGCGCAGGGTGCGATGGCGATGCCGATGCCGATGGTTTCCGCGGTTCACGGTGCCTACGCGATCGGGTGGCTAATGGTTACCGTGCACACGCTGGGATATTTGCTGACGACGACGGGGGTGGCGCTACTCGTCTATACGAAGGTAGGCGTCCGGTTTCTACGCCTCGCCTGGCTCAATTTGGACCTCGTTTGGGCGATCGCGCTGATCGTGACCGCTCTCATCGCGCTCCTGACCTGACTTAAAAAGGAGACCTAGGTCAACAAAAAGGAGTAGCCCGCATGCAGTTGAAGCCCGACCCCACGTTTTACGCGTCCCCGGAGGACGCGATGAAGGCACCGCCCGAGAGGCTCGCCTACGTCGCAATGCTGAGCGCAAGCGGCAACGGCGTTCCCGATCGGCTCGCTGTCGTCGACACCGATCCGTCGTCGCCGCGATACGGAACCGCGATCGGCGGCGTCGATCTTCCCAATACCGGCGACGAGCTGCACCATTTCGGCTGGAACGCATGCAGCGCCGCGCTCTGCCCGTTCGCTCCGCATCCGCACGTAGAGCGGCGGTATCTGATCGTGCCGGGGCTGCGTTCTTCGCGCATCTACATCATCGACACGAAGCCGAATCCCGCGCAACCGCGGATCGTGAAGGTGATCGAGCCGGGAGAGATCGTCGCCAAGACCGGTTACACGCGCCCGCATACGGTGCATTGCGGTCCCGACGCGATCTACGTCAGTGCGCTCGGCAACGCCGACGGCGACGGCCCGGGCGGCATCTTCAAGCTCGATTGCGACACCTTCGAGGTCATCGGGCCGTGGGAGGCCGATCGCGGCCCGCAGTACCTGGCGTACGATTTCTGGTGGCACATCACGCACGACGTAATGATTTCGAGCGAATGGGGCACGCCGAAAATGATCGAGAACGGCCTCAACCCGGGACTACTGCTCGAAGGCAAATACGGCCAGCATTTGCACTTCTGGGATCTGCGCACGCGCAGGCACAAGCAGAGCATCGATCTCGGCGCCGAGCAACAGATGGTGCTCGAGCTGCGTCCGTCGCACGACCCGGCCAACACGTACGGATTCGCGGGCGTCGTCGTCTCGCTGAAGGATCTCTCGAGTTCGATCTGGCTCTGGCATCGCAAGAACGGTGAGTGGAGCGCGCAGAAGGTGATCGAGATTCCAGCGGAGCCGGCCGATCCTGCGCAACTGCCCGAGCTGCTCAAAGGGTTCTCGGCGGTGCCGCCGTTGCTCTCGGATATCGATCTCTCGGTCGACGATCGGTATCTCTACGCGTCGTGCTGGGGAACGGGCGAGATGCGTCAATACGACGTCAGCGATCCGTTCAACCCGAAGCTCGTAGGTTCGGTGCACATCGGCGGCATCGTTCGCCGCACGCCGCATCCGGCAAATCCAAGTAAAGCCCTGGCCGGCGGACCGCAGATGGTCGAAGTGAGCCGCGATGGGAAGCGCGTTTATTTCACCAACTCGCTCTATCGCGCGTGGGACGATCAGTTCTATCCCGACGGCGTGAAGAGCTGGATGGTCAAGCTCGACGTCGCGGACGACGGAGCGATGGCCTTCGATAAGAGATTCTATTTGGAGTGCGACGACGCGCATCGCGTGCATCAAGTCCGCCTGCAGGGCGGGGATGCCTCGTCGGACTCGTACTGCTATTCGTAAACCGCTCTCGCGCCGGGAGGACCAAACCATGACCCAAACTCAACCTACCTCCGCGACTTCCACAAAAACCTACAGCTTGCAGGGCACGCTGCTCGAAGCGTGTTCGTGCCGGACGCTGTGTCGCTGCTGGATCGGTGAAGACCCAGACGGCGGTGCCTGCGACTCGTTCCTTGCGTATAACATCGAGAAGGGCGAGATCAACGGCGTCGACGTCACCGGACTGACCTACGTGGAAGTCGTCAAGATCCCGGGAAACGTTCTCACACCGCAGAGCTGGAAGCGCGTAAGCTACGTCGATGCGCGAGCGACCGACGAACGGCGGGAGGCGATTCTCGACGCTTGGCACGGCCGCTTAGGCGCACCGTTAGCGGACCTCAACACCTTGGTCGGGGAAGACGTCGCGGTTGAGACGGCGCCGATCGAACACGACCTCAAGGGCGGTGAAGGCACGCTGATTGTCGGCGATAAGATTCGCGCGACCATGGCGCCGTATCGTAGCACGTACGGGGCGGTCACGACGCTGCGCGACAGCATCTTCAGTACCATCCCCGGCGCACCCGCATATATTGCAAAGGCCTCCGAACACGTCGTCAACATTCCCGAGCACGGAATGGTTTGGACCTTTAAGGATCGCAATGCGATTCAGGGCGACTTTCTGCTAGAGGCGTAGTTTATGGCCGCGAACGTCGCGTACCGGCACGTGCGCTTCAATGCCGTCGGAGTTCTCGGTTGCGCGATCGCGGCCGCGTGGGCGGTCTGCGCGTGGGCAGAGCTGACCGGCAACGCCGCGCAACTTCACCACCACGCGCTCTACGAAAGTGGGCGGCCATACTGGCTCGCGGCCCTCGTCGTGGTAGCCGCCTGGCAATTCATGACCGCTGCGATGATGCTGCCCTCTTCGCTCGGATTCATCCGGCTTTATGCGACGGCCGCCGCCCGCGCGCCGGACTTCCCGCTCGCGCTGCTGTTGTTCTTGGGCGGTTACTTCGCAGTTTGGACGGCGTTTGCGTTGGCTGCGTTTACCGGAGACATGCAGGTGCATCGAGTTGTCGATGCGTGGCCCTGGCTGGCGACGCACGCGGCGCTGATACCGGCGGGGACGCTCGGTCTCGCCGCTATCTATCAGTTCACGCCGCTCAAGGATGCCTGCCTGAAATCGTGTCGCCATCCAGGCATCTATCTCATGCGTCACTATCGGCGCGGCGCACTCAACGGGTGGCGCCTCGGTTTCGGTCACGCGCTCTACTGCGTTGGCTGCTGCTGGGCGCTCATGCTGGTGATGTTTGCCGCGGGAGTCGCGCATTTGGCGTGGATGGGCGTGCTCGCGGCGATTATGTTTGTCGAGAAGGCGACGCCGTTGGGAAACCGAGTCGTTGCGCCGGTCGGCGTGGTTCTCGGTGCACTTGCCGTTATCGCACTCTTGGTACCCGGCGCCATCGGGGGCTTGTGAGGACGTTTACGATGCATGTTGGGATTGCAGGCACGGGAAAAATGGGAAGCGCGATGGCGCGCAATCTTCTCGATCGTGGCTATCGGATATCCGTTTGGAACGTCGACCGCGCTATGGTGGATCCGTTGGTCGCTGCGGGCGCAGCGCCGTTCGAGAGCCTCGAACGGCTCGTAGCGAGCGTTGATGCGACGATCGCGATGCTCTGGGACGACGAAGTCGCGCGAGAAATCTCGCTCGGTCGAATCATTCCCGCCGCACGCGAAGGCGAGCTCGTTATCGAATTGTCGACGCTTTCGCCACCGATGTATGAGACGCTCGCAACGGCAGCCGCGCAGCGAGGCGTGGACTTTCTCGCGTGTCCGGTCCTTGGCAGCGTCGACGGTGCTCGGGCCGGCACGCTGACGCTCTTGCCGGGCGGCACCAGCCGGGCCTTCGACCGCGGCCGGGACCTCTTGAGCGCGATGGGTTCTACGATTAAGTTTACCGGTTCGCCGGCGGCCA
>Ga0182024_10026837_pt1 | contig 10103 bp, 8 predicted proteins | sample P32metaG_FD_120480 | JGI IMG/M metagenome (GOLD analysis project Ga0182024, IMG submission 120480) | Permafrost microbial communities from Stordalen Mire, Sweden - P3-2 metaG (Illumina Assembly) | ecosystem: Environmental > Terrestrial > Soil > Wetlands > Permafrost | place: Sweden: Stordalen...
GAGGCCGGCATTCCCATCCAGGTGCACACCACCATCAGCCGCCACAACGCGAACGATCTCGACAATCTGTGCGACATGTTCGAGAAGCTACCCATCGTGATGTGGAATGTGTTCTTCCTGGTTCCGGTGGGACGCGGGCAGCTGGACGATTTGCTGAGCGGCGAAGAGTTCGAGCAGGTGTTTGGGAAGATCTACGAACTCTCGCGCCGCGCCAACTTTCAGATCAAGACCACGGAGGCGATGCACTACCGCCGCTATCTGCTGCAGCACAACCTGGAAGAGAGGAAGATGGGGCACGGACACGGCCATCCGCAGGGAGCGGCCTACGAGGCCGGCGCACCTACGGCCGACGGCCAAACGCGCGCCATGAGCTGGGCGACGCGCCGCGTGAACGACGGCAAGGGATTCGTCTTCATCTCGCACATGGGCAACGTGTATCCCAGCGGATTCCTGCCCATCCACGCGGGCAACATTCGCGAGACGCCGCTCGGCGAGATCTACCGCAACGCGCCGATCTTCAAGGCGCTGCGCGACACCAAGCGTCTGGAAGGCAAGTGCGGGGCGTGCGAGTATAAGGAGATCTGCGGAGGGTCGCGGGCGCGGGCTTACGCGCTCACTGGCGATCCACTCGCCGCAGAGCCGTGCTGCATCTACCAGCCGAAGAACTGGGATCCGGAGCGCGAGCAGACGGCGGAAGCGTTCAAGCAGCCGTTGCCGGTGGGGGCGCTGGTGACGCTGTAAAAGCAGCTTTTAGCTCCTAGCTTCTAGCTTTTTCGTGCAGGAGCGCGGGTCCGCGGAATATCTGCGAGAGTTTCCGGGCCTGAAGGCCGACAGTATTTTGCCCGCGGATTCAGGGACCTGAAGGTCCCTGCTCCCTCCGTACAGCCTCAATCCTTGTGCTGATTTCCGCCGCTCCTACGGGGCTGCTCTTATCAATGGCCGCCGGCGGTCGCGTCGGCTTTGCCCTTGAAACGCGAGTAGACGAAGACCTCGTAGCCGATTGCCAAGAACATGCCGAAGATCCACCACGCGAGGCCCACGGCCAGCGTGTGCGGGCCGGAGATTGCGCGGGTGAGAGTAATGTCATTGGCTGCGCCGGTCGTCGCGGGCAGCAGCACCGGGTACAAGCCCCAGCAGGCTCCGGCCAGCATGAAGAAGAGATAGAGGCACGAGGCGAGAAACGCCTTTAGCGGATCGCCCTTGCGGTTCCAGAACCAGACGGCGGCGAGCGAGGCGATGACACCCGCGGGAATGACGAAGGTGAACGGGTAGTTGAAGTAATTGTCGAGGCTGGCGGGACGCACGGCGATGGTGGCGAAGAGGCTGACGACGGTTAGTGAAACGAGGATGAGCCACAGCGGCGAAACCACGTTGCGGGCACGCTGCTCGAGGTCACCCGAGGTTTTGAGCGCGAGCCACAAAGCGCCGTGCAGCGTAAGCGCGGTGAACGCGACGAGGCCGCCGATGACCGTGTACCAGTCGAGAATGCCGGGCGCGAAGCCGGGCTGCCAGTTGGTCCACAAGGGCAGGAAGAAATACCCATCCGCATTGATGGGCACGCCGCGCAGGACGTTGGCCAGGGCTGCGCCAAAAAAGATGGTGAGCAGCGCGCTGGAAAAACCGAAGACGCCATCGAGCAGCGAGCGCCAGACGCCGACGTCGAGGTGGTTACGCAACTCGAGGCTTACGCCGCGCAGTACCAGAAGCCAGAGCACGATCATGAGCGGCAGATAGAAGCCGCTGAAGGCCGAGGCGTAGAGGAGCGGGAAGGCGAAGTAGAGCGTGCCGCCGCCAGCCAGCAGCCAGACTTCGTTGCCGTCCCACACAGGGCCGATGGAGGCCAGCGCGGCTCTGCGCTCGGCCTCGGTGTGCACCAGAAACATGTGCAGCACACCCACGCCGAGGTCGAAGCCGTCGAGTACGACGTAGCCGACGATCATGACCGCAACCAGCCAGAACCAGAGAAAACCCATCATGACGAAAACCTCGATTTCGGTGACGCACGAAGTGTCAGGGCACGACTTTAGTCGTGCCGTTTAGTCTCAATACGAGTCTGGGCTTTAGCCCCTGCCTGCTTTCGCTGCTTCAGGCAGACCGTGCCGTGCGGATAATCTTCGGGTACACTCGCCAAGCCTGCTCGTACTGGGTTGTTGTCGATGTAAGACCGGTGACTTTGGAAGCTGGATTCATCGACGATGCGAACATCGGAGAAACCCCGCTGCCAAATTTCGCCCTGGAACCCGAGCTCACTCTTAGCGCGAAATGAAAAGCCGCCTTTGATAAACTGCATTGCTCTTTCAATGGTCTGGCCGCCGGGAATTGCCAGAAGGATGTGGACGTGATTCGGCATGACGACAAAATCATGGATAGTGAATCTGCCCGCTTTGACGCAGGATCGAAGTACGTCAATAAGCAATTCCGCCATGCGAGTGGTTCGGAATAGCGACCTTCCGCCGGCAGTTCGCGTCGTCACGAAGAATGTGCGCGATTCTCCGGCCGCGTGCGCAGGATCGGATGGTCGTGAGGGTCTTGCCATGGCAGGGGCTAAAGCCCGCCTCCTTTTTTTCTCACTATCGGCACGACTAAAGTCGTGCCCTGACACTTCGTGCTGCTCCTGAAGCTTTTGGCCTGATAGTAAGCCCTCTGCTTGCGTCTTTCCGCGTGGCGTAGTACTTGCTGGCTTCTTTTAATCCACATGCACCGCTTCGACAACCGCGGCGGGCGCTTTTTGATCGGGGCCGTTCGCGATCTCGCGATAGACGAGCACTGTGAACAGCAGACCCAGCAGTGTGTAAAGTCCCATGAAGCCGAGCAGCGTAAACAGCCCGTTGCTCGCGGAAACCGTGTCGGAAAAGCCTTCGCTGGTGCGCATCAATCCGTAGATGAGCCAGGGTTGACGGCCCAGCTCGGCGGTCATCCAGCCGGCGGTGTTGGCGATGTAGGGTAGCGGAAAGCTGAGCAGCAATGCCCACAGCACCCAGCGCGAAGTGGCGAGCCGTCCGCGCCAGAGCAGGAACGCGGAGATCAGCATCAGCAGCACGAACCAGGTTCCGAGCCCGGCCATGATGTGGTAGGCGTAAAAGAGCAGCGGCAGCGCGGTGGGCCATTGATCGCGTGGAAACCGATCGAGCCCCTGCACTTCGGCCTTGGTAGTGCCGTAGATGAGGAAGCTGAGCACATTATTCACTGCAATCGGATTGTCGATCAGGCCTGTATCTTCGTTGGGCTGGCCCATTAGCACGATAGGTGCGCCGGCTTGGCTCGTGAAGAGCCCCTCCATGGCGGCAATGGCCGCGGGCTGGTTCCGCGCCACATATTTGCCGGCCAGGTCGCCGGTGGGAAAGATGATGAAGATGGATGAAATGACGCCTGCAATGACGCCCACCTTGAGGAAGATGCGGCCGTACTCTTCGCTGTGGCCCTCCAGCAGATAGAATGCGCCCACGGCGCTCATCACGAAGGCTCCGGTGATAACCGCGCCGGTCATGTTGTGCATGTACTGCAAGATTGCCCATGGATTCAGCAGCAGTTGCCAGAAGCTGAGCATCTCGAAATGCCCGTCGGGCAAGCGGGTATAGCCCACGGGATGCTGCATCCACGCGTCGGTAACGATGATGAAGAAGCCGGAGATCCACGAGCCCAGCCAAACCATGACCGCGGAGAACCAGTGCATGCGTTGCGAAATGCGCTTTTCGCCGTAAAGGAAGAGGCCAAGAAATGCCGACTCGAGAAAAAAGCTGAAGACGCCTTCCATGGCCAGCGGCTGGCCGATGACTCCGCCCGAAAGCCGCGCGAAGCGCGCCCAGTTGGTGCCGAACTGGAACTCCATGGGAATGCCGGTGACCACGCCCATGATGAAGTTGATACCGAAGATGCGGCCCCAGAAACGCGCCGCGCGGTCCCAGATTTCGCTGCCGCTGCGGAGAGCCACCGTTTTTAATACCACGATGAGCAGAGCCAGGCCCATGGTGAGTTGCGGAAACAGATAGTGGAAAGTGACGGTGAAGGCAAAATGTAGCCGGTGGATGATCTCGGCGCTCATCGAAAGCCTCCTGCTATGGGGCGCGGGCGGTGAATAGGAACAAGATGCGGCCTGAGGTTAAGTGCAACCGTTTCGATGACAGCAAATTGGCCGCGGTTTTTGAGGACAGGAGCATGCAGGCTCCCGTTCCGCTCCCGATTCTAGCTCTTTCGGTGACTTTGATCACTTGCCGCAACCGGGCCGCGCCTTGATTCTATTGTTAGAGTGCGCGTCTTCCCGAGAGGCTGCACGTTTCCCCTCCCGCACATGGTTAAGCCGCAGGATGCTCGAAAAGATGGAGTGAGGTCAAGGAATGCGGATTGCGATCATTGGCGGCGGCATTGCAGGATTGGCCGCAGCTCATGAGCTCGAGAAGGCGCGGACGGCCGGCGCAACGGTGGATTACACGCTGTTTGAGGAGCGGCCGCGCCTGGGCGGATCGCTGGCCTCGGAAATTGTTGGCGGCGCGGTATTGGAGCGCGGACCAGATTCCTTTCTCACAGAAAAACCCGCGGCGGCCGAGCTTTGCCGTGAATTGGGACTGGGCGGCGAGCTGATCCCGTCAAATGACGCCGCGCGCAAGACGTATATTGTCACCCGCAATCGCCTGGTGGCGCTGCCCGACGGGCTGATGTTCCTGGTGCCGACCAAGCTGCTGCCGACTGCGATGACGCCGCTCTTCAGCATGCGCACCAAGATGAGGATGGCGCTGGAGCTGCTGCATCCGCCGAGACCCAGCGAGGGCGATGAGTCGGTGGCGGCGCTGGTGAAACGGCACTTTGGGCAGGAGGCTGTGGACCGGCTCGCCGATCCGCTGCTGAGTGGCATCTATGGCGGCGACGCCACGCAACTGAGCGCGCAAACTGTGCTGCCGCGACTGGTGGAGATGGAAACGAAGTACGGCTCGCTGACGCGCGGCATGCTGGCTGCGCACCGGAAGATGCGGGCGATGGCAAAGGCCTCGTCCAAAACGCAAAACAGTGGAACTGCCATTTTTACGGCGTTGCGCGGCGGCATGGGCACGCTGGTGGACGCGATCGTGACGCGCCTCGATGCTGCCAGTGTGCGCACTTCGACGCCGGTGAGCGGAATCAAAAAGGCGACGCGGGGCTGGAAGGTACAGGCCGGAGGAGCCAGCGAGGATTTCGATGCGCTGATCATGGCCGCACCCGCGTGGGTTGCCGGAGAGCTGTTGACGCCGGTCGATGCTGCTCTGGGCGGCGAGCTCAGCGGCATTCCGTATTCTTCTTCGATCACGGTGAACCTGGTCTATGACGAGCGGAAGATCGGCACTTTGCCGGAGGGATTCGGATTTCTGGTTCCGGCAGTCGAAGGCCGCGACCTGCTGGCCTGCACCTTTGCGCATCGCAAGTTCCTGGGGCGCACGCCGCCCGGGAAAGCTGTTTTCCGCGCGTTTCTGGGCGGCATGAAGCGCACCGACCTGCTCGCCGAGAGCGACCAAGCTCTCGTGGAAGTTGTGCGGCGCGAGATGCGCGAAATTCTTGGCGCGAAGACGATCGCCGCGGAGGTTGAGCCGGAGTTCGCGCAGGTGACACGTTGGCGCCGCGCCATGGCGCAGTATGCGGTGGGCCACAAGGCGCGCATGCAGCGGGTGAACGCGCGCGTGGCTGCGCTGCCCGGGCTGCGGCTGGTGGGCAACGCGTACGACGGCATCGGCGTGCCCGATTGCATCCGGCTCGGGCGGAAAGCGGCGCGGGAGCTGGCGGGGGTGCCTGAACCGGCAGCAACCGCCAAACGCTAACACCGAGTCCCCGTATACTTTGCGTAGACCATGTCTACGCGCACAGACACATTTCTCTCAACGATTCTGACCACGACTCGCGCCACGTTGGACGCGGCGAAGGCGAACGTGCCTGTCGCGGAGCTGGAACGCCGCGCCGCCGAGCATCACCCGCGCGGATGGGCTGCCGCGCTGCGCCGCCAGGCCGCGCATGGACCGGCCGTCATCGCCGAAATTAAGAAGGCCTCGCCTTCAAGAGGCTTGATTCGCGCGGCCTTCGACCCTGCATGGCTGGCCCGGCGCTACCGTGCGGGAGGGGCCGCGGCGCTTTCCGTGCTCACCGATGAACCGTATTTTCAAGGCAGCCTGCGCAACCTGGAGCTTGCCTCGGCGGCTGCGCCACTGCCTTGCCTGCGCAAGGATTTCATCATCGATGAGTACCAGATCGTCGAAGCGCGCGCGCATCGCGCTGACGCCATTTTGCTGATTGCTGCCGCATTGAGCGCCGCGGAGTTGAAGCGTTTTGCCCAGGCCGCGCACGCGCTCGCGCTCGACGTGCTGGTAGAGGTGCATACAGCCGACGAAGTTGCAGAAGTGCTCGACGCTGGAATCGGGGCGCTGGGCGAGACGGGAGCGCTCGCGATCGGCGTGAACAACCGCGACCTGAAGACTTTCGAAGTGAGTCAGGAAACCTCGCTCGCGCTTGTCGATCAAATTCCTTCGGGCGTGGTGCGCGTGACCGAGAGCGGCATCTCGACGCCGGAAGACATCGCCCGTTTGCGCAAGGCCGGATTCGATGCGTTCCTGATTGGCGAGAGCCTGATGCGCCAGCCCGATCCCGGCGAGGCGCTGGCGGCGCTACTGAAAGACGTCGCCGGCAAATCATGAGCCTCTGGATCAAAATCTGCGCCAACGCCTCGCTGGCCGACGCGCTACTGGCTGCCGAAGCCGGAGCCGATGCGGTGGGATTTGTGTTTGCGCCGAGCCCGCGGCGCGTGACGGTGGAGCGGGTGGCGCAGATCGTGCCGCAACTGCCGACGGCACTCGAAAAGATCGGGGTATTTGTCGATGCTTCGCTCGACGAGATTGCGGCGGCGGTGGAAGCGGCGGGACTGACGGGCGTGCAACTGCATTTTGACGCGCCGCCTGCGTTGCCGGCACAACTGCGCAAGAGATTCGGGCCGAAGCTGCGGATTCTTGGCGTGGTGCACTTCGATGCAGGAGCAGGGGAGCAGGTGACGGCGATTGCCAGCGATGCAAACGTCGACGCAGTCCTCGTCGATTCGCGCACGGCAGCGGCGGCAGGCGGCACGGGGCAGGCTTACGATTGGACTCTCGCAGGCAAAACCCTGTTCCAAAACTCGAAAGGACGGAAGCCCTTCGTTGCGGCGGGCGGACTGACGCCAGAAAATGTAGCAGAAGCGATTGCGACGCTCCGTCCCTGGGGCGTGGACGTGGTAAGCGGGGTCGAGTCCGCGCCGGGGCGCAAGGATTCCGCCAAGGTGCGGGCGTTTGTTGCCAATGCGCGTGCGGCGAACGCTTCTGCGATTGGATGAATAGAGAGAATCTCGTGGAGGTGCGCGATGGAGAGAGAAAGCAACGGACGCGCGCGCGTTTCGCCGTTGGAAATTGATCCTGAACAGTTCCGCTTGTTGGGCCACGAACTCATTGACCGTATCGCGGGATTGCTGGAGTCGCTTCCAACCCGGCCAGTCACGCGCGACGAATCGCCGTTCGATATTCGCAAGGCTCTCGATGCCGATCGCGGCTTGCCGAGCCAGGGAGCGGATCCAGCTCAGTTGCTTCATCGCGCCGCGGACTTGCTCTTCGAACACTCCTTGTTCAATGGACACCCGCGATTCTGGGGATACATCACCTCATCTGCGACACCCATCGGGGCACTCGGCGAGTTGCTTGCCGCCGCTGTGAATCCGAATGTCGGTGCGTGGCCGCTTTCGCCGATGGCCAGTGAAATCGAGGCGCAGACCATCCGCTGGATTGCCTCGATGCTGGGCTATCCCGAAGAATGCGGCGGCTTGTTTGTGAGCGGCGGAAACATGGCCAACATTGTCGGGTTTCTCGCCGCAAGGCAGGCGAAGGCCGGCCGCGATGTACGCACTGCCGGATTGGGCGGGGCACGGCTGCGGGTCTACTGTTCGAAGGAAACGCACACCTGGATACAGAAGGCCGCGGACATTGCAGGGATGGGCACGGATGCAATCCGTTGGATCGCCGCAAACGAGCGGATGCAAATTGACGTCTCGGCGCTCCGCCAGCAAATTGAGGCCGATCGCGGTGCGGGCGAAAGGCCGATCCTGGTAGTGGGAAACGCCGGGACAGTAAGCACCGGCGCCGTGGATCCGCTCAGTGAACTGGCGGCGATTTGCCGCGAATTCGATCTCTGGTTTCACGTGGACGGCGCCTATGGCGCGATGGCGGCGATTCTTCCCGAGGCTTCTCAAGAGTTTGCCGGCCTGAGCGAAGCGGACTCGATTGCGGTCGATCCTCACAAGTGGCTCTACGCGCCACTCGAGGCCGGATGTGCGCTGGTGCGCGATCGCGAGAAGCTGCGCGACGCATTCTCCTACCATCCGCCGTATTACCACTTTGAAACGGAGGCGATTAATTATTACGACCTTGGGCCGCAGAACTCGCGGGGCTTTCGCGCACTGAAGGTGTGGTTGGCGCTGCAGCAGGCGGGTCGCGATGGCTATGTGCAGACGATCTCCGAAGATATTCGCCTGGCTGGAGAACTCTTTCGACGCATCGCGCAAACCCCGGAGCTGGAAGCTCTCACCCAGAACCTCAGCATTACAACATTCCGGTTTATTCCGCGTGGCCTGGAAATCGGCGGCGAGGAAATTGAGAATTATCTTGACCAGCTAAATAATGAACTGCTCACGCGCGTGCAGAACAGCGGCGAGGCGTATCTCTCGAATGCAATCGTGCGCGGCAGGTTCGCGTTGCGCGTGTGCATTGTGAATTTCCGCACGACGCAGGCAGATATTGAAGCGCTGCCACCATTGATCGTTCGCATTGGCGAGAAAACGGATGCCGAGCTGCGGCCGGCGGGCCTGCGGCGGCAAGGCCAGCTCTCGTAACGATACGCGGCCGCGGCAAGGGCGGTGCGAGCTGTAACTCTCGTAAATCAAAACGGACTCGACTGCACCGAATCGATTTGCTTGAACATCAAAACCAGCGAGGAAATCACGAGAGGTCTATCCGTGGATACGTTTCTGCCCCCCATCGAAAATCCTTCCAGTCCCATGATGAAAATGGTCTACGCCATGTCGCGGCGCCAGTTCGGCAAGGTGATGACGCCGTTCAAGGTTTTTGTAGCGCGCATGCCGCTGGCATTCGGCATGTTCACTGGCAAGATCGCGAAGCTCGACAAGAAGCTGGAGCTGCCGCGGGAGACACAGATGCTGGTACGCGAGCGCGTGGCGCGGATCAATGTGTGCGAGTTTTGTATCGATATCGGCCGGTCATTCGTGATCAAGGCCGCGATGAATGAAGCCAAGTTCGACGCGCTCGAGGAATACGCGTCCAGCCCGTTGTTTTCCGGGGCCGAGCGGGCGCTGCTGGACTATGTGACAGAATTGACGCGCGACAAGAACGTGAGGCTGGAGACCTTCGCGCGGCTTAAGAAGCACTATTCTGAACGCGCCATCTGCGAGATCGTGTGGCTGGTGGCGAGCGAGCACTTCTATAACATGACCAACATCGGGTTGAATATTCATTCCGACATGCTGTGTGATATCGCGAAAGGAAAGAAACGTCACTAGCTCGGCAGCCTTTAGCAGTCGGCGTTAAGGCTGCTTGCCCGTGCCGTGGACGGGAACTTCCTGCACCGAGTCATCGATTACGTGCGCCTCGGACTGAAATCTCTTGTAGTTGTAATAATCATCGTGGAGCACTTCGGAATTCGCCGGCCAAAATATGAAAAGAGCGTTATCGTTCTGCATTAACCAGACATTGGGAGGCAATTGCGAATTTCCGGACTCTGTTACGGGCAATCTCGCGAATTGAATGCTCAAAGTGCTCTCGTTAAGCAAATAGCTTTTCCTATTCACGAGTTTTACATCGTATCGAGCGGGCATCGCGTCCTCTATATCAATCCACGTTGTTTCCCTCCAGTCGAGCGCCGTCTTTTCGCGATCGGAATGTGGCTTTGCATCGACCTTAGGCGTCGATTCGACGATGAGGGTGTCGCGCCCATTAATCAATTCGTGCCCAATGACGCGATTGTCGAACAGCGTATCGAGGTATGAAATTGGCAGCTCACTATAGATGTAATCTCGTGGGTCTCGGGCGACGATCTGAAACACGAAGTCATAGCCC
>Ga0182024_10026838_pt1 | contig 10103 bp, 6 predicted proteins | sample P32metaG_FD_120480 | JGI IMG/M metagenome (GOLD analysis project Ga0182024, IMG submission 120480) | Permafrost microbial communities from Stordalen Mire, Sweden - P3-2 metaG (Illumina Assembly) | ecosystem: Environmental > Terrestrial > Soil > Wetlands > Permafrost | place: Sweden: Stordalen...
CACGCCGAGCAACATCATGCTGGCCGTTGCCGGAGGCGGTCTGCTCTGGCTCGGCTGGAGCGGGTTCAACGGCGGTGACCCGTACTTCGCAAACGCCGACGCATCCGCTGCCGTGCTCAACACACACCTGTGCACGGCAACCGCGCTGCTGACCTGGATGATCATGGACATCTTCTTCCTGAAGAAGCCGACCATCCTCGGGATGATCAGCGGCATGATCGCGGGCCTGGTCGCGATCACCCCCGGAGCCGGGTACGTCAATGCCTACTCGGCATTCATCATCGGCATCGGCGCCGGAGTCCTGCCATGGCTCTCCATGAATCTTCTCGGCAAGACCAAGCTCTTCACGGGCAGGGTCGACGACACCCTCGGTGTCTTCCACACCCATGGCGTTGCGGGAGCATTCGGCGGCCTGATGACCGGCGTGCTCGCATCGCCGAACATGATCGTGTACGTGGGAACCGCAGGAACCGCGTCGGTCGCCGTGACCGGTCTCGTCTACGGCAATGCCAAGCAGCTCGGCCTGCAGGCGCTCGCCCTCGGTTTCATCATCGTGTACGACGCGGTGGCGACCTTTGTGGTCATCAAGCTGGTCGGGCTCATCGTGCCGCTGCGCATGACCGACAGGGAGCTCGAGGTTGGAGATCTCCTGCTCCACGGCGAGGTGGCGATCGACATGGAGCCACCTGAGGAGGTCATGGCGCTCAACGGACACCTGAGCCCGACGCCGGTGGAGGCCGGCTCGCCGGTCTGAGGTCCGCCGCCGGTCAGTGGTCAGTCAACCCCGGAGACCGTCAAGCACCTGCAGGGCGGTCTCCGGGTTGACGAACGTCGCGGTCCCGACCTGGACGGCGCTGGCGCCGACGATGAGGAAGTCGCGCGCCGACGCCGCATCAACGATGCCACCGACGCCGATCACCGGAATGTGCACCGCATCGCAGACGGCGGCCACCGCAGCGAGTGCCAGCGGTTGGATCGCGGGGCCGCTGAGACCGCCGGTGCCGAGTGGAAGAACGGATCGCCCGCTGGCGCGATGAATCTTCCTGCCGATGTAGGTGTTCACCGCCGACACCGCGTCCGCTCCGGCGTCCTCGACCGCACGGGCGACCGCGGCGATGTCGGTCACATTGGGGCTCAACTTCACGATCACGCAGCGCTCGGTGACCCTGCGCACCGCGGCCACGAGGCGACCGGCGGCGACCGGGTCGCGGCCGAAGTCCAGCCCCTGGGCGATGTTCGGGCACGAGATGTTGAGCTCGATACCGGCCACCTCCGCAACCGGCTCGAGGACTCCGGCGCAATGCACATAGTCATCGACCGAGCCACCGGCGACATTGACGATGATTGGAATCGCCCATCCCCGCCATCGCGGAGCGTACCCGGCCGCAACGGCGTCGACCCCGGGGTTCTGGAGCCCGATGCTGTTGAGCATCCCTCCGCCGGTCTCGGCAACTCGCGGTGGCGGGTTGCCGTCGCGTGCGCGCACCGTGGTGCCCTTCGTGTACAGCGCACCGAGCCGGTTGATGTCGATCAGCTGGTCGAGCTCGAAACCGTACCCGGCAGTGCCACTGGCGAGACCCACGGGATTGGGCAGCGTGAGCCCGCGTCCGAGGTCGACGCGGGTGAATCCGTCCTCGGTCACGCGACGTCTGCCCCGGGGAGCGCGCTGAGCCCCTCCCAGTCGACATCGCGCATGGGCATGACCGGCCCGTCGGTGCAGCAGAGCTTCCATGCACCGCTGCCGTCCTCGGCGCGCACCGGCAGCGCACACCCGAGGCACGTTCCGAAGCCGCACCCCATCGGCGCCTCCAGCGATGCCTCGAGCGTGGGTGGCAGGTCGGCCCCCGATTCGAGCAGCGTCCGCATCACCGCACCGAGCATGGGGTTGGGCCCGCACGCATAGAGTGCGGCGGGACGCGAGGCCAGTGCCTGGCCGAGCAGGTCGGTCACCCGGCCGTGGTGCCCGCGGGTGCCGTCATCGGTGGCCTCCGCAACCACCGAGACGGCCGGACGGGCGAACCGTTCCGCGGGGTAGAGGCGGGTGGCGGTGCGCGCGCCGTTCAAGACAAGAATGTCTTCAACACCACGGCGGCGCAGCTCGTTGATGAGCAGCGGGAAGGGGGCGCACCCGAGGCCGCCCGAGACGCAGACGACCGGCCCGGCGTCCACCACGCTGAACCCGTGCCCGAGCGGTCCCAGCGTGTCGAGGCGATCGCCGGGCTGCAGCTCCGAGAGCAGCCGGGTTCCCGCCCCGACGGCCTCGAAGACGAAGCCGCAGATGTCGTCCTGGGTCCAGGCAACGCTGAACGGACGCCTGAGCAGGGGTGTCGTCCCCTCTCCGCATCGCAGCTGGGCGAAGGTTCCGGGCATCGCCGTCGCGGCAAGATGCGGGAGCCGCGCGACCAGTTCCAGCAGACCACCCCCGAGCCGCTCCACCACAAGCACGTCGCCCGTCTCGAGGGCGGCCCTGCTCAGGTCCGCGGTCACGACACCGCCTGCACCACGCCGTCGCGGTACTCGCGTACGGTCGCGACCCGGACGCTCTTGCCCGACGCGTGCCTGCCGATGGCGTCGACCAGCGCAGCCGCGGTGTCGAGCGAGGTGCAGCACGGGATGCGGCGCTGTTCAGCGGCGAGCCGGATGCGGTAGCCATCCTTCACGGTGCGCCCGACCGCCGCGGCAGCGCCGCCGTCGGCACGGAAGTCGAGCTCGTCGGTGCTGAAGTTGGAGACCGTGTTGATGACGATGGACACCCGCCCGTCCTCGATCACGTCGATGACGTTGGGGCGCCCGTGACCGATCTTGCCCACCGAGACAGCGGAGATGCCCGCGCTCGCAAGCGCGGCAGCGGTGCCGGCGGTCGCGTAGATCGTGAAGCCGAGCGAGCTGAGCTGGGCGCCGATCGGCAGCGCCTCCGCCTTGTCGACGTCGGCGACGCTGCACAGGGCGCCGCCCTTGGTGGGCATCTCGCCGAGCGCAGCCACGAACGCCTTCTCGAGCGCGGCGCCGAGGTCGGTATCGATGCCCATGACCTCGCCGGTCGATTTCATCTCCGGGCCGAGCGCGGTGTCGACGTCGATCAGCTTGACGGTCGAGAACACCGGCGCCTTCACTGCCACGAGCGGGCGCGCCGGGACGAGGCCCGTCGACCATCCCAGCTCGGCGAGCGTAGCGCCACGCATGACGCGCGTGGCCAGCTCGACCATGGGGACGCCGGTCACCTTGCTCAGGAACGGGACGGTGCGCGAAGCGCGCGGATTCACCTCGAGCACATGGGGAATTCCGCGGTGCACCGCGAACTGGATGTTGCACAGGCCGCGGACGTCGAGCGCGCGCGTGATGCGCACCGTCGCGTCGACAATCAGCGTGCGCACGTCATCACCGAGGATGCGAGCCGGGTAGGTGGCCATAGAATCGCCGCTGTGGACGCCCGCGCGCTCGACGTGTTCCATGAGTCCCGGGATCAGTACCGTCTCGCCATCGCTGATAGCGTCGACGTCCACCTCGGTGCCGAAGAGGTAGCGGTCGATGAGCACCGCACCACGGCGGCGCCCGCCCTCAGCGGGGAGTGCCGCCATGGCGGCCTCGAGATATCGCTGCAGCTGGCCGCGACTGTGCACGATCTCCATCGCCCGCCCGCCCAGCACGTAGGACGGCCGCACCAGCACCGGGAAGCCGATGTCGTCGGCGATCGCCAGCGCCTCGTCGAGATCCGTGGTCGCAGCGCCCTGTGGCTGCGCGATTGACAGCGAACGCATCAACGCTTCGAATGCACGTCGATCCTCGGCGAGATCGATGCTCGCGATGCTGCTCCCCAGGATGGTGAAGCCGGCGCGGTCCAGCGGCTCGGCGAGGTTGACCGCGGTCTGGCCACCGAACTGCACCACCACGCCGGACGCCTGCTCCTCCTCGATGATCGCTGACACCGCCTCCTCGTCGAGCGGTTCGAAGTACAGGCGTGTGCTGCAGTCGAAATCGGTGCTCACCGTCTCCGGGTTGCTGTTGACCATCACCGCGTCCACACCCTGCCGGCGAAGTGCCATCGCAGCGTGGACGCTGCAGTAGTCGAACTCGATGCCCTGACCGATGCGGATCGGGCCGCTCCCCAGCACGACCACGGTGTTCGGCGCCGGCGCCGGTGCGGCCGGTCCCTCGTCCTCGGTCTCGTAGGTCGAGTAGTAGTACGGCGTCGCGGCTTCGAACTCGGCGGCACAGGTGTCGACGCACTTGAAGACCGGGCGCACGCCGGCGCTCTGCCGGCGTGCGCGAACCGCTTCCGTAGCGATACCGGTGAGCGCTCCGATGCGCGCGTCGGTCAGGCCGGCGCGCTTGGCAACGGCGAGCGCCTCGTCGTCGAGTCCGTTCCAGCGCAGCCGCTCCTCGCAGGCAACGATGGTGCCGAGACGCCGCAGGAACCACGAGGCGATGCCGCTGCGTCGCGTCAACTCCTCGGGCGTTCTCCCGCCGCGGAGCGCCTCCATCAACGCTGCCGCGCGGCGATCGTTGGCAACGTCGATGAGCACCGGCTCGTGCAGCACCGCGGGATCCGGTTGCGGCTGCTCGAGCGAGCGAAGCGCCTTGCTGAAGGCTGCCTCGAAGGAGCGCTCGATGGCCATCACCTCGCCGGTGGACTTCATCTGCGTCCCCAGCCGCCTGTCGGCCTCCGGGAATTTGTCGAACGGCCAGCGGGGGATCTTCACGACGCAGTAGTCGAGCGCGGGCTCGAAGGCGGCGCAGGTCTTGCCGGTCACCGCATTGGGGATCTGGTCGAGCCGCCGTCCCGCCGCGATCTTTGCCGCGACGCGCGCGATCGGATAGCCGGTTGCCTTGGACGCAAGCGCCGATGAGCGAGAGACCCGCGGATTCACCTCGATCACGTGGTACTCGTGCGAATCGGGTGCGAGCGCGAACTGCACGTTGCAGCCGCCCTGGATGTCGAGCGCGTTGATGATGCGCAACGCCGCGCTCCGCAACTGCTGATGCTCGCGATCGGTGAGCGTCTGCGCCGGCGCGACGACCATCGAATCGCCGGTGTGCACGCCCATGGGATCGAGGTTCTCCATGTTGCAGACGGTGATGCACGTGCCCGACGCGTCGCGGATGACCTCGTACTCGATCTCCCGCCAGCCGGCCACCGACCGCTCCACGAGCACCTGGCTGATCGGAGATGCCGCCAGTCCCGCAAGCACCGTCTCCGCGTAGCGCTCCTCGGTCTCACACAGCCCGCCGCCGGTCCCTCCAAGCGTGAACGCCGGACGCACCACCAGGGGCAATCCCATCCGTTCGCGCAACGCTCGCGCCTCCGCAAGCGAAGCCACCGTCGCCGACTCCGGCGCCGGTTCGCCGATCTCAATGAGCAATTCCTTGAACCGCTCCCGATCCTCCGCCGTCCTGATGGCACGAAGTCCCGTCCCCAGCACCCTCACGTTGTGCCGCTCCAGAACCCCCGCATCATCGAGCGCCACCGCCAGGTTCAACCCCGTCTGCCCACCCAGCGTCGCCAGCAACCCGTCCGGCCGCTCCGCAATGATCACCCGCTCGAGAACTTCAACGGTCAGCGGCTCCACATACACCGCATCCGCAGACGAATCGTCGGTCATGATCGTCGCCGGATTGCTGTTGACCAGCACCACCCGAATGCCTTCCTCCCGAAGCGCCCGACAAGCCTGCGTCCCCGCGTAGTCGAACTCCGCCGCCTGCCCGATGATCACCGGTCCCGACCCGATCACCAGCACACACTTCGGTTTCTCGGGCACCGTCAACGGCGCCGGCGCCTCGGCGACCGCAGCCGACGCAGCTTCGGACCCACGCATTGCGCGGGCATGTTCGACCAGTTGATTGACGACAGCAAGGGCGGGAGGGGGGGACGGAACGTTGGCGAGTTCGCGCAGCGGTTCGACCGAGTGCGATGCTGAGTCGTTGCGCGAGGGCGAACCGCGGAGCGCTGTCTGAGCAAGACGGTCCGTCCCCCCCTCCCGCTTCCCGCTGCACAACCCAAGAAACTCGTCGAACACACCCGCGCGGTCCTGCGGACCGGGCGCCCCTTCGGGGTGATACTGAACGGAAAACGCCGGCAGCTCGCGATGTCGGAGTCCCTCAACCGAATCGTCGTTGAGGTTGCGTTCGCTCACGTACCATCCGGACGCCGCCGGCAGCGTCGCGCCGTCGACCTGAAACTCGTGGTTCTGCGATGTGACGTACACCGCGCCGGTCTCGGCATCGCGCACCGGGTGATTGCCCCCATGGTGCCCGAACCCGAGGCGAGACGTGAACGCGCCGGCCGCCTGTCCGAGGATCTGATGTCCGAGGCAGATGCCGAGCAGGGGCATGCGTCGTTCGAGGAGATCCCTGCACAGCTGCACCGCATGCGGCAGTCGCGAGGGATCGCCGGGTCCGTTGGAGAGGACGACCCCGTGCGGATTGTGGCGCAGGACGTCTTCGATGCTCGCGTCCTGGCGCACGAGGATAACCTCGGCGCCCCGACTGCGCAGCGCACGGACCTGGTTGAACTTCACACCGTAGTCGACCACCACCACGCGCGTGCCGGTCCATGCGTTCTCGCGTCCGGCGAGCATCACGCCGCGATGCAGCGTCACATCGAGGGGCTCAGTGAACGCGCGCCAGGGCTCATCGATCGAGACCATGCCGACCAGGTCCTCGTCGCTCACGAACGGCGCCGAACGCGCCGCCTCAACCTGCTCGGCAGCCGTCATCGCCGACGCCCTTGCGATGACGCCGCGCAGCGTGCCGTGGTCGCGAAGATGCCGCGTCAGCGCCCGAGTGTCGACACCGCGGAGTCCCGGAATCCCATTGCGGCGCAACTCCTCCTCGAGGGTGCGCTCGCCACGCGGATGCCCGATGTCCGCCGAGAGCTCGCGCACCACCAGCGCGCGGCACTGGACACGATCGGATTCGGCGGTGTCGTCGCGGCAGCCGTAGTTGCCGATGAGCGGATAGGTCATCACCACCACCTGCCCCGCGTAGGACGGGTCGGTGATCACCTCCTGATACCCGGTCATGCAGGTGTTGAAGACGACCTCGCCGTTCTGGGCCTGCTCCAACGGCGCGCCGAAGAGGATTCCCTCATACGTCGCACCGGATTCGAGAGCGAGACGCCCGCGCAGGTCAGACATTGGTGACCTGCTCCGAGACGATCGGCACGCGCGCCGGGTCCTGATGGATGACGCGACCACCGGCCATGGTGAGCAGGATGGTGCCGCGCAGCTTCGCGCCGAGCAGCGGCGTGTTGCGAGAGCGCGAATGCATCGGCGTCGCGCCGACGGTCCACTCGGTGTTGGGATCGAAGAGCGTGCACGTCGCTGATTCACCGATCCTCAGTCGCGGCTCCGGGACACCCGACGAAGGTCCGAGAATCCGATGCGGCCCAACGGTCAAACGCTCGACCAGCGTCGCCAGCCACTCACCACCCATGCCGCCGATGGTGATGCAGGTGGCGAGCGCGGTCTCGAGTCCGATCAAGCCCGGTGCCGCCTCATCGTAGTCGAGCGCTTTCTCCGATGCGGGGTGGGGTGCGTGGTCGGTCGCCACCGCCTCGATGAGACCTTCGCGCAGCGCCTGCACGAGTGCCACCCGGTCGCGCTCCGCGCGCAGCGGTGGGTTCATCTTGCGCAGCGACTGCGGGTCCGGCTCCTCCGCGACCGGCAGCCACATCGAGAGATGGTGCGGCGTCACCTCGGCGCTCACCGCGAGCCCCTGGTGACGCGCGCGCCGCAGTGAGGCGACCGATCCCTCTGCGGACAGATGCTGGAGGTGCAGATGACCGGAGCGCGCGTGTGACAGCGCGCGAATCGCGAGGTTCACAGCGCGCGTCTCGGTTTCGACGGGACGGATCGGGCTGCGCGTCACCGGACCCTGGGTCGCGTTGGCCTGGGCGATCATCTCCTCGTCCTCAGGGTGCACGAACACCGCGCGGGAGAGATGCGCGGTTTCCGCCAGCGCAATGGCCAGCTGGCGCGGCGACACGCCGTTGCGGCCGTCGTCGCCGAGCGCGACCGCGCCCGCCTCGACGCACTTGCGAATATCGACCAGTTCCTCGCCGTCAAGCCCGCGAGTGAGCGCGGCGATCTGCAGGATCGAGACCGGCAGATTGCTCGCGGCGAGGCGCGCCTCGGCGACACGTTCCGGCGTGTCGATCGGTGGTGTGGTGTTGGCCATCGCCACGATGTGCGTGAACCCACCGGCCGCAGCCGCGCGGGCTCCACTTGCCAGGGTTTCGGCCTCGCCGTCACCGGGCTCACGGAGGTGCGTGTGCAGGTCGAGGAACCCTGGGCAGAGCACGCACGGCTCGTCGCCCTGTGCCGGCGTCAGGTCGACCACCGGCACGCCCGCCGCCTCGATGTGGTGGTAGATGGCCAGGATCTTTCCACCGTCGAGCCAGACGTCCTGTCCGGCGGCGTCCAGCCGCCCGAGCGGGTCGATGACCCGCACGCCCCGCAGGATCCCGTTCACGGCAGGGTGCTCCGGCGCAGCCATGCGCCGTCGACGCCATCCACTTCGCGCAGGCGGACAAAGACGCGGTCCCCGGACGCGGTGGGCACGTTCTTGCCGACGTAGGTGGCCCGCAGCGGCAGCTCGCGATGGCCGCGGTCGATGAGCGCCAGGAGCTCGACGGCCGCCGGGCGCCCGCAGTCCACCAGGGCGTCGAGGGCCGCACGAAGCGTGCGCCCGGTGAAGAGCACGTCGTCGACCACGATCACGACCGCGCCATCGATGCGTGGCGCTGATCCTCCATCGACGTCGTACAGGGTTGGCTGCGGCGCCGCCGGCCGCGGGCGATCATCGCGGTGCGCGCTCGGGTCAAGGGTCGCCACCGGCAGGGGAGCGTGCCCGAGGCACACGAGCTGGTGGGCGACAGCGCGAGCCAGCGGCACACCGCGGGTCGGGATGCCCACCAGGACGACGTTCTCCAGCGCCGGGTGTCGCTCCGCAATCTCGTGGGCCAGCCGCACCGTGATGCGCTGGATTGCGCCGGCATCGAGGAGCTGCGGGCTGTCGTCGAGCGACTGGGCGAGGACGTTCATGAACCCACCGTCATGCGAGCAGCATCTCGAGCAGGGCCATCCTGATGGCCACGCCGTTCGCCGCCTGCCGGAAGTACGCCGCCCGCGGGTCGGCATCGACCTCGGGCGCGATCTCGTCGACCCGCGGCAGTGGATGCATCACGATCGCGGTTGCGGGGAGCTGCCGCATGATCGCGCTGTCGATGCGGATCGCACTGCGTGCCTGCTCGTACTCGAGCGGGTCGGTGAAGCGCTCCTTCTGGACGCGCGTCTGATACACGACATCGACATCGTCGAGCACGTCGGTGAGCTGCTCCGCGAGCCGGCACTCGACCCCGCGCGCCTCAAGCCGGGCGAGGATGTCGCCACCGACCTGGATGACCGGTGGGGCGACGAACGTCATCCGCACCCCCGGGTAGAGCGCGAGCAGAAGCGCGAGCGACCGGGCGGTCCTGCCGAAGCGAAGATCCCCGCAGAAGGCGATCCGCACCCCCTCGATGCGGCCGAGCTCGCGCTCGATCGTGTAGAGGTCGAGGAGCGCCTGGGTCGGGTGCTCGCCCGGACCATCCCCGGCGTTGACCACGGGCACCGATGCGACACTCGCCGCTCGCGCGGCCGCCCCGGCCTCGTCATGGCGCAGCACGATGAGATCGGCATACGTCGACACCATGCGCACGGTGTCCTCGAGCGTCTCCCCCTTGATCGCGCTGGAGAAGGTGCGCGCCGCCTCGGTGCCGATCACGGCGCCACCGAGACGGAGCATCGCCGATTCGAAGCTCAGGCGCGTGCGCGTACTCGGTTCGTAGAAGAGCGTCGCCATGATGCGGTGCGCCAGGCGGTCGTCACGAACGCCGTCGAGGGCGGTGGCGCGCCGGAAGAGGACGTCGAGCAGATCGCGATCGAACTGCTCGGCGGTGATCACGTGGCCGAGCATCCGGTTCCGCGCGGTTGTTGCCGTCGTGGCGCTTCGCCCTCCAGCCCGGACGGGTTCGGGCAAGGGCGGCCGCGCAGCGGCGCCGCGATCCCTTGCCGGCCTCTCCGGACCTGCTTGAAGTGGATGCGTTTCGCGGACTCTACCTTAGA
>Ga0182024_10026839_pt1 | contig 10103 bp, 9 predicted proteins | sample P32metaG_FD_120480 | JGI IMG/M metagenome (GOLD analysis project Ga0182024, IMG submission 120480) | Permafrost microbial communities from Stordalen Mire, Sweden - P3-2 metaG (Illumina Assembly) | ecosystem: Environmental > Terrestrial > Soil > Wetlands > Permafrost | place: Sweden: Stordalen...
CCAACGCCGGACTGCCGGACGGCTTTGGCGGCTTCAAGGGCGACCGCGACCATACGGCCGCCGCCCTGGGCGAGTTCGCCCGCAACGGCTGGCTCAACCTCGTCGGCGGCTGCTGCGGCACCATGCCCGACTGGATTCACGCCATCACCGAGACTGTCAAGGATATACCGCCGCGTAAAATCCCCGACCTGCCGGACTGGTCCTGTTACAGCGGGACGGAGGCGCTGGTCGTCCGGCCCGAAATGAATTTCATAATGATCGGCGAGCGGACCAACATCACCGGCTCGAAGCGCTTCGCCCGGCTCATCAAGGAGGGCAATTTCGAGGCGGCGCTGACGGTGGCCCGCGAGCAGGTGGAGAACGGCGCCAACATCATCGACGTGAACATGGACGCCGGCCTGATCGACAGCGAGGAGGCGATGACGCGCTTCCTCAACCTCGTCTCCGCCGACCCGGCCATCGCCAAGGCGCCGATCATGGTCGACAGCTCCAAGTGGTCGGTCATCGAAGCGGGGCTGAAGTGCATCCAGGGTAAGGGGATCGTCAACTCGATCAGCCTCAAAGAGGGAGAGGAAAAGTTCCTTCAGCAGGCCCGGCTCGTCAAGCGTTACGGCGCCGCCGTCGTGGTGATGGCGTTCGACGAGGAGGGCCAGGCCGTGACCGCCGACCGCAAGGTGGAGACCGCCGCACGCGCCTACAAGCTGCTGACGGAGAAAGTCGGCTTCCGGCCCAGCGACATCATTTTCGACACGAACATCCTCACCGTCGGCACCGGCATGGAGGAGCACTCCAATTATGCCGTGGAGTTTTTCGAGGCGGTACGTCGTTTGAAGGCGATGTTCCCGGCCGCGAAGACGAGCGGCGGCGTCAGCAACGTATCGTTCGCCTTCCGCGGCAACGAGAACGAGGTCATCCGCGAGGCGATGAACGCGGCGTTTCTGTACCACGCCATCCGGGCCGGCCTCGACATGGGCATCGTCAACGCCGGCCAGTTGCAGGTGTACGAGGAAATCCCCAAGGACCTGCTGGAGCGCGTCGAGGACGTGTTGCTGAACCGCCGGCCGGACGCCACGGAGCGGCTGGTGGAGTTCTCCAAGACCATCGGCCGCAAGGAGAAGACGGAGGCCCGGGAACAGGCGTGGCGCGAGTTGCCGGTGGTGGAACGGCTGAAACACGCCCTGGTCCAGGGGATCGCCGACCACATCGACGCGGACGTGGAGGAGTGCCGACATCTTTATGAGCGGGCGTTGCAGATCATCGAGGGGCCGCTGATGGACGGCATGAACGTGGTCGGCGACCTGTTCGGGGCCGGCAAGATGTTCTTGCCACAGGTGGTGCGCAGCGCCCGCGTGATGAAGAAGGCGGTGGCCTACCTGATGCCGTTCATGGAGGCGGAAAAGGCGAAATCGGGCGGCGGCGCCCGCAAGGCCCGCGGCAAGGTGCTGATGGCCACGGTCAAGGGCGACGTCCACGACATCGGCAAGAACATCGTCGGCGTGGTGCTCAACTGCAACGACTACGAGGTCATCGACCTCGGCGTCATGACGCCGTGCGACAAGATCCTGTCGGAGGCGCGCGGCCGCGAAGTGGACATGATCGGCTTGTCGGGTCTCATTACTCCGTCATTGGACGAGATGGTCCACGTGGCCAAGGAGATGGAGCGCGAGGGTTTCGAGCTGCCGCTGCTGATCGGCGGCGCCACGACCAGCGCCAAGCACACGGCGGTCAAGATCGCGCCGGCCTACCACGGCCCGGTCGTTCACGTCAAGGATGCGTCCAGGAGCGTGGGCGTGGTGGAGAAGTTGACGCGGCCGGACGGGCGCGAGCAACTCGACCGCGACAACCGCGCCTTCCAGCAGAAGGAACGCGAGGCGTTCGCCAAGCGCCGGCAGCGCAAGCTGGTCCCCTACGCCGAGGCGGTGAAGCGCCGCTTCCGCATCGACTGGAAGGAGGCGCCGATCCCGACGCCGGCCTTCCTGGGCGAGAAGGTGCTGCGCGACTTTCCGCTGGGCGAGATCGCGCCCTACATTGACTGGTCGCCGTTCTTCATGGCGTGGGAGCTGTCCGGCAAGTATCCACAAATTCTGTCGGACAAGACGGTCGGCGCCGAGGCGAAAAGGCTGTTCGACGACGCCAACCGGCTGCTGGATCGGATCGTCGGTAGGGGCGGGGTTTCCCCGCCCTTTCCTCCAAAGGACGGGGAAACCCCGCCCCTACTAAGGGCGAACGCGGTGTACGGCTTCTACCCCGCCAACAGCGACGGCGACGACGTGATTGTGTTCACGGACGAGACGCGGACGACGGAGCGGGCGCGGTTCCCGATGTTGCGGCAGCAGTGGGAGCGCGAGGGGCAGACGTCGTTCCGCAGCCTGGCGGATTATGTGGCGCCGGTGGAGAGCGGCCGGCCGGATTACCTCGGGGTGTTCGCGGTGACGGCGGGGATCGGCGCCGAGGAGCTGGCGGCGAAGTTCGAGGCCGACCACGACGACTACAACGGCATCATGACCAAGGCGCTGGCGGATCGGCTGGCGGAGGCGCTGGCGGAGTTGCTGCACGCGCGTGCCCGGCGCGACTGGGGTTACGGCCGCGAGGAACGGCTGTCGAAAGACAACATGATCGCCGAGAAGTACCGCGGCATCCGCCCGGCGGCCGGCTACCCGTCGTGCCCGGACCACACGGAGAAGGCGACGCTGTGGCGTCTGCTGAACGTGGAGGCGTCGGCCGGCATCCGGCTGACGGAGAGCTACGCGATGACGCCGGCGGCGTCGGTGAGCGGGCTGTACTTCGCCAACCCGGAGGCGGCGTACTTCGCGGTGGACCTGGTGACGCGCGACCAGGTGGAGGACTACGCCCGGCGGAAGAAGACGCCGCGGGCCGAGGTGGAGCGCTGGCTGGCGCCGAACCTGGCGTATGAAGTAGAATGAGGACAACCGTGGTAGTCTACGGGTCCGACGGCTGAAGGGACGAATCATGCGACCGGAAGACATTCGCGAGTTCGTGCAAAAGCGGCCGTTTCAGCCATTTCGGATCACCTTGACGGACGGCAGGACTTACGAGGTGCATCACCCGGAACTGGCGATGGTGGGACGCTCCATCGTGGCGATCGGCCTACCGCGCTCACACGATCCTGAACCGGTTTTCGACCGGCTGATCACCGTTTCGCTGCTGCACGTCATGGAGGTGGAGGCGCTGGCAACCCCGGCGCCTCCGCCGGCGGGTTGACCGGCGGGAAATCGGGGCGAAAGCGACGGGGGCGACGGGGGAGACGCAGGCCGTCGCCGGGTCGCCGCCGTCCGCCGCTTTCATCCGGGCGTCGGTTACAGTCGTCCTATCGCGGTCGGGCGGCGCGATCGACGGCCGCACCCGTCCGGCGTGGCGGCGGCATAGGAGAAACGCATGGAATGGACCAGCCATTTCGGGCCTTCGGTGCTCAGCGGCGTTAACTGACCTGGCCTGACGCCGTGTTCGTCCCGCCCGGAAGCTCGCTCTGCTTGACAGCGGCGCGTGGAGCCGCTAAGAAGAGGTGAGTCGGCAAGGCCCCCATCGTCTAGTGGCCTAGGACATAGCCCTCTCACGGCTAAGACAGGGGTTCGAGTCCCCTTGGGGGTAGTTTACAAAGCCTTGCGAGAAATCGCAAGGCTTTGTCATTATCATGACTTAAATCAAACTACCAAACAGGCAACAAGGCAACATCGGCAAAATCGTTGCCTTTTCGTTGCCTATCCGGCCCTTGACGTTGCCTATCCTGGCGCTAGAATGGTGGCGTGAGGAGTTATCCACTGTTGCCTATGGGGTTGCAGCTATGGCATTGGGTACCGTTGCGAAGAAGGAAGAGTTGAGCGTTGACCACCGGGGCCAGTACAACCGGCGCATTGGCCGGATAGCCGGCGACCCGAACCAACCCCGGTTTACGTTCGGTCGGATCGAAAAGTGGGAAGCCCTGCGGCGCAAGACCAAGGTGGAAGAAATCTGCTCCGCTGACGGCGGCGTGTGGAACTCGGCGAGTTTGGCAATCGCCAAAGCCGTGAGCAAGGGGTTGGACGGCGTGGAGTTGGACCCTGAAGAACATTATGACCTTCTTCCGAGCGCCGAAACCGCCAGGCTGGCCGAAATGCCAGCCCCGGTCCTGTGGGTCCAGCAACTTACCAACAAGTACGGCGTGACCGTGACCCCGAAAAATGCTGCCCTGGTCCGGCGACAGGAAGAACTAGACGTTGAGCGTGCTGCCTTCCTCCGGTTGCAAGTGGACCATATCGAACAACGGCTGGCGGAAACCGCCGTCAGCAACGCCGCCCTTCACAGCGCCTTGGACGCCTTCGCCGAAGCCGAGCGTGCCAGGCTCGTAGACGTGGACGGCAACCCGAAAACTTCGGCTAACCGCAACGCCTTCTACTGCTCGTTACTCAAAGAACACCAACCCGACTTGCCCCTGCGCCAGTTCGGCGAGGTAGAAATCCTCGCCATCCGGGAATACTGGCGGAAACGGCCAAAAACCAAGAAGGGCACGCCGGCAGCGCCGGATACGGTTCGGGACGTGGTGAAGATGCTGAAACAGTTCGTGTCCTGGCTCAACAAGGAAAAGCGGTTCGGCTGGCGTAAACCCGCTGACCTGGAATGGCCCAAGCGCCTGGACATTCCGTACACGCAACTGGAACTGGACGCCCTCCGCAACCCCAACCAGGTAGACACCTTCGACCCGGATGAACTGGCGGTGTTGTGGCAGTACGCCACCCCGCTGGAACGTACCTACATCGCCCTGGCGCTCAACTTCGGCTTCGGCCAGATGGAAATTCGGACCTTATTGAGCAAGGACGTGGACGTTGAAGGCCGGGTGGCGTCCAGGGTCCGCACGAAAACCGGCATCTATGCCGCCTGGAAGGTGTGGCCGGTGACGGTCGATGCCGTGAAATGGCTGTTGGCCCGCCGTCCCGCCAGCGCCGCCGAATGCCCCTACCTGTTCGTGACCGGCAAGGGCAAACCCTACGCCGGCGCCACCAAAGGCGGCAACCCCAAAGGCAACATCGCCAACGCCTGGAACAAGTTGCGGAAACGTGTCGAGAAGGACCATCCCGATTTCCAGGACTTGAGTTTCAACAAGCTGCGCAAGACCGCCGGCAACCTAGTGAAGAAGGAGAGCGACGGCGAAACTGCCAAAGTGTTCCACTCCAGGGGCCAAACCAACTCCGATCAGTTCGGAGACGTGTACACCAACCGGGATTTTGAGAAAGTCTTTGCCGCCCTCGAAAAAGTGTGGGACAAGCTGGCCCCGGTGGTCTTCGCCCCGGTGGCCGAACCCTTCCCCACCGATTTCCGCAAGAGTCATCCCAGCATTTCGCTCGGCACAATCCGGCGCATCCAACGCCTTTGCCAACAGGGCCACAAGCCGCCCTGGATTGCCAAGGAAGTGGGCTTGCCGGTCGAAACCGTGCGGTATTGGGCCAAGAAGAAGTGAGACAGCCTGAAACGCAAAAAAGCCTGGTGACTTCACCAGGCTTTTTCTTTGTGCTGGCCGTGGCCCCCTCTCAACTCCGTGGATGCACGCCGAACAACTCGCCGTAGGCTTCGGCCCGCACCGCCGTCAGCGCCTTTTGCTTTTCGAGGGACATACATTACCGATCCGTTCGGGTTACGGGGACAGCGGCTCCCCTCACAGCGCTTTCTGCATTCGCTCTCGCACGTCCTCGTTGGGTTCGCACCCGGTTGCCCGCTCCAGCGACTCTTCCAGTCCGCCCGGCCATTCTCCTCGTGACCAGGCGGCGAGTGCGGCGACGGCCATGTTCCGGTTCCTGACGACCGGACTCTTCAGCCCGGCTTCGATCAGGACAGCACCCTTCCCAGGGAAGCGCCGAAGGTCTTGCAGGACGTAATCCAGGCACGAATGCGGCTCGAAACCCCGGCCCAGCCCAAGTTCCTCGCCAGCGCCCGTCGCAATCGCCGCCAGATCGAGGTTCGCCTCCGCAAACTCGATGACCTTCCCGATGCGCTCATTGTCGCACAGCGCCATGACGTGATACCACCGGCCCGGATCGGCGGGGTTCTGCTGGAGCCGCCGCCAGTGGATGTCCCAGGTGTCGATGCCGAGAGCCTTCGCCGCCTGGTCGGCGTGGGCGAACTCCAGTGCGTCCTCGCTGCCCAGCTTGGCTCGGACTCGGCCCGCCCATTCGGGTCGACCGAGGATCGAGTCGCACGCCGAGCGGAGGGCGTCCCGGCACCCGGCTGACCACCCGGCGTCGTAACGCCCGGCCCAGCGGGAGTCGTCCTCGTCGAGATAGCCCTTGATCGAGTTCACATATAGGAAGTCCTCGACCGTCTCGGCGGACGACGCCGGGTGGCCCAGGTACGACTCGATCACCGGGCGGGCGTCCTCGTAGTCGTCAATGCCCTCGGCGGGTCTGCCTGCGATCAGCGCCTGGATGATCTCGCCGGACGAACTCCAGGATCGAGGGGCGTTGGTCCCAGGGCATCGACGGCGGCTCTTGGCCGTCATCGTCGCCCTTGCCCCCGAACAGTCGGCTCAACAAACTCATCGCATTCTTCCCGATTTTGCCGGTACTATCGTGGTTCTTTTCTGACACCTGGGGTCATGCGGCGGTTCAGAGCGTTGGTCATCCGGCCAGCCAGGTAAGGTCGGCACGTTTCAGAGACGCTTCTTTGGCATCTTTTCCGGTAAGGCGAGAGCCGAGCAGGCAGAGAGTCAGACCGCACCCCGAACCGAGGTAGAGCAAGCCCGCCAGGAGCCAGGGGTCAACGCTGCCGAGCAGCAACTTGGATAACGGCGTGCTGGCACCGAAAAGCGCAGCGGCGGCGAGGGCGTACATCACTCCCGCTGAGAGCCGGGTGCGTGGAACTGAGGCCATTGCTGGGTATCCTCTTTGCGGTCCTACTTATTCCCCTTTAGGCCGCTTCAGTATCGGGGTCGAGCCGGCACCGTCAAGGGGTGCCTACCCAATTGCCTTGGCAATGACGAAAGCAGCGGTCGCCGCCAGCCCGCCCACGATGACGGTTTGCCACGCACTGCGGAATGGCCTGGCCGTGGTGAACCGTCCCTTGATGTACCCGAAGACCAGGAGAGCCATGAGCGTAACGATTACCGACCCGATCAGGGCGGAATGGACCGAGCGGAACAAGAAGTTAAGGGGCCAGCGGCGCCATGCCACCGGCGATGTAGGATAGGGCGATAGTCAAGGCGCTGTTCCTGGCCCGCTTCGGGTCCGGCTCCTCCAAGCCCAACTCGAAGCGCATCATGAAGTCCACCCATCGCTTCTTGTCGGCACGGATGGAGTTCACCACCGACGCCACCATGTCTTCGCCGAGGCCGTAGGACCGCAGAACCCCGGCGACCTCGGCTGCCTCCTCTTCCGGCATTTCGGTCGTTTCCCGCTCCTCCCTGGTCCGCTCGGAGGCGAAGTGTTCGGCGTCCGTCCGTGTCAGGTCTTGAGCGCCTTCAGCCGTCATTCTAGCCGGGACGTGGCGGTGGATCGCCGTGCCTGTGCCGGGAGTCGCCTGCGAACCTGATCGCCACGCCAGGCGTCAGTGAAGGTATTGAATTGAGCAGGGAGGAGGCACCGATGGCAGAAATCACACTCGCCAAGGCACTGAAGGTCAAGAACCGCCTGGCCGGTCGGCTGGCGAAGGCCCAGGCCGACATCCAGGCGTTCAACAGCGTCCCGGAAGGCCAGGCCGATCAGGTCAACGTCCCGGCGCTGATGAAGACCCGTGAGGAACTGGTGGGGTCGCTGGTGGGCCTCAAGACGGCCATCAACGACGCCAACCGGGAGGCCCAGCGGGACATTTACGACCTGGCCGAGAAGAAGGCGACGGCGCAGTTCCTCGGCGGCGTCAACACCCGGCACGGCCCGCAGCCCGCCGTCTACCCGAACACCACCGAGGTCAGCTACGTCGCCGCCTTGAAGAAGGCGGACGTAGACGGCATGGTGGCCGGGCTGGAGAAGGAGATCGACCAGTTACAGGACCGCCTCGACCAGTTCAACCACGACCGCAAGATCGGGGTTGACGGTCGCATCCTCGAACTGGCCTCTTGAGCCACACGGCTGGCTCGTGGGTAAGGTGAAGAGGGAGGAACCCAAATCCACCCTGTTAAGGTGAAACTTCTTGCCGATCCTGAGCGTCAAAGCGCACAGTTCATTGGTTCGAGAGGCAGCCCGCAAGGTGCAAGACTCATCCCTTCCCGATTTGCTTTGCCGCCTGCCAGCCGTGCCATTCATGCAGACGCCCCCGGCGTGATCGTCCGGGGGCGTTTTCTTTGCGCTTCGGGGCGGCAGCCGGCCATGAACCCACCTTTTCCTGTTCACAACAACTATTCGCTATGCACGATGTCAAGCGGCTGGCCTGTTGCTTCCGACCGGCTCAGGCTGTAGACTGTCTTTCTGGAACAACGATCTTCAACTGGCGTCGAGGCGAACCGTGATGGCCGGCGTCGGCGAACGAATCAAGAAACGGAGGGCAGAGCTAGGCTGGACCCAGGACCAGTTGGGCCAAAAGGCCGGTATTTCCAAGAGTTTTCTCTCCGACCTGGAGAACGGCAAGCGCAGCGTCGGGGCCGAAAACCTGCTCGACATCGCCCGTGCCTTGGGCGTCTCCCTCGACTTCCTCATGACCGGGGAGGCGAGCCAGGATCGGCAGGCCGAGGTTCCGATCCCGGCGTCTTTGGCCCGGTTCGCCGCAGAAGAAGGACTCTCTTTCAAGCAAACCCTGATGCTGCTGGAGATGCAGCAGCAGATCGTCGCCCATCGCAGCGTCAAGAAAAAGGACGTGCTGGATTCGGTGGACTGGAGGAAGTTTTACGAGAGCGTCAAAGAGTTCCTGGAGGATGAATGAGCCGACTGGAACATGCCACTGAAATCGCCGACCTCGCCGCCGACCTCAACCTGGCCGGTGCCAGCAACCCCGTGGATGCCATCCTGCGCCACTGCCGCACCCGCATCGACCGCTGGGTGGCCGAGGCCCGTGACGTGACGAGCATCGGCCAACTTGAAGCCCTCGTCACCCGGAACCTCCAGATGGTCTTCGAGGAAATCCGGTCGGACGCCGACTTCGACCGCATCAAGGAGCAGTACGCCAGGGCGAAGAAAGACCCCGTGTTCGCCACGATGCGGTTTCGGTTCGACGACGCCGAGAACCCGACCTACGGGGCGCTGGTGAAACGGAAGAATGTCGCCGACGACGCCCCGGATCGGTTCGTGACCATGATCGACTGCCGGGGCGGCAAGTTGGCCCGGCGCTTTTTCACCAGATGGCACGAGATCGCCCACCGGCTAACCACGCACGCCGACCGGGGCGCTGGGGAGCCGGCCTACCGCTCGGAGCATGACCCCAACGAGAGGATGATAGACGAGATCGCCGGCTACGTCGGCTTTTGCGGGCCTCTATTTGACCCGGCGTTCCAGACGGTGTACAAGGGTCAGGGGCTGCTGACGTTCGAGACGGTCGAGGCGGTGCGCCATCGGCTTCAGTGAAGCCAGCTTCCAGGCCATGCTCAACGCCTGCGCCAAGAGGCTGCCGACGCCAGTGATGTACCTGGAGGCTGCCATCGCCTACAAAAAGGCTGTCCGCAAGAGGGTCGAGGACAAGTCGCCGAGGTTGTTCGAGGAAGACGAGCCGCCAGCCGGGGAACTCCGGGCGGTTACGGTGGTGGCGAACGATGCGTCCCACGAGGAGGGGTTCGTCCTGCCCACCAACATGCGGGTGCCTGAAGGGTCGGTCATTCACCGCCTGTTCGGGGACGAGTCGGCGAGGGACGGGGAGGGCCGAGAAGACCTGAGCATGTGGGAGTCCAAGGGCAAGCGGCAGGACGGTCGATCCGTGGCCGTGGAGGCACGCAGATTGGCCGATCGGGTTATCGCCATCGTGCAGCCTGTCGAGCCGGTGCGCCTGAAGCAACCGAAAGTTCAGGTGAAATCGCTGTTCGGTGAAGAGTAGGAGACGACCGAGGACCAGGCGGCTGCGGACCTCTTCGACCGCCTTAGTTCGAGTTTCGCAGATTTCAGAGGAGTCTATGAGGGGGTAAAGCGTCGGCTTCCCTGATCGGATCTGGTAGCTTGGAGTTGACAAGCAACCAAGCCGCCCCGATGCAAGGAAGCCGA
>Ga0182024_10026840_pt1 | contig 10103 bp, 4 predicted proteins | sample P32metaG_FD_120480 | JGI IMG/M metagenome (GOLD analysis project Ga0182024, IMG submission 120480) | Permafrost microbial communities from Stordalen Mire, Sweden - P3-2 metaG (Illumina Assembly) | ecosystem: Environmental > Terrestrial > Soil > Wetlands > Permafrost | place: Sweden: Stordalen...
AGAAACGGCCGATCCCCGCCGCGGCCGACCAGCGGCACGAAATAGTCCTCCTTGCCGCTTTCCAACGGCGTCGGCTTGCCGTCGATCCGCAGCGGTTCGGTGTCGAATTGCACACCGCTGGGCAGCCTTACCGCCAGCCGCTGCCCCGCGCTGCGCACTCGATACAGCGCTTGCACCGCCAAAGGGCCGCCGCGGGTGACCACGACGCGGATCAAACCGCGCTCGATGCTTGTATGCTTCACCGCTTCAAGCTGATAGCGCGTGGCCGCCACGGTGAGCGACCAATCGTCTTGAAACTCGAACGCCTGGGCCGCGTCGGGCACGTTGGCCCCGGGCATCAAGTCGTGCTGCGGATCGATGGGCCGCAGACCGCTGGGCTGCTGTCCGCTGGGCAACGCGGCGGGCAGCAGATCGATCGTCTCGGCCTTCACCAGCACGATCTGGCCCCAAGCGCGGTCCGCGCCGCGGGGGCGCAGTTGCGGCAACGCTAGGTCCACGCTTTTTCCGACCTCCAAATTTTCCAGCCGCCGCTCCCAAGCCAAATGGATCGCGACGGGGCCGAGCAATTCTCCTTCGGTCGAGAAGCTCCAAGCGACATTCCCCTTGGCCAAATCGGCGGGGGGCGGGGAGATGGTCGTTTCCGTCATCCCATGCGTGTTGTTGTGGATGTCGGCCGCCAGATCGGCCGGCACGTCGATTCGCAGGCTCTTCACGGCGCTATAGCGAATGTCGTAGAAGAATGTCGCCTCGTATTTCACGACGCCAGGATCGACTTTGGCCACGAGTAATTGCCCCACGGAAACATAAGGCTTGCGGCGCTCGACCATTAGCGTCAGCTCGACCGGCGCCTTGGTGTAGACGAACGATGAAACGGGGCGGGCCGCGGCCGGTTGGTTCACCGGCGTCTGGACCGCGCCGGCCATCGCCTCGGCCAGCGACACGCTGCGCAAGCCCGACTGCTTGCCGGGATTTACCCGCAGGCTCTCCGGTGCGTAAACCACCAGCCGGCCGTTGGTCCGCTCGATCGTGTCCGGCGCGACGCGGGGCAAGTGCAGCGGAACTTCGGATCTCTTGCCGGTCGGGCCCAGCAGATTGGCGTCGTCGAGCCGCTTCTGCAACTCCACGAATAGGCTGACGCAGCCGATCGCCTTATGCGCCAGATTCACCACCAGGCGAGTTTTGTCAGGACCTTCCAAGTGGTGCGAATCGACTTGAACCGCCGTGGCGCCGCGGCAAGCCTCGCCGCGGACCTCGCGAACGTCGTAGCCCGCGGGAACGTCGAGGGCCAAGTCGAAAACCCCCGCCCGCTCGATCGTGTAGACTGCCTGCAATTGCAGCGTGAGTTGTTCCGGCTCCAAATAGGCTGTGACCAATTCATCGGCCAGCACGCGCGGCTTGATCTTGACCACGTCGATCGAGAGCAGGAATGGGAGCCCGGCGTAGCGGTACGACAGCTCGTGCGGCTCGCGGGCCAGCGCCGGCGGCAAATCGGCCGCGTCGACTTGCAACAGGCCGTCGTGTGTGCGCGCCTCGACTTGCAGCCCCTCGGCGACGTCGACCACGACGACCCCCTGCTGCCGCGACACGTCGAGCGCTTTGACGACGGGGACGTCGAGTGTTCGCCGCGCCGGCTCGGCGGCCTTGGCCGGGCCTTCGCCGGCTTTCGCGGCCGATTGATCCGCATATTGCACCAGATCGACGTCGATCGATTCGCTTTGCCGCGCGGGCTCGAACAACTGCACGGTGATCTTCTGCGTCTTCCCCTTCGTTTCGACCGACCATTGGCGCACGTTCGCTTCGGAGACATTGACGACTTTTTGATCGGCAGGGACTTCGACTGTCAGCAGCGCCAACTCGGCCCGGCTAATCGAATAGGTCAGCCGCGCATGGGTGCGTAGCGCCGCCTCTTCAACGCGCACTTGCTGCCTCGCTTCGACGCTGGCCAGCGCCGCCAATCCGCTCGCCCCCTCGGCCTTGGCGGTCCAATCGATCCGCACATTGGGCACCGCGCCGACGAACGCGAGCAAGACGGTTTCCTCGGCGGACTTTTTGTCGGTCGCTTTCTTGTCGGCGTCCGGCTTTTGAGCGTCTGGGTGATCTCCGCTCGGTTTTTTGTCATCGCTCGGCGGTTCCGTGGCCGCGATCATCGGCTCGATATGAATCTTGACGCCGCTCTCCGGAACGCGCACCTTCCAGCGATTCACCGGAGCCTGCGGGACGGCGAGCGACACATCGTTGTGGCCGGGAGTTTTGTTGAAAGCTTTGGCGTACTCCAGCCGCAAATCGATTTGCCGCGGCCCCTTGGTTTTGTTTTCGATGACCAGCTTGTAGCCGCCATCCATGGCAACGGCCAGCCGCGCCGGCTCCTCCTTGCCATCGTCCGCGACCAGGTTTGCGGAAATCACGGCCGCGTCGTCCAGACGCAAGGGGACTTCCACCCAGCCGCTGGCCAACAGGTCGATCTTCAGCCGCGCCGCGACCCGAATCACTTCCTTGCCGACGGTGGCTTCGCTGTCGGCCAGGGTGATGACGGCCGGCGTCGGGGGCTTAAGCTCGGCCGGCTTGCGTTCTTGCGCGCGGGCCGCTTTCCACATTTCCTGGAACCGTTCGTAGGGAATGAACACGCCGCGGCCATCTTTTTCAAACGTCTGGCGCAGCTTGTCGTAAGGGATGTAGATCGATTGCTCGCGCGGCGGCGGCGTTTCCGTCGCTTCCTTCCCAGTCGGCTTTTTGGCGGCGGGTTTCTCCGCGGCGGTCTTCCCGGCGGGGGCCGGATCGGCGGCGACGCAAAACGGGGCCGCGGCAAGCAACATCACGCCGCAAAGCAACGACACTCGAAAGCTTGAGATGAACATGAGGTGATCCTGGTAGTGACGATCTTACGAAAAGAGACTTCTGCTCGGGCCAAGGGACATGCCCAGCGCCGAACCGACGTTCCCGATCGGGCGGCGAAGATCAAACCGACAAGACGTGCGGCAGCCGGTATTATACTTACGCCCCCCGTCGGCGGCGCGTGGCGGCGGGGTGCTTTTGTGCGGGTTTCCATCCTCGGAGGACAAGTTGCGGCAGGGGGAGCCGCGTCGACGGCGGAGGCGGAGGCGGGAGGGAAAAATCATCGTGAAAACTGGCCGAAATGGGCTGGGGCGGGACGAAATGCCGGTCAATCGAGCGATTGTCGCTCGCGTTTAGACGCTGCGGCCCCCAAAAAAGTTCGCAACCGGCGGGCGATAGTATTCCAGCCCGCTCAGTCAGCCGGTCGATTCCGGTCTTCAAAGGCTCTGGATCGCTTGATGGATCGCGTTCCAAAGCAGCATTCGCTCTTCCAGGGCGCCGACGGCCGCTTCTTCCGCGGCCCGCCATTTGGTGTCATCGACGCCGCACAGGGCCGCGACCAGCCGCTCGGCCATTGGCCCATGCTCGCCGCCATCCAACTGCACGTGCCGCAGCAGATAGAATTTGAAGCGGTCCAGCCCCCCGCCCGATTGCTCCCCCAACTCGTCCACGATTTTTTGGAACAGATCGGGCAGCAGGTCCTCGCGGCCGAAAGTGAACGCCGAGCTGATGCGACAAGCATCGCCGCTATCGATGATCTTGAACGTTTGCGTGACGAACCTCGCCAGCGGCGTGGGGACTTCCGCCATTGCCAGCGCGTGGGCCACCTCATGCCCCTCGCGCAACAGCCGCACGAAGCGATCGATCCGCGACGCGTCGGCCCCGAATTCGATCATCGATTGGCGGTAGAGATCGAAATGGCTGGCGTATCCTCCCCGGCCATCTTCGTCGGTTTCTTCCGCCAGAACGATCTCGTTGATCAGCCGACTATCCGCCGGCCGGGCATTGGGAAGCCACGGCACCGCCACACAACATAGCTTGCGTTGCAGCGCCTTCAACAGAGACATGAAATCCCAAACGGCGAAGACATGATACTCCATGAACGTCCGCAGCGCTCGCCGATCGCGGAGCGCTTCGTACAGCCGATGCGTCAAAAGACTTTGCCGCAGCGGGGCGATCGTCGCTCGAAGGCGGTCGATTTGCATGTTGGGCTGACTCCCATGCCGGCGGTGAATACCGGCTTTTCATTCACCAGCGTATGCTCGACCGTGCAATTTCGCCAGGGGATAAGCCGCGATGGTTTCGCTTGGTGGATTGTCCTAGAATGGATGCACGACGCGGCCCCGTCCGGCGCGGGCGCATCGGCCTGCCGCCGATTTTTACGGAGACCTGCCCATGACATCCGTCCCAAGCATTTGCCGCTGTCGTGCATTTCCGCTGCCGATCATGCCCGCCGCCGCTTCCTTGGCTGCCGCGATGTTGCTGCTAGTGGGAACTCCAGCGGATGCCATGCCGTTCCCGCCATCAGACACGAGTTTCTCGCAAGACATCCATGACTCCGACGTTGCGGTCATCGCCCGGCTAGACTCTCCGCCCGACCGCGAGAGCAAGAGTCCTCTCATTTTACCGCTGGCAAAATTCAGCGTGGTCGAGGTGCTTAAGGGCGAGAAGAAAGTGGCCGAAAAACAGCAGATCGAGGCACCGTTCTTCGACGAAAAGGTGGGGGGCATCTATCTGATTCTCGGCGCGGCGTCTCCTGCGATCGAATGGGCGAGTCCCTATCCCCTGACCCCGCGCGGCCGGAAGTATGTCACCGACATCTTGAAGCTGCCGAGCTCGGGAGTGAAGCGTTTGGTCTACATTCAGAAGTACCTTGAAGATTCCGAGGAACCGCTCGCGGCCGACGCCAAGCGCGAGTTCGTCTTGGCTCCCTACTCCGCGCTGAAGGAGATGAAGGGCCAGATGCAACACGACAAGCTCGTCGAGTGGGTGCGGGATACGAACGTCGTCTCCAGCCATCGCCGGCTGTATCTCACGATGTTGAGCGTCTGCGGCGGCCCCGGCGATCTGCCGATATTGGAAAAACTGATGCGGTCCGACGATCCGAAGCTGCAGACTGGGCTGGATGCCACAATAGCCTGCTACCTGACGCTCAAAGGGTCCGAGGGATTGCCGCTGGTCGAGAACCTGTTTCTCCAGAATAAGACCGAGGAATTCACCGACATCTTTTGCGTGATCATGGCCCTCCGGTTTCTCGACAAGGAAGAGCATGGCCGCATCCCGCGGGATCGGCTCATCGCCACGACGCGGCTGGTGCTGGATCATCCCAAGATCGCGGATCAGGCGATCATGGATTTGGCACGCTTGCAGGATTGGGAGGTAATGGATCGGCTGGTGGCCATGTTCAAAAGCAAGGACCCGGAGGTCACCGATTGGGTGCGTGCTCCGGTGATCAACTATTTGCGGACCTGCCCGCTGCCGATTGCGAAGCAGCATATCGAAGACCTGCGCAAGATCGACCCCAAGGCCGTGAAGCAATCGGAGGCAATCTACACGCCGCCGGAAAGCAAGTGATGCCCCATCGCCGTTCTACTAACGGCTGAATTCCTCGCTAGCCGCGGAGAATTCGGTGGCACCGGCGTCTCGCCGGTGAAGTCGTGGCAAGCGGCCCTCCACCGGCGGGACGCCGGTGCCACCTGCCAGTTAGTGCCACCTGTCTATTTATGCCGCTTGCCTGTTCGCCGCCGCAGACCCCCCGCCGCGGCGAGCAAGCCGCCGCAAATCAGCAATGTCGCCGAGCCCGGTTCCGGCAGCCCCTCATATTCGCCGGTGATCGGGTCCTGGTTGTTGACCGACCAGCCGGTTGCCTCCTGATAATTCAGCGGAGAGCTATAGCCGGCCGGCTGGTTGTTGAAATTGCTCTCCAACGAGATCGACTGATTCCCCGGATAGGGCGGCGAATAGGTCGAGCCATCCACGCCGTCCAGCGCGAAACCGAAGAGCGTGTCCAGCGTGTCGGTCAAGAATCCGTTTCCGACTCCGGCGAAATGATCGGTGGCGACGTTGAGCGAAGTGAGCGTCGAGGTGAGCGATGTCGTCGGGTCGGGCGAAACCCCGCCCACTCCGACCGCGGAAAGCACCAGCGTGCTGCCGGCGCCGCCGACGCCGTTGGATATCATGGGGCCACCCCAGCCGACCGTCCAAGGCCCCGTGTTCGCCGAGAACGGATTGGCAACATTCCCATTGAAATACAGGTTGGCGGTGCCGCCGGTGAAGTTATACGTCGCGCTCGCTCCCGATCCGGAGATCGACGTTAGCGTCAATCCGGAAATGACGCCGTCCATATGCTGATTCGCCGCATCGACCCAGAATTGTTTCCCGCCGACCGCGCTATTGATCGAAGTAACGCTAAAAATGGAATAGAGCTGGTCGCCGATGATGCTCGATCCGTCGGGATTCATGCCGGACGGATTGATGAAGCCCAGCGGAATCGCCCGGGCTTGAATATCCTGCGGGCTATATTCCGGGAACGGATCATTGGGGTTTTGCGGCGTGTACGGAGTCAGCGCGACTTCGTAATCCTGGAATTTGACCTGGATGAACGTGCCCGGCTGCGGAGCGCCGCTTTGGCCATTCCAAATAAAACCCGCCTGGGAACTGTCGGCCAACAAAAGCCAGCCGGCCACGAGCAGCACGATTATTTTTGTTGGTATCCGCATGAGCTTTGGTTCTTGGTGGTAAATGGTTTGGATGAGGAAGCGCGCACTTTCGCCCTGTAAAGACACGGTGGTCTTGTTGAAAAACGGTGATGACGGACACAAGCGACCGTCGGCAAGCATCGCGGAAAGCGAGGGGGGAAAGTTTCCGCGCGAGGAGAAGGGCGGACCTATCGGCCGCCAAAAGAACTCCCGACCTGGAACTAACCCGCCACGCCGAACCAACGAACAAGCGCGGTTCTACGGCGATGCAAGAGGGGTTAGTTCACTAGCTCATCCTTCGATGGCTCAAGGTCGGAATCGCGAGCAACACCCGTTAAGACAAACATGCAGGAAAGCGACTCCCCCCAAATTACCCGCGGATTACAGCGGCGTCAAGCACTTTTCTAACGAAAATTGACGCCACTTATAGATTATTTGCGAATTACCCGTAGGTATGGTTTTCCGTGACCAGCTACGCGCTACGGCCGATTTGCCGCAATTTGCGGAGACCGGGCCGCGGCCCTATAGTGTCGGTTCACGCCGTCCCGGATTTCATTGAATTTTGCCGCGAAGCGGCCGAACCCTCGTGCTCGGCCGGTCGCCAGTAGTTCCGGCCGCGAAGCTGCGGTGCCCCAGACCCAAACCGCCGGTTGCCTCGCCATGATAGACAAGAACTCTCCGGCCGCCGCCGCGCTGATCCTCGCCGGCCCGCTTGCCGATCTGCTGCAGCGGAAATTCGCGGTCGTCCAGGGCCCCGACCGGCCGATCGCGGTTTTCGCTCACGACGGCAAGGTCTCCGCCGTGGACAATCGCTGCCCGCACTTGGGCTTTCCGCTGCATCGGGGATCGGTCGAGGATGGCATTCTGACCTGCCACTGGCATCATGCCCGGTTCGATTTGGCCAGCGGCTGCACGTTCGATCTATGGGCCGACGACGTTCCGCACTACGAAACGCTGATCCGCGATGGCCAGGTTTATGTTGATGTCGGGCGGCAACATGCCGACCCGCGCGGGCATTATCTGCGCCGCTTGCGGGAAGGGCTCGAGCAGGACATCGACCTGGTTCAAGCGAAGTGCATTATAGGGCTGCTGGAAGCCGGCGTGGCCCCCAGCCAGATCGTCGGAGAGGTGGCGCTGTTCGGCGTGGCCAATCGGGATGATTGGGCCTCGGGCCTGACATCGCTGACGGCGCTGGCCAATCTGGCATCACATTTGGAGCGGGAGACCGCTTACCTGGCTCTCTGCCAAGGAGCCCGGCGGGTTGCGGCCGATTGCGATGGCCAGCCGCCGCGCCGCGACCGCCGACCGCTGGAAACCGCCGGGCTGGAGTTGGCGACTCTGAAACGCTGGTTCCGCTATTGGACGCTGGTGCGGCATCGAGACGGCGCCGAACGGACGCTCCGCACCGCTATTCGCAACGGTGCGTTGCAAGCCGAATTGGCGGACCTGATCTTCACCGCCGCCACCGACCGCATTTATGCCGACAGCGGGCACGTGCTCGATTTCGCCAACAAGGCCTTCGAGCTATTGGACCTGATCGGCTGGGAACATGCGGAAAAAGTGCTGCCGGCCCTCGTCCCGCAATTGGTCGCTGCCCGCGGCGGCGAGGAACAAAACGCTTGGCGGCATCCTCACGACCTGGTGCCGCGGTTGCGAGCCGTCGACCATGAGCTTCCGGAGCTGATTCGCGGCGGCGAGGGTAAAGCATGGAACGACTTGGTCGGCCTGACGAGCGCGATCGGCGGCGACGACCCGCTGCGGATTATCGAATCGCTCCGGCAGGCGATCGCCGCCGGCGCGCGGCCCGAGCAGCTTTCGCAAGCGCTGGTCCACGCCGCCGCGCTGCGCATCGCCCGGTTTGGCACGGCCAATGAATTTAGCGATTGGATCACCGCGCTGCACACGTTCAGCTACTGCCATGCTTTGGACTGCGCGTTGCGGCGCTGGCCGCCGACCCAAATGCCGCCGGAAATGCTTCGCGGCGTGTTTCATGGAGCTATGTCGGTCTACTTGGATCGGTTCCTCAATGTCCCGCCGGCGCCGCTGCCGGGCGAACGTCGGCCGCTGGACGACGAACCGCAAGACGCCGCCGAACTGCGGCAGCGGTTTCTCGATCTGCTCGACCAGCGGCACGAAGTGGAAAGCGCGGCCCGAGTGGTCGCCCGGTATCTGCGGCTGGGCCATCCCGTCGGCCCGCTGCTAGACACGCTCGCGCGGGCCGCGGTGCGCGAAGACGCCGATTTCCACTTGTTTCAGATGCTCGAGGGGGCGGCCCGGCAGAGCGAGCGCTGGCCGGCCGGCCCCCCGGAGCGGGAGCATTTTCTAGTGGCCGCCGCCCGATTCTTGGCCGCCCATTCGCCGACGCAGCGAACGCAACTGCAAACGGCCGAAGTGGCCCTGCGGCTCCACCGGGGAGACGCGCTGTATGAGGAAGACGGCGGCGGGGCATGATCGGGGCGGCCGGCGGCTGAATTGCAGAGGGATATTAGCCGGCAATTTCAAATCGCCTGCAATTGTTCAACTCCCTCCGAAGGCTAAACATGCGGCGGCCGCAAAAAAAGCGGCGATTTCCGGTTCTTTCTCAAAAAAAGGCAAAAATTTGCCTGCCGTCGCCGCCGGCCTCGCCGTCGTTCTTGGCCGCCGCGGCTTGCCTTAAGTGACTATGCCGCGATAATTTGCGTAGAGGCCGATAGTGTTTTTTCATTTGCACCGTTCGGCCGCTGGGCAAAAAGTCGATATTGCCCCATAGGCGATTTGTGGCAATACTTAGATAATGGTGGAGGCCAGCGGGTTGCTGGATTCTGGCGGCCCGCGAAACGACGTGAACGAGAAGACCGGTTCCCGCCCTTAACTCCGCCACAAGTCCCCTTCCGACGCGTTCTTTTGCAACTTCTTTAGCACTTGCGGCGCGCAAGTCTCTCGGTTGCCCTCGTTGAGTTTTTTGGCGACGGTGGCCAGTCCGCGCGTTTAGACCCCCCGGCGTCGTTGGGTCTTAGCGCGCGCCGATCCAAGGGGGTTTGCGCATCATGGGGTGGTTGAAGCAATTGCATTGAGTTTGCGGGCAGGCTGCGGCGGGACGGGAAGTAGGATCGAGTAGGGGAAAAACCTAAGCGGACGCAGCTTGACGGGCGGAACACAAGTGGAATCTGGCCAACAAAACTCGAAGGGGAAAACCATGACTGGTGGACGCGAAATCATCTCGCAGATCGGACAACGCCAGGACCTCAATCAGTTCCGTCGCAAGAACTGGGAAGGAACCTACGAGGAATATCTCGACTTGGTGACCGGCGACCCCTCGGTGACGCGCAACGCCTTCGAGCGCGTCTACGACATGGTGATGTCCTACGGCACCACCGCGTACGAGGAGGGGCGCGAGAAGCGCGTCCGCTATAAATTCTTCGACGACCCGGACGACGGCGGCCGCGACGGCGTCTATGGCCTCGATGTCCCGCTGCAAGCGCTGGTCAACGCCTTCAAAAGCGCGGCCCAGGGCTTCGGGATCGAGAAGCGCGTGCTGCTGCTGCATGGGCCGGTCGGATCGAGCAAAAGCACGATCGCCCGGCTGCTGAAGAA
>Ga0182024_10026841_pt1 | contig 10103 bp, 12 predicted proteins | sample P32metaG_FD_120480 | JGI IMG/M metagenome (GOLD analysis project Ga0182024, IMG submission 120480) | Permafrost microbial communities from Stordalen Mire, Sweden - P3-2 metaG (Illumina Assembly) | ecosystem: Environmental > Terrestrial > Soil > Wetlands > Permafrost | place: Sweden: Stordalen...
AGCCTGCGTCGCGGGGGTCGTGGTGGGGGTTATCGGCGCTCGCCAACTAGCCGTCGTGTTCGCGGCGATCGTGCTCTATCTGCCGGCGTTGCGACTGGCGTTTTCGAAGAAGCAGGGACGAGAACTCGTCGTCATGCTGCAGTACTCCGCACGGGCCCAGCTGGCTCTGGGCGCCCTGCTCGGCGTGCTGTTGACCTCGAACGCTTACTGGGGCTGAACACTCGCGACCAGCGCGGCCACGTCATCGGGTCGTTCGAGGTGCGCCGCGTGTCCGGCGTTGTGAACGAGTGATGTGGTCGCGTTTTCCAGGGTTTCATTGAGAAGTCGTGCCTCGCCGACGAATTTAGGGTCGTTGACGCCGGCCACGATCAGCGCGGGCACCGCCAACGACGTCGCTCGCCCGCCGAGCCAGGCCTGGGTTCCGGTACCGGCGTAACGAAGCGAGTTCGCCAGTCCTCGGGTGTCGCCACTTCGCGCGCCGCGTTCGAGGGGGTCGTCGGGGAGCGTGACGAACATGGGCTGGGCCAGCCATTCCTCGAGGAAGGCCTGCGCACCGATGAGCTCGACGCGATCGGCCAACGCGTTATCACGATCACGACGCGCCGCTCGCTCGTTGTCGTCTCGAATGCCGAGGGTCGCGCTCAGTAGGACGAGGGAAGTGAGTCGTTCACGGTGGCGTAACGCGAAGTGCAGCGCGACGCGTCCGCCCATTGAGTAGCCACCCAGAGCGAACGGTTCACTCGGCAGCGCGAGCGCGAGGAGGTCCGCCGTTTCGTCCAGTGACGCCGAAATTGCGGAGTTTTGCCCGTGACCGGGCAGGTCGATGGTTAGGACTTCGTGGGTTCCTGCCAGAATGGAACGGAACGTACCGCCCGAGTCCTTGGTTTGCGTAAAGCCGTGCAACCACACGAGGACCGGACCGGAGCCATCACGCTGTAAACCGAGGAGCGACATTGTCACGTAGCGTACCCAGCCCCAGCGTGGCCCAGGCCACGTTCGCGGCCACGCTCTTCGACGAGTGGATCGAGGCGGGTCTTTGTGACGTCGTGATCTCGCCCGGTTCTCGCTCCACGCCACTGGTACTCGCCGCCGCGCAACGTGAAGAGCTGACCCTGCACGTTCGACTGGACGAACGAAGCGCCGGATTTTTCGCCCTTGGACGAGCTCTGGCGACCAAGACGCCGGTGGCGGTGATCGTGACCAGCGGAACCGCCGCGACTGAACTGCACGCCTGCGTCGCCGAAGCCGATCTCGCGTTCGTTCCCCTGATCGTGGTGACGGCCGATCGGCCGCCCGAGTTGCACGGCGTTGGCGCAGCCCAGACCATTGAACAGGGACGTCTCTACGGCGAAATGGTGCGACTCTTCGAAGAGCCTGGGGTCGCGCGCTACGACCTAGCTTCTTCGTGGCGTCCATTGGCGAATCGGCTGTGGCACTTCGCCACGGGTGAGTCGCTCGCAGCGGGACCAGTGCACCTCAACGCGGCGTTCGTCGAACCGCTCATGGGCACGCCGGTCGAGCTTCCCGAGCGCGAGAGCGTGGTGGTCTTTCGGGCGCCTGACGAGCACCTCCCCGACGTCGCGACGTTCGACGTCGCGGGGCAATCGGTTCTTTGCGTCGTCGGTCGCGGCGTAAGTAAAGAGGTCATCGACGAGTGTCACCAGCTCGACTGGGTTGTCCTCGGTGACGCGACCGCTCAAGGTTCGCTTGCCTACTTCGACGCGCTCCTTCGCTGCGACGACTTCGTCGAACGCGTTCGACCCGATCTGGTCGTTCGCCTTGGTGGCGTGCCCGCGTCGAAAGTGCTCGCGGACCAACTTCGCGCGTGGAACCTTCGAACCGTCGCTCTGAGCGGTGCTGGCTTCGTCGCCGACCCGGACCATCTCATTCACGAGACCTACGCGGGCCTGCCGCACCACGACTACGCACCGCTAAAGGCCAACCACGACTACGCCGCGACGTGGCGTCGAGCGTCGGACGACGTGGCGACGTGGCTGGAAACGGCTGAGCGCGACGAGAGCGTCTTGAACGAACCGCTCGTTGCTCGAGCGGTCGTCGCGGCGAGCAACGCCTCGGGCGCCGCTCTGGTGGTGGGCTCATCGATGCCCGTTCGCGACGTCGAGTGGTGGGCCCCGTCACGTGAATGCGCTACCTACGCCAATCGCGGCGTGAACGGCATCGACGGCGTGGTGTCGACGGCGCTGGGTGTCGCGGTCGGATCGAAGGCTCTCGGTCTCGTGGGTGACCTCACGATGTTGCACGACGTGTCGGGACTCGTCGAAGGTCTCGGCGACGGGGGTGGATCGTGCGTGCTCGTCGTCGTGGACAATCGGGGAGGGGGCATCTTCTCCTTCCTGCCCCAAGCCTCGGATCTCGAGAGTGACCGTTTCGAACTGCTCTTCGGCACGCCTCGTCCACACGACCTCGAAGTCGTGGCAAGCGCCTTTGGTCACTCCTCTTCGACCGTGAGGACGCTCGACGAACTGCGTAACGCCATCGAGAAAGGTCTCTCGAGTGACGGTCTCAGCGTGGTGGTGGCGAAGGTGCCCTCACGAAAGGAGAATGTCACGCTGCACCAAGAGTGGAACGATCACGTCACCCAATTGGTGAACAAGGGCAACGCGTGATCGCTTCACTGCCGGCGTCATTAATCCTGGCGATTCCCCTCGCGATCGCGGCCGGATTCATCTCCTTCGCGTCACCCTGTGTCCTACCGCTCCTACCCGGCTACGTCGCCTTTCTCACCGGCACGACCGGGACAACAGAAGGACGCCCGGGTCGAGGGCGAGCGTTCGTCGGCTCGATTGCCTTTGTGCTTGGTTTCGCCTTCATCTTCGTCAGTTTTGGCGCTTTCTTTGGAGGACTGGGCCGAGAGTTCCAAACGCACCAACGACCGTTGGAGGTGGTCTTCGGCGTCGTGACGATCCTTCTCGGTCTCTTCTTCGCTGGTTGGTTGCCGTCAAAGTGGTTGCAACGTGACCGTCGCGTACATCGGCTTCCGCGCGTCTCCGTTTTCGGGGCAGCGGCGTTGGGTTTTACCTTCGGTCTCGGATGGACCCCGTGCATCGGGCCGACGCTCTCGGCGATTCTCACTCTCGCGGGCTCGACGTCGGGCGCTTCGGCTCTGCGCGGCTCGGTTCTCGCGTTCTTCTACTGTCTGGGGCTCGGCGTCCCCTTCGTGGTCGCGGCACTCGCCACCGAGTGGATGGCGACGGTCTCGACGTGGCTACGTCGTCACGCAAAGATGATCGGCATTATCGGTGGCGTATTGCTCATCGCGATTGGCGTCAGCGAGGTGACGGGTCTCTGGCACACGTTCGTGTTGTGGATTCAGACCCACTTGCCCGCAACGACCTCCTTCTAGGAACGAATAGGCCTCGTAGACTGAGACGATGAATGTACTCGACGACTGGCGATTTCGCGGTCTAATTCACCAGACCACCGACGACGAGGTCTTTGATCGTCTGAGCGCTGGCTCGGTCACGCTGTACGTGGGCTTCGACCCGACGGCCTCTTCGCTGCACCTCGGCCACCTCTTTCCTCTGTGCAACATGCGCCGACTACAGCTCGCGGGCAACGCGCCGATCGCGCTCGCCGGGGGTGGCACGGGCCTGATCGGCGACCCCAGTTTTAAGGACGTCGAACGGCCCCTGCTCACGCGAGAGGTTCTCGACGCCAACGTCGCGGGAATCGGCGAACAGATGAGTCGTTTTCTCGACTTTTCGCCGAGCGCCGGCAAAGCCCGGGCGAAGCTGCTGAACAACGCGGACTGGCTCACCGCGATATCTCTCACGGACTTCCTGCGTGAAGTTGGTAAACACTTCACGGTCAATCAGATGATCGCGAAGGAGTCGGTGAGGAGCCGGCTCGATCGAGATGACGTGGGGCTCTCGTTCACCGAGTTTGCTTACATGCTCTTACAGGCTTACGACTTCTTGCGGCTGAATCTCGATCACGGCTGCACCCTCCAACTCGGAGGTTCGGATCAGTGGGGGAATATCACCATGGGCACCGAACTCGTTCGAAAGTCTACGGGAACGTCGGCGGCGGGGCTCACGTCGCCGCTGCTCTTACGCCCGGACGGATCCAAATTCGGTAAGTCCGAAGGCGGCGAGCAGGTGTGGCTGGACGCCGAGCGCACCTCACCGTTCAAGATGCACCAGTTCCTCCTCAACAGCGACGACGAGGTCGCGTCCGCGCTCCTTCGTTTCTTCACCTTCCTCGATCACGAGACCATCCTTGGACTCGACGAGGCGACGAAGACCGTACCCAAAGAGCGCCGGGCGCAGCGCGCCCTCGCCAATGAAGTCGTCGCGATGGTGCACGGCGTCGACGCGGCGATGAAGGCGGAGCGAGCCGGCGAGGCACTCTTCTCTGAGTCCATTGCCGATCTCGACGAGGCGACGTTGCTCGAAGTCGTGGCCGACGCGCCCTCGTCGACGTGGTCTCGCGACGAACTCACGCGTGGCGTCGATCCGGTAGACCTCTTAGTCGGTAGCCACCTCGCGAAGTCCAAGGCCGAAGCGCGTCGCTACCTCGAACAAGGCGGCGTGTACCTCAACAACGTGCGCCTCGACGCCACGTCGCGCGTGGGTATCACCGACGCGTTGCACGGGCGTTACTTCGTGGTCCGACGCGGGAGACGACAGTTGCACCTTTTGGTGGCGGCGTGATTCGAACCGTCGCTCTGCTACTTGGCGCCGGTCTACTGCTCAGTGCGTGTGGTTCGATCAGCGCGTCCAAGGCGATGACGAACTGGGCGACCCAGAATGGTTACGTCGCGAACACCAAGACACTCACGACCGACGCGAAACACGCAGCTCTCGCGCTCCGTGATCCTTCGACGTCGAGCGCGTCATTGCACACCGTCTGCGCCGTGTTGGATCTCGAGACCGAGCAAGAGAACGCTGCACTTCCTACACCCGACAACCAATCAACGAATCTGATTTCAAAGGCCCTCGACGATCTTGGCGCGGGTGCGGTCGAGTGCTACGGCGCTTCGTCCAACGTGGCCAAGCGAGCCAAGGCGCTCGCCAGCTTGTCGAGTGGCGTCGGGTACCTCGCCGAGGCGTCCGCGCGGGTCGCGAGTGCGTCGACGCCTTAGTTCGTCGGCGGACGTAGATCGATCTCGAGACGCAAGATCCCGTCCTCGAGCGTGGCCGTCGCGTCGCCGAGCATCGCGTAGTCCTGGAAGTCTGTTTTTGCCGCCTCGATGAAGCGGAGGCGCTCGGGTCCCTCGACTGGTGGAAGTCCACGGCGCTTCACGGCGTCGGCACGATCACGAAAGCGTTGAATCATCTCATTGGGGTCAAAGGCTGGGCTCACAGGCAAATGCTAGGGGTTATAGAGCGAGTTCGAGTTGGTAGTATGGATACTCAACTCAGTGTTGTCGAGTTGTGGTCGCCGCCAGGTATTGGCCCGCGACCAGTGAGGAGTTGACGTGAAAAAGGGTCGCCATCGCCGTTTTGTAGAAGCTCGTGAACTCAAGCGATCCACGGGTCCACGCGCCACCACTTGTGTGGAGTGCGGAGCCCCGCCCGACGACGTGCACGCCGAATGGTGCCTCGTCGAAGAGGATCGCTACGACGAGATCCTCGGATCATTGCCTCGCGCGAGTTTCACCGAAGAGGACCCCCTCGCCGCCGAGGGTTAGGCCTTTTTTCGCAGTACGGGATGGGCGAGACGCGTGCCCTTGGGCTGCGCGGCGCGATTGTCCATGTACGCACGAAGCCGGTTGTAGACCGTGACGCCCACCATCGCAGTGAGTTCTTCGCGCATTGAATCGACCACTCGAGTCTTGCCCACGAAGGCTGAGGCCGACTCGGTGCACCACCAGTGAAACTCTGATCCGCCCGGGCCCCAATCACGTCGATCCCACTGCGAGATGCGCGTGACTACGTGGCCATCGTCCTTGACTTCGTCGTCACGGTGCAAGGGCAGTTGCCAACAGACCTCGGGCTTCAGAGGAATGTAACTCTCCTCGTTGTCAATGGCCATGACGTGCAGGGCACAACCCGGCCCTCGAGCGAAGTCGGGTCGATTCAAAAAGATGCAGGCGTTCTGAACGAGCTTTGAGACGATCTCGCCGTTCTTTTTCACCCGCGTGGTGCCGTTCTTCCCCTTGGACTTGAACTGCCACTGGTCGGCGGTGAGTCGTTTCGCGGCCTTCTCAACGCGTCGCTGGTCCTTTTCGTCGGTGAAGTGCGCACCGTAGCTACAGCACCCCTGGACCAGTTCGGGCGTCGGCCCGGTGAGGACGCCCTGGCAGCCGTTGCCGAAGATGCACGTCCAGTTGCTCTCAAGAAACGTTACGTCGAACATCCACGTTCGTTCGCGTTTGGTGTCTTCGAAACTGACCCATTCATGGGCGTCACTGGGGATGGAGGTCACGGACAGAACTTAGTGTGCGTGGCGGGTTTGGCGAGGTACCTCTAGACTTTGGCCATGACTTCAATCGACACCTTTGACGTGTTAACGCTCACTGACGAGGCACGCAACGTCGTTCTCGACGCGCTCAACAACGAGACGCCGAGTGAAACGTTGGCGCTCTGGGTGGAGGTGACCGGTACGCGCGGCGCGGGGTACTCCTACGACCTCTACTTCTCCGAATTGAACTTGGCACCCGACGGCGCCGCGATCGGACGCGACGGCGACGTGACCATCGTCATACCCGCCTCGAGCGTCGATCGTCTCCGCGGGAGCCGTCTCGAGTTCGCCGCCGAAGGCGGCGGGGGACTCGTTCTCGTCAATCCCAACAGCCCCACGCCCGAAGAGGTAAACCCGGGCATTCCCGAGGACATCTTGGCCTTCGGGGTCGAAGGTCCGTTGGCGACCGTCGCCCTGGTCGTGCTGGACGAACAGGTCAATCCCTCGATCGCGTCGCACGGTGGACGCGCCGATCTCGTGGCACTCGACGAAGAGGCGAAGACCGCCTACATCAAACTTTCGGGTGGCTGTCAAGGTTGCGCGATGAGCCGTATGACCCTCACGCAAGGTATCGAGACGATGCTGCGTGAAGCGATACCCGAGCTCGTTTCCGTGCTCGACGTCACTGACCACGCGTCAGGTGTCAATCCCTTCTACTCCCCAGAGTAAGAACCACTGGACGGTTCAACCTAGAATCGAACAATGTTGCGCTTCCTCACTGCGGGTGAGAGTCATGGTCCGTCACTCAGCGTCATCGTCGAAGGACTCCCGGCGGGTCTCGCCGTAGGAGTAGAGGAGATGGCGAACGAACTAGCGCGCCGCCGTCTCGGTTACGGGCGTGGGCCGCGCATGCGTTTCGAGCGAGACGAACTTCGCCTCATCGGCGGCGTGCGCCACGGTCGCACCCTGGGCTCGCCCGTAGCGGTCGAGATCCTCAACTCGGAGTGGCCGAAATGGGAAGTGGAGATGTCGCCTTCGCCGGGCACGCCGAGCAAGAAGCTCACCGCGCCTCGACCCGGTCACGCCGACCTTTCGGGCATGCAAAAGTACGGCTTCGACGACGCGCGCGACGTCCTTGAACGCGCGAGCGCGCGCGAGACGGCCGCCCGCGTGGTCGCGGGTTCGCTCGCCAAGTCACTACTCGCGGCGATTGGTATCGAGATCGTCAGTCACGTCGTGCGCATCGGTGCGGCGACGGCGCCCACGGGCGCGCGACCACTCCCCGGTGACCTCGAACGAGTCGACGAGAGCGAAGTACGCTGTTTTGACGCGGCGAGCGAAGCGGCCATGATCGCCGAGATCAAGGCCGCGGCCAAAGAGGGCGACTCGCTCGGCGGCATCGTCGAGGTGATTGCCTACGGCGTGCCGGTGGGCCTCGGTAGCCACGTGCACTGGGACCGCAAACTCGACGGTCTCCTCGCCGGCGCCTTGATGAGCATTCAAGCGGTCAAGGCCGTCGAAATCGGTGATGGCATGGCCCAAGCGGCGCAGCGCGGCAGTGTCGCGCACGACGCGATCGCGGTGGATCAAGGATTCAGCCGGGGTGGGGGCTACGTGCGAAAGAGCGATCACGCGGGCGGGCTCGAAGGCGGCATCTCCTCGGGCGCGCCGATCATTGCCAAGGTCGCGATGAAACCACTCGCGACGCTTAATCGTCCGGTACTCGAAACCGTCGACGTGGCGACGGGGGAGTCGACGGTGTCGTTCAAGGAGCGCACCGACGTCACCGCGGTGCCAGCTCTCGGCGTCATCAGCGAAGCCATGATGGCCCTCGTGCTCGCGAACGAGGCGCAACGAAAGTTCGGCGGCGACTCACTCGAGGAGTTCGTGCGCAATCACGACGCCTACGTGGCGAACCTGGGCTCCACGGCCTCGGCCGCTCGTCCGGACTAGCCGTGGCACGCCTCGTTCTGGTGGGACTGCCGGGCGTGGGCAAGTCCACGCTGGCGAAGGCACTGGCCGACTCGTGGAAGTGCGACGTCATCGATACCGACGACGTCGTGGCGACGAACGTGAAAGCGCCGGTGGCGCAGTACCTGCGTGAACACGGCGAAGCGGCTTTTCGCGAGAGGGAACTCGACGCGCTACGCGAGGCGCTCAGCGTCGACGCGGTCGTCGCGACGGGTGCCGGCATCGTGGTGACTCCCGCGGCGAGAGAGCTTCTCGTGCTAGAGGCTACGTACTGGCTCGACAGCGACGACGAGACTCTGCTCGAACGAGTCAGTGACGGCGAGCGACCGTTGCTCGGCGAGGATCATCGTCAAGGGCTTGCGACCCTGCGCCTTGAGCGCGAAGCGTGGTACCGCTCGAGCGCTCGACGTCGAGTGGATTCGTCGGGAACAATCGATGAGGTCGTGCGTCGAATTCAAAAAGAGGTCGAGAGCGTGCCGTCGTGAACGTGACGGTCGAACTCGACGAACGCAGTTACGACGTCGTGGTGGAAGCCGACGCTCGCCACCAACTGGCCGACGTGATCAAGAGAAGGGCGCCTCGAGCGACGAACGTCGCCTTTGTCACCTCGCCTTCGCTCGCCGCACAAGCGTGGTTCGACGTGCAGAGTGGTCGAGAACAGTTCGTGCTCACGGTGCCCGAAGGTGAAGGGGCGAAGACCTTGCGCTCACTCGAAGAACTGCTCGAAGAACTGGCGCACCGGCGACTTTCGCGCGATGACGTCATCGTGGGCGTCGGAGGAGGCGCCGTCACCGATCTCGCCGGCTTCGCGGCGGCCACGTACCTGCGAGGGGTGGCTCTCGTGCAGATTCCCACGTCGCTCGTCGGTCAGGTCGACGCGGCCATTGGCGGCAAGACCGGCGTCAACCTGCGTGCTGGGAAAAACCTGGCTGGCGCGTTTTACCAGCCCCTCGGTGTCCTGTGTGACACGAGTGTGTTGACGACGTTGCCCGAGCGAGAGAGAAAGAGCGGACTTGGCGAAATCGCGAAGTGTTGGCTCCTCGAAGGGCGCGGCGTCGACGAACTCGCGACCACCTCACTTTCGAGCCTGATCGAACTCTCAGTACGACTGAAGGCCGATATCGTGTCGAACGACGAGCGCGAGGGTGGATCCAGAGCGTTGCTGAACTACGGCCACACGCTCGCGCACGCACTCGAGAAACTCTCGCTGCGCGATACACCCGACGCGTTGCGCCACGGCGAAGCGGTGGCGATCGGCCTCGCCTTTGCGGCACGACTCGCGAGCAGCCTCGGTCGCGTCGGCGACGACGAGGTCGCCACCCACGACGCGGTACTCGAGCAGTTGGGTCTCTCCTTCGAGCTACCTGGAGGCTTCGACACCGACGAGCTGATCGACGCCATGGGTCACGACAAGAAGGCCCACCACGACCTGAGCTTCGTGTTGGCGGGCTCCTCGGGTTTTTCGGTCGTTCCGGACGTGGACGAGTCGACCGTTCGTGAGGTACTCGAACGATTCAAGGGAGCACTATGAGCGGCGAAATCTTGTTGTTGTCAGGACCGAATTTGGACCTACTTGGCCAACGCAGTCCCGAGATCTACGGCGCGAGCACGTTGGAAGAACACGTGGGGCGATTCCGCGAGCTCGCGATCGCGGCGGGCTACAGCGTGCGAGATCTGCAGTCCAACTTCGAGGGTGACTTGATCGAGGCCGTGCACGGCGCGAGAGATAGGAGCGTAGCGATCGTGATTAACGCCGGCGCGTTGAC
>Ga0182024_10026842_pt1 | contig 10102 bp, 8 predicted proteins | sample P32metaG_FD_120480 | JGI IMG/M metagenome (GOLD analysis project Ga0182024, IMG submission 120480) | Permafrost microbial communities from Stordalen Mire, Sweden - P3-2 metaG (Illumina Assembly) | ecosystem: Environmental > Terrestrial > Soil > Wetlands > Permafrost | place: Sweden: Stordalen...
AGTGAAGGGTCCGAACGTGACGCCCGGGTACTGGCGCGACCCGGAACTTACACGACAGGCGTTTGACGGCGAGGGTTACTACAAATTCGGCGATGCGGTGCGGTTCGTGGATCCGGAGGACGTGAACAAGGGCCTTTTTTTCGACGGACGCTTCGCTGAGGATTTCAAGCTAGCGTCGGGAACCTTTGTAAATGTGGGTCCGTTGCGAACCAAGCTCATTCACTGGTTTGCGCCTTACGTGGTCGACGTCATCATCACCGGGCACGATCGCAATTTCCTGGGGATGATGGTGGTGCCGAACCTCGAAGTATGCCGCACGCTCGCGTCAGGACTACCGGGCCGCGCTGCGCCCGCCGATATCCTGCGGCACGAGTCTGTCGTCGAGAAATTCACGGCGCTGCTTGAATCGTTTGCCGCGCAGGCGACCGGCAATTCGAATCGCGTGGAGCGGGCGGTGCTGCTCGACGAACCACCATCGCTCGACGCCGGAGAAATCACGGACAAGGGCTCGCTCAATCAGCGCGTGATCCTCGATCGCCGCGCCGCGCTGGTCGAGGAAATTCACGCGCCGCTTCCCTCCTCGCGGGTCCTTCGCATTTCATAACGGTAACTTCCCGTCGTTATTCTCTTCGACCTGACGTGGCAACAGGCCTGCGTGCGCTGGCCTCGGCTCCGAGCAGTGGAAGCCTGGACGGCGCGCCGACCGTCCTAAAGGGAACGCCGCACAACTTGGACATATTGTAGACTTGGGCCGTGATTCGCTATGGAGAGAGCACACATCATGAGCACGCAACGCTTGTTTCAGCCCTGTTTAGTTCTTGGATTTGTTCTGTCACTCGCGGGAGTTCTCTCGGCGCAGGGGACAGCTCCGGCGCAGAGCGCGCCAGACAAATTGCTGGTTTTGAACGGGAAGACCATGGAGACAAAAGTCCGGCAAATCGACGGCCGTTCCTATGTGGATATCGAAGCCCTGGCCCAAGCCACAAATGGAGCGGTCACTGTCGAGCCGAATCGGGTGGTGTTGACGATTCCCGTCGGGAACTCCAGCGTTGCGCCGCCGGTGGACGGACTGTCGCGAAACTTTGCGAGTGCAGCCATCGCCGAGGTGGCGGAAATGAGAGAGTGGCGGGGAGCGATCGGAGCGATGATTACTTATGGATTGGCTGCCAGCAAGTCGTCAGCCCAGGATTATCATGAGCGCGTGGCTGAGGGGCTAAGGCAGACAACGCTGGCTGCGACTACCGACGCGGACAAAAACGCCCTCCAGCTGCTCAAGAACGAGTCCGACAGTTTGACGGGTTGGGCGAACGACGTGTTGGCTGCGCGCCAAGACTTGAATGGCGCGAAAACGCTGGACCCGAATGCCCTGCAAAATGATCCTGTCCTGACGAAAATTACAAGTTGCAGCCGATTCCTGAATGCGATGCTCATCAGTCGCTCGTATAGCGATGATGGCAGCTGTCACTAGAAATTCCACTTACTACCGGACCATCGTCTCGCTTCCCCGGCCTATTACGATTTCGACCCGAATTGACGACGCCCACTGCTGTGATACACTCCGCGAAAGTGAGGGTCAAAAGGGGGGAATCGTCTTGAAGTATAAACTTTCCGTGATTTTGATGCTGGGCGGGATTCTGCTGGCGGCGGGTTCAGCGCAGGCGCACCACTCGCCTTCTTCGATATTTGATATGTCCCAGAAATTCACGCTGACGGGCACGCTTACGCAGGTTGACTGGGTGAACCCGCACATCGCCCTTTACATTGACGTGAAGAAGGCGGACGGGACCGGCGTCGAGAACTGGAAATTCGAGAGCGCTCCGCCTTCGTGGCTCAAGCGCGTGGGCGTCAACAGCGCCGACTTCAAAAAAGCGATCGGGCAGACCGTGACGGTGGAAGGAAATCGCGCCCGAGACGGATCGCCCTACGGGTTTCTGCAGAAGATTACGTTCGCGGACGGAAATTCCCTGGCGATGGTGAGCCCGAACGACGTCAACACTACCCACTAAGACGAACTCACTGCAAAGGGGGGAAACATGAGACACCAAATTATTTGCGCAGTCGTGGCGGCACTGATGCTAGCCGCCTCCGCGCCCGCGCAACAGAATTCAACGGCGGCGACCAGCAAAGCGCCTGGCGCAATCGCGGTCCATCCGGATTTGAGCGGAAATTGGGCTTATTCGATTGCGTTGCCGGGGGGAGCGTTGAAGAAGGAAGTCAACGGCACGGTTACCTACTCGCAGCTTGATTTGAGCGGACGCATGCCTGCCAAGACTCCGGTCGACGGCGCTTCACCGTCCACGCCGGCGCCCTCATACAAGCCGGAGTTCCAAACGAAGGTGAAATATCTTCTGGACCACGAGGCGAAGCTCGACAAGGTATTCTTCTGCGGCAAACCGGGAGTGCCCCGCATCAGCTCACCGCGCAAGATCATTCAACTCCCGACCGAGACGATCTTCCTTTACGAGGATGCCTCCGGAGACCCCTATCGAATTATTCCGACCGACGGCCGGCCGCATCGAGCCGATGCCGACCCTTCCTACTACGGGGATTCGATCGGCCACTGGGAGGGACAGACGTTTGTGGTTGAGTCCACCAACTTTGTTGAGGATACGTGGTTCGGTGAAGGCGGATATTTTCACACGTCGGCGATGCAGGTTACCGAGCGTTTCTGGAAAGTCGGCGAAAATCTCGCCTATCAGATTACGGTGGACGATCCGAACGTGCTTACTGCACCCTGGACTCAAGCGCCCCGCGTGATCAAGCCATCCACCGTAGCCCTCGAGGAATCACCCGAGTGCATCGAAGACGACGCGCATCGGATGGACAATCTGGATCATCATCTGCAACGCTGAGAGCCTTAAGCGATGATCCTTCGCTTCGCTCAGGATAAAAACTCGAGCTGAAGCTCGAGTTTTTACCAGCCGGCTTTCATGCCGTAGATGCCGGTATTGACGATGGCTTCGACACGCATAATCTTTCCGTCTTGAATCTTGAACATTTCCGCGATTTCCCAAGTCCATGGACCGGTGCGGGTTTGCTTTACCGTTCGCCCGTCGGCCAGCGTGTAGGATCGCAATGTTGCGTCGTGATCGAAAAAAGCGAGCACGAAAACGAGACCATGCTCTTCGTCGATCACCGCGAATCTGCGATCGCGGATCAGCGTGTCGGGCTGGAAGTTGCGGGTTTTGATCTGGTCCGTACAGCCAAGGCCAAGAACAGAATCGGGATTCGTCGCGGCCGACTTGTTGTTCGTCGTCTCCACGCCGGATTCGATTCGATCGCAGTTCGCGTCGAATGGAACGAACGACGCGTGGCCTTTTTCGATGGCGCTGAAGTAGCTGTTGGCGATGGCGATCATATTCTGCCGCGAGCGCCGCTCGGCGGGCGGGACAGTCTGGGCGAAGATCGGATTCGGCGTGACGAGATTCTCAGGGCGCGCGATGCTTCGGGCCTCCTTGCGCGCGACGATCGCTTCGATTTCGGCTATGCGATGCAGTTCGACTTTAAGACGTACGGCCAGGATTACGGGCGCGCCATTTTCCGGCAACACGCCCATGAACATCGCCTCGCCCTGTTGCGGATCGTCCGCATAGATCTTGTAGGTCGGCGGACCGCTCGCGGTGCCCCAGAATCCGTCGCCGATTTTCAGCAGCTGGCCGTTTTCGGTGTATTTCATGTCACGCGCGAGCACCAGAGTTGAAGGGTCGTGGGCGGCCATCGCGGCAAGAACCTGGTCGAGGAAGCCGTTGAGACAGGAGCGATCGCAGTCGTAATTGAAGCCGGGAGCATAGTCGGTGGGCGGCGCTGACGATTGGGCCCGCGCGGAGATAGCCGCGACCGCGGCGAAAATCAGCAGCGCCGCGGCGCCAAGAACATTTCGACTGATTCGCATTTCGCCTCGCATGCGCTACTTCGCTTGCTTCACCCAGGGACTGGGCATGTAATACGGAACCGTATCGAGTACGGCTTCGATCTGGCGGATTTTGCCGTCCTTGATCTTGAAGAGCTCGAAGATCAAGAACGTGTAGGGGCGATCAAACGGGGCGCCGATTGGCCGAACGGTGCCGTCGACCAAAGTATTCTTACGCAGCGTGCCGTTATGATCGAAGAACGTCGCCGCAAAAACCATCTGGCGCTGCTCGTCCACCAGATAGCGGCGATCGCGGCAGCGCGTGACCATTTTGAGCATTCCGGTCTCGAGTTGTGCCTGGCATCCCATCCTTTGCACTGCGCCCGCCTTCGGATCCGGATTATTTGCCGTAATGGTTCCGTTTTCCATACGCTGGCAATCGGGATCGAACGTCGTGAAAAGCTTGCCCGTATTCTGCTGGATGGTCGAGAAATAGCCGTCCGCGAGAGCGATCAGCTTGTCGCGGGAGACGCGCTCGCTGGCAGGCTCGTCCTCGGAGAAAAGCGGCTTATCTTTGAGGTTCTCGGGGCCACCCGTGAGCTGTCCGGATCCTTGCGGGCCTGGGCGGTCCGGTCGCCCGACGACCACCTCAATTTCCGTGACTTTATGGTCGACGACCTTGAGCCGCGCGGCGAGAACGGACAGATGAGTATCCTCATTCGAAACGCCCAGAAAACCGACCTGGCCTGTTTGCGGGTCGTCGACATAGACCTTGTACGTCCCCCAGCCATCGGACGTCTGCCACAAACCTTCGCCGAGCTTCATCTCGACGTTGTTCTCGGTGTACTTGACGTTCGCTGCATGCAGCAGCTTCGATGGGTCGTGTGCGGCTACAGCGATCATGTATTGATCGACGAAGCCATTCAGGCAGGCGCGGTCGCAGTCGCCGGCTTTCGCAGCGAGCGATGCGCCCGCGGCATCCGCACGGTTCGACGGGCCGGACGCAAATACAAACAGCAGTACAGCCAGAGCAGACCACGCGACAAAGTTCCTGCGCATCATTCCCCCCACGGGTAATTGAGAGCACGTATGCTGCGTGGAATCTATATCAGATACGATGCAGGCGCGCAACCGCGACCTAAGATAGACACTTGCACTCCACCGCAATACGTCAGCGCCATTTCTTCAATTCGGGCCACATCTTCGCAAGCGTTCCGAATTTCGGGCCGCGGCAGATATCGACGCCGATTTCTGTTTCGAGCGCGTAGGGATTATCCGGAGAAATTCCGACGAACTGCACGGAGTCGAAGTATCTCTCGAGTACTTCTTTGCTTTCGCCCAGGATTATCATGCACTGACCGGAGTACCCGCGCGGTCCCCACAGGAAATAGGTTTGATGGCCGCTAAGAGCGGGAGGCAAACCGTAACGGCGGCCGAGGAAGTCGACTGCGCCAGCGTGGCCGTAATCCTGCGCACAGATGGCACAGCCGGGCCGCTCGGCGGGAGGAATCTGGTTCCATGCAAGAGCAGTCTCGTCAACAATTTCCTGCCAGCCGAACTGATCGGCGTACCATTGCGGAAGCGCAGCGCGCTCGTGCTGGTGTTCCGTGACGGGTAACTCAAAGGGTAACGTTTTCATGTAGGCAAGAAAGTGGTCAGGAGAAAGAATTGGAACCATCACGGGAGCCAGGGGCGCACCTCCCGCCAGCAGCACAATCACGATGGCCGGCTTAAGCCATGCGTTTGCGGGACGGTCGAGCCCAAAGTCAATTACAACGGCGCCCGCGGCGAGCAACATGGGATAGGCAGCGGCGAGGTAATAATTTTTGCCGTGCAAGGCGAATAGGACCGCGTAGCAGACGAGATATGTCCAGGCCAAGAATCGGTATGGTTTTAATCGCGCGGAGAAAAACAGCGCGATCAGGCCGGCGATCCAGATCGGCGCGGTGAGCGGGTGCACGAGAACGGTCTGCTGGATAAAATATTGGACGGGGCCGAGGACCACATCTCGGCCATCGGCGCGAATGTTGTGCATCAGTTGGAGGAAAGGCCAGTGGTAGTGGATGTTCCAAAGCAAGTTTGGCAGACAGGCGAGGAAGGCCGCGATACCGCCGAGCCAGAACCATTTGTCGAGCAAGAAGCGGCGGTATTCGGTGAGGAACAGGCCGACCACTATTCCAAAGCCGAAGAGCGCGATGGTGTATTTTTCTTCGAGACCCAGGCCAGCAATTACTCCAAACCACAGCCAATAGCGAGAGTCGTTGCGCTTGATGGCGAGAATTGCGAAGTATGCGCAGCCCATCCACAGATTTGGTTCGATGCAGTTTGTTGTAAGCAAGCTGCCGTTTGAGAGGTACTGCGGGGCGATTACGACCGTGATGGCGCTCAGCAGCAGAGCAAAACGGCGGCCGCCGAATTCGCGAGCGATCAGCGCCGTTTGCACAACCAACAGCGAAGAGGCCAGCGCCGGGATGAATCGAATGCTGCGGAGAGAATCGCCAAGTAGGGCCCTACTGACGTGAATGAGAAAAGGGATCAGCGGCGGTTGGTCGACGTAGCCCCAGGCGAGATGATTGCCGCATGCGATGTAATCGAATTCGTCGCGAAAATATCCGTACCGATTATTGAAGTAGACGTGGAAGATAAACTTCGCAAGGGCGATAGCCCAGATGAGTGGCATGCCGGATGAAAACCAGGGACGGTTTTCAAACTGAGAGGCGTTAGGAGCGTATGTCGCCACATTGGACATTCGAAAGTTTGGCAGTTCCGAGAATTGGCCAGACTAGCGCAAGCTTTTATTATTACGCAACCGAACGGGGATTGTTTCGCTGCGTGCGGGGACAGGAAGTGTGTCGCACCTACGGCGCTTGCAAGAACGAGATTAATTTCCCTGTCCCGGCGGGCTGGGCTGCCTTCTGCCGCGCCCACAGCGCTTGGATCCCCAAGCTTCCATCGTTCAGGCCTTGGGTAGAGCGTAGGCCGGGACCCACCAACCGTGGACCTGGCTGTACGTACGGAAAGGCAGCCTCACTTTCGCGATGGGACCATCCTCCATGTGCAGCGTATCCACGATGATCAGATCGGCACGACCGCCTTCAAGAAGGCGGTTTGCGACGCCCACAAGATAGCCATCACCTTCGGCAGCTTCCTTGCTGCGCGGAATAAAGCAGCATTCCTGCAAGCCCGAATCGTCGCCAACCCAAAATTCCGATGTCGTGCGCGTAGCGTGATCGAATTTTGTATAGGAATTTGTCGGACGGAAGGGCATGTTGCCAAGCTTCACATTCAGCGGCTTGGTCGGATCGGAAGTCGGCATGAATCCGATGCGATACGGGATCGTTTGGTAGCGGTCGTCCTGACGCGGCAGGGCGCCCGACTGCGGGTAGAGTACCTCCATGTTGTAGTCGCGCGGAGTCTTGTCCGAGAGATCGACCGACAGGCGGTGCAGCGTTCCGGCGGCGGACTTCGGATCAAACGGCTCGCCGTGAAGGTTGGGAAAAAAAGGAAACTGATTCTTGAGCGCCATGTCCATATCGACGTAGATCTTGTTGCCGTCGGAAAATGCTCCCATGACATGGGTGGCACAGCGTTCCGGCCCCTTGAACCAGCGAACGTCTTTCCCGTCGCCTCCGCGCTCCAGTACGCCGAACCACGTCGGCAAAGTGGAATCCCAGGCGAAGTGAACCTGGCCCTGTTTCATGCGTTCGACATTCGTGGCCATCGGGATCACCAGAAACGCGATGTACTTTTGGGAGACCGCAAAGTCATGAACCATTCCGACGTACGGAACCTTGAGCCACGTTTCCCAGGTAATTTTTCCCTTCGCGTTGGCAGAGAAGACGTAGATGTCGTCGGTCGCCATTCCCTTGGCTTCGTAGCCGTAGGAAATCATCTCGCCGGTGGCATTATCGAACTTGGGGTGAGCCGTATGCGTAAGGCTATGCAGGCCTCCACCGAACGTGTAGTAGTCGTCAACCGTCTCGAGCGTCAGCGGATTCATCGCCACCGGCGGACTATCTTCCTTCAGTGAGAACAGGAGGCCGTGGTGATATACGACGTGCGTGTTCGCAGTGCCGCGGCTGACATTTTTCACGCTGGGATCGTCAGTGAAAGGATTGCGATACATGCCGAACAACCGTTTGCGAGCGGCGGCTTGTGCCTTGAAGCGCTGGGTGCGGGGATAGCGGCTCTTGAAATCCACGTGACCATTTGAAATGCGGAACATGCTGACATGGCCTTCGCCGTCAAACGGAATGTTGCCCTGCATCGGGGGATACTGCCAATCCGGTCCGACGCGATAAAACGCGCCGTCAATATTGGTCGGAATCTCGCCTTCAACGTCGCAATCGCGAATGTCGATTTCCGCGCGGAACGGACCGCCGCCGCCCAACCCGGGAGTGCCGGATGCAAAATGAACAGTCTCCGCCTTGGCCGACGCGCCAAAGGGAGACAGAGTGCCAGCCACCGCGCTTGTGCCCGCCGCTGCGGCGAGTGTCCCCATGAAGCTGCGGCGACCGATCGCCGCGCTGTCGGTGGACCTTTTCGTTTGCTTGGATTTGCTATTCATCTGCCCCCCACAAACCGTTTCCCTGAATCAAACCGTTTGCCCGCTGGTGACGATCGCTGCCGACACACGTACAGCACGCTCTTCGCGTAGTTTCCCTAGAATCGCGCAGCATTGCAAGCACTACCGGGTTAGAACAGCCACGGATGCGCCAGCCAATCACAGAAGTCCAGCGGGCAGCCCCGCTTCGGCCGCCCCGCAGAGACCGAATCCCGGTCCTCGCGTAACCCACCGCAAAATTGCGAGTCCGTGCTTCGGATAGCGTGCCATCATCGCTTTCGCGATGTCCGTGAAGCGAACGCCTGGCATCGCGACTGCCTTATAGTCGCGCATCCACTGCACGCTGGCATCGAGCAGCTCGACCCGTCCCACCGGGCCGTGACCGGGAAACAGCTTTTCGATCGGACCTACTTTGCGAACCCCCTCAAGCACTTCGGTCCACGTGTCGGGATCGTTGACATCTGACATGTAATGCTGAGCCTGCGCATAGACCAGATCGCCGGCGATAAGTGCCTTTTGCGCGGGAAGATAAAATGTAGTCGCGTACACCGTCTCCACCATAAAAACGTCCAGGAAGGCAAGATCATGTCCTTCCAGCTGAAGACTGTCACCCTCGAGAGGTTCAGGAAGCAGCAGCGTCGCGGGAAGCTCGCCGCCATACATTTCCTGCCAGTGAACGATCTTCGCGCGAAATTCCCGCATCCCGTCAATGACCTCTTTACGGGCGTACATTTTGGCGGCTGGAAAAGCCTCGCGCAGCGCGCCCAAGCCGAGGTAATGATCGGGATGGGCGTGGGTGATCAAAACGGATGTCAGTTCCCTGCCCGATCCGCGAATCATGCTGACTAGCTTTTGTGCGTCGCTCTGGATCAAACAACTATCGACGAGGACTGCTTCTTTGCGGCCCCTGATTAAAACCGCGTTCGACGCGAGTGCGCGTAGCTCCGCCGTGAACAGATCAAACTCAAGATCGCCTCTAGGTATTGCCACGTGTAGTCCCTTTTAGATCCGCAACGAAATCAAGGACGGTGCCAAAGACGTTCCGCGATGGCGTAGTTAAATTGCACGAGCACGTTGAACGCAACGCTCCAGTAAATATGGAATTCGCGCAGGTCAAAAACCAGCGGCGTCATCGCTAAAGCGGACACGCCGTCGCTTAAGGCCGCAAGAAGCTCCACGCTAAGCCTGGCAATTTGGCTCTAGGAAGTGCTCACGACGAACCCGCGCGACCGTCCGATCGCGGAGGAAGGCTACTGCGGTATCTCGCTGGATGTAAGGCGTAAACGGTAGTGTCGCGCGAAGACTGGCGCGGCGTATAAATTCTTCGTACGCCACGGCCAAAATATTTCGCGGTAGAATGGTTCTCACGCGCCCGTAGCTCAGCTGGATAGAGCATCTGGCTTCGAACCAGAGGGTCGGGAGTTCGAATCTCTCCGGGCGCGCCACTCCTTCTCACATGTCCTCAATCAGTTACACCGAAATCCCCTCCGCAACTTCTTCCTGAAATCTTGGAGCACTTGGAGCAACTTCGGGTTCTTCGGTCGGCAAGTCGAAGCCGTATCCCCGTCCCTCGCCAAAATGCTATCCGGGGTGAGGATGCGCGAATCTCTCTCGCTGCACCGTAAACCGGGACTGGCCATCGAAAAGAAAACGCCTTCCCGTGGAACAAGGGACACACTGGGGCAGGC